>ENA-UOUL01004276-UOUL01004276.1-bioreactor-metagenome-genome-assembly--contig:-NODE-4276-length-13429-cov-4.504943_pt1 | contig 13429 bp, 7 predicted proteins | sample MGYA00249838_ERZ747220 | MGnify/ENA primary metagenome ERZ747220 (study PRJEB28778, sample SAMN05720191) | bioreactor metagenome | isolation source: Anaerobic biogas reactor | place: USA:Washington...
GGCGACATGTTCGAGAAGGGCATCATCGACCCGGCCAAGGTGACGCGTTCGGCGGTAGAGAACGCGGCCTCCATCGCGGCGATGATCCTTACCACCGAAGCGCTCATCACGGACATCCCCGAGCCGCCCAAGCCCGCACCCGCGGCGCCCGACGGCGGTATGGGTGGCATGTACTAGAGGGCGGTTATGGGTTACGGCGCTGCGCCGGTTACAGGTTACAGGTGACAGACAGGTTGCAGGCCATAGCTCAGACTCGCTCCATAGCTTCGTAGGGGCGACTCCAACGCCTCGTAGGGGCGACCGGTTGGTCGCCCGGTAGATAGCAGACGGCGGCACCTTCGCGAGAGGGTGCCGCCGTTTTCGTTGTCCGGCGGGGATGCGGATGAGCGCGGATCGGCACCGCTCTCTTTTGATCTGTGTTCATCTGCGTGCCCCATCCCCTATGGGGTCAGGTTCGGGATGACATAGGTGGGCAGGGCCAAGAGGGTGAGGGCGGCGAGGGCGGCGTAGGTGAGGGCGAGGGCGCTGCCGGGCCAGCGGGCCTCCAGGCGGTTCGCAACCCAGACGGCGCCGCCCGCGAGGGCGACGAGGGCGACGGCGAACCAGGCGACGTCGCCCCGGGCGAGGCCGAGGGCGAGTAGCGCCACGATCCCCATGCCCAGCGCGGGGAACAGGTAGCGCGGCGGCCGACAAAAGACCTCGCGCAGGCCGAGGGTGAACGCCAGGCCGAGCGGCACGATGGCGGGGAACAGGTAGCGCCCCTGGTGCTGGAGGTAACTCAGGTTCCACCACACGTAACCCGCCGCCGTGCCCGCGAGCCAGATCGACAGGAGGAGGAGGCTGCGCGCCGTGGGAGAGGGGTTGTGAGTGGTGCGTTGTGGGTTACTGGTGACAGGTGACAGGTTACAAGCGTACGAGGATGTATCCCCTGTAGCCTGTAACCTGTCACCTGTCACCTGTGACCCCTCCGACCCGGAATCCGTAACTCGTAACCCGCAACCCCACGTGCGCCAGGCATACAGCGCGACGCCAAGGGCCGCGAGAAGGGTCAGGCCGGCGAGGGACTGGTAGACGCGCGGGGGCATCGGGACGCCCATCCAGCCGAATATGCCCCAGAAGGACTGGAAGGTGGTGCGCACGAAGGAGGTCGCCAGGGACGCCCAACCGTGTTCGGCGATGAACGCGCTGGTGGTGAGCTGTCCCTCCACGACCAGGTCGTGGCGCGCTAGGCCCAGGAGGTCGGCGGGGCCATAGAGTTCGGCGTTGCGCAGCAACCAGGGGAGCGCCATGAGCAGCGCGGTGCCGAACATGATGGCCGCCAGCCCTGCCACCCGCCGCCAACCCCCGGCGGGGCGCCACCGCCGCGCGTACCCCAGGTCCCACAGAAGGGCCGTCGCTGCCAGGGGAAAGGCGACATAACTCTGCATCTTGGTCAGGAAGGCGAGTCCCAGCAGCGCGCCGATGCCCAGGGCGCGTTGCGGCGTCCAGTCGCGGCCCGACGTGACGACGAGCCGCCAGACGATAGTGGTGAGGAGAAGCCCCGACAAGGCATCGTTGTTCACCGCCGCGGTCATGGCGACGTGCATGGGCAGGGTGGCGGCGAACGCGACGGCGCCGAGCGCAAGGACCGGGTCCACGCCCCCAGCGGGCGAGCCGAGCGCGTCGATGAGACGGAACGCAGCGAGAAGCGTCATCGCCCCGAGAAAGACCGAAAAGGCGCGCAGCACGACCAACTCGGGGAGTCCGAACGATACCGCCAGGCGGCGCACCGCGGCGGCGAGGATATAGTACAAGGGCGGCTGGTGCGATTCATAGCGGATGGGGTCGATGGCGAGATCGGGCGGGAAGCGACGCGCCTTGATCTCTTCCAGGTATTCGGCGGGATAGTCGCCCTGACGCAGCTCGGGGAGCGTGCCATACACCGCCACGTGCCGGACATAGTTATAGTGGGCCGGCTCATCGGGCACCTGCCACGGCGGGGTGCCCACCGCGAACATGGCGCCGAGCACGATGTAGGCGATGACGATGACGCGGAGGGCGACGCGCGTCACGGTTGGCGAGGGGGCGGGCGTGCGACTCTCGGGCATGGTGGCAGCGGTCCTTGGAAGGGTTGGCAGGGGGCTATCATGGCACAGATGGGGAGTGCTGTCGAATCGAGGTATCTAGAAGCGATCCTCCCCCCGGTACGCCGGGGGGAGGATACAGGAGGGGGGCACTATTCCGCGGCGGCCTGGTGCAGGCGGGCGATCTCTTCCTCGACGATCGATTCGTCTAGCTTGCGGAAGAGGGGCTGCGGCTTGCGCAGCGCCTGCCCCGGCGGGAGCTGGCTGGGCACCCACAGGTCGCCCTCCAGGGTGTGCTCGTAGGTGAGCGCCACGTGCTTGTGGTCGTTCTCCTGGAACTCCACCGGCCTCTGCACGCCCAGGATGTTGCTGTCGTACCCCAGGTACTCGTGCAGCTTTTGCGACGAGAAGGGGAGGAAGGGTGCAAAGAGCACCTTGAGCGAGTCGATGACGCGCAGCGCCACGTAGGTGGCGGTGGCGGCGCGCTCGGGCTCGCTCTTGAGCACCTTCCAAGGCGCCGCGGCGTCCAGGTAGCGGTTGGCCTCGCGCGCCACGCCCATCACTTTGCCGATGGCGGCGCGGAAGCGACACGCCTCGAGGTCCTCCGCCACCGGCGCAAAGGCGTCGTCAGCGATGCGCAGGATCTCGCGGTCGGCGTCGCCGAGTTCGCCCGGCGTGGGGACGGCCCCCTGGTAGTGCTTGCCCGCAAAGGTGAGCATGCGGTGCGCCAGGTTACCCCACGTGCCCACGAGTTCGTTGTTGTTGCGATCCAAAAAGTCCTGCCACGAAAAGTCCGAGTCCGACGTCTCGGGGGCATGGACCGTCAGCGTATAACGCAGCGGGTCCGGATCGTAGCGCGCGAGATAGTCGGGCGCCCACACGGCCCAGTTGCGGCTGGACGAGATCTTGTGCCCCTCTAGCGTGAGGTATTCGTTGGCCGGCACGTCGTGCGGCAGCTGCAATCCCCCGTACCCCATCAGCATGGCGGGCCAGATGAGGGTGTGGAAAAAGATGTTGTCCTTGCCGACAAAGTAGTAGCTGCGCGACTCGGCCTCGGCGTCCCACCACTGATGCCATGCCTCGGGGGTGCCGCGGTTGTACGCCCACTCAATGGCGGCCGACAAGTAGCCGATCACGGCGTCGAACCAGACATAGATGCGCTTGTCGGCATACCCCTCCACCGGGATGGGGATGCCCCAGTCGATGTCGCGGCTGATGGCGCGGCCGTGTAGGCCCTCGCGCAGGAGGTTGGTGGTAAAGTTGCGCACGTTGGGCCGCCAATAGTCCTTGTCGGCCACCCACTCTTTCAGGGGCTCGTTGAATTTCTCGAGATCGAGGAAAAAGTGCTCGGTCTCGCGCACCTCGGGCGTGGCGCCGCAGAACTTGCAGCGCGGCGCGATGAGTTCCAACGCATCCAGCGGCTTGCCGCAGCGGTCGCACTGATCGCCGCGGGCGTCCTCATAGCCGCAGAAGGGGCAGGTCCCCTCCACGTAGCGGTCCGGCAAAAAGCGCTTGTCGACGGGGCAGTAGAGCGCCTGCATGGTGGCCTTGTAGATGTACTTGCGCTCCAGCAGCCGTAGAAAGAGGTCGGTGGTCACCGCCCAGTGATTCTCAGTGTTCGTATGGGTAAAGAGGTCAAACGAGACACCCAGCCCCTGCAGCGACTCGACAAAACTCGTGTGGTAGCGATGTACCACCTCCTCGGGACGCACGCCGAGTTGCTCCGCCGTGACGGTGATGGGCGTGCCGTGGGTATCGGAACCGGAGACCATCAGCACGTCGTTGCCGCGCAGGCGATGGTAGCGTGCAAAGATATCCGGCGGGAGGTAGGCGCCCGCCAGGTGTCCCAGGTGCAGCGGCGAGTTGGCGTAGGGCCACGCCACGCCGATCAGTATCTTGGTGTTCATCATACTCCTTTGGCCAAGGGTTGGGCGACCGGCCGTCGCCCCTAGGTAGGTAGCATCGTACAAGCCGGCAACGCCGACGGATGGTAGCAGGCCCTATGCGCGGGCCAACGGTGCGATCAGGGTACAGGCAAGCGCAGAAGGGTGGCTCGTTCGGCGGGGTAGTTACTTGGGGGAGGGGCCCCCCATATGGCCCTTGGCCGCGGAGGCACGGCGCAGGGCGCCACACTGCGCGGCGGCAGCGGGCGTCCACGCCAAGACGCCGGGACATAAAACTCCCGGCGAAGCAGCGCCTGTGGGATGGGACCGACGGAACATCACTTCACCTCGGTAGGCGCGGAAACGAGCGCCATTGGAGCCTATCTTATACCCCACGGGCGAATACGTCAACTGCGGGGAGGGGGGGGAACGCGGATGCACGCGGATCGGCGCCTTGGTGACAGGTGACAGGTTCCAGGTTGCAGGCTATGGCGAGGCCGCGCGCTCACCTCTGTAACCTGCAACCTGGCACCTGTCACCCGTGGCTCCAAGGATGGCCACCCGGGTTCGTCCATTTTCGGCGTTTCCCTAACGCTTGAGTCGCGGGAGTGGTGGTGGTAGGGTCGTGGCAAGGTGCGGGGCGAGAGGAGGGTGCGATGCGGTACGATCTGCTGCTCAAGGGGGGAACGCTGATCGACCCGGCCCAGGGGATCCACGCGGCGCGGGACGTGGGCCTGGCCTCGGGGCGCGTGGTCGAGGTGGGCGCTGATCTGCCCGTCGGCTTGGCGAGAGAGGTGGTGGACTGCTCGGGCCGCATCGTGGCGCCCGGGATGATCGACTTGCACGTGCACGTCTTTCCCGGCGTCAGCCACTATGGCATCGAGCCGGACCACCATTGCCTGGCCCATGGAGTGACCACGGCGGTGGACGCGGGCTCGGCGGGGGCGGACACGTTCCCGGGGTTTCGCAAGTACGTCATCGACGTGAGCGCCACGCGCCTCTTTGCCAACCTGAACATCGCCACGCTGGGGATGGTCAGCCCGCGCATCGGTGAGCTGGACGACCTGCGCTACGCCGACGTCTCGCGGGCGGTGGCGACGGTAGAGGCGCACCGTGACGTGATCCTGGGGATCAAGGTGCGTCTGACCGCCGGCAGCATCGTGAGCGAGGAGGCGGGGCTCAAGCCGCTGTACCTGGCGCGCGAGGCCGCCGATACGGTGGGCCTGCCGATCATGGTGCACCCCAACGACGCCTGGGCCGACTCGCTGGACGAGATCCTCACCGTGCTCAAGGAGGGCGATATCGTCACGCACTGCTTCCACGGCAAGGGGTGCGGCATCCTCGACGAGCAGGGCTGTGTGCGACGGGCGGTGCTGGCGGCGCGGGAGCGCGGGGTGCGTTTCGATGTGGGGCATGGGCAGGGCAGTTTCAAGTGGGGTGTGGCCGAGCGGGCGCTGGCGCAGGGCTTTATGCCGGACACCATCTCCAGCGACCTGCATGTGTACAACGTCCATGGGCCGGTGTTCGACCTGGCCACCACCGTGTGCAAGTTCGTCCATCTGGGCCTGTCGCTGGACGACGCCCTGGCCAGAGTGACGGCTGTGCCGGCGCGGTCGCTGCACATGGCCGACGAGATCGGCACGCTCAAGCCGGGCGCCTGGGGCGACGTGGTGGTGTTCGAGCACCGTCGGGAGCGCTGTGCGCTCACGGATGCCGAGGGGGAGACGCGCTGGGGCGCGGAGCGGCTGGCGCCGACGCTCGTGGTGCGGGCGGGGAAGGTGGTGGCGGCTCACGGATGACAGGCGCACGGTTGACAGGTGGCAGGTTGCAGGTACAGATGGCGGCGTCGCCACGGGTCGCCGGTGGTGGGTCCGGGGCGGATGGCCTAGATTGCCCGCCGACCGCCGCTACGTTGGGCCGGCGCGGCCGTCCTCGTCGGCCTGGAGGCGCATCACCTTGCGGTAGCGCGCGTCCACGTCCTGGCGGTCCTCCTGCTCGGTGAGCGTCATGGCGCTCTTGCGGCGGATGAGGGTGGCGTGGCGCACCAGGGCCCGGCGATCGGCGGCGGTGCGCGTGTGCGGCATGATGGTGGCGATGACCTCCAGGAGGCGCGTGTACACCGCCACGCTGCCGCCCGCGTACTGGCGGATCTGATCGAGCGCCGCGTCGAGCAACTCGGGATAGGTAAGGGCGGCGCTGGCGACCACCCGCAGGTTACCCTCGTCGTCGTAGCGGTAGGGTGAGGGCAGGTCCGTCTCTGCGAGCCGAGACAGCGCCACGCCGAGCCAGTCGATGCATCCGGTGGCGGTAAAGGGGTCGTTGGTGCTGGGAGAGAGGGAGCGTACCGCTACCTCGACAAGCTGATCCAGGGCGAACTCGACGGTCTGCGTCGGTGTGCGCTGGTGACCGAGCACAAAGGCCTGCTCCAGCCGCTCGGCGACTCCCCGCGATACCCTGTCGGGGGGCCAGGCGACCATGACCACGTCGCCGCGCGACACGAACTGGCCGGGGCGGAAAGCGAGCCGTATCACGAGATCGAGCTGCTCGGAGACGGCCATCAGCTCATCGTCGTCGATTGCCAGCATGTAGCCGCTCGTCGGCGCCACGATGCGGGCGCCTTCCTCGTCCAGCTCCTCCGGCACGTCCTCCTCCGGGTTCGGCGACCCGCCGCCGGCGGAACCCTTGCCCATGCCGGCGGGGAAGAGCCGGTCGATGGCCTCGAGGAGGTCATCCGCTACGGCCGAGATCACCACCGGCGCCTGGATGGAGCGCGAGGCGTGGTGGATGAAATAGATCAGCACCCCCAGGCTGGCCAGGGCGAAAAAGACGGACAACGTCACCGAGATGTACGGGACGACCTCGCCGCCGTTCGTGTCGGAGCGGACGGTGCGCAGGACGAGCAGCGAGTATACAAAGGTGGAGATGAACGTGCCCAGCACGATCTGGTTGCCGGTGTCGCGCATAAAGCTGCGCAGCAACTGGGGGCCGAACTGGGACGATGCCTGGGCGAACGCCGCGATGGTGATGGAAAAGATGACGCCCGCCACAGTGACCATCGATCCCGCCACGGTGGAGAGGAGCCCGCGGGCGCCCTCGGCGCCCCCGCTCCATACCACGCCAAAGGTGATGATGAACTCGCGGTCGAGGGCGTTGTCGAGGGCGATGGTGGCGAAGGAGAGCGCCGCGGCCAGGGCGGCCATCAGCATCGGCACGAACCAGTAGCTGCTCCGTACCTCTTCCCACAAGCTCTGAATGCGAACCCGCATGGCAGACCTCACGTTCGCGCACCGTCGCACCACGGGGATGCGATGGAACGGGGCTGAACGCAGACCGGCGCCTCGGTGACAGGCTCCAGGTTCCAGGTTACAGGCTATGGCAAGGCTGTGCGCTTACCTCTGTAACCTGTAACCTGAGACCTGTCACCCCTTGATCCAAGCAGGGCTTGTTCGTGACCATATCCGGCTCGCGACCTAACGCCACTCGCAGAGCGATGACACGTAGTCGGCCGAGCCGTCGCGCAGCCAGCCGTCGAGTTGGGCCTGATCCTTGAGCTGCTGGCCGCGTAGCCGCGGCACGGCGACAAAGCGGCAGTCGATCTCGGGCAGGGAGGTCATGTCGCCCCATAGCTTTTCGAACTGGGCGACGGGAAAGACGTCCTCCTGGCCGTGGCCCCAGCGCTTTTTCACGTCCTTGAGGGTGATGTAGGTGGGCATGCGGGCGGCCAAGTTGCGGATGGCCGTGGCGACGCGCGCGGCTTCGCCCAGATCGCTGCGCGACAGGCCCATGGCGGCCAGCAGACGGTCGATGTGTACCCAGGAGGTGTTCGAGTTATAGTAGGATAGGGCGAACTCGTCCTCCTCGCGGGGCATGGCCAGTCCCTCCAGGAGGCGCAGCCGGCCGTTCACGCGCGCCAGGCCGCCTCCGCGGTCGTCAATGCGCCGTGTGATGACCTCAAAGGTGAGGGTAGCCCCCTGGTCGATGTGCAGCCCCAGCAGGGCGGGGTCCAGGTCAGCGCCGAGGGTGTCGATGTTGTGCACCATCAGGTACTGGAGGTTGGGGCGCTCCTCCAGGAGCCTGCTCAGGACGCCGCTGCGCAGGAGGTTGGGTACCTCGTACCAGTGGCCCACGGGGTGGAGACACTGCTGCGGGAGGTTGTCGGTATAGTCGCTCCCCTCGCCCGTATTGACGGCCCAGTCGATGAGGGCGGCGTGCAGGCTGTCGCGCACCTTTTGCGCCTGCTCGTCCAGGAGCTGCTGCGGCATCTCTTCCCAGGCGAAGCGCAGGTCGCGCGCCATGGGCACCAGGCGCAGCCCCACGGCGCGCCCCAGCGACAGCGTCAGCGGGCCCTGGTAGCCATAGTTCTCCGCGGCCTGCAGGTAGGCGGCGATGGGCTCATGGGTGAGGTAGCTGGTAGTGATGACGTGCGGCACCGGCGCGCCGGCCATGCGGCCCACCCGGCGGCTCTTGGCGAGGTGCGTCTCGATGAAGGTGCGATGCTCGCCGCACAGCCGGCAGAAGGGGTGCAGCGCCTTGACGACGCCCGCCCCCTGAGTCCAGCGGCTTCCGGCGCCGCCCGCCAGCGTGACGACGGCCACGGCGCCCTCGGAGAGCGCCTGGATGCCCACGTCGCGCAGCCGCGGCGATAGGCCGTCGGCGGCGTCGATGATGTCGCCCGGCTCCACGTCGCGGATGGCGCTGTTGGGCGGCAGCCGGTTCTGGGCGAGGCCGATGCGGCCCGCGCGGAGGTCGGCGCGAATCTGCTCGTGCTGCAGGCGGTCGAACCCATAGCGCGCCAGCAGGGCGTCGAGGCTGTGCTCGATGACCTCCTCGTGGCGGGTGCGCGGCAGGAGGCGGTCGAACAGCATCTGCACCATGCCGGCCAGCTCGGGGCGCGTGCGGCAGGCGGCGCCAAAGCGGTCGAGTTCGGCGCGGCGCAGCGTCGAGAGCTGCCCCCGCTCCTGGCGCAGCAGCGTCGGCACCGTCATGACATAGTAGCCGGAGGGCATCAGCGCGGCGTCGCCGGTGATGAGTTCGCCCCAGGTGCCTCGCTCGTTGATGGCAAAGTCATAGACCACGGGGTCCATGGCAAAAGGGAGGGCGGCATCGAGGGCGGCCTTGGTCTCGGCCATGATCGCCTGCAGGCGATCGCCCGCCCGGGCGTGCTTCCCCGGCTCAAAGATGAACCCCATGCCGCCGCCCGACATGCCGCCGAGCATCCAGAACCCCCAAAAGTCGTCGGCGAACTCGGCCCGCACCCTCTCGATGAGGGTCTCGGTGTAGAGGTTGCTGGCCCAGGGGATGATGGCCTGAATGGGCCCGCTGAAGTTGCGCGTAGTGAGGGCGCCCACGGCGCGGATGTCGCCGGCCCGGAGGGCGGCTACGACTTGGTCGAGGATGCGGCATGCCTCTTGGCGGCCCTGCCATTCGGCCTCGGAGCGCAGCAGGTACTTTTCGGTGACCATCTCGAGGATGGGGCCGACGTTCTGCGCCATGCCCCCGTGCACCAGCACGAGGCTATCCTGCAGGCGGACGCGCGTCTCCTCGGTTACCTCATCCATCCCCAGGATGCGATGGCTGGGGAGCAGGCAGCCGCGGCTGATGGTGTGTTCGGGGTCGCCCGGCTGGGCGAGGACGCCCTCGATGAGCTTCATTCCCGGCCACACGCCGCCCGAGTCCTGCCAGCCGCCCCCCGATCCCGCCAGCCACTCGCCGAGGATGGCGCGGGCCGCCACCAGACGCCGCTCGTTCTCGGCCAGCGCCCCGCTGAGGGAGCCCGTCTGGCCGGTGGCGCGCATGCAGGCGGCGATGAGGCAGGCTAACAGGCTGGTGGACACCGCCAGGCGCGACCCCTTGGGGATGCCGTTGACGCAGCTCACCAGCTCGATGCCGCGGCCGGGCCCCACGATGCGCGCCAGCAGGTCGCGCAGCTCTTGGCCCGAGCCCTCGATCCCCGGCGGCACGATGCCGGAGGCGATCAGCGCCGCCTTGAGGAGACCGAGATAGTCGCGGGCATAGTCGAACACCTCGGCCAGGTTGGTGATATCGGCGCTGGCGCCCAGGTCGACGGACGCCAGGCGCAGGAGCGGCTCGTCGATGACGCGCAGGTAAGCCTCCACCGGCGGTCGCGGCGCGGCGTCGCGTCCGCGCACGGCCAGGTCGATGGAGACGTTCAGCACGCGCGCCCCCTCGGGATAGTCCATCCCCAGAAAAAAGATGTCGCTCCAGGCGCTGTGGGTGAGGTCCATGCGCACGGGCGTAGCTTCCTTGAGGAGGGGGAAGGGGGACTCGGGCGTCGGCCGCTCCAGCAGCTCGGGCCGCACGCGCAGCGGCTGGTCGGCCGGGTGGCCGACGCGGAACATCCACTGGTTGCCGCGCACCGAGCGCACGCTGCGCCGCACCTGGTCGGCGAGGGTCTGGAACCCCTGGCTGTGGTAGGCGGCCGCCAGGGCGCTGGACAGGCCATCGCTGGGGCCTCCGCGCCTCTGCGTCGTCAGAAAGAGATCGATGGCCTCCTCGAATCGGCGCTGGAGGAGCAGGTTGTAGCCCTCAAAGGGCACCAGCCCGCGCGACGGCATCTCGGCGCACAGGGGCAGGTGGAAGCGATGGATGGCGTACAGGAAAAAGGCGGCGCGGACCCGCTCATAGAGATTGTCGCTGGCGCGCCGCAGGGCGTCCAGGTTCTCACACTGGTCGAGGAGTTCCGCCAACGAGGCGCCGCGACAGAGGGCGTCGAGGGACAGGTTGCGCACCCGTGGGTCGGACGAGGTAATGACCTCGGTCAGGCGCGTGGTGGACATGGATCACCTCACCCCCGCGCCGAGCTGACGCATGGCCAGCAGCTCCACGAGGCGCGAGAGGACCTCGTCGCGGTCACGCCCGTTGAGGGCCAGGGCCAACTGGGCGACGAGGAGGCCGTATTTGACGCCGACGTCGTAGCGCAGGCCGGTGCTCTCTATCGCCAGGTAGCGCTCGCGCGTGGCGAGTTGGGCCAGCGCGTCGGCGAGGGTGATGGGTAGGGGCGACCGGCCGGTCGCCCCTACGGAGGCGTCGGTGGTGTGCTGGGGCGGCGTGCCGGTCGCCCCTACGGAGGCGTCGGCGACGCGCTGGGCGAGGATGTCCATGACGGTGGGGGTGAGGACGTGAATGCCAAAGAAGCAGAGGTAGTGGCCGGCGCGCAGGCCGGGCACCAGCAGGCGCTGCTCCGCCTCGGTTGGGGTGGGCTTTTCGACCACGTCCTCGATGACGTACATCCCCTGGCGACCCGCCACACGCCGGCCGCCGACGGTGCCATAGTAGGGAAGGAGGCTCTCGCGGGAGGGCTGTACAGCCGAGACGGCGCACGACTCGGCCTCCGCCAGGGCGACGACCTGGCGAGCGCAACCGTCACCGTCCGTGTGGACGTAGAGGTGATCGCCGACGAGGTGCAGGAAGGGCTCGCCGTCGACGAAGGAGCGCGCGCAGAACACGGCGTGACCGTGACCGAGGGGCTCCTCCTGCTGCACGAAGGTTAGCCGGCGGCCGTGCTCGCCCGCCGCGGCGGCGTAGGCCGCCTCGTCGCCCGGGCAGACGACGACGCAGATCTCTTCGATGCCGGCGCGCAGCGCCTCCTCGACGATGACGCAGAGGACCGACTTTTCCGCGCCGTCGCGGTCGATGAGGGTCTGCAGCGGCAGCGCGCGCTGGTCGCGTCCGGCCGCGGTGATCACCGCCCTGGTCACTCGCATGGGCCATCCTCCATTCGATACAGGCCGCGCCAGGCATTGCGCTTGATGCGCCACACCTGCTCGGCCATCTCTTTCGATTCCTTCCAGTAGCTCTTGCCCTTGCCGCGCGAGACGTCGCGGTCCGACCACTCGACGACCACCTCGGCGATGGCAAGGCCGGCGCGCTCGGCGAGGTAGAGGAGTTCCACGTCAAAGGCGGTCACCTTCCAGCCGCTGATCTGCTGGGGGCAGGCGATTGCCTCGAGCTTGGGGAAGAGGCGGCGCGCCACGGGGGCGCGCATCGCCTTGAAGCCGCACTGGGTATCCGAGATGCCGCGCAGCAGGAGCAGGCGGCGAAAGGCGCGAAAAATGGCCGACCCCAGCCGGCGGTAGAGGGGAAAGTCGCGCCGGCCGTACCCCCGCGAGCCGATGACCACGTCGGACCCCTCGGCGAAGCGGGGCAGGAGGCGGGCGACCTGGTCGATGGGCGTGGACTGGTCCATATCGGTAAAGAGGACGATCTCGCCTCGAGCCGCCTGGATGCCGCCCCAGACGGCGGAGGGCTTGCCGCCGTGGGCGTTCTCCACCAGGCGAAAGGCGGGCTTGGCGGCGATGCTGTCGCGCACCAGGGCAAGGCTATCGTCGGTGCTGCCGTCGTCCGAGACCACCACCTCGTAGGCATAGTCCTGCTGCGAGAGGTAGGCGTGCATCTCGCGGAGGACGCCGCGGCCCAGGTTGGCCGACTCGTTATAGCAGGGCACGACGACGCTCAAGAGGGGCTCGCTCATGGCGACTCCGATCTAGTCCAGTAGGGCCTCGATGGTCGCGTCGTCCACCCGCCGGCCGGCCAGGAGCCGGCGGCGATGGCCGAGCCAGCGCCAGGCCGTCAGGAGCCCGGCGAGTTGCCCGCGGAGGCGGGCGCGCGCCGCGGCGCCCCGCCAGGCGCGCAGGGCGTCGCGGGCGATGCGCCACTGCGCCCCGGCCACCGCGCGCCAGTGTTTGCGCAGGAGGGCGCCGGGATAGTTGCGGGCGATCACCCAGAGGGTGTTGCGCCCGACATAGTACGACGACAGCGTCCCCCCGCCCGTGGCGCTCATGTGGTGGTACACCACGGCGCGCGGCGCATAGACGGCCCCCCAACCGGCCAGACGCGCCCGCCAGGCGAGGTCCACGTCCTCGCACCACATGAAAAAGCGCTCCTCGAACAGCCCCACGTCCTCGAGCATCTCCCGCCGGTAAGCCACCGCCCCGCCCGACGCCCCGAACACCTCCGCCTCCGCGTCGTACGGCGGGCCGTACGCCTGCCAGACGCCGCGCGAATCGGGCGTGCCGTCGGCGCGGTACAGGTCGCCCGCGGCGTTCAGGAGCGTGCGGTCGGCGTGGGACATCATCCGCGAGGCGACGGCGCCGGCGCGCGGGTGGCGCTCCAGGGCGGCGAGGAGCTCGGCGAGCCAGTCCGGCTCGGCCTCGACGTCGTTGTTCAGGAGGACGATGACGCGCCCGCGGGCGGCGCGGATCCCGGCGTTGCACCCGGCGGCAAAGCCGAGGTTCGTCTCCTGGGCGAGGACGCGCACCTCGGGGTACTCGGCGGCCAACGCCTCGCGCGAGCCGTCGGTCGAGGCGTTCTCGACGACGATCACCTCGCGGTCGGCCACGGTCTGGCGGCGGAGCGCCTCGAGGCAGGGGCGCAGGAGCCGCAGCCCGTTCCAGTTCGGGATGATGACCGAGACGCGCGGCGTCGCCCCTCCGGGACCCAGGGGATCAGCCATCGAGTTCCCGC
>ENA-UOUL01004279-UOUL01004279.1-bioreactor-metagenome-genome-assembly--contig:-NODE-4279-length-13422-cov-5.004121_pt1 | contig 13422 bp, 17 predicted proteins | sample MGYA00249838_ERZ747220 | MGnify/ENA primary metagenome ERZ747220 (study PRJEB28778, sample SAMN05720191) | bioreactor metagenome | isolation source: Anaerobic biogas reactor | place: USA:Washington...
TATGGCATTCGTGCGCGTGGCGCTGGGCCGCAACCGTAACGGAAACCAAAAGCCCTACTCCTATCTGCTGGCTTGCGTGCACGGCGCTGGCGGCGGCGCATTGCCCGGTTCGACCGTCAACAAAGCAGACAGGTTCATGCAGGCGATGGACGGCGTGGACGTGTTCATTCACGGGCACTCCCACAAGCCCTATTGCCTTCGAGGATCAAAACTTGTCGTAGACGCTCAAAACAAAAGGGTTACAAGGAGGCCAACTTTAACCATGTGCGCTGGTGCATGGCTGGATTATGTGGGTTACCCGGTGGTCGGGATGATGAGCCCTACTGCAATGGCAGGAGCAAATAAGTTATTGCTCAGCGGAACAAAGTTCAGGTTCGAGGCGGTGGTATAGGAGGAACAATGGAAATTATCAACAGGAAGGTCATAGACCTCATACCCTATGACAAGAACCCGCGCAAGAACGACGAAGCGGTCAAGTACGTTAGGGAGAGGGTCTGCATCGATTGCGGAAAGATTGACACGATAAGAAAAGACAGCAAGGCGGTCAGATGCAGGCATTGTTCGGCAAAAATTGGGAACAGGATGGCGCAGATAACATTCGCAAAGAATAGAAACACCGAAATATGCGCTGAATGCGGAGAGATATTCTTTTCGCCAAAGAGCAATCAGCAAAAGTACTGCTCAATTAAGTGCCTGTCAGAAAGTCAAAAAAGAAAACACTTGACGCGCACTTGTAGGCATTGTGGGAAAGAATTTGAGATATACGCATCAGCGCTTAAAACCAATGCGTCAGGCAATTTCTGTTCTACTGAGTGCTATCACACATGGATGTCTGATGATGAGTATACGAACGGTCGTGGGTCAAGGTGGAAAACAAAAAGCAGAGAGGTAAGGGAAAGAACACCTTTTTGCTGTTTATGTGGTCGTACACAAAAGTTAGAAGTACATCACATTATCCCATACAGATTAACGCAAGATAATAGTCAACAAAACCTTGTCCCGCTTTGCAAACGGTGTCATACACGGTTTGAGCATATAACAAGGTCTGTGCTGTCTACTGAACCGCCGTTGGAAATGTCTAAAATGATACTCCGCAACATACTGGATGTTTACAAAATGACGCAACTTGCAAGGCGCAGACCATACGCAAAATAGAAAGTGAGGTGAGCAGCGATGAGCGATAACCTACTCCCGCCTTTTGGCAAAGGGAGAAGCACGGATGAAGCACGGAAAAGCGGGCAGAAGGGCGGTATCGCGTCTGGTGCTGTTCGCCGCAAGAAAGCCGCCATGAAGGATGTTGCCGCAATGGTGCTTGGGCTGAAGCGCAAGGTATCAGACAAGACGATTGCTCAATTGCAGGAGATGGGCATTGACGCAGAGGAAATCACCACGCAGACGCTTGCGCTGATGAAACTGGGAGACAAGGCAATCGCTGGCGACATCAAGGCTTTGGAATGCTTGCGTGACACGGCGGGCGAGAAGCCCACGGACAAATTGGATATGTCGCACGCCTTCATCGGCGACTTCGACATAGTATTGGACGGCGAGGATGGCGATTAAACCGCTGCCGAAACTGTACAACGACAAGTATTACAGGCGGCTCAAGGATGATACAAGGCTTCAAATCTTCTTTGGCGGGGCTTCATCGGGCAAGTCCTTTTTCATCGCCCAAAGAATCGTGCTTGACACGCTGAGTGGCAGGAACACGCTTGTCCTGCGCAATGTCGCCCGAACTTTGCGCGGCTCATGCTGGAACGAGGTTATTAAGGCAATCAATGCTCTCAAGCCTATCCTGCGCGACTGCTTCAATATCAGCAAAAGCGAAATGCTGATTACAGCCATGAACAACGGCGCGCAAATCCTGTTTGCTGGTCTTGACGATGTTGAGAAAATCAAGTCAATCACTCCCGCGAACGGCGTTCTCACCGACATCTGGATTGAAGAAGCCACCGAAACATCCTACGATGACTTCAAGCAACTGGAGAAGCGCCTGCGCGGCGAGAGCAGGCATCCCAAGCGCATCACCTTGTCATTCAATCCGGTTTACAAGGAACATTGGATATTCCGCCAATTCTTTGGCAACTGGCAGGACGGCGCAAGCGAGTACCATGATGACGGATTGAGCATCCTCAAGACAACATACAAGGACAATCGCTTTTTGACGGACGATGACCGTCTTGCGCTTGAGAACGAGCAGGACGAGTATTACCGCGAGGTTTATTCGCTGGGAAATTGGGGAACGCTGGGCGATGTCATCTTCCGCAACTGGCGCAGCGAGGACTTGTCGGCATTCAACACGGACAAGCCATTGTTTGGGCTTGACTTTGGCTTTTCATCTGACCCTGCGGCTGGCGTGAAGGTGCATTATGACAGGGCGCAGAAGAAAATCTACATCCTGGACGAGTTGCACGAAAAGGGCATGACAAACAGCCAACTCGCTGAATCACTCAAGCCGTGGGTTGGAGGGCATTACATCACCTGTGATTCATCCGAACCTAAATCAATCAAGGAACTGCAAAACCTGGGAATCCGTGCAATCGGGGCGAAGAAAGGCCCGGACAGCGTGATGCACGGCATACAGTGGCTGCAGGGGCACGAAATCATAGTGGATGTGAGGTGCCAGCATATGAAAAACGAACTCCAGTTATACCAATGGCGCAAGGACAAGGATGGTCAAAGTATGCGGGTGCCCGAGGACAGGAACAACCATCACATTGATGCCCTGCGCTACTGCCTTGAACATGAATCTACGGCACGGTACGCAACCGCGCTGAACCTGAAAGGATTGTGAGAAATTGATTACACGGGACAAGAACATAGTCCTGGACAGGGACAGCATCAATGACTGTGTGAAGCAGTTCGACCTTGAGGCAGCCCGTTTGGCAAAACTGCATGAGTACTATATCGGGCTGTCTACCATCACAAAGCGTATGCGCACAACGGGCTTGCCAAACAATAGGCTGATGCACGGTTACCCTGCCTATATCGCCACCATGACATCGGGCTACCTGATTGGTGACCCTGTTCAATATGGCGCGGACGATGAACAGGCGCTGAGTGCACTACAGGACGCTTACAATGCGGCTGATGTGGGTAGCGTTGATGCGGAGATTGCGCTCAATCAAGCGGTATATGGGCGCGGCGTTGAGTTGGTATACGCTGACAGCCAGGCGAGGCCGAGAACAACGGCCATTGACCCGCAGAATGCGTTTGTGGTGTACTCAAACGATGCGGAGGGCTTGCCCCTGTTCGGTGTTTATCGGCTGGTTGAAGTCAACAGCAAGGGTGAAGCGAATATCACGCGATATACGGTGTACACGCCGGAAGAGGCGATTGAGTACGCTGTTGGTACAGGCGGGGTAGTAGGCGCAGAAAAATCCAGAACGGCGCATAATTTCCCTTATGTGCCGATGGTCGAGTACTGGAACAACTCATCCCAGACGGGCGACTTTGAACAAGTCATCAGCCTGATTGATGCCTACGATGTCCTGCAATCGGACAGGGTGAACGACAAAGAACAGTTTGCCGATGCCCTGTTGGTGCTTACTGGTGTGGTTGGGTTTGATGCACCAGAAGGCGATACGCGGACGGCGGCACAGCGCTTGAAGCAGGAAGGTACGCTGTCCTTGCCGGACCCACAAGCGAAAGCCGAGTACCTCATCAAGCAAATGTCCGAGAGCGACACGGAAATCCTCAAGGACGCTATCAAGTCTGACATCCACAAGTTCAGCCATGTGCCCGACCTGACGGATGAGAACTTTGCCGGCAACTCCAGCGGCGTGGCGATGAAGTACAAGCTGCTTGGCCTTGAGCAATTGACGAAAATCAAAGAGCGCTGGTTCCGCGAAGGCTTGCGGTGGCGGTTACGGCTGTTTTCCGGTTTCCTGTCCTTGAAGGGTAAACCCGCACTGGACGCTGATTCGGTGCAGATGATGTTCAGGCGCTCCCTGCCTGTCAATGACCTTGAAATCGCGCAGATGGTGCAGATGCTTTCGGGGCTTGTGCCCGCGAAGATGCTGCTGGGGCAGGTGCCTTTCATTGATGATGTTTCGGCGGCGTTTGATGACCTTGAGCAGGAGAAGCAAGCGAACATCGCGGCACAGGCGGCGGCTTTTGGGGCAATGCCGATACCCGCAATGGAGGACGAGGAGGCTGAATAATGGCAACCGCCTACTGGGAGCATCGCGCAGCCCTCCGTCAAGCGGCGTATGACCGCGCCAATAACAAGGTGGTCGAGACGGTGAGCCGAGCCTATGACCGCACGATGCGTCAACTGGACAAGGACATTGACGCCATCATGGCGACCTACACGCGCAAGACGGGGCTAAGCACACGCGAGGCGTATGACTTTCTGCGCGAGGGCGTACCTCAAGGCGTGATGGATGACCTGAGGTCAAGGGCAGCGGTCATCAGCGACCCGCGCCAGCGCAAGCGGCTGGAGGTCATGCTCAGGACGGACGCGTACAGGGCCAGAATAAGCCGTTTAGACGCGATTAAGGCAAGCACAAGGGTTGGGCTGACCGAAGCCGCAGAAGCCGAATTAGGGGCACTTACGCCGCATCTACGGCATACCGCTGACCTTGCGTACAGCCGGACGATGTTTGACATCCAAAAGACCACGGCAGGGTTTCAGATGGCGGGTGTGCCGCGCAGGGCGCTTGACACCATCCTCAAGAGTAAATGGGCGGGCACTCACTACTCGACAAGCGTTTGGCAGAATCGTGACGCAATGGCGGGCATCCTCGACCGTGCGCTGATGGAAGTGTCGGGCATGGGCAAGTTGTCAGACATGACGATGCAGGATGTACGCGGCATGGTTGACCTTAACAAATGGCGCAGTCAGGTCAAGAGCAAGTTCAAGACCGAGGCGCAGTACCAAAAGTACGCGGCGAATCGGCTCATCCGCACGGAGTCGGCGTATGTGGCAAACCAAACCACTGCAACGGCTTATGAGGAATGCGGGATAGAGCGCTACGAGTACATGGCAACCTTGGACAGCCGGACGAGCGAGAAGTGCAGCGGGCTGGACGGCAAAATCTTCGAAATGTCGGAGAAGGAGGTGGGCGTTAACTACCCGCCAGCGCACCCGCACTGCAGGTCCTCCGTGGCACCCGTGATTGACGGCTTGACCCGCGAGGGCTTGACAAGATCGGCGAGGGACGCCAACGGCAAAAGCGTGTATGTGCCAAGGGACATGAAGTACCAGGAGTGGCAAGCGTGGCAAAAGGACGGCGCGCCCGCTGATGTCAATGCGTGGCGCGAGAGCAAAGCGCCAAAACCCGTTGTCCGCCTTGACAAAAACAGCGATTTCATGCTAAAATTAGGTGAGGAGCATTATGGCAATATTACAGAGATTGCCAACGCCGCACCTGATGTTCCGAGAAACGCATGGGCAAAACAGCAAGGTGATGTGCGAGTTGCGGACGCAAAGTACAAACGGCAGGCGTACAATGATAGCGACGGCATCCATGTAGATATCGCGAAAGATGCGAAAGGGAACGCGGGGAAAATGCCTTATGCGGAAACTATACACGAAGCATGGCACAACATCGACCATCGCCTGGGCAATGGCACGGTGCCATTGTCAGCAAGCGGGAAGTTTGGTGAAACGCTGAAAGCGGACTTCAACAGGCTGGTGGAGGCGCGAAGGGTTCCCACAAGCACGGGGCGCATCCCGAGCCGAAAAGAGGCTTTGAAATCAATATCGCGCGAATTTTTAAACTTGAGCGGGCGGGAAACAGGCGCTTTGGTAGACATCCTTGAAGGCGTTTCCAACGGCGGTATCGAGACACTTATTGGTCACGGCAAAGAGTACTGGAACCAGCGGTGGGCGCTTGAAAAAGAAGCGTTTGCGAACATTGGAGAAATGAGTATGACAAGCCCTAAAGGTTACGAAATGTTTCAGCGGATGTTCCCGCAGTCGCACGGAATGTGGCTTGATATGTTGAAAGGAGCGGTATAATGGATGGCTTTTGGGAATTGGTGAAGAAATACCGCAAGAAGTTCAACGAGAGTTACCCGATATTTTGGATGAATCACTTGAGCGAAGAGGAGCAGATGAATGCTATACAGGATTGCCTTGATAAAGGTGTTCCGATAAAGCCGCAATACGAAGAAGGCAAGGACTACTGATCTACCAACGACCACACTAAGCACCTCCGGGTGCTTTTTGTATGCCCTTTTACGCGGCAGGGCTTAAAGAACCACGGAATCGCTGACGAGCGTTAAACGGGAGGAAATTATGGACGAGCAAAACACGGTAGAAACCACGGCAATCGAAACCACGGCAACAGCCGAAGAAACCACGGCGGTCAAGGAGCAGGCTACGCCGACTGCAAAGACCTTCACGCAGGACGAACTCAACGCGATTATCGACAAGCGCCTTGAGCGCGAACGCAGGGACGCACAGGCGCGGATTGACAAGGCCGTCACCGAAGCGCAGAAATTGGCGAAAATGTCGGCGGATGAACGCGCAGAGCATGAGCGCCAGGAATTGCAAAAGAAACTGGCAGAGCGTGAAGCGGAAATCACTAAGCGCGAACTGCGGGCAGAGGCCAAATCGCAATTAAGCGACAAGGGCTTGCCTGTCGAACTCGCCGAGGTGCTGCCCTACACGGACGCGGACACCACTAATGCGGCGCTTGCCGCCGTTGAAAAGGTGTTCCGGCAGGCCGTGGAAAAGGGCGTGAACGAACGGCTAAAGGGCAACGCGCCCAAGGTCAGCCAGCCCGCACCGCAAACAACGTCAGTCGATGACGAAATCAGAAAAGCAGTTTACGGTAAATGAAAGGAATAAATAACAGATGCTTACTTTAGCACAGGCCCAGGCACTTTCCCAGAGCAAACTTACCAATACGGTTGTGGACGAGTTCCGCAAGTCCGCGTTGCTGGACAAGCTCATTTTTGACGACAACGCCACCTCAAACGGCGGTGCGTCTTTCACCTACACTTATAACCGCATCACGACCCAGCCCACGGCGGCTTCTCGCTTGCTGAATGCGGATTACACCGCGCAGGAGACGCTTACTACCCAGGCATCCGCCCGGCTGGCCATCCTCGGCGGGCGCTTTCAGATTGACCGTGCCCTTGCCGCCAACGAGCATCAGGTGGTTGACCTGATCAAGTTCCAGATGGAGCAGAAAGCCAAGGCAACTGTTGCGGCGTTCCACAACCAGTTCATCAACGGTGTTGCTGTGCAGAATCCCGATCTCGGTGAGTTTGACGGCCTTGATTTCATCCTGACTGGCGCGGCCAATCAGGTGATTACCGCCGGCAACCTTGACCTCAATGACAGCACGAATATCACCGCCAACGCACCTGCGTTCGCTGACTTCATGCGCCGCGCCCGCGCCCGTCTGATGCGCGCACCCGATGTTTGGCTGATGAACAATGACATGTATGCTGTGTGGCAGAGCATCATGGACAGGCTGGGCATCAACACCGCCACTAAAGCCGAGTACGGCTATGAAGTGTCGCAGTGGGGCCCGAGCCTTGTCATGCCCTTGGGCGACAGGCCCGGCAGCACCACGCCTATCATCCCGACCTCGGCTGGCGGCCTGACCAGCATCTATGGCGTGTGCCTCGGCATGGACGGCGTCCACGGAATCGCGCCCGCTGGCCCGCTTGTCAAGACCTACACCCCGAACTTCCAGACCAACAGCAATCCCGTGCAGGACGGCGAGGTTGAAATGATTGCGGGCATCGCCGTCAAGGCGTTGTCCTCCATCGTTCGCGTTGACAATCTGCTGATTGCGTAAGGAGAGATGAAGAATGCCCAGATATTTTGGTAATGAGAACTACAACGGCGATCAGGGCGCGGTGAAGTGGTACAACGGCGCTGCTGCTGTTGATGAGGATGATACCGCGGCCATTGCGTACCTTGACGCGATTACTGGCATCGACAAGGACACAAACAAACATGAACTGACCGCGCTGGACAAACTGCCGAGGGATGTGCTGGACGATGTGGCATCCTACCTTGGCGTGACGCTGGTGGATGGCGATGGCAAGTATGATGTTGTGCGTGATATTGAAGCCAGCATCAGCACGAAGTACATCACCGCGCTGACCGTGACATCTACGGCTCACGGCACCACGGTTGGCAATACCGTTCTGGCCGTCACTAATGGCGGTGTCGGCACGGAGGCCAACGAATACTACTACAAAGCGGCTGTTGTCGCTCCTGTTGCGCTGTACGGCGACAAGATTGACAGCACTTGGACGAAGATGACCTCCGGCGCGGAGGCTGGCGTTGCGCTGACCACGGGCGAATTTGTGACCGTTGTTGAAGCGAAAAAGGCGACCGGCTTTATTTTCGCCGCCGGCAATGCCGAGATAGCGTCGAAGGCCGAAGGCGCCGCATAAGGAGTAACGCATGACGGACAATGAAAAACTTGTGTTGTTTAAGGCGCGGGCGGACATAACTGACGCAACGCAGAACGAATTGATAGGGCAGTACATCAAGGATGCAGAATACTTCATCCTTGGTGTGACTGGACAGGCATCAGTACCGACAGCCCTTGAAGGCGCACAGGTTGACATTGCCGTTGGTGCGTGGGGCAAGCGCGGCGCGGAGGGCGAGAGCAGCCATAGCGAGGGCGGGGTATCCGTCACCTATGATGCGCTCCCTCCCGCCCTGCAAGCCCTCTTAAGGGCGTATACCTTGGCAAGGGTGGTGAATGTCAATGCGACACCTGAAACGCCGTGAAACGCTGATTAAGCACCTTGCGCCCACGCTCTCGACAGGGAGCATGGGCAGCGTGACCGTCACATGGGCAGGCAAGCCCGATGAGGTATACGGCGATGTCCAGCCCTTGCAATCGTCACAAATGCGGGCAGAGTACGGCGAACGCGCCGACCGAATGCGGCTGTGCATCCTGCCCAACGGCTCATATGCGATTGGTGACGGGATTTGGCTTGATGACGAAGCAACGACAGACCCGCCCTGGCTCATCGTGAGCGTGTCAAAGTGGCAGGACTTAACAAGCCTGACCATCGAAATGAGGGCATGACATGGCTGTTGAAATCAAGGGCTTGGACAGCCTGATGCGCAAACTTGACCGCATGGGCGGGAATGTGCTGGACGCGCTTGAAAAGGCAACAAAACAAACAGCATTAGCGGCACAAGCTGACGCGCGGGACAACGCGCCTGTTGACACGGGCAATCTAAAGCAGAGCATCTCAACAGAGCACGAGCGCAGCATAGAAGCGGCAACAAGCACGGTGTACACGAATGTCGAGTACGCGCTATATCAAGAAATGGGAACGGTCAAGATGGCGGCGCACCCGTACATGATGCCCGCGCTAAACGCTAACAAATCGACCTTTGAGCAACTCGCCCGGAAAGAATTGGAAACGGCGATCAAACGAACAGCAGGGGGTGGATGATGGACAGCCTACAAGCAGAGGTCTATACCGCCCTGTCAGGCACGGGTTACACCGTTTTATATATGTACCCTCAAGGCGAAATGAATGTGCCTTGCGTGACTTGGTACGAATCAAACAACCGCGAGTACGGGCAAGCGGACGGCAACGAGTTTGTGACCGAGGTGGAGTACACGATTGATGTGTGGGCAACGACACCCGAAGCGACCGCAACCATGGCATCAGCAGTGGACACGGCACTTGCGGCACTAAGGCTTAAACGGACATTCTCATATGACCTATACGAGAGCGACACGCGGGTGCATCACAAGAACATGCGGTACCGGGCCTTGATTCGGCTCGATGAACAAAAAATCTATCAATAGAGGAGTAAAAAATCATGGCTAAAACCAGGGCGCTTGGTACTACTATCACTTTCAACGCGAAGACCATCGGTGCGCTGACGAGCATCGGTGAAATTACGCCCGATTCTGAAGAACTGGACGCGACCACACTGGACAGCCAGGGCGGCTACAGGGAGTTCCTACAGGGCTTCAAGGATAGCGGCGAGGTTACGCTGAGCGGCTACTATGACAAGGATGATGACGGTCAACAGGCGCTGATTACGGGCTACGGCAACGGCGAAGCGAAGGCGGTGTCTATCGCTTTTCCCAACTCGACAGGTGGCGCGACATTCCAAGCCTATGTCAAATCATTCACTCTCGGCGCGGCTGATGTTGATGGTATCGTTGGCTTTGGCGCGACCCTGCGCATCAGCGGTGTTGTGACCGCCAACTGATTGGGAGGCGAGTAAATGCCTAAAATGAGAGCGCTGGGGACGAGCATTACTTATGCCCCGGCATACACTTCCCTTGACATTGACACCGTGGTCATCGGCTCGTTGACCTCGGTGGGCGAAATCAGCCCTGACTCCGAGGAACTGGACGCGACTTGTCTTGATTCATCGGGCGGGTATCGTGAGTTCCTGCAAGGGTTCAAAGATTCGGGCGAATTGACCTTGACTGGCTACCTTGACCCTGACAAGCCCGGACAGGCGAAAATGGTGACCCTGTACGGTTCGGGCGAGTTGGGTTACTTCTGGGTAACCTTCCCTGACCAGGCAACAGTAGCGTTTAACGCCTATGTCAAGAGTTTCACGGTTGGCTCGGCAGAGGTTGACGGCATTGTCGGTTTCGGCACCACGCTTCGGGTATCGGGCTTGGTGCAGGTCATCAGCACGAAATACGAAAATGATAATGGTGAACTGGATGCTACTGCGTACACGGCGACAGGCACGCCTACCTATCAATGGTATAGCAACAACGAGAATAACTACGATTCACCCACGCTGGAGACGGGCGCGACAAGCGCTATCTACGACACGAACGGTACGCCCGGCTACTATTTCTGCAAGGTGACTGTGCCGGGTTACCGACCAGTGAACAGCCAAATCTTCGAGGTTGTATGACAAGCCCCCGCCCTAATACGGCGGGGCATTTCTTAAAATAAGGAGGCGCGATGAAAAGCATTGAACTAAGCGGCAAGCAGTACACGATTGAATTTGACATTAACAGCGGATGCGACCTTGAGGACGCGGCGGGGAAGTCGATTGGCGAGGTGGTCAATGACGCGCTGACTAATTTCTCGCTGACCTCGAATCGCCTGGTGTTATGGGGCGGACTGCGCAAGCACTACCCCGACATGACGCTGGCTGAAGCGGGCGACCTGCTGGTTGGAGCGGACAGGGTATCTGTGTTGAACGCCTGCGTCGAGGATATGAAAGATGCGGGTTTTTTCGGTCGGGCGGCGACAAAGCCGCCGAAGAAAGCGACAAAAGCTTCCGCGAAACCTACCACCAACTCATAGACAACGCGTTTGAGGCTGGAATAAGCGATTCCTGGGCGTTCTGGCGCATGACCCCGGCAGAGGTCAAGGGTCGCATCAAGGCGCACGAAATAGCCCAAAAACGCGCCATAGAGGACGCGGATGTGCTGGCATGGCTGATTGGGTCGTATGTCGCGCACGGATTCCATGACCCGAAGCACTATCCAAAAAAGCCTAACGCTGTGGTGCAGACAAAGCCCAAGGGCACAATGGACAATGATGACATCAAGGACGCGCTGACGGTGTTCGCACAGGCACACAACGCCGCTGAAAAGGGGAAAACGCATGGCAATCACGCTTGAAGAACTACAAATCAAATTTTCAGCCGAAACAGGTGCGCTCAAAAGCCAATTAAGCGGCGTGCAGAACCAACTTGCTGGGCTTGAAAAAAACGCAGACAAGGCACAAAGCGCACTCGGGTTTTTGAAGAAAGCCGGGGCGGCCCTGGGCGGCGCAATGATTGGGCGGAAACTCATCAACATTGGCAAGGACGCGGTGTTGATGGCAAACGATGTCGTCGAATCCGAGCAGTTGTTTGAGGTGTCCATGGGCAGGATGGAAGCCCGTGCCCGTGAGTGGTCTGACAACATTGGCGAATCACTGGGCTTGAACCCCTACGACCTGCGCAAAAACGTCGGTATGCTCAATGTCATGTTTGACAGCATGGGCGTGGGTGAACAAGAAGCCTATGATATGTCAACCAGCCTGACGCAACTGGCAAACGACATGGCGTCGTTTTACAACATGGACACCGAAGAAGCGTTTACGAAACTCCGGGCTGGTATCACGGGCGAGACGGAACCCCTCAAGAGACTCGGTATCCTTGTGGACGAGAACACCATCAAGCAGTACGCCATGGCCAATGGCATCAGCAAGACGGGCAAGGAGATGACGCAGACACAGAAACTGCAAGCCCGCTATGGCGCAATCATGCAGCAGACCATGAAGGCCCAGGGCGACCTGGCCCGGACGATGGACAGCCCGACCAACCAGCTGCGTATCCTCAACAACCAATTTGACCAGGCGAAGATTGCATTGGGCCAGGCGTTGCAGCCTGCGCTGATTGCGGTGCTGCCGCATGTGACGAATTTTGCCACCGGGCTTGCGCGGCTGATGCGCGGCGGGGTGTCTGGTGACCCCTTGAGTGGCTCGCTGTTGAGCCTTGCGGGCGCAACGGAGGCGATTAAGTCTCGCGTTGATATATCCATCATTGGGATAACAGAAGAAGTTGCGCGCTTACAGGAGGGCACGGAAACAGCCATTGACGGGTATATCCAGGCCGCGTCAGAGACGCGCGAATTATACCTCAACATCAACATGAAGCCGCAAAACACCGTCTATACGAGAATAAACAATATCTTCGAGAAACTTGACGAACAAATCAACACAGCGTCGACGCAGAACCTCAAGGGTGAGGTCAAGAAGCGGCTCGACATCATCCTGCAGGACGGAGTGGTTACCGGCCCTGAGCGCCAAAGCCTGCTCGATTACCTGGCAGAAATCGAGGCGAAGCTTAGAGAGGAAGCCGAGGAAGAACTCAAGGCAATACAGGCAGATGCGGCGTATAAGCTAAACACGAAGGAAATCGACCTGGACACCCATGACCAGATGCTGATAGATGCTCAGACCGCGTATGACGCGAAAATTGGCGTAATTGAGGGCCTCATTGCTGAGGCAAAAGCCGAGGCCAATATAACCGACTGGACCGCCAGCACCATCTCGGCGGCTGACCGGACAGCGATGACCAACGCCATCAACAAAGAAATAGCCGCGGGTGAAGCCTTGCTTCTCTCGGCCAACGCGCAGGTCCAGGCGCTTTTCGAGGGGTCCTCACTGGAGGAGGCCGTGCTTGGTATGTACGGCGACCTGACGACTGAAATCAACAAGAAAAACGGTGAAATCAATGAACTTCTCACCGCGTGGCTTGAAGAGGACGACGGCGAGGCCTTCGAAAAGGCAATGGCCAAGCGCGAGGAAAACAAGAAACTGCTGTCGATTGCAACCGGTGGTCTGATAGCCGAGGGCAAGATAAACAAGGCGCTCATGGCGATCGGCGACGCGACACCTGAAGAAATAACCAACTTTGCCAAGGGCTACGCCGAAACCCTCAAGGAAATGACGGCGGGGTATATTGAGCGAGGTGAAGAGCGCGAAAACGTCCTGTACAATATGAGA
>ENA-UOUL01004281-UOUL01004281.1-bioreactor-metagenome-genome-assembly--contig:-NODE-4281-length-13418-cov-3.781576_pt1 | contig 13418 bp, 14 predicted proteins | sample MGYA00249838_ERZ747220 | MGnify/ENA primary metagenome ERZ747220 (study PRJEB28778, sample SAMN05720191) | bioreactor metagenome | isolation source: Anaerobic biogas reactor | place: USA:Washington...
TCAATCTCTCCTTAATCTTGCCTGGCATACCAGACGCCTATCCAAAGCGCTGGCTGACGCCATTAGCTTTTATACTATAATATGAGCCCGGAAAAGTGTCAAGCATTCGGCGTACCTTATATAAAATGAGCGCGAAGAGACAGTGTTGCCTCAAATAAGAATGAGCGCGAAAAGAGTATGCTGATTGAATGAAAGGGAAAGTATCAATGGCGACAAGAATTGAGGTTACCAAACAACTAAAAGGATCGTATCAAAGAGGCAGCAAAAAGGAGAAAGGCAGCATCCTGGATACCTTCTGCCAGAGTACAAACTTAGGCAGGTCGACAGCCAGGCGGTATCTCACCTCGCCTACACTGGGCAACAAGCATGTGCCGCGCATGGATCGCAGACGAAACCGAGCAACCAAATATAGTCCAGCAGCCAAGGAGAAACTGGTCTGGTTGTGGCGCGTCATGTATCAGCCCTGTGGGAAGTATCTGGTAGCCGATTTACCTCAATGGATTGCTTCGCTGGAGGCACATGGAGAACTGGTGTTAAACGAACATGGATGGTCTGAGGAGGTGAAGCAGGAATTGCTGCAAATGAGTGCGGCAACCGTAGACCGCTACCTGAAAGAAGAGCGTGAACGTTTACGTTTGAAAGGAATCAGTACCAGCAAGCCGGGTGTTCTGCTCAGGAACAGCATCCAGATTCGCAAGGCTGGAGATGAGATGCCGCCTGAACCGGGGTTCTTTGAGGCAGATACAGTGGCGCACTGTGGGCCCACGCTGAAAGGAGAGTTTGCCCGATCACTGGTCATGACGGATGTAATCGTTGGTTGGGTTCATCTGGAAGTGCTGCGTAACAACGCACATGTCCATATCCGCAAGGGACTGGATGCAGCATTGGACGCCATCCCTTACCAGGTGGAGGGGTTGGACTGCGATAACGGAAGCGAATTGATTAACTACGATGTGCTCAACTGGGCGGCAGGGAAAAACATTTTCTTCACCCGTGCCCGCCCCTACAGGAAAAATGATCAGGCGCATGTGGAGTCCAAGAACAATCACATCGTGCGCCGATATGGTTTCTACTTCCGCTACGATACCCAAGAGGAACGCGAAACATTGGCGGAGTTGTGGCGGTTGGTCTGCCTGAAAACGAACTACTTTACCGCCACCCGGAAGCCCATAGGCTGGAAAACGGATGCAGTCGGCAGGCGTAAGCGCATCTATGATGAACCGAAAACACCACTGGAGCGGTTGCTGGATGCGCAGATACTATCTCCCCAACAGGCGCAGGAGCTTATCGCGTACAGAGATTCCATCAATCCCGCCGAACTGACACGCGATATTGTCCGCCTGCAATGCATCTTGTCAGACTTAGCCAAATCCAAGACCGATGATCTGGCGCTGGCAGCGGAAATTGCTAAGGAAAAACGACTGAACAATCAAAAGGGTGGGATACGCGTTATGCCATAACATATACAGGCACGGTCAGGAGGTGAAGGGAACGTTGTGTGCATATACCGGAATTTTCTTCTTTCCGGATGGACAGGGAGCCTCTGCCGCCATGCCGGTCAGCGTAAGGGGTCAGCCCTACGGAAGGCTGACCCGGCGGAAAGCCTATCATGGCGGCCTCTCCCTATCCATCCCCAAAGAAATTTCCTGCGCTCCCCACTTCGCTTTCGCGCTTAATCTATGTGAGGCATCGTTACAACTTTCGCGCTCATATTGACTTGAGGCACTACGGAACAACCCTTAAAACAGCAAGGTTTTGCGCTTGTGTGTTTATTTTCCGCATGACAACATGCTTAACCAAGCGGTGCTGACGGCACATAAAGCATCGTTACCAAGCGAAACAAGCTGCCTTCGATTTGGTAAATCCCCAACAGGTCCTTTCCGGCAAACAAACACACCCTGGTGCCCTCATACACTGTCCCGCCCGCTTGTACCATGTGTCGCGACAAGCTGGCCCCATTGACAGCCAGGTGGCAATACTCAGGCAATACGCTCATTCGCTTGTAGTTGTCAAGGATGGAAGCAAGGCCAGCAAACCATCTTTGTTCTGTCTTGAAACCAGTTCTCTGCCAATCCAGTAAATCCTCCGGAGTGGCTGAGGAGCGCAGCGACAGCCCTCCGCATTCCTCACGCAAAAGGAAGCGCATGTGCGCGCAGCCTCCCAACGCACGGCCCAGGTCATGGCAGAGCGTGCGGATATAGGCGCCTTTTCCGCAGCGCACCCTCAACAAGTCGCCATTTCGCGCTGTCAGGCGTATAATATCAATCTCATAAAAATCAACCGGGCGTGGCGAAAGCCGCACTGCCTTGCCCTCCCGCGCCAGCTGATAGGCTGCTTTCCCTGCGATCTTGAGCGCTGAGTACTGCGGCGGCACCTGCATCCCCCTGCCAACAAACTGCGCGGCTGCCTGCCGAACCTGTTCCAGGCTTGGACGAAGCTCACAGCGCTCCAGCACCTTGCCCTGGGCATCCTGGGTATCTGTGGCGCTTCCAAAAGCCACCTCTGCCAGATACTGCTTGGGACGGCCCATCAGCTCATCGCAAACGCGCGTCGCCTTGCCAAGCAGCAGCGGCAGCACTCCGGCCGCCTCAGGATCCAAGGTGCCGGCGTGCCCGGTCTTTTCCCCGGTCAGGCGCTTGACGAAAGCAACCGCCTGGGCAGAGGTCATGCCAGGCGGCTTATAAAAATTGAGAACACCATTCAGGGACATAGGCTTTCTATCATCCGCGCCTTAACCCTGTCAATCGCTTAATCAAGCGGCAGATCCAGGGTGAAGCCGGCAGCCAGCACATGGCCGCCCCCACCCATCTCCTTTGCAATTACCGCCACATTGTGCGGCGCCAGGGCGCGCAAACTGAATTTGGTTTGCGAAGCTTCTACCTGGGTAGCCAGGAAACACATCTGAACTCCCGGGATGTTGAGCGCATAATTCACCAAACCTTCGACCAAATCCTGCGTGGTATCTGTCTGTTGAAAATCAGCATCACTCAGCCGCATCATGCTCAAACGCCCGCCACACTCAAAACTCAACGAATCAAGACAGCGGCCCAGCAAACGATAGAAACTCAGATCCTTGACCAGATGCAGCGCCCTGGAGTAATGTGAGATGTTCAGACCGGCGCGCATCAGCTTGCTCATTTGCAGAAAAAACTCCTCATCCATCTGTCCGAAGCTGAAATTGCCGGTATCAGTGGAGATCGCGGCATACAGCAGCGCGGCGATATCCGCATTCATGGGCGCTTCCAATTGCTCGTACAAACGGAACACCAGGTTGCCTGTCGCAGCCACCTGACTGTCGATGTAATTGTCCATGCCAAAGCAGATGTTCGAGGCATGATGATCGATCACCAGCGTGTGCGGGCAGGCAGAAAACAACTGGCCGCCATCCCCCAGGCGCGCCAGATCAGAGGCGTCCAGAGAGCAGGCCAAATCAAAATCCCGCGTTGTGACTTCTGCGGGCTTTTTAATTTGCTCCCATCCGGGCAAAACGCGCAAATTTTTAGGCACCGCATCGTGGCAGACTGCAGTGACCTCCTTGCCAAGGGCTTCTAGCAGGGCGCTTGCCGCCAGCAAGGAGCCAACGGCATCCCCATCGGGCTGCAAGTGCGTCAGCAGCACAACACTCCGCGATCGCCTGAGAACTTCAGCGGTCTGTGCCAGGTCAATGATCTTCATGATTGCTGTCTTGTCCCCCATCGCCAAGCACTTGCTTGAGCACATCCGCAATGTGCATGCCATAGGCGATATTACGGTCCGGCAGGAAGATGAGTTCCGGCGTGTGGCGTACACTCAGCCTGGCCCCCAGCGCGTGGCGCAACAGACCGGACGCGCCCTTGAGCGCCTTGATCATATCTTCCAGCCCTTCTTCCTCCAGCACGCTGATATATACCTTTGCGATGCGAAGATCCCGTGTGGGCTCTACCCTGGTGATGCTGAACGTGCCGCACACGCGCGGGTCGCGCAGCTCCTCCCGGATAATCCTGTCCAGATTCTTTCTTATTTCTTCAGCGATACGGTTTTGCCGATATTGTGCCACGATTTCTCCTTAACGCTCGACTTCTTCCATCATGAAGCATTCGATGACATCCTTTTCCTTGATGTCATTGTAGTTCTCCAGGCCGATTCCGCATTCGTAACCACTGGCTACCTCACGCACATCATCCTTGAAACGGCGCAGAGAAGACAACTTGCCTTCAAAGACCACCACATTATCCCGCAACAGGCGTACCGGCTGATTGCGCTGCATTTTGCCATCGGTCACATAGCAGCCTGCAATGGTGCCGGAACCCGTAATCTTGAACACATTGCGCACCTCCGCGTGTCCCAGGAGGACCTCCTTGAACTCGGGTGCCAGCAAGCCTTTCATCGCCTTTTCAATGTCCTCAATGGCCTGATAAATCACGCGGTACAGACGGATATCGATGTTTTCCTTGGTGGCTACCTCGCGCGCATTGTTATCCGGGCGAATGTTGAAACCAATGATAGTGGCATTGGCGGTCGCAGCCAGGTTGACGTCATCCTTGGTAATGGCTCCTACGCCTGCATGCAGTACGTTGATTTTGACCTGGTCATTGTTCAGCTTCTCCAGGGACTGGCGCACCGCCTCGGTGGAGCCCTGGACATCCGCTTTGATGAGGATGTTCAGCGTGAGCTGCTCTCCTTCCTTGATGTTCTGGAACAGGTTGTCCAGCGTCACTGTAGAGGCGGCCACGCGCTGCTCCTTCATGCGGTCCTCGCGCTCTTTGGCTACCTGGCGTACCAGCTTGTCATCATCAACAGCAATCATTTCATCCCCGGCTTGCGGCACAGAGTCAAAGCCGGAGATCTCAACCGGCATGGAGGGTCCGGCTTCACGCACGTTTTCTCCCTTGTCATTGAGCAGCGCGCGCACGCGGCCGGCGGCCATACCGGCAATTACATTGTCGCCCACACGCAGGGTCCCGTTTTTCAGCAATACCGTAGCCACGGGACCGCGGCTCTTGTCCAGCTTGGCCTCAATGATGATACCGCGGGCAAGGCGGTCAGGATTGGCGCGCAGCTGCAGCACCTCAGCCTGCAAAAGGATCATTTCCAGCAGACTGTCCACACCCTCCCCGGTCTTGGCGGATACGGGCACCATTATGGTATCCCCGCCCCATTCCTCGGACACCAGATTGTGGGCTGTCAAATCCTGCTTAATACGCTCGGGATTGGCCTCAGGTTTATCCATTTTATTGATGGCCACAATAATAGGCACCTCAGCAGCCTTTGCGTGATTGATGGCCTCCACTGTCTGGGGCATCACGCCGTCATCGGCTGCAACCACCAGCACCGCAATGTCCGTGGACTGCGCGCCACGCGCACGCATGGCGGTAAAGGCCTCATGGCCAGGGGTATCTAGGAAAGTGATGGTCTGACCATTCAAATCCACAGAATAAGCGCCGATATGCTGTGTGATGCCGCCGGCTTCGCCGCGGGTCACATGTGTGTCGCGGATGTAGTACAGCAAGGAGGTCTTGCCATGGTCAACATGGCCCATGATCGTGATGACCGGCGGACGCGGCTTGAGATCTTCCTCATTGTCCTCCACATCCGCGGTTTCAACCAACTGATCCTCCGCCGTGCGCTCCAGACGCAGGATCAATTCCACATCAAATTCAGAGCACACCAGGGAAGCCGTATCATAATCCAGCTCGCTGTTGATGGTGGCGATATTGCCCAACAACAGCAGCTTCTTGAGGATTTCTCCTGCCGGTTTGCCGATGCGCTCGGTCAGATCCTTGACGGTGATGGTCTCCTGGGTCATGTAGGCGGTCTCGATCTTGATGGGCGCCATCAGTTGCTGTGCTGAAGGTTTCTTGGCGCGTGCACGACGGCCGCCGCGCACAACTTCATCATCCAGACCATAACGGGGCTGCGACTTGCGCGCGTTTTGCTTGCGCTGCTTGCTGACATGCTCCGGATCCGGCTTGCGGCTATAACTCTTTTTATTGGGATCATAGTTGCTGACGCGCTCCTTCTCCAAGGGCACTAACAACTCATCTACCGGGGCACGCATCGCGGCAGCCTTGCCTGTACCACGGGCTGCGCCGGGCACAGGGCGGCCATACTGCTGGGCACCGGGCGCAGGGCGGCCATACTGCTGAGCGCCGGGCGCAGGGCGGCCATATTGCTGAGCGCCGGGCGCAGGGCGGCCATATTGCTGAGCGCCGGGCGCAGGACGGCCATCCTGCTGAGCACCGGGCGCCGGACGGCCATAACGCTGAGCGCCAGACGTCGGACGGCCATAACGCTGAGCAGTGCGCGTCACCGGCTGACCAGTCGCAAACCTGCCCTGAATCGTCGCAGGTTCTGCTGCAGCCGCTGACTTCTCAGCAGCCGGAGCTGGGGCCGTGGCTGGGGCTTGCTCGGGAGCCGGCTGCTCCGGCTTGACGGGCGCGGATGCAGGCTCGGAAGCGGATGCAGCCTGAGCTTGAGGTTCGTCGGATACAACCTCCAGTATCTCAGGTTCCTCCTGAACCACCGGTACAGCAGGCGTTGCAGGTTCAGGTTGATCCGCAGCCTGCGCCTGTTGCTGCGCGGCTTCGGCGGCATCAAGAATCGCCTGTTCGTCCTCATCCGGCATGGTCCAGGCCTTGGTCTGCGTTTGGAGCATTTGCTGTTGCTGCTCGTGCTTTATGCGCTGACGTTCCTCTTCCTCCTGGCGCAAAAACACTGCTTCCTGTTGCTTGAGCATCTGCAGCATAATGTCCGCATTGCGCTTAACCCGCTCAGTTTCAGACAGGATCACGCCTGCTTTTTGATTCAGGTTCTTGATGGTGTCTCTGAGACCGACTTTTGACATTCAGCCCTTGTCCTCCATAATAGTTTCAATTTCAACGGCTTCCGGGCGCCCGGTTTTCTCATGGTGGATGGCCAGCAGCCTGTCCGCCAGCCCGCAGGGTTTGACAGCACCTGCCGCCATGCCGGGTCGCCCACAGGCCCTTCCCAGCACACCCTCATCCAACAGCATAACCTGTACCTGATGATGATTGCAAGCATTCTGTACTTTCTTTGCTGTGTTGGCGCTGGCCGTTTCATCCAGCAGTGCCAGCGCGGCCTTGCCATCGCGAATCAGTGTCAGCGCCATTTGAGCGCCGGGTACCAGCTTTCCTGCACGAAAGGCCAGCCCAAGCAAGCCGCTAACAGCCACGCGCTTCCCCCTTGAGCTTGCTGGCAGCAATCTGTCCCGCAAGCTGTTGTGTGATCTCAGGAGAGATGGTGCGGTCCAGCGCACGGTCCAGCTGGCGCAGTTTGACTGCCCGGTTTAAGCAGCCCTCCTCAGGACACACATAAGCGCCGCGCCCGGACTTTTTCCCGGTAAAATCGATGAGGATCGTGTCCTCCGGCGTGCGCACCACACGCAGCAACTCTCTCTTGGGCTTCATTTCCCTGCAGCCAACGCACATGCGCATGGGGATTTTTTTTGGCATTCGGCGTCCTTCCTGTTTAGTTGTTCAGTCTGCCGTCATCCATGGGATAGCCCTCATCAAGGAAAGCTTGATCCATCATGGCTTGATCCTGATAAGCCTGCTGCTGAATGAGCTCATCAAACTGGCTCTGGGACTTGATGTCAATCTTCCATCCGGTCAGCTTTGCGGCCAGGCGGGCATTTTGTCCCTCCTTGCCGATGGCCAGGGACAACTGCATATCAGGCACCACCACCCGGCATATCTTCTCTTCATCGGAAATAAACACGCTGACCACATGGGCGGGATTGAGCGCATTGGCGACAAATTCAGCCGGATCAGGCGACCACTTGATGATGTCGATCTTCTCGTTTCGCAGCTCGCTGACCACCTTCTCCACCCTTGAGCCGCGGGGGCCTACGCAGGCGCCCACAGGGTCGATCATCGGATCCATCGAATACACGGCAATCTTGGTACGGCTGCCAGCCTCGCGCGCGGTGGAACGAATCTGTACTACACCAGTGGCGATTTCAGGCACTTCCATTTCAAACAAACGACGCACCAAACCCGGATGGATACGGCTGACATACACCTGCGGCGCGCGCTGGTAATCGCTGCCGGAACGGCGTACCTTGAGCACATAAACCTTCAAATGATCGCCATCACGATAGCTTTCCCCGGGGATGTATTCACTGCTTTCCATAATGCCTTCTGTGCGGCCCAGTTCCAGATAGGTGGCCTTGGGCTCTACACGCTGAACGATGCCGGTGAGAATTTCATTTTCCTTTTCGATGTACTCATCATAAATCTTGCCGCGTTCGGCTTCGCGAATTTTTTGCACCAGCATCTGCTTGGCAGTCTGTGCGGCTACACGGCCAAAGTTGTCCGGCGTGACATCGATTTCCACAATATCGCCCACATGATAGTTGGGGTTGATGGCCAGCGCTTCCTCCAGGGAAATCTGCATATCCGGTTCCTCAACCTCATCTGCAACCACCTTGCGCAAAAAGACCTGAGCGCCTTCCTTGCGGGACAGGCGCACCGCCAGGTTCTGAATAACTGCGCCGGACTGGCGGTTGTTACGCTTATAGGCGGCTTTCAGGGCTTCCTCGATGGTATCCACCAACACTTCTTCATTCATGTCCTTTTCACGTGCCAGCAGTGAAATGGCCTCCATAAGGTCTATCTTGGGCTCACTCATGTCTTTCCTCCTCCTGATATGTGCCGGTTTCCTCCAGCATGCTCAAATCCACACTGCGGCGCATCAGCGCCACTTCCTTGCGCAAGAACAGTTTTTCTCCCTGTGCTGTCTGCACGACCCAAGCATCCGCGTCCAGCCGTAATAAAATGCCAGTAAACTCCTTTCGCCCATCCTGGGCACGAAACAGCTTGACCTCCACCATTTGACCGGCTGCCTTTTCCGCATCGCGCTCGTTCCTGATCGGACGGTCAAGCCCGGCGGAGCAAACCTCCAAAAAATCATAGTCGATCTTCTCAAACAGCGGCATCACAGCGCGGTGAAAGGCCTCACAGTCATCCAGCGTGATACCGCCGGGCTTGTCCAGGTAAACACGCAGGTACATGCCTGTCGCTTCCTTTTCAAATGCGGTTTCCAGATGTTCATAGCCCATGGATTCCGCCAGCATCCGGCTGATGCGTTTTGCCTGTTCTACCGGACGGGTCTTCTTCGCCATCATTGCTCCCCGTAAAATAAAAAACTGGGTTATGCCGCGTTTTTGCAAGGGCGAAAGCAAGCACAGCCTCGCGATTTGCACAACGCGTCACCCACTTTTCTTCGTTACGTACCCCTCTTTCGCGGTCGCAGGATCAGTTACAGTTTTACTATACCATGGGATGCACGCAAAGACAAGTAAAATACTACAAATCAAAACAATTTGGACAATGCTTCGGACGCATCTTCCTACCTGATCATTCTGATTTTATTGAGCTGTATGACCACCGAAAATCCCGCTCTTTCCTTGACAGTTTCATGTCATGGATTCTATAATCATGCAGAATAAACACTTATCAACAGATCGGAGGCGCCCCATGCATATTCTGGATTCCCTGAAAGAGCGCGGCCTGATTGCTCAGACCACTTTTGAAGAGGAGCTTTACGAGCAACTGGAGCGCGAGCCCACCACATTTTATGTCGGTTTTGACCCAACAGCGCCAAGCCTGCATTTTGGCCACTTTATTCCGGTCATTGCCATGCGCCACATGCAGCAAGCCGGTCATATTCCCATTGCCCTGATGGGCGGGGGCACAGTGCAGGTAGCTGACCCCACCGGCAAGACAGAGCTTCGCCAAATGCTCTCACTTGAAACCATTGCCTACAATGCTGAAAAAATCCGTCAGCAGTTGTCGCGTTTTATCTGTTTTGATGATGAAAAGGCGTTGATGGTCAACAACGCCGACTGGCTGGTTCCTTTGCAATACCTGCCTTTCCTGCGCGAGATCGGTCCTCTGTTTTCCGTCAACCGCATGCTGACAGCCGAGGCTTACCGCCTGCGCATGGAAAAAGGCCTGACCTTTCTGGAATTCAACTATATGATTATGCAGGCTTATGACTTCCTTGAGCTGTTTCGCCGCTACGGCTGCCGTCTGCAAATGGGCGGGGATGACCAGTGGAGCAACATTCTGGCCGGCGCGGACCTGATTCGCCGCAAGGAGCAGGAAGCCGCCTTTGCCTGTACCCTTACCCTGCTGCTCAACTCCGAAGGCCAGAAAATGGGGAAAACTGAACGCGGCGCCCTGTGGCTGGATGCCGACATGTGTTCTCCATATGAATTTTACCAGTACTGGCGGAACATTGCTGACAGCAATGTGGAAAAATCCCTGGCCATGCTTACCTTTCTGCCCATGAACGAGGTGCGCCGCCTGGGCGCGCTGGAAGGCGCCGCCATCAACGAGGCCAAGACGATCCTGGCATATGAAACCACAAAGCTTGTGCACGGCGAGGAGGAAGCGCAAAAAGCGCAACTGGCTTCCGCCGCGCTGTTTGCCGGCGGGCAGGTCATGGACGATGTGCCAACCTATGAGCTGAGTATTTCCCAGCTGGAAGAGGACAACCGGCTGACTACCTTGTTGTTCCTGTGCGGATTATGCCAAAGCCGTTCCCAGGCGAGGCAAATGGTGTCCCAGGGCGCCGTCACCGTGGGTGATCAAAAAGCCCACAGCGTGGATCAGAGCCTGCTGGCAGAGGACTTCCCGGCAGATGGTCTGCTGCTGCGCCGCGGCAAGAAAAATTACTGCCGCGTCATCCTCAAGCAATGAGCATCACTGGCGATTATTTCACCCTGGCCGCCCCGGGAATCCATGAATTTATCGTGCGCAAAAGCCGCTTCATCGGCCAGGCTGCACCGGTCGAAAGTGAGGAAGCCGCGCTTTCTTTCCTGCGCGACATCAGGGAAGGGCACAAAACAGCCACCCACCACTGCTTTGCCTATATCATTGGCGCCAATGCCGGGCTGATGCGCTATCAGGATGATGGAGAGCCACAGGGAACAGCCGGTATCCCTATTTTAGAAGTTCTCAAGAAAAACAGCCTCGTTAACTGCGCATGTATGGTCACGCGCTATTTTGGCGGCGTGTTGCTGGGCGCAGGCGGACTGACGCGCGCCTACAGCGCGGGCGCGGCAGGCGCTGTCAAAGCAGCCGGCGTTGTCACAGCCCAGGTATCACAGCGCCTGAATACACGGATTGCTTACCCTTATTGGGATGTGATCAACTACACCCTCGGCAGGCTTCCGGTGTGCGCGGTAACGCCTTCGTTTAGCGATCAGGTCGATTTGCAGCTGATTGTGCGCGAACGGGACGCGCAGGGGGTAATCAAAGAACTGACTGCCCTGAGCGAGGGCAGCGCGCGCTTTACCCTGTCCGATCCATTCCACCACTTATGGGAACTTCCGGATAACCGGGCTGAGGTTTAAGGCGTTTCTGCCTTCATAAAACAGCAAGCCGGCTCTTTAGCCGGCTTTTGCGTCTGACAATGCGCCTTCATGTTTCATCAAAGCAGTATTTGGCAATCGCGCGGCCCACGCCATCCTCGCTATTGGATGTGGTGACCGCATCGGCCTGGCGTTTGATGTCCTCCCCGGCATTGCTCATGGCAATTCCCAGACCAGCCCAGCGCAGCATGGGCAAATCGTTGCTGTGATCGCCAAGCGCCATTGTCTGTTCCTGCGGGATACCCAGCTTGCGCGCCAGCACAGCCAGACCGAGACCTTTATTGGCCTGGTTTGACACAATTTCCAGGTTGTGACGTCCGGACTGGGACACTTCAATGCCCGGGATGCGATCAAAACATTCATGGCCGATCTGCAGAACATTATCCATATTCTCAGGAAAAAACGCGAAAAACTTGTAAATAGACCGCGTCAGCGCCGCGCGGCAGGCATCTTCCCCATAAGAATATATGACCCTCCTCTTCTTCAGCTTGTTCAAATGCTCTTCATCAGCTTCGGAGATGTGGTGGCGATCATTCTCCCGCCGTGTGTCTACCGTGCCCGGTCCAAAGATATAATAACCAACGTCCAGCGCCTCCAGCCGTTCAAACACCGTGCGTGCCGTATCCTCTTCCATTATGACTTCATGAACGCGCTCGCCGTAGGGCGAAAGCTCCACCACCGCGCCATTGGCGCTGATAATCGGACAGACAATGCCGTTGTCCAGCATCATCTGCGAAGCGTTCTCGGGAAAGCGTCCCGTCGCGGCAGCAAACACGAGCCCGGAAGCCTGCGTCTTATGGATCATCTGAAGGTTGTAGGGCGAAATGGATCCGTCGGGGCTGAACAGGGTGCCGTCAAAATCCGCGGCAATCAGACGAATGTTTGGTTTCATTGCAAACTCCTTTCAAAACGGCGCATCTATTTCAAAACGCCTGCCTCGCAGGCCAATGAGGGGACAGTCATCACGAAACCCCAGCGCGCTGGCACACAGCTTCAAACCCCTGGCACACTGCGCACGGTTGGCTGTGCGGTCGCCATAGGCGTCATCCCCCAGCACCGGGGTGCCCGCAAAGGCCATGTGTGCGCGGATCTGGTGGGTACGGCCGGTATGGAGTGTGATGCGCAGGCGGCTGACCTTTCCGGGCGCCAATGTATCATACTCTGTTACAATCCGCCGGCTGCCGGGCCGTTCCCTGTCATAGATTTTCACCCGCGCCGCGGCTGCGTCCTTGACCAGCCAGGCGGTCAAAATGGAAGCGGACGGCTGAGGCCTGCCCAAAACCAGGGCGGTATACTCCCTGTCCACCCCGCCATGGCGAAACACCTCCGCAAGGGCATCCTGCGCCTGAGGATTCTGGGCCAGTATGACCAGGCCGCATGTCCGGTTGTCCAGACGGTGCACCAGACAAGGCGCTGTCCCCCCCTGCGCGCGCGCATGCGCCCATGAGATCAGGGATGCATGGGAGCTCGCGTTATCATCGGTATTCAATCCGGCGGGTTTGTTGACCACCAGGCAGTCTGCATCCTCATACACAACCGGTACTTCCTGCATTGGAACGCTGGTGAACACCACCAGCTCATCCCCCAGCCGGACCTGCACATTGCTGCTGACACGCAGGCCATTCAAACGGATGTCCCGCTGTTTGAGCGCCCGGTGAAGCGCTGCTCCCGGAAGCAGCGGCAACTCCCTGCCCAGGACACCCAGCACGCTGCCAGCCTGCCCGGCCTGCGCGTGGTCGGCATCGACTGCCATATCGGCTCGCAGATCGTCGATCTGCCCCCGTTCGTCGCCGCCCTGGAGCGGCTGCTTTCACTGATCGGCGACCTTAAAAAGGACGGTTTTTCGGATATCGCCTATATCAACCTGGGCGGCGGCATGGGCATTCGCTACAGGGACGAGGATTTCTTTCCGATCGGGGACTGGGCGCGTCAGGTAAAGTCGCGCGTATCGGAGGCCGGGCTTACTCTTATCATTGAGCCCGGTCGCTACATCAGCGGGAACAACGGAGTGCTTCTCGTCAGGTTGTTGTATAAAAAGGCA
>ENA-UOUL01004283-UOUL01004283.1-bioreactor-metagenome-genome-assembly--contig:-NODE-4283-length-13407-cov-3.070818_pt1 | contig 13407 bp, 12 predicted proteins | sample MGYA00249838_ERZ747220 | MGnify/ENA primary metagenome ERZ747220 (study PRJEB28778, sample SAMN05720191) | bioreactor metagenome | isolation source: Anaerobic biogas reactor | place: USA:Washington...
GGTTTGTGCTCGGGTTCTCAACCCGCGTGCGGAAACCGGACGGCTGTTTGCGGTGAGTCTGTCTTAAACCGGCGCTGTACCAAGGGCGGTTACGCCCGCCCCTCTACTCGAAGCGAAACCGCCAGAGGGCGATCCCAAGAAAGACCACGGTGTATCCCCAGGCGGCCCCTAGATAAGGGAGGATTTGGCCTACACTCCAACCTCGTAGGATGATTGCGCGCAGGGCGTCAAGGACCCAAGCGGCCGGTGACAGGTGGCCTATGGCAGCGAAAGTTGGGCCCGTCACTTCCAGGGGGAACCAGGCTCCCCCCAGGGCGGCGAGCACCATCGATACGATCACCAGGGCTGCGATGAGGGCGGCTTCCGACCGAAGCAGAGTTGCCAGCATCAGGCCCAGAGCGAGGAATGGGTTGACTTCGGCGGCCACATAGCCGATAGCCACCAGCAAGACCAGCGTGCCGGCACACACCAGCAGCCGGGTCAACAGCGCACTATGCCGCCGCATAAACAATGGAAGATCAAGCACCGGTCGCATATCCTTGTTCGACGACCTGGTCGAGCAGCCGCTCTAGCTGGGCAGCGCACGCCTCCCAGGAGTAACGCGCCTCCACCAACTCCCGTCCATTGGCCGCAAGCTGGGCGCACAAGGCCTCATCGGCCAGCAGCCGCAGCACGGCCCCGGCAAAGGCAGCGGGTTCATCGGCAATGAGCACATCCTTGCCGGGCACCACAGCCAGGCCCTCCGCGCCCTGCGTTGTCGATACGACAGGTGTGCCCAACGCCATCGCCTCCAGGATCTTGAGCCGCGTGCCGCCGCCTGTGAGCAGCGGGACCACACACACCCGGCTCTGTGCCACGGTCGGGCGCACGTCGTCCAGGTACCCGGTCAGGATGACGCCCTCAGTCAACGCAAGACGCGCCAGCGGCACATCGTCGGTGCGGCCAGTGATGCGCAGCGTGACGCCCGGACGAGCAGCGCGAATCAGAGGCCAGACCTCTCGCAGGAAGAAAACCATCGCGTCGAAGTTGGCCTGGTACGTCAGCGCCCCGGGGAAGACGAGCGTATCTGGCGCCGCGGGTCGCCATCCGGTCCGGTACGATGCCAGGTCCACGCCGTTGGGCACCACGGCCAGCGGCAGCGTATCAGGCAACAAGCGATGCAGCAGCGCCTGCTCCGTCTCTGAGGCCACAGTACATCCCTGCATCCGGCTCAACAGGCGCACGGTATAGCGTTTCTGCTTCCACCAGGTGAGGCTGTGCTGGAACTTACCGCGCCACGTGGTCTGCCCCCGGTACTGGTTCCAGATCATCGAGACCTCCAGGTCCTCGATGACGCACGGGATGTGATCCAGCTTCGCCAGATAGGGCGCAACCGCCACCCCCGGCCCGATCTCTGATCCGATGACCAGGTCGAAGTCGTGCTGGCGCAGCGCCTGATCGAGGCACTCTCGCATCCGGGGATCGTACATCTCAAGGGCCGAGCGTGGCTGCGATGAGAGCAAGCGCAGAAGGGCGCGTGGCTTTGACGGTTGGAAATGTCGCTGGGGCAGCGTTCCCAGCACCTGGCACAGTGCGCCTACGGCCTCCAGGGCGGCACCGGTCGGGGCTTCGCCCTGCACGAACGACAACAGCGCAATCTCGTGTCGCCGGGCGAGCTGACGCAGCAGGTTATACGTCCGCATCCGCGCGCCGTTGTCGGGCGGATAGGGGAACCAGCTTGACAGATAGAGTATGCGCATGGCGATCGCCTATGGCCTCTTGGGGCGCGCCGCTAAGACCTTCATCGCCGCACCACACTCTGGTAGAGCGAGGCAATCTGCGCCATTTCCTCGTCCATGCTCTTGACGGGCTCGATACCCTCGCGCAGCCGGGGAAGCAGGGACGCGTCGTCGAGCAACTGCTGTAGCTTGGTTGCCAGATCAGCGCTGCTCCCGCACGAAAACAACAGGCCGTTTCGCCCGTGCTCGACGACGTAGGACATGTTAGGGATATCGCTCGCGACAACGGGCGTCTTCGTGTGCAGCGCTTCATACATGACCAGTGGGCCAATCTCGTTCCAGGTCGACGGGATGACAAGAACATCGATGTCCGCCAGCACCTGGGCCACCTGGGAGGGCTGGTAGCGGCCCATCCACTTGATGCGGTCGTCACCCCGCGCCAGTTTGGTCAAGCGCCGGGCGTACTCACGATCGGCCGTCGCATCGCCATAGATCACCAGTTCCAGCGGCGTTCCAGGTGGCAGGCGCGTGAAAGCCTCAACCAGCAGGTGGACGCCCTTGTGCGGATGGATCTGCCCCAGGTAACCGACGCGGAGTTTGCCATCTGACGTCCCCGCGTCTGGCGCCGGCAGCCAGCCAGACGTGTCCAGCCCGTGCGTGTTCAGCACGAGTTGGGTGGGATCGACGCCGCGCACCCGGAACCGTTCGAGCAGGAAACGCGATGGGCATATAAGCGCGTCGGCAGCCGATAGCATGTCCATCAGGGCCACGTGTCGTTGCTCCAGCCGGGCCGCGATCTCCGGCAGGCCAAGGGCCTTGCCCAAGCGACGGTCAAGGGCACCGTCCCAGAACCGGTCGGCAACCCCAGGTGCCACCGCCGCGGGGATCCTGAAGCGGCGCTTCTCCTCGCACGCACACCGGGTGCACGCCGCAGCGTCGAACTGGTCGCAGGCGGCCAATCGACCATCGGGCCTCAGAAAGTTCACGCGCGGGCAGAGAAACCAGAAATCTGTCAGGCTGATCACGATGGGGATATCCTGGGCCGTGGCCGCACGCAGGGTGCCCGCACCCATAAGGTAGCCGCTGATGAGATGCAGGACGTCTGGGCGTTGCGCTGCCAGAAACCCCTGCATGTAGGTCTCGATCCAGGGATTGTCGTACTCCCAGCGCTGTGGGTCCGGAGCACCGGCCATGTCAAATGACAGCCGGTGGACAGGGATGCCCTGGTAGATGTCGTCCTCGCAGATCACACGCCCTTCCGGACCTGAATCGACGCGCTCGACACACACCACATCGACGTCATAGCCGTGCCTCAGCAGCCAGGCGGCCGCATCATAGGCGCGCAACTCAGCCCCGGCCATGTGGCGGGGCGGGAAGTGGTGTACAGCGATGACCGTCTTCATTCCTTCCTACTCGGGAAGAGGCGCTTGATCAGCGCTTCGGCTCCCATCGTCAACGCCGGTTGGGGGTCCGTCATCAAACGCGTGAGGGTCAGGCCTTCGATCTTCCCACGGATGTTGTTGCTCTCGATCAGCAGCCACAAGCGCGGCTCGAGCGCCTCGTAAGGGGTCGCTCGACCAAGAACGTGACGCGCCCGACGCAGAGCCACCGACAGCGCATAACGCGGCAGGGCAGCCACCTGGCCCACAAGGCGTCCAAGCTGGAACTTCAGATCGCGCGGATACTCGGGATAATCCCGAAACATCGTATCCAGCAGGATCTCGCTGAAGCCGTAGTGGCGATACTGGCGAGCCAGGCCGGCCTGCGTAGCCCGGTGACGGTGGTAGACAATCGCCTCGGGAGCATAGATCAGCCGGGTTCCTGTCTCGAGCTGAATGCGCCACGAGATGTCAATGTCCTCGGCGGTGAGCAGCCGGGCATCAAATCCCCCGATCTGGTTGAGGAGATCGCGGCGGAACGAAGCGTGTGCCCCGCAGAAGTGAGGCAGAAACTCGTGATCCCCTCCGCGGTAGTTCACCAGCGGCGCGTATCTGTCGGAAAACAGCTCGATGTCATTGCGGTTGCCATCGTCGTAGGCCAGAATGTTGCCCCCGACGCCGCCCACCTGCGGGTCCGCATAGGGCTTCACCAGTTCGGCCAGACAGTCGGGATGGACAATGCAATCGGCATCGGTGGTCATCACGACATCGGCCTCGCTTCTGGCCAGGCCGAAGTTACGCGCAGGGGCCAGGCCGCGCACCTCATTGTGGAAGAGCCGCACCGGATAGCGCTGGACGACCTCGGTCGTGTTGTCGGTCGATCCGTTCTCGACGACGATAATGTCGTAAGCGTCGCGCGGGTAGTTCTGCTCCAGCAGACTTTCCAGGCAGTCGCTGATCGTGTCGGCGCCGTTGTAGACGCCGATGACGACGCTGACCGTGCGTGCCGGCTCGGTCATTCCGCGTCCCCCGGTACCACATCGTGCAACGCCCCATCCCCGGGCCTGACGCCGAGCAGCGCCTTGGCGGTGATGGCGCGCAGGCCTCGATCGCGCAGGGCCGCAGGCGCGTGGCGAATCGCAGCCAGAGCGTGAGCCAGGACGCGTGATCGCTGGCCGGCCTCGTACGCCTGAAAGGCCAGAATCACGTAGAGCTCGCTCAGCAGTACCGCCCGGATGCGATGCCGCCGGGGCGTATCGGGCAGCAACAGGTCGAGATCGCTGCGCAGGCGCGTCTGGGGCGCATCGGGCGCTTCTTGAACGACCGTGTAGAGGATGGATTCACGGTAGGGAGTGTGCTGCAACAGGATATCTGGCCACAGCCCGAAAGCCTCTTCGAAATAGCGCCGGGCGCTGGCCATCGCCGGGCCGGCGTGGCCGTCACTCTCCGCGTAGTAGTACAGGCCAAACTCGAGCGCGCTCCTGGCGTAGACCTCGTCCTTCATCGCGGCGATGCTCGCGGGGAGCTGCGGGTGGTTGAACACCTTGGCCAGCAGCACAGGCATCGTCCGCTCCAGCCTAGCCCAGTTCTTGCCCTTGCCCCCAGCCCGATTGTGATACTCACACAGCGCCTGCTCGATCTGCCCAATGCCGCAGCCTGAGAGCGCAACCCGCATCCAGAAGTCCTGATCCTCACGCATCAGCAGCGACTCGTCAAACAGGCCCACTCGCTCGAGACAGCGACGCCGAAGCAGCGCCGGATGCATGGGCAGCAGTCCGTAGTTACCCCGCAGTAAGATGGCCCGCAGCAAGTCATCGACCGGCAGCGACGTAACCTCGTTCAGCAGCGCACCGGTTTCCTCCTCGATGTTGCGCCACCCACACAGCACCACGTCGACTTCGGGATGGCTATCCAGATAGTCGACGTGGGACTCCAACTTGCGAGGCAACAAGGTATCGTCGGAATCCAGGAAGTTCACAAACTCGCCATTCGAGGCCAGGGCCCCGGTGTTCCGGGCCTTGGCGACACCGGCGTTGTCCTGGACGATAATCCTGATGCGGTCACCATAACGGGCCAACACCCCTTGGGTGTCGTCGGTCGATCCATCATCAACGACAATGATCTCGTAATCGCGATGGGTCTGCGCCAGGACGCTGTCGATCGACCGGCCCACCAGGTCTGCGCGGTTATACGTGGGTATGACGACAGACACTCGAGGCATCGTGACCTCCGCTACCGAACCGGCCCGGAACAGATCCTTTCGTTTGTCCACACAGCGCTCGCGCCATCATAGCATCGCCGCCAGCGACTTCACGAAGATGGCAGGCACGCCCTTGTCTCCCAACCAGGATGGACGGCGCCAGACGCCTGCCGCGACTCGGCGCGCCGCCAGCGCGTAACGACCCGCCCCGTAATCCTGGAACGCGCACGCGATGCTCACATCGGCAAGCACGCGCGACCTGAACTGTGCGAGCGGCCTGGCCTGGGCGGGCAGATTGCTCATGACTGTGTCTACGTAGCCGACCGGATCGCGGACCGGCAGCTTCATCGCCTCCTGACTTAGTAAAGCGGCAAAGGCTCCGGCCTCTCCCACCATCATTGGATACACCCCAATGGCACTGGCCAACTGGTGCTTGGCGTCCTGTGTGCGTCCGCCCGCATAGAGGCGTAGGGCAAGCCCGGTGTGGACCTGAGCAAGCGCCTGCATACGGCAGCGAGTGAGGTGTTCTGCGTTAGAGGGCAGATGGTCGAAGACGTTCTCGACAAATGCGACAGGGGCGCGCATGCGAAAGCCCAGTGCTTCGGTGACGAGGGCTTGGGTGAAACCGAGCGTATCGCTGGACGGGAAGACACTGAGGTCCATCGCAGCGCTCAGGTTCCGCCGCGCGTCGTCCCAGAGGCCGGCAGCATAGTACCAACACGCGACTCGGAAACGCATCGCGCCATAGGCCTTGTCTCTGATCGCCAGCACGTCGGCGGACAGCCCGCTCGTCCGGTAGACCTTGTCCAGGAGCGCGATCGACCCGCGCTCCAGCCGGGCCACGTTCGACATCTCGCTGGTCGGTAGAATCCGGTAGGCGCCCAGAGGCTCCTGAACGCAGTAGAAGCCATAGCCGGCCAGCGCTATACGGAGCCACATGTCCCAATCCGAACACCACAGATCATCGTCACCCGGACCCACATCCTCGACACACTCGCGACGTAGCAGGGGGCCGCCCGACCAGATGAAGTTGGTCATGATCAGCTCTTTCAGCACGTCGGCGTCGGGCAGCAGGGTGTAGTTCTGGAGGAGGTCGCCCTTCTCGTCGATGTAGGTATAGCCGCAGTGACACAGCGCAACGTCGGGCCTGGTATCGAGAATCCGCACCTGTTTCTCGATTTTCGTGGGCATGAACAGGTCGTCGTGGTTCAGGACCCCGAGATACTCGCCGGAAGCCACGCGCATGCCCGCCGACACAGCCGCGTCGCCGCCTTGGTTGGATTGCCTGATGTAGGTGATTCTCCCGGCATAGCGTTGCATCGCGGTGGGCGTGTCATCGGTGGAGCCATCGTCAACCACGATGAGTTCCACCGCGGGATAGGTCTGCGCCAACACGCTCTCAACCGCAAGACACAAGAGCCGCGACTGATTGTAGGTCGGGATGATGATCGAAACCTTGGAGAGGTCTGCTTGGGCCGGCATATCGTCTACCTCGTCGCAGGGACTAGCTCGAGGGCAGCGTCGCTATGAAGGGCACGCTCGTGCCTAAGAGACTCCAGAACCGAGTAGATGTCCTGACCGTCCAACAACCGCGCCACTCTTTCGTGGACCTCTGGCCCGTGTTCGACCGCGGTACGGATGATGCCGCAGATCCGGCTGATCTCCCACTCGCCGACCGCCGTACCCGTGGGCAAGGACATGACGCGCTGCACCAAACGCTCGGTCTCGGGCAACAGCAGTCCGGAATGGGGGAAGTAGGAGCGATAGGGCTCCATCCGGTGACACCCCGGGTAGAAGTAACGCCGGGCGACGACGTTCTCCGCCCAGAGAATGTACATCAACTCATCCCGAGTGACCTGCGTTTCGGCGGCGTCAATTTCCAGCACGATGTACTGGTAGTTGCACTTCTCGGACTCATCGTAGGCAGTGAGGCGGATGCCAGGGATGCCGGCAAGCTCGTGCCGGTACTGCTTATAGTGACGGTGGTTCACCGAGATGAACTCGTCGAGGCTCTCCAACGACGTGAGGCCCATTGCTGCCGACACTTCGTTCATCTTGCCGTTCGTGCCGATATAAATAACGTCATCCAGCCCCGCAAAGCCAAAGTTCTTCATCAGGCGGATCTTGGCGGCCAGGTCGTCGTTGTTGGTGACCACGGCGCCGCCCTCCAAGCTGTTGAAGAACTTGGTCGCGTGAAAACTGAAGATCTCGGCGTCACCAAAGCCGCCGATCATACGCCCGCGGTGTGAGCATCCGAATGCATGGGCGGCGTCGTACAACAGCTTCAGATTCCGCCTTTGGGCGATCTCGGCCAATGCATCGACGTCGCAGGGGCGCCCCCAGAGATGCACGCCGATGATCCCTGAGGTCCGCGGGGTGATCATTGCCTCGACCCGGCGAGGATCGAGGTTGTGGGTTGCCGGGTCTATGTCGCAGAAGACGGGCGTGATCTCCTGCCACTGCAGGGCGTGGGCGGTAGCGATGAAGGTCATCGAGGGCACAATGACCTCGCCGGTCAACCCCACGGCGCGAATGGCGATCTCCAGCGCCACAGTAGCATTGCACATGGCGATGCAATGCTTCACCCCCGTCAGGTCGGTGATGCGCCGTTCGAACTCCTCCACATAGGGGCCGTGGTTTGTCAGCCACCTTCTGTCCAGCAGATCATTGATGCGTGCCAACAGACGGTCTCGGTCACCGAGATTGGGCCGCCCTACATGAAGCCGCTCGCCAAATGCCGGAGCGCCGCCAAACAGCGCTAGTCGATCTACACTATTGCCTTGGTTGTCCAACACTGCCCCCCTTTCCCATCACCGCCTAGTGGTCTTCGGGTGTCCCGCCATCCATACAGATGCCCATGACGACCACATCCTTGAATTCGCCATCCGCGAAAGCATGCTCCCGCAGCGTGGCCTCGACGGTCCACCCACATGCTTCGTATATGCCCATGCTGAACGCATCCTCCGCAAGGACGAAGGCATACAGCCTCCGCAGGCCCATCTCCTCGACAGCGTGGTCGGTCAACAAACGCAGAGCTGCCTGCCCATACGCCTCTGCCTGCTCGAGCGGCTCGCCGATGAGTATGGTGATCTCGCCGTGACGGGCGATCCAGTCGATCTCGCTCACGCCGATGTTGCCGATGTGCTGTGAACTCCCCTCCAAGCAGATCGCGAGAGCGACGTCCGTGGACGAGTAAGCCAGTCTCTCACGCAGCCGCGCTTCCTCGGCCGCATGGCTCAGATAGCGAAACGCACCTCCCATCTGCATCTGGAGTTCGCGATTGTTGTGCCATCGATAGATCGTATCCAGATCGTCGATATCGAGAGCCCGAAGGTACACCGGTTCCATGGCTATTGCCCCCTCTCTGCGCGTGGGCGCGCTCGACGATAGTCGTCAACAGTCATCCCCAAGACGACGAGATCCTTGAACTTGCCGGTGCCGGTGAGCAGGCGCGAGCGGTAGGTGCGGCCGGCGATGACGAGGCCGTCTTCGGGGTGGGGGTGCGTGGTCATCACGCGATTATCGCGCAAAGCCACCGGCGTGCGCGGTTGCCGCCGCGCCGTGTTGCGCCTCGCTCAGCCGCCGCCCAGCGCGTGCACGATCTCGATCCGGTCGCCGGGCTGCAGGCGGTGTTCCGCGTGCCGGCCGCGCGGCACGATCTCGCCGTTGACCTCCACCGCCACCCGGCGTGCGCCCAATCCCTGCTGCTCGAGCAGGGCCACCACCGTGATGCCGTCGCCGACCGCGACGGTCTCGCCATTGAGGATGATGTCCATGGCGCCATTGTCGCCCGTCGCGCCGGGCCCTGCATCCGGTCGGCGCGCGCGGCGCTTGAGCGGCGTTGCCGGCTAGTGGACACTTGGGGTTCCGTGCGGCCGCGTATGCGGCCGCCGTCGATTTCCTTCGGAGAGCCAGGATGCCCCAAGCACAGACACGATCCCGCCCCGCGACCCGGCTGCTCGCCGCCGCCCTCGCGCTGGCCGCGGCGGCGCCTGTCGCCGCCGGCGACGCCTTCCCGCGCACGGTGTTCTTCGGCGACAGCCTGACCGACGCGGGCTATTTCCGGCCGCTGTTGGTGCAGCAGGACCCGGCGGCCGCGATCCTCGGCCGCTTCACCACCAACCCGGGCCTGGTCTGGGCGGAATGGCTGGCGCAGTACTACGGTGCCGACGCCACGCCCAACGGCAACGGCCAGTCGGGCGACAACTACGCCGCGGGCGGCGCGATGGTCGCCACCGACCGGATGGGCCCGCCGTTCGGGCTGACCCCGTCGCTGGCCACCCAGGCGGCCGCGCACCTGTCGGCCAACGGCGGCCGCGCCGATCCGGACGCGCTCTACACCGTGTGGGGCGGCGCCAACGACCTGTTCTCGGTGGAGGCCAACCCCGGCCAGGCGCCGCAGATCATAGGCGCCGCGGTGACCGCCCAGGTCGGCCTGGTCGGCACCCTGCAGGCGGCCGGCGCCCGCTACGTGCTGGTGCCCAACATCCCCGACCTGGGCATGACCCCGGCCTTCCTGGCCCGCGGCCCGGTCGCGGCGGCCCAGGGCACGGCGCTGTCGGCCGCGTACAACGAGGCGCTCTACGGCGGGCTCCAGGCCCAGGGCCTGCAGGTGATCCCGCTCGATACCTTCACCTTCCTGCGCGAAGTGGTCGCCGATCCGGCCGCCTACGGCTACGGCAACGTCACCGGCACCGCCTGCCAGCCGCAGATCACCGCGCAGTCGATCACCTGCCATCCGGGCACCTACGTGTCCCCGGGTGCGGACCAGTCCTACCTGTTCGCCGACGGCGTGCATCCGTCCTCGGCCGCGCACCGCGGGCTAGCCGACCTGGCCATCGCCCAGATCGAAGGCCCGCGCCAGCTCGCGGTGCTGCCGCGGTCGGCGGCGATGACCGGGCGCGGCCGCGCCGAGCGGGTCGGCGCCCAGCTGCCGGCGCTGGCCGGCCAGGAGGGCCGGCGCTGGTGGGCCGACCTGCGCGGCGACTTCCAGCGCTACGGCCACGGCGACCGCTACGACGGCGTCGGGCCGGCGCTGACCGCGGGCCTGGGCTGGGGCAGCGACGGCCTGGTGTACGGCGGTTTCGTGGGCTACGGCCGCCAGGAGAACGACTGGGGCCGGCGCCGCGGCAGCTGGGACCAGTCCGAAGCCACGCTCGGCGGCTTCGTCGGCTGGCAGGGCGGGAACGGCGCCTGGATTGGCGGACAGCTCAGCTACACCCGGCTGGACATCGACACCCGGCGCACCGTGCCGCTGGGCCCGGCGCTGCGCGCGCACCGCGGCGACACCGACGGCAGCAACCTCACCGCGGCCGTCCACGCCGGCTGGAACCTGGGCGAGGGTGCCCTGCGCCACGGCCCGGTGCTGGGACTGGTGGCGCAGCAGGTCGAGATCGACGGCTTCGCCGAGGATGCGCCCGACTCCTCGACCTCGCTCGCCTTCCCCGACCAGGAGTTCGACTCGCTGGTGGGTAGCGTGGGCTGGCAGGCGAGCTACGAGATCGGCCCGCACCTGGCGCCCTACGCGCGCCTGACCTTCGACCGCGAGTTCGAGGACGGCCCGTCCGAGGCGTTCGCCCGCTCGCAGTCCACCGGGCTCGACTACGCGGTGCCGGGCCCCGGCTACGACGACAGCTGGACCACGCTGACCATCGGCGCGCGCACCCGGCTGTTCGGGTTCGACGCCAACCTCGGCGTGAGCCTGAACCAGGGCGAGAAGGGGGGTCGCCAGACCACCGCCTTCGCGACCATCGGGGCCGGATTCTGAGGCTCCGCGGCGCGGCGCCGGGCCCCGGCGCCGCGTTGCACGGCCGCGCCGCATGGGCTTAGACTGGGGCCACGCGCGGGCGTAGTTCAATGGTAGAACTGCAGCTTCCCAAGCTGCTAGCGTGGGTTCGATTCCCATCGCCCGCTCCACATCCAGGCGGCGGCACCATCGTTACGATGGTGCCGCCGTTTTCACTTCCGGCCTCTCCCCGGCGCCGTCCGCATGAAGCTCGCGATCCTCTCCCGCAACGGCAAGCTGTACTCCACCCGGCGGCTGGTGGAGGCGGCGCGCGCCGCCGGCCACAGCGCGCGGGTGCTCGACCCGCTGCGCTGCTACATGCGCATCGCCAGCGACGGCTTCTCGATGCGCTACAAGGGCCGGGCGATCGACGGCTACGGCGCGGTGATCCCGCGCATCGGCGCCTCGATCACCCGTTACGGCTGCGCGGTGCTGCGCCAGTTCGAGCTGATGGGCAGCCACACGCCCAATCCGGCCGCGGCGGTGGCGCTGGCGCGCGACAAGCTCGCCTGCCACCAGCTGCTGGCCGCACGCGGGATCGGCCTGCCGGCCACCGTGTTCGGCGACAACCCCGACGACACCGCCGACCTGCTGACCCTGCTCGGCCCGCCGCCGCACGTGATCAAGCTCAACGAGGGCACCCAGGGCGCGGGGGTGATGCTGACCGAGAAGCTCTCGGCCTCGCGCGGCGTGGTGGAGGCGCTGCGCGGCCTGTACGCGAGCTTCCTGCTGCAGGAGTTCGTGGCCGAGGCCGAGGGCGCGGACCTGCGCTGCTTCGTGGTCGGCGACCGGGTGGTGGCGGCGATGCGACGCACGGCCCCGGCCGGCGACTTCCGCTCCAACCTGCACCGCGGCGGCAGCGCGAACGCGGCCCAGGCCACCCCCGGGCAGTGCGCGGTGGCGGTGGCGGCGGCGGCGGCGGTGGGCCTGGGGGTGGCGGGCGTGGACCTGATCGATTCCCGTCGCGGGCCGCTGGTGCTGGAGGTCAACGCCTCCCCGGGGCTGGAAGGGATCGAGGATGCGACTGGGATCGATATTGCAGCGAAAATCGTCGAATTTGCGGTGAAAAGCTCGCAAAAGTCCGGTTCCGCGCCGCGCCTGAAGGGCCGTCGCAAGGTCGTGGACTTAACGTCTGGAGGCGGCGTGGTTTAACAAAGACTTAATCGTTCCGGGTCTACCTTGTCGCCACCGGATTCCGCGCTCTCTCCTGTTTCCTTGTCCATGGGGCGGCACAACGGATGACGGTAATCGGGGCAGTCCTATTGGGCCCAGGCGATGGCCTCGTCTGGGCTCTTTTGTAGGCGCGTGTCGACGCGGCGGCGACCAGGGCGTGTGACAGAATCCCTGCATGCCCGCGACGGCGGAACCGCCACCTGCCCCCGCGGTCCAAGCAGGCCGCCCACACGGAAACCGCTCATGCGCATCCTCGTCATCGAAGACAACCAGGACATCGCCGCCAACCTTGGCGACTACCTCGAGGACCGGGGGCATACGGTCGATTTCGCGGCCGACGGCGTCACCGGCCTGCACCTGGCGGTGGTCCACGACTTCGATGCGATCGTGCTCGACCTCAACCTGCCGGGCATGGACGGGCTGGAGGTCTGCCGCAAGCTGCGCAACGACGCCCGCAAGCAGACCCCGGTGCTGATGCTCACCGCCCGCGACAGCCTGGACAACAAGCTGGCCGGGTTCGACTCCGGCGCCGACGACTACCTGGTCAAGCCCTTCGCCCTGCAGGAGGTGGAGGTGCGCCTGAACGCGCTCTCGCGTCGCGGCAAGGGCGTGCAGACCCGGGTGCTGGAGGTCGGCGACCTCGAGTACAACCTCGACACCCTCGAGGTGCGACGCCAGGGCAAGCTGGTCCAGCTCAACCCGACCGCGCTCAAGATCCTGCAGGCGCTGATGGAGGCCTCGCCGGCGGTGGTCACCCGCCAGGACCTGGAAACCCGGGTCTGGGGCGAGGAACTGCCGGATTCGGACTCGCTGCGCGTGCACATCCACGGCCTGCGCGCGGTGATCGACAAGCCCTTCGACGTGCCCCTGATCCAGACCCGCCACGGAATCGGCTACCGGATCGCCGCGCCCGATGGCGCAGGCTGACGCGCAGGCGGCACGGCCCGCTCGCAGCAGGCGCCGTTACCGGCGACGCCTGCGCACCCGCATCATCGTTTCATTCTTCACCCTGGGCATGTTCCTGTCCGCGTTCATCGCGGCCGCGACCTTCTACGTCCAGAACCGGGTCGACAACCGCGTCATCTCCGACACGCTGCTCAAGAACAACGACCTGTACGCAGAGGGCTGGTACCGCGACCCGAACGCGGTGGG
>ENA-UOUL01004286-UOUL01004286.1-bioreactor-metagenome-genome-assembly--contig:-NODE-4286-length-13401-cov-5.043380_pt1 | contig 13401 bp, 10 predicted proteins | sample MGYA00249838_ERZ747220 | MGnify/ENA primary metagenome ERZ747220 (study PRJEB28778, sample SAMN05720191) | bioreactor metagenome | isolation source: Anaerobic biogas reactor | place: USA:Washington...
TGACATCCTTGAGCCCGAAGCCAAGGATCATCTCAAACTGCTCGTTGTAGTTCCAGACAAGCATCTGGTGGAGCTTGCAGAGACGATCGAACTCGTACTGGATCCACAGAGACTCGCCCTCGACGGGCTTGGCCAGCCACATGTCGCCACTGGCGATCGAGTGCTGATCGTCGGCGGTGAGGCCGGAGCCGTTGACGGTGTTCTGGGGCCCGGTTCGGTCTTCCGAGATGCCGTTGCTGGTGGCAACGATATTGGTCACCGGATAGGCGAACGGTTCGGCCGTGAAGCTCCAGGTCGTTCCTTTGTAGATCGTGTTGTCCGGTGCGGCGTTGACCTCATCGACGCGCCAGTAATACGTCGTCTCGAAATCGAGGATGTCGGGCAGGTCGAACGTGGTTCCCGTCTGGTTCTGGCTGACGAGCAGATCCATCGGATTGCTCCGGCTGGCGGTGTTGACATCGTCGAACGACGTGCCGAAATAGATGTCGTGCGTCGCGGCATATTCGCCGGGCATCCAGCTCAATACCACATCGCGCGGAACATCGACCGCCCCGTCTTCCGGACTGGGGTCGTAGGCCATGGACGGATTTCCCAACCCAACCACCGTCGCGATCCAGTTGCTGATGAGCTCGGAGCAGGTCAGGCCTCTATCGGTCAGCCAGCTTCCCGTACCACCCTGATTGATGAAGGCAACGTACGCGCCCGTCTCGGTGTTGTGAAGGACAACAGGATCCGCCTGTGTGCCGGCCGCATTCTGCGCAAAGGCGGCAGCAACCTCCCACGGGGCCGCAACGGCGCTGAGCCCGATGGGCCGGGAAGTGGGGGCAGGATCATCGAGGCTGGGCAGGTATTCTCTGCCTGCGTCCGTCACCGGCAACGTCGTACCGTCGGCACTGACGATGATGCCCGACCCAAGGTTCAGGATATTGGCCGCGCCGGTGCCACCGTTCTCACTGTTTCGAACCCCCCCCTCATACGAAACGTATCCGAACCAGTCGCCCACGTTGATGATCATGTTTCCATGATTGAGCCACTCTTCGGCCAGCGAGCCATCGGGTTGCAGGTTAGGAAATGGGTAAAGAACGCTCGGCATGCAACCATTCAACCAGATGATGTCCAGTTCGCCATCATCCATATTCGCTTGCACCCACGCCTCGAAATCCGGAAACTGATCGTCATTGAACTGCTTGACATCCTTGAACAGGTTCCCGGTTTGGGCGATGATCGTCTCGACGTCCGTGGTCATCGCGTCTACCGTATACCAGCCGTCGGTATTGGGCGCCCCGACATAGAAAGCAATATCGGCTGCCATGGCGGATACGCCATAGGCCAGCACAATAACACACAGCAACAATGCCCTTTTCATTTTCGTTCCTCCTAATCCTCACCGTGTCACATCAGGAGACTTCGCTCCGGCCACACACCGAAGCAACCTCATCTCTGCGATTCCGCCCCTTCACGCGGCCAAACCACACGACCCATTCTCAGGATGTCTGTTCAGGAGACTCTCTTCATCGCCAAGGGGGTCGAAAAACATCTGCACGCTCACCTCCTTTCGATCGGTCCATCTGTGAGAAGATGCGAGGAAAACAGCAGGCGGACAAACACCGCCGGCCCCCATGCCCATCGACGACAGGATGCCCGCACCACACTTTCATCGCGACCTCCGAATCCGGTTCATGTGGGATCGCATGCCGACTCTGGACTCCTACGGAGCCACTGCAAGCCATCGACAACGATACAAGAAGAACCACGACGTGCATCTGTCCGAATCCGGTTCGCTCCCCGGTACCGGATGCCCGCCTGGCCCTTCAGCCTCCATACCAGCCTCACTTCCATATCGGTTCATCCGGGGCCAACCTGTCGATCCGCGCGGTCGGCAGACCCGGTAGCCTCAGAGAAACAAGATCCCCGCTCAGTCACCTCCTTTCCGCGCGCAGAAGCCCCCGCAACCTGGAGACAAAAGGAAAGCACCCGCGATGCCGCAAGCACCGCGGCAAGAAATGAACTTCCCCCCTCTGGTTTTGAATCCGCAGCATATGCACAACGCCAAGACTCCCGACATCGCCATGACCGGCGTTTCGGACCCTCATCACCACCGCGCCGGTTCACCCTGCCGACAGGTCTGAAAAAATGCGCGTCGAAACCACCACTTTTATACCATAACAGGGGCTGCAGGGCAACCCCTTATGGGCAATCCTCTATCTCCCCGTCGACAAAAGAACCGACCTCGCCGTGTGTGTCCGGCCGGGCCCCCGGCATTGTCCGGCGACCGAAACCGGCGTCTCACTGCCCCGCCTTGGTCCGCGCCTGGGCGAGCAGGGTCTTGGCTCGCTGGGCCAGATTGTCGCTGGGAGCGGCCTGAGCCACCTTTTCCAGCGGTGCGATCAGCTTGGCGGCATACTGGCCGGCGTCGCGGTGGCTGAGCAGCCGGTCCGCGATCCCCAGGGCCGCGACCGTCGCCTCCTGCTTTGTGGCCGAATCGGCCAGATACGGCTCGATCAGCCCCAAGGCCTCAACCGAATCGATACCGCCCAGGGTGCCCAGCAGCAGTGTCTTCTCGTCGTTCCGCTGGATCAGCCCTGCGGCCTGACGGCACATCGAAAGCCGAACCTCGACAGGCAGATCGCGCCGGGCGGCAAACCCAACATACGATCGCAGCGCCAGCATCTTCTCGGTGGCGTTGTCAGCGGATTGGGCCAGAGCCAGCAACTCGGGGGCAGCATCGGTCGTCTTCCACGTTCCCAACGCGCGGATGGCAGCAGCGCGCACATCGGCGTCGGGATCGTCGACCGCTCGACGGACCGCCGCCAGGGCCGTGGGGCCACCCACGCCGCTCAGGACGCGTACCAAGACGATCTTCTGCGACGATTTGGATCGGCCAAGACGATCGACCAGCATGTCGCTTGCGGCCTGCGAATCGTCCGCCTTTGCACAGACGACGCCCATCGCCTGCCTGGCGGCATCGAGGTCCTGCGGCGACTCCAGCTCATCGAGCAGCGTCAGCAGTGCCGGCAGGCGGTCCGGACCGCCCAGTTCACCGACCATCCGAATGATGGCGGGACGAAGCCTGCCTTCCGCACCACCGGCTGCCTGGAGCAGGACAGGCACCGCCTGCGTCATCCGGCGACGTCCGATCAACTCAAGTGCCACCTGCCGCTGGTCCATCTCAGGGCTCTGGAACATCGTCATCACGACCTGGTCGACTTCCGGGCCCTGCAGAGAGGCCAGGCTCTCCTTCGCGGTCTGTGCGATTCGCCCGTCCGTATCGGCCATCAGGCCCGCCAGAACAGGCACCACCGAGGCCTCAGCGATCTCCGGCATGGCCTTGATCGCTGCCAGGCGCACCTCAGTCGGTCCGGTTTTAGCGGCGGCGAACAACGTCGGCAACGACGCAACATCACCCCGCTTGCCGAGCGTCTGAATCACCAGGATCTGGTTGTCGGCGGGCAACTGCGACAACGATTCGGTCAGCGCACGCGTAACTCCGGAGGCCGGCAGATCCAGGGCGGTCTTACATGCGGCGGCGAACAACACGTAGTCATCGCTGCGCAGATACTCGCGGATCAGCGCCGCACGCTCGCGGCCGCGACGCATGAGAATGGCGCCGCGCAGCGCCCCGGCTCGAACCTGATGCGGCTCCTTCACTTGGCGCAGCCGCGCGTAGATCGCCGCGGCCTCTTCGCCGTGGCCTTCGGCGGCGAGCCTTTCGGCGCAGCGGAACAGACCCTCGTACACATCGAGCATGCCCTCCGGCGGCGCGTGGTCCAGGCTCACCGTCAGGACCTGTGCCGCACCGACCGTACCGATCAGGCCCAGTGTCCGGACCGCCGCGGCCATGGCCAGAGGACCCGCCTGACCGTCCATGAGCATCTTGGTCAATGGCTCGATCGCCTCGGCGTCGCGCCGGACGCCGATGCTGGCGATCACGCCGATCAACGGCTTGCCGCTGAGCTTGCCCAGCGCATCGCGAAAGGCCCGATTCACCGCAGGATCGTCGATCGGCTCCAGTGCATAGCGGGCCATGTGCGACATCTCCGGGTCGCCCAACAGCGACGCCAGCGGTGCGATGGCCGCCTTTGTCCCGATGATGGACAACTGCCGACAGGCGTCGGCCTTGTCCTTGCGAGAGGCGTCCGGCGACGTCAGCGTCGCGATCAGCTTGCCCTCGTCCGATTTCGAAGCGACGGTCTGCGCCCACGTTGGAGCCAGGCCGGCCAACAACATGACGATCATCGCGAAGACGCATATTCTTGACTTGAACATGGGTCGATTTCCTTCCAGCATAAGTAAGGCTCTCAGATGGTCCAGGGTTCCCGCATCGCGCGCGAACGGAATCGATTGGCTTCGTCGTCGTTGACGAACTCCTCTTTGACCGGATCGTACCGCAGGTCCCGTTTGAGCCACATCGAGATGTTGGCCGCATGGACCGTAGACATGGACCGATGCATCATGACCGGGTTGGCCACGGTCTGTCGGCGTGACTTGATGCAGTTGAAGAGGTTACGAACGTGGCTCATCGGCCGCTGGGTACGCGCGACGTAATCCTCGACCAGCTTCTGGAAGTCGCTGTGCCAGGCCGGGTTGGACACTTCGCATCGCGGATAGCCGTCGGCGATGGCCACCCAGCCCTTGGTGCCTTCATAACGCACGCCGCAGGAACCGTGCCAGATCTTCTGATCCATGTCGCGTTCGAGCACCATCTTGATGCCATTGGCAAACCGCATGACCATGCCGTCGCCGCTGTCGTTCGCAACGTATCCGTACTCGACGGGCGAGGTCTTCCACAGATCCAGCGCCACTTGGCACTGGGCGAACGTGTGGGCGCCCCATTCGCCGATGCAACTCGTGTGGAAGTCGTAGTGATTGCGCCACTGCCCCTGGGTATAGGCGACGTTGTACGGCCGCCACGGACACGGACCCAGCCAGGCATCCCAATCCACCTCGTCCTTGGGCGGCAGGGGTTGTTCCGGCAGCCAATCGTGTCGCATCTCCGCCGCATCCCACGGGGCGATGTGTGCCCGGACGGTGTGGATCTCGCCGAGATACCCCAGCCGGAGCAATTCGTTGGCGAACGTGAAATTGCCCTCGCTGAGCCGCTGAATCCCGCTCTGGTAGACGCGCCCGTATCGACGGGCGGTATCGACGACCGCCTGACCTTCCTGGATCGTCATGGCCGACGGTTTCTCCGAGTATACGTCCTTGCCCGCCCGCATGGCGTAGATTGAGGCCAGGGCATGCCAGCGATCGCCCGTGGCGATCAGCACGGCGTCGATGTCTGTGCGCGTCGCCAGAAACTCGCGGATGTCGTGATACATCATGCAGTCCTTGTTGCCGTAACGCGCGTCGACGATCTCCTTGATGCGCTGGCGCCGCTGCCGCTGCGGGTCGCAGATGGCGACGAACTGCACGTCCTTCTCGGGCAACATCCAGTTCATCACGCCGGTGCCGCGACCGCCGAGGCCGATACCCCCCAAAATGATGCGCTCGCTGGGCGGGACGGCGCCGTTGCGTCCGAATACCGACGCCGGAACGATATACGGCACCGCCGCCAAGGCCGCCGTGCGTCCGAGGAATGCACGGCGGGACAGGCTTGATTTGCTCTGCGACATGACTGGCTCCTAATCGATACGGCAGGCCGGGCGCGCCCCTGCGTGGGTCGCGAACCGCCCCGCACTAATTCACGGTCAGATCGGGATTGTCGGGACCAAAATGCTTGAGCATCACGATCGGGTCGGTCTTCGACGGGTTGGTGATCTTGACGCCCTCTCTTGCCGCCGTTTCCGTGACGAAATACTCGTCATGGGTCAACTGACCGAAGCGGATCATCGTGGGCGTCTCGATGTCCCAGACGCCCATCTTGCCGTGCCCCTGCATCATAATCATCCCATAGGCGCCGCTGTCCTTGATCGTCACGGTGCGTCCGGGCAGAACGGTCAGCTCCTTGGCGCTGAAGGCGGTGGACTTGTAGCAGATCCAGTTCTCGATATAGCCGGCGGCCTGCATTTCCTTGACCGGGCGTACCGGCACCGGCTGCATGAAGCGGTTCTTCGCGAAGTCCGGATCGACGTTCAGGTCCCAGTCGATGACCGAAAGCAGCCAATCGACATCGCCGCTCTTGCTTTTGGGCGTGTCTTTCCACAGCAGCTCTTTGGGAACGACCTGATCGTGAGTGACATTCTCGTACATGGCGAAGACGTCCGAGGCCTTTTGCGGCTCGTATGTGCAGAGGCTGCCGGGGGCATGAAGAACACCGGGAGGAACATCCCAACCGGTCCCGGGGCTCAGTCGATAGGCGGGCGCCAGGGCCGTGATGGCGTTGTCCCTGCCCTCGGCGGCATCGGCCAGGGCCTTGCGGACCTGGTCCCTGGTCACGCCGGGATAGAGCCCGAAGAACGTGTAGGGGAAATCGCCGCCGTGGTTGTTCACCTGCGGCGGGAAGTAGTACGCCTCGGGTTTGCCGAGCTGGCCCGTCAATTGGGCGTGCTCGTCGCGATGGTGGATATGGTGCGGCAACGCGGCCTTGTTGTCGAAGAACTTCGAGTACATCGGCCATCGCTTGTACTGTTTCCAGAGACGGTCACCGATGACCTGGCCCTTCAACGCGTCGATCGCGTCACGAAGCAGGATCTGCTTGGTCTTGGCGCCATCCTCGAAGACGACGAAACTCAGCCCCTCGTTGGGCGAGGTCAGCGGGCCGTTGTCGGCTGGCGTCGTCGAGCTGAACCATCGCTCATCCAGACCGCCTCGCTCGCCACCGAGCGCGTAGTAGTCGTCGGGATGCAGCTTGATCCGCCGTCCCGGCACACAGAACGAACGCGGCACCCACGTCGGCGCCAGGCGCAAAACACCTTTCCCTTGCTCGAGGGCTTTCTCTGCAACTGCTTTACTCGCCATGGACAGCACCCTTTTCTACTGAGTAGTGATTATGGACTGTTGCTTCTTGCCCAGCGGTCCATCTGCAACCGTCGATGATCCGTTTCATTTGATGGTTTCCCACTTGCCGGCCTTGGCGGAGGCAAGCACGGCCTCGCAGACCTTCTGCGTCGCCAGCGCGTCGCGGAACGACGGCGCCACCGGCTTGCCCTCGGCCATGCTCATGAGGAAGTCGGCCGTCTGATGTACGAACGAATGCTCGTAGCCGATCTGCAATCCGGGCACCCACCACTTGTCCATATACGGCATGTCGCCGTCGGTGACGTGGACCGACCGCCAGCCACGCACGATGGAATCGTCGCGATGATCGAAATAGCTCAGGCGATGCAGGTCGTGGAGGTCCCACGCAATCGACGCATGCTCGCCATTGATCTCGAAGGTATAGAGGGCCTTGTGACCGCGCGCATAGCGACTGGCCTCGAAGTTGCCCAGCGAGCCGTTGTCGAAGCGGCAGAAGAACGTACACGCGTCGTCGATGCCCACCGGCTCGACCTTGCCGGTCTCGGCGTGCATGCGCTGTTTCACAAAGGTCTCCGTCAGACCGCAAACGGCGCTGATCGGCCCGTTATGCCACATGGCGGTGTCGATGCAGTGGGCCAGCAGATCGCCGGTCACGCCGGAGCCGGCGGCCTTGACGTCCAGCCGCCACGTGGCCATGCCGCCCTGCGGCACCTGCGCCGAGATCGTCCAATCCTGAAGGAAGTTGGCTCGATAGTGGAAGATCTTGCCCAGACGTCCTTCATCGATAAGCTTCTTGGCCAGCGTCACCGCCGGCACGCGGCGGTAGTTGAATGACGCCAGGTTGGGCACCCCGGCCTTCTCCACGGCCGCGACCATCTCCTCGGCCTGTGCCACGTTCAACGCCAGGGGCTTCTCGCAACAAATCGCCTTGCCCGCCTGGGCGGCGGCGATGGCGATCTCCGCGTGGTAGTTATTCGGCACACAGATGTCGACGACGTCGATGCTCTTGTCGTCGATCACCTTGCGCCAGTCGGTCACGTATGATTCATAGCCCCACCGATCGGCAAAGGCCTTCGCCTCTTTTGCCTCCAGCCCACAGATGGTCTTGAGGACGGGTTTGTACGGAAGATCGAAGAAATTCGGAGCCTTGCGGTAAGCGTTCGAGTGGGTGCGGCCCATAAAACCGTAGCCGATTATGCCAACATTCAGTGGTTTGGTCATGGCTGTGATTCCTTATCCAAAATCCTGATCGCAGGGTGGGCCGTGCCCACCAGACGTTCTAAGCGGTCCATCCGTGCGCGGCGCGCACCTTGAGCATCGCGTCGAGAATCGCGTTCCAGGTGCCTTGCGTTTCGAGCACGGCATTGGGGAACATGCAACCGTCCCAACAGATGTGCTTGATGCCACGCTTCGGGGCGTCCCTGAGCCAATAGCCCGCGCAACGAACGATGTCCAGCTTGCCCTTGGGGTCGTCGGCCTGGCAGTGCTTTCCCGTCTTGTCGTGCGTGCCGGCGCCGCGCACCTCGCCGTCGTTCTGCGCGACGTGGAAGTCAATGGTCCAGGGCCGCAGCTTATCGACCATCTTCTCATAGGCGGCGTAGAACTCGTCCTCGGAATAGCCGGGTTTCAGCAGCGCCGCTTCCGGCGCGTTGTAGCCCATCAGATACAAATACGTATGCGCCATGTCCGCCTGGAAGCCAAAGGTCTCGGGCATTCCCACCGCTTCGAGCAGATCGAGCATGGCCTTCCAACTGTGCATGCCGGCCCAGCAGATCTCGCCCTCCGCCGCCAGGCGCTCGCCGTGGTCGGCGGCAATTTTGGCGGCTTCACGGAACGTCTCGGCGATGGCCGCCGTGTTCGCCTTGGGGTCCTTGCTCCATTTCTCGACATTGCCGTCGGCCGAGTCGATCCGGATGACGCCGTACTTGCGCACGCCGTGCTCGTTGAACGCGCCGGCGATTCGGCAGGCCACCTTTACAGCGTCGCAGAACTTCTTGCGGGCCGCGGCGTCGCCCATCGCGGTGTCACCCACCGTGCCGGGCCAGATGGGAGCAACGAGCGAGCCGACGTTGAAACCGTATCCGGCAATCAGGTCGGCGATCTTTTTCAGTTCATCGTCGCTGGCGTTGGGATCGGTGTGCGGCAGGAAGAGAAAACAATCGACCCCGTCGAATTTCTGGCCGTTCACTTGGGCGCCCGCGGTCAATTCGAGCATCCGTTCGAGACTGATCGGCGGCTCCTGGCCGGGACCATCGCCCTTGCCGACCAATCCGGGCCACATGGCATTGTGAAGTTTGGGGAAGGTATCCGAACTCATTTCTTGGCTCCTTTCCGGCTCCGTAGCATTCCCTGATGGTCACATCCGTCGTCAGGCCGCGGCCTGCCAGTTGTCCACGATCGTCTTGTAGCCGAACTGGTAGCACTCTTCGGGGCTGGCCGACAGGTCGCGCCAGACGCACGTGGTCGCCGCCAGTTCCGGCAGGCTCGTCCCGAAGGCTTCGATCGTCAGCCACTGGTCGTACCCGCCGGCCCGCAACGCCTTGAGAATCCGATCGAACGGCACGTGTCCCTTGCCCGGCGTCCCCCGGTCGTTTTCCGAGATATGGACGTGACGGATCATATCCAGGTTCTTCGTGATGCAGCCGACCGGGTCTTTCTCTTCGACGTTCGCGTGGAAGGAATCGTACATCACGCCGAAAGAAGGATGGCCCACCTTGCGGGCATGGGCGGCGCCGTCGTCAAGAACGTTGAGAAAATAGCACTCAAAGCGGTTCAGGCACTCGATCGCCAGCACCACGCCTGCCTTCTGGGCATGGGCAGCCACCTGGCGATGGACCTCGACCGCTCGCTCCTTCTCCTCTTGCGTCGGGCCTTTGCCACTGAAGAACTTCCCGCCCAAGGGCTGATACATCGGCCCACACAGGACCTCGCCGCCGAAAGCCTCACAACAATCGATGGCCCACTTGAGGTAATCGATACCTCCCTGACGATGCTTGGGGTCAGCACTGATCGGATTGTGTTGCTCGTCGGGCATCACCGTACATGCGGTGGACTTCAAACCGTTGTCCGCCAGCGCTTTGCCGACCTTTCTGTAGTGCGCGACGTCGCCGCCGAAGAGCGGGATTTCCGCCCCGTCGTAACCGGTGGCCTTGAGCTTCTCCAGAATGCCAAAGTGCTCTTCGGTGACGAACGGTGTCCAGAGTAAGAGATTGATTCCTGTCTTCATGGGTGCCCCCGAAAAGAGTTGGTGATGATAGCCATCGTGTTCCGGCTCCTGGCCTAAGCATCCGACCGGGTCACAGGCCGGATGCGTCATCCGAATGGGGCCGCATCTCTCAATGCGGATTCGTGTCCCTTCTACAGGCGCCGCCCACACCTGTCAACCTTTTTCACACGTGGTTTGCAGGCCCGAGAGAGACGCTCGTTCGACAATCCAGGCAACATAAACCGTGCACGCCGCCATACACGATGCTATAATCACCCCCAAAAATCGCACCTGATGAAAGGAGGTTTCGATATGACCACCCCCCAGAGATGCCTGTGGGCAACGTTGATCGCCCTGTTCGCGGCCCAATCAAGTCCCCTCTTCGCCTCGGACCCGCGCTGGATCACGTTCGAGGGCAAAGCCGGTCCCGGCCAGGGCAAACACATCGTCTTCGTCACCGGCGACGAGGAGTACCGCTCGGAAGAGTCGATGCCCATGCTCGCCAAGATCCTGGCGGTCCATCACGGTTTCACGTGCACCGTGCTGTTCGCCATCAACGAGGAGACCGGCGAAATCGACCCCGTGATCGGCGACAACATCCCCGGCCTGGAGGCCTTGGTCGACGCCGATCTGATGGTGTTGTTCACGCGGTTCCGCGAGTTGCCCGACGAGCAGATGAAGCACATCATCGACTACACCAACTCGGGCCGGCCCATCATCGCGCTGCGCACCGCGACCCACCCGTTCTACTATCGCAAGAACAAGAACAGCCCCTACGCCAAACATAGCTGGGACAACGGTGACGAGCGCTTCCGAGGCGGCTACGGTCGCCAGGTGCTGGGCGAGACGTGGGTCAACCATTATGGCGTCCACAACAAGGAGAGCACGCGAGGACTCATCGCCGAGGGCATGGCGAACCACCCGATCGTCCGTGGCGTCGGAGAGATCTGGGGCCCGTCGGACGTCTACGGGCTGACGACCCTGCACGGCGACTGCACGCCCGTCATCATGGGGTACGTCCTCGTCGGCATGGACCCTGCCGACAAGGTGAACGAAGACAAGAAGCCCGTGCCGGTGGCCTGGACCAAGACCTACAGCGGCGACAGCGGCAAGACCGCCAGGGTCTTCACGACCACGATGGGACACGCCGGCGACTTCCACGACGAGGACTTCCGCCGGCTGATGGTCAACGCGTGTTACTGGTCACTCGGCCTGGGGGACAAGATCGCGTCGGAGGGCAAGGTGCAGATCATCGGAGACTACGATCCGAAACCCATCGGCTTCGGTGGCAACAGAAAGGGAGTCAAACCCCACGACCACCATATCGCCCCGCAGCCATAGTCACGCGGGCAGAAAAAGAAAACCGGAGGGCGCCCCCCAGCGACGCCCCCCGGCCACAGGTCAAATACAGGACAACGCGTCCTACGGCTGTCCGTAGGCGCCCTGGCGGATGCGGTCGATTTCGGCCACCGTCAGGACGTCCTTGAAGACCACCACTTCGTCGAGCAGACCGTCGTAATGCCTCGATTCCAGGGGCAGGTTGCCCAGGGTCAACGGGGCGTTGTTGACTGCCAGCGACGAACCCATCGTCCCAACGGCGTCGAATCGCAGTGCATCCGCCGTCGCGTCCCAGACTCTCACGTGGTATCGGCGATCCGAATTGCGGTATGTGAAGGCCACATGATACCACTGGTTCAGCGCCAGGAGCTGACTGGACGCATCGAACGTATAGGTCTCGAAGCGGGAGCCGCTGTCCGTGCCCAAGCCGACCTTCAACGCGCCCATCGTCAGGCCCTGATTGCCGGCGAATATTCGCCAGGACCGATCGCCGGTGGCGATCAGGTATTTGGCGATAATGGTGTTCTCATAGGAGAAACTCGCCGCCCTCATCCAGAAGCAGATCGACATCTGCACATTGGAATCGCCGCTGCGAGTCGGGAACCCCTGGGACAGACTGTTGTCGTTGATACTCATCCAGTCCGACTCGGTCGAACGGAATCTCGCAGAAGCGTCGCCTTCCTTGAATTCGATGGTCTCGGCCTGCACCCCATAGGTCGTCAGGATGTTCGTGCCGATCGAATCGGCGTTCTCGGCGGCGGTCGCGCACGACCAGACGCTGTGGCAGGAGGCCTGGCAGCGCAACGTGCTGATCGTCGGTCCGGCCTCGCTGCTGTTCGTCGTGCGAACCGTCGCGCAGCTCTGGCGGCAGTCGCGCCAGGATCGCAATGCGCGCGACATCGCCGAGCGCGGTGCCGAGCTTTACGACCGCTTCACGGCGTTCGTCGGCGATGTCGAGAGAATCGGCGACCGGCTCCGGCAGGCGCGCGAAAGCTGGGATTCGGCCTATTCGAGGCTGGCGACCGGACGCGGCAACCTGGTCAGGCAGGCCGAGCGCCTGCGCGAACTCGGCGTCAAGCCGTCGAAGTCGTTGCCGGCTGCAACGATCGAGCGGTCGATCGCCGGCGACGAGCACGATGACGACACCGGAGGCGAACCCCGAGACGAACCCGGAGGCGAACCCCGAGGCGAAGCCGGCAGCGCCGAAGTGCGCGGGGTCGTCGACCAGCTCTCTTGACGCGGCTTCGCCGCCGCGCGACATTTCCGCGGCGGGGGAGTTTCAGCGAGGAGGGTCTGTCATGAAGTCACCGGAGTCGGGCAGCAGAATCCTTTTGCTTTCCGTCGCATGCGCGTTCGCGCTGACGGCTTGTAGCGACGATGACGACGACGATCCGGCACCACTCGAGCTCAGCGCGCAGGAAGCCTGCGACGCCCTGTCGGGCCGCATGATCGCAGGCGCCACCGTCAACGCAGCGAGCCTGGTCCCCGCGTCGGGGACGGTTCCGGAGTACTGCCTGCTGAGCGCGAGAATCGATCCGAAGCTCAATTTCGAGGTCCGGCTGCCCTCCGATTGGAATGGCAAGCTTCATTACGGCGGTGGCGGCGGTTTCAACGGGTCGATCCCGGCGGCCAACGCGAATGCACTGAGCAAGGGCTTCGCGCAGGTCAGTTCGGACTCCGGGCACCAGGCGAACGGCCGCGACGGCAGCTGGGCGCTCGACGACCAGGAGGCGCTGACGAACTTCGCCTACCTGTCCATCCCGACGGTCACGGCAGCGACGCGCGAAATCGTCCGCGAGCGCTACGGCAGCGAGCCGTCCAGAACCTATTTCGAGGGTTGCTCGAACGGCGGCAGGGAGGCGCTGATGAATGCCCAGCGTTTCCCCGAAGTGTTCGACGGGATCATCGCGCGCGCGCCGGCCTACCGTTTCACCGGCCTGCTGCTGGGCTTCAACCGGACC
>ENA-UOUL01004287-UOUL01004287.1-bioreactor-metagenome-genome-assembly--contig:-NODE-4287-length-13400-cov-4.971703_pt1 | contig 13400 bp, 9 predicted proteins | sample MGYA00249838_ERZ747220 | MGnify/ENA primary metagenome ERZ747220 (study PRJEB28778, sample SAMN05720191) | bioreactor metagenome | isolation source: Anaerobic biogas reactor | place: USA:Washington...
TTCAGGGCGCATCAAGGAAGCTCCGGACAGCCCGATTGCCGTAAGTGCCGACGGGAAGCGGACCAATGCCGCCAACGGCGGGTGCAGGCAAACGGCGCCCCCCTTTTCAGGGAACATTTCAACGCTCTTCCGCCGGTTCAGGGAAGATCCCCGGAATGAAATCCACGTTGCACAAGGATGCTGTTTCAACAAAGCGGTTTAAAAAGCGCCGCCGATTGTGATAGACTAAAGAAAATTCCAGCGAGGTGATGATGATGAAGATGATGATGATTGTCTATGCGGAAACTGTTGATCAAGACGTTATGGCCGCCTTGACGCAGGTCGATATCAAGAAATACATCAAGATGGAACGCGTCATAGGAAGGTCGCCCGAGATCGAAAACATGGCCCAGGAAGGGTCGATCTACTGGACGGAGAAGTACATCCTGTTGATGCTGGCCGTCAAGGATGAAGAAGTTCAAAACGTGACGGACATGTTCCGCAAGCTGAAAAAAGAGCATCCCGTAAAGGGGGGCTATCACGTGTTCGTCGTTCCGATGGAACAGCTTCTTTAAGCGTGAAGGATGCAGGTCCCCCTCTGTTGGAAGAGGGGGCACCCAGCCGTGTCATCAGCTGATGGATAATGAGGAAGAGGGGTGAAAATCCCCCGCTGCCCCGCAGCCGTGAAGGGAACGAACGCCAAAGCAAGCCACTGTCGGAGCCGAACTCCGATGGGAAGGCTGGTCAGTAGGTCGCCTGAAGCCGGAATACCGATCCATCAATAAACTCGCGGGAGTTAGAAGATGCAGACATTTCCCTGGTTACGTCCGCCTTTTTCCCCTCCGGGAAAATGCCAATTCCCACGATATAACAATTAGTTAGCGTTTTACCGTCCCCCGGCGGATCTTGCGGAGAGCCGAGAATGCGGCCGCCCTGTTGGAGGAACGGAGAATGTCGGATTTCGTGAAATGGAATCGGCGGTCACCCTGAAGAAAGTCCTCAGAACAAGCCTGCTGCTCCTTGCGGTCCTGCTGGCCGTCTCGGCGGCCTCTCTCCTGTGCGGACCCGCGGAAACAGGCGTGCTTTCGAAAATCCGGGAGGGGCTGACAAGCGGACGCATGCCGGCCTTTGTCCTGACCCCTGGGGAGAAGACCATCCTGTTTTCTCTGCGCCTGCCCCGGATTGTTTTCGCCGGCCTGGTGGGGGCGTCGTTGTCCACGGCGGGGGTCCTTTTCCAGGCCCTGCTCCGGAACCCCCTGGCCGATCCCTATATTCTCGGAATATCGGGCGGATCAGCCCTGGGTGCGATTGTCGGAATCTTTGCCGGCCTGGGCTCCCTGCCCCTGGGAACCCCCGTTCCGGCCTTCCTGGGAGCCGCCTTCACGGTGTTCCTGGTCCTGGCGGCGGGAGGCTCGAAGAGGGGATTTTCCCCCGGGACCCTGCTGCTGGCCGGCGTCATCGTCAATGCCTTCTTCTCCGCCCTCATCATGCTGGCCCTGGCCCTGAGCAGCCATGCCGACCTTCAGAAGATCACCTTCTGGCTCATGGGCAATCTCAGCCTGGCCGGTTATCCCGAAGCGATGCTGACGGCGCTGGTCCTTGCAGCCGGCTTTGCCGTAGCCGTGCTGAACGCCCGCTCCATCAACCTGATGTCCCTGGGCGAGGAGACGGCCCTCCATCTTGGAGTCAGCGTGGGACGGATCCGGATTCTCCTCCTTCTTTCCGGCTCCCTTCTGACGTCGGTGGCCGTGGCGTTCAGCGGCACGGTAGGCTTTGTGGGGCTGATCATCCCGCACCTCATGCGGATGCTCCTCGGAGCCGATCATCGGCTGCTCCTTCCCGCATCCCTGCTGTTCGGGGCCTCCTTTCTGATCGCGGCGGACACCCTCGCCAGGACCCTTGTCCCCGACATGGACCTGCCCGTCGGGGTGGTGACGGCGCTGTGCGGGTCCCCCTATTTTCTTTACCTGCTGCGGAAAGGACGGTTTTCATCGTGGTCGTTTTGAACCTTGAAGACATCCACTTCCGTTACGAAGCCGCCGGCTGGGTGCTTCGGGGCCTTTCCTGCACCGTCGAGAAGGGGGAATTTCTGGGCATTCTCGGACCTAACGGATCGGGAAAGACCACGCTGCTGCGAATCTGCAACGGAATCCTCGCCCCTCACCAGGGGACGGTAACCGTTTCCGGGGCGGATATCCGGAAGATCCCCAGAAAGGCCCTGGCCCGGACCATGGCCTTTGTAGCCCAGGATTCCCCCGAACCGCCTCCCTTCACGGTGAGCCAATGCGTCCTCATGGGGCGGGCCCCTCACCTGGGAAGGCTGCAATTCGAAGGGGAGCGGGATTTCGCCGTCGCCCGCCGCGCCATGGAAGTCACCGGAACGCTTTCCCTGGCCTCGCGGAGCATGAATGACCTCAGCGGCGGAGAAAAAAAGCGTGCGCATATCGCCCGGGCGCTTGCCCAGGAGCCGCAGATCCTTTTCCTCGATGAATCCACGGCTCACCTGGACATGAAGCACACGGCGGCCGTTTTTGATCTGCTGAAAGGCCTGAACCGCCGGAAAAACCTGACGGTGCTCGCCGTGACCCACGACATCAACACCGCGGCGCTTTACTGTGACCGGCTTCTCCTGCTGAACCGGGGGAGTCTCCACGCACAGGGGCGTCCGGAGGAAGTGCTTACTGAGACCAACATAAGAGAGGTGTTTGAAACCCCGGTGACTATCGGCCGCAATCCGGAAACGGGATTGCCGCAGGTCTCACTGTTGCCGGAAAGTCTGTCAGATCAGAGGAAGCCGGTCAAAGCCGGCGCTGCCCCGCAACTGTAAGCGGAACGAAATCCACGGAATGCCACTGAATTTCACCGGAAATTCGGGAAGGCGTGGACGGTAGGCCAAGCCGCAAGCCAGGAGACTTATCTGACGGAAATCTCAATTCAGCCTGACCGAGGGGAAAGGAGGTTCGCATGATCCGCACACAATTCACGATATCCCCCTGAAATGCCGCCGTTTGAAGCGTCGGAACGACCCGTGGAATCTGGTGAACAACCGTTGAAATTTCAAAGGAGCAGGGGAAATGAATCAAAGGATTACGGCTATTTTGTTGTTTGTCTTGAGCGGACTCTGGTGTTTCTGTCCGCAGGTTTTCAGTCAGGGAACCGCTGACGCCGAACCCATGGAAGAGATCGTCGTCACGGCGACAAGGGACGCGGAGGAGGTCCGCTCGGTTCCCGCCAACGTCAGCGTTCTTACGGCCAAGGAGATCGAGGAATCCGGTGCGACGAGCCTTGTGGAGGTTCTCAGGAAACTGGAAAGCATTCAGATCCGGACCTACAGCGGCAACCCGTCGCAGGCGTCCATTGACCTCCGGGGCTTCGGCGGGGACAACCCCTCGGGTAAAACCCTGGTTCTGCTCGACGGTAAAAGGCTGAACAACCCGGACATGAACGCCATCAACTGGCTTCAGATTTCTCTGAGCAACATCGAACGGATTGAAGTCATCCGCGGCGCGGGCAGCGTCCTTTACGGTGATTCCGCCATCGCCGGCGTGATCAACATACTCACGAAGAAGGGCGAAGGAAAGCCTGAAGTGTCCGCTTCGTTCACCGCGGGCAGCTACGGCCTCTACAGCGGACAGGCGGGAATCCGCGGCTCGGAAGGGAAGGTTTCCTACTCCCTCAACGGCGAAAATTCGGGGATGCAGGGTTACCGGGACCGGTCGAAGTACACCTCGCGTGGGGCGGGCTTTCAACTGGGCTACGACGGCAGCGAGGCATGGAACGCCTCGCTGGCCTTGTCCTACAACCGTACGGATTTTCAACTTCCGGGATCCCTGACCAGGGCCGAATACAAAAAGGACAGGAGGCAGTCCGGCAATCCCGATGACGACGGGGAAAATCAGGACTTCCATGCGAACCTGACCCTGGAAACCCTTTTCGGCGATGCCGGGAGCTTCTCCCTCCAGTTTCTCTACGGCGCCAAGGAGATCATCTCCAGCTACAGGTCCATGTCCTCCTATTCCCGGGTAACCCTGGACTCCTACGGAATGACGCCTCGCTATGTCCTGGACAGGAACATGTTCAACCACAGGAACAAGCTCCTGGTCGGACTGGATTATTACGACGAAGGGCTGGACAAGGACGGCTATGCGGACCGGGGACAGGATGAAAGGATCAATACCGCCGAACTGTCCCGCAGGAGCCTGGGGGTCTATGTCCGCAACGAGTTCCATGTCCGGGAAGACCTGATACTGGCCCTCGGCTATCGAACGGAAAGGGCCAGAATCAAGGGAAAAGAAAGGCTGGCGGACGGAACGCTCGTCTTCGATGACGATAAGACGCATGATGCCAAGGCCTTTGAATCGGCCCTGACGTGGATGATCGGAGAAAAATCGAAGGCCTTCGCCAAGTACGCCACGGTGTTCCGTTACCCCTACCTTGATGAACAGGCCTCCTATTACGGGTATGGCTGGGACGCCTTCAATACGGATCTCGACCAGGAGACGGGCAGGTCTTACGAGGTGGGCGTCAACCTCGTTCCAATCCCGAATCTTTCCCTGGATCTGACGCTCTACCGGATCGACATGGAAGACGAGATCGCCCCGGACCAGAACTGGGTCAATCAGAATCTTGACAAAACCCGCCACGAAGGCATTGAACTGGGCGCCTCCTATCTCTGGGAAAAGGCGGCCAGGGTCTACGCCCAGATGTCTTACCGCCGTGCGGAATTCCGCAACGGACCGAATGCCGGCAAGGACGTACCGCTGGTTTCCAATCTCCTTGGAACCGCCGGGGCGATCCTCTATCTCCCCGGCGGCTTTGAGCTGAACCCGGAGATCCGCTACGCCGGAGAGGCCTATCGGGGCGGAGACCTCAGCAACAGCGAGGACAAGATCGACGATACCACCCTGTGCAATCTTTTCCTCTATTACCGCCCGACGCTGAAGAAGCTTAAGTTCTCGGCCTTCGCCGGCGTGGAAAATCTCACCGACGAGAAACCGGTGCTGATCTATTACAACGGCTACTACCCCCTGCCGGGCATAACCGTCAAGGGTGGAATATCCTTTAAATTTTAGCCTGTTTGAACAGGATTTGGGAGAGGGAGGTCAGAAAGGGGAGCGCTATGATGAGACACCGGGCAGCAATGAAAATGCTCCGCATCGCATCCATCGTGGCCGCCCTGGCCCTCTGCCCCTTTGCCCATGCCGCCACGGTAATGGACGAAACAGGCAGGAGGGTCTTCGTTCCAGATGCTCCGCGGAGAATCGTTTCCCTGGCGCCGGACATCTCGGAAATCCTTTTTGCCCTGGGTCTGGAGAAGGAAATCGTGGGCGTATCACAGTTCAGCGACTATCCCGATGCGGCGAAGGGCAAACCGAAGGTGGGAAGCTATGTGTCCCTTTCCCTGGAACGCATCCTCTCCCTGTCGCCGGACCTGGTGATCGGCACTACCAACGGGAACCGCAGGGAAGCCGTCAATCGGCTGGAGCAGGCCGGGCTGAACGTCTACGTCGTTAATCCGGAAAGGTTTTCCGACATCTATCGCACCATCCTCAATCTCGGGAGGATCACCGGGCGGGAGACAGCCGCCAGGCAGCTGGCCGATTCGATGAGAAAAAGGGCGGAGCGCATCGTATCCCGAACGGCTTCCTGCCCGCGGCCGAAAGTCTTTGTCCAGATTGATTCCCATCCCCTGGTTACCGTGGGCGGGAGCACCATTTATTCGGAGTTGATCGCCATGGCCGGAGGGCACAACATCGCAGCCCGCGCACCGGGGAAATATCCCCGCTACAACCTGGAAGCCCTGATTTCGAAACAGCCGGACGTTATCCTGCTATCTCCCATGGTTCAAAGGGCGTCCCGGAACGGGGATCTGGATTTCTGGAGCCGCTGGCAGAGCATCCCCGCCGTGCGGAATTCCCGGATACACCTGGTGAACGCGGACCTGACCGACCGGTTTTCCCCGAGAATCGTCCAGGGGCTGGAAGAAATCGCGGGAATTCTCCATCCGGAGCGAACGGGCAGGCAACGGCCGCGGGAATGTTCCGGCCGGAGGAGATGAGCAGACGGCGATGAAGCAGGAACGGAACATAACCGCCAGAACGGCCTTCGGGAAATCCCCCCGGCCGGCCCCCCCCGGGGGAAACCTCCTCTGCGCCCTGATGGCGTCCTTTGTCGCTCACGGCCTGGTGATCCTCCTGATCGCTGCGGCGGGCGGTCTTTTTTCCGGTCCGGCAGACACCGGATCATTGAACAGGCTGAACATTACCTTGGTCTCCTGGGCGAACGCCCCTTCCAGCTCTTCGGCACACCCGGGTCAGGAAGAGTCCGCCGGGGCCGCTGCTGAGGCTGCCGGGAAAGGGATCCCCTCCGTCACGGCCGTTTCGGAAGATCACAGCGATGATGGCCGGCCTCTCAACGCCCCGCCGCCGGAAAAACCGGCAAAAAGGCTTCCCCGCCCCGCCTCGCTGCCGGGAAAGGCGCAAGACTCGGGCGCAGAGAAAACAATTTCAATCCCGGCAGGCCCTGACCTGCAGACCCCGCACGCCGGGACGGCCCTGTCCGTGTCGTTTCCGGCCGCGGAAAGCGGACGGGACGCCGCGTCGATGTCTTCCGGTTCCGGCATGGAGCGGAACCTCGAGCCGTCCGGCCGATTCCACGCAATTTCAGGCTCCACCCTTTCCCGTTACCGGCAAACCCCTCCCCCCATCTATCCGGCCTCAGCACGGCGGAAGGGGTATGAGGGACTCGTTCTTATCTCCGTGGAGATCCTGGAAAACGGGGCGCCCGGGCAGCTGCTGGTGAAAAAGTCCTCGGGACATGTCATCCTGGATCAAGCGGCTCTTGAAGCGATCCGGAAATGGAAATTCGTCCCGGCGGAGAAAAACGGCCTTCCCGTCCGCTCCCGGGGGGATGTGCCCATCCGGTTCGTTCTCCGGGATGCCCGCTGAGGATCGCCGTGGGCGCCTTTCAGGACCCCCCGGCGACACGTCCGGGGGAAATCCGTCAACCTACTTGACTTTTCGGTTCCGTTGCCGTTATTAAGCCCGGTGCAGGGCCGCCCCTACCCGGACGTGTCGCATCTTCCGGTCCGGGAGGAACGCAGCGGCACAACGAAAGGAATTCCATCGTCGACGACCGGGGCATGCAGGCAGAGCCTGGCGGCGATTCAGGACAGCTATGAAGACAAAGCCCTTTTCCTCTCCCTTTCTTCGATCCTACGGCTTCTCACTGCTGCTGCTCTTCTCCATTGGAATCGGCTCCGGGCTCGGGCTTCTCCTTAAAGAGGATGCGGCCCTCCTCAAGCCGCTGGGCGATATTTTCCTCAATCTCCTCTTCACCGCCCTGGTGCCCCTCGTGTTCTTTTCCATCTCTTCGGCCGTGGCGGGGATGACCAACGGTCGGCGGCTGGGCAGGATCCTCTTCTCCATGCTGGGGGTCTTTGTCCTGACGGGCGCAGTGGCTTCCGTATTCATGATGATCGGTGTTTCCTTGTATCCGCCGGCCGCGGGCGTTTCCATCACACTTCAATCCGCGGGAAAGCTCCAGTCGCTGGACACGGCGGACCAGATCGTCAGGGCCTTCACCACGCCCGATTTTCCCGATGTCCTGTCCAAGAAGAACATGTCGGCCCTGATCCTGTTCGCCATCCTGATCGGGCTTGCGACCTCCTGCCTGAAGGAGAGGGGGCGGGCCTTTGCCGATTTTCTGACTTCGGCCAGTGACGTGATGATCAAGGCCATCGATCTGATCATGTATTACGCCCCCGTGGGCCTGTGCGCCTATTTCGCCTATCTCACGGGTGTTTTCGGACCGAAGCTCCTGGGTTCTTATTTCCGGGCCATGACGCTCTATTATCCCATAACGTTTTTCTACTTCTTTGCCGGCTTTTCGATATACGCCTATCTCGCCGGGAAAGGCCCGGGGGTGCGGACCTTCTGGAGAAACATTGTTCCCCCGGCCCTGACCGCCCTGGCAACGGGCAGCAGCGTCGCCGCCATCCCCTCCAATCTGCAGGCCGCCAACCGAAGCGGCGTCCCGAAGGACATATCCGAACTCGTCATCCCCATCGGCGCCACCATTCACATGGACGGTTCCTGCCTGGCGGCCGTCCTGAAAATCGCCTTTCTCTTCGGCATCTTCAACCTGGATTTCTCCGGAACGGGGACGCTTCTGACGGCGCTGGGCATCGCCCTTCTGAGCGGAACCGTGATGAGTGGAATCCCCGGCGGCGGTTTTATTGGCGAACTGCTGATCATCTCACTCTACGGCTTCCCCCTGGAGGCCTTCCCCATCATCTCCATGATCGGCGTCCTCGTCGACCCCCCCGCCACCCTGGTCAATTCCGCCGGAGACAACGTGTGCAGCATGATGGTCGCACGGATGCTCGGGGGTAAGAGATGGATGAATACCGTCGATATTTAAACATTTTATATCGCTTGACAAGAAAGAGGTACTTACCTATAGTCCGCCCGTGCTGGGCACACGTTAGATCTTTTCCCCCGGTTTTCAATATGCAACGCATTTTTCTTCAAACTGCCCCGCGAAATCTTTTTCAGGAGGATGCTCCACCATGCCGAAGCGCGACGATCTCAGAAAAATCATGATTATCGGGTCCGGACCCATTGTCATCGGGCAGGCCTGCGAATTTGACTATTCCGGCACCCAGGCCTGCAAGGCCCTGCGGAAGCTCGGCTATGAAATTGTGCTGGTCAACTCCAATCCGGCCACGATCATGACAGACCCCGGAACAGCCGATGTCACCTACATCGAGCCCCTGAACGTCCAGTCCATGATTGAAATCATTGAAAATGAAAAGCCTGATGCCATCCTCCCCAACCTTGGGGGGCAGACGGGCCTGAACCTGACGGCCGAGTTGGCCAAGCTGGGCATTCTGGAAAAATACGGCGTCCAGGTCATCGGCGTCCAGGTGGACGCCATCGAGCGGGGCGAAGACCGGATCGCCTTCAAGGAAACGATGACCCGCCTGGGAATCGACATGCCCAGGAGCGAGCCCGCCTATACGGTGGAAGAGGCGGAGAAAATCGCCGCCCGGCTCGGCTATCCCGTCGTGGTCCGCCCGGCTTACACCATGGGAGGAACGGGAGGCGGCCTCGTCTACAACTCTGAAGAGCTCAGGACCGTTGCCAGCCGAGGCATTTCAGCCAGCCGCGTTGGTCAGATCCTGATCGAAGAGTCCGTTCTCGGCTGGGAGGAGCTGGAGCTGGAAGTCGTCCGCGACGAGAAAAACCAGATGATTACCGTGTGCTTCATCGAAAATGTCGACGCCATGGGCGTCCACACGGGGGACTCCTACTGCACGGCTCCCATGCTGACCATCGCCCCGGAGCTCCAGGAACGGCTCCGGAAATATGCCTATGCCATCGTGGAGGCCATCCAGGTCATCGGCGGAACGAACATCCAGTTCGCCCACAATCCGGAAACGGGGCGGGTTGTCATCATCGAGATCAACCCCCGGACCTCCCGCTCTTCCGCCCTGGCCTCGAAGGCCACCGGATTCCCCATTGCCTTGGTTTCCTCCATGCTTGCAGGGGGGCTCACCCTCGATGAGATCCCCTATTGGCGGGAGGGGACCCTCGACAAGTACACCCCATGGGGTGACTATGTCGTGGTGAAGTTTGCCCGGTGGGACTTCGAGAAGTTTCCCGGCGCCCAGGATAAACTCGGCACCCAGATGCGGGCCGTGGGCGAGGTCATGAGCATCGGCAAGAATTACAAGGAGGCCTTTCAGAAGGCGATCCGCTCCCTGGAAAAGGGCCGTTACGGTCTGGGATTCGCGGCGGATTTCCATGAAAAAAGCCTGGACGACCTGCTGGAGCGGCTGTCGGAGGCTTCCAGCGAACGGCAGTTCCTGATGTACGAGGCGATCCGCAAAGGCGCGGATGTGGCGATGCTCTCCAGAAAGACCCACATCAAGCGCTGGTTTATCGAGCAGATGAAGGAACTGGTCGATCTGGAGGAAGAGATCCTGAAATACAAGGGGAAGGCCCTTCCCGATGAACTGCTGGCCAGGGCGAAGAAAGACGGATTTGCGGACCGCTACCTGTCACAGATCCTCAACGTTCCGGAGCCGGAGATCCGCAGGCAGCGCTCCGCACTGGGCGTCGTCGAAGCCTGGGAAGCCGTCCCCGTCAGCGGCGTGGAAAACGCGGCCTACTATTACTCCACCTACAACGGCCGGGACCAAGTGGCGGTCAGCGACCGGAAGAAGATCATGGTCCTGGGCGGCGGCCCCAACCGCATCGGCCAGGGCATCGAGTTCGACTACTGCTGCGTCCACGCGGCCTTCGCCATCCGCGACGAGGGCTACGAGTCCATCATGGTGAACTGCAATCCCGAAACGGTCTCGACGGACTACGACACCTCCAACAAGCTCTATTTCGAACCGCTCACGGTGGAGGACGTCCTGAGCATCTACGAGAAGGAAAAGCCGGAGGGGGTCATCGCCCAGTTCGGGGGCCAGACACCGCTGAACATCGCCGGCGAACTGGAAAAGGCGGGCGTCCGGATCATCGGGACCTCGCCGGAAACCATCGATCTGGCCGAGGACCGCGACCGCTTCCGAAAGATGATGCGCAGGCTGGGGATCCCCATGCCGGAGTCCGGAATGGCCATCAACCTTGAGGAAGCCCTGGTCGTCGCCAACCGGATCGGCTATCCCCTCATGGTTCGCCCTTCCTACGTGCTGGGAGGCAGGGGCATGGAAGTCGTCCATGACGAAGAGATGCTGAAGCGATACGTAGCGGCGGCGGTGGGGGTCACCCCGGAGCGCCCCATCCTCATCGACAAGTTTCTGGAAAACGCCATCGAGGCGGAGGCCGACGCCATTTCCGACGGGACGGACGCCTTTGTCCCCGCCGTGATGGAGCATATCGAGCTGGCGGGCATTCATTCCGGCGACTCCGCCTGCGTCATTCCGCCGATCAGCATCGCCCCCAAGCACATCGAAACGATCAACGAATACACCCGTACCATCGCCATCGAGTTCAAGGTGGTGGGCCTCATGAACATCCAATACGCCATTGCCGACGATGTCGTCTACATCCTGGAAGCCAACCCGCGGGCCTCCCGCACGGTTCCCCTGGTTTCCAAGATCTGCAACATCTCCATGGCCCGGATCGCCACCCAGGTCATGCTGGGAAAGAAGCTGTCGGAACTCAACCTTTCCAACCGGACGGTCCCCCACTTCGGGGTAAAGGAAGCGGTCTTCCCCTTCAACATGTTCCAGGAAGTCGATCCGCTCCTTGGACCGGAGATGCGGTCCACCGGCGAGGTCCTCGGCCTGGCCGACTCCTTCGGGCTCGCCTTTTTCAAGGCCGAGGAAGCGGCCCAGTCGGTTCTTCCCGGAGAAGGAACGGTCCTCCTGACCGTTGAGCCGCGTGACAAGGGCGGAATCCTCAGCGTCGCCAAGAAATTTCAGGAACTGGGTTTCCGGCTCATCGCCACGAAGGGGACACAGGAGTATCTGGCAGACCACGGGATCGAGGCCCAGACCATCCTGAAGATGCACGAGGGAAGGCCCAATATCGTCGACAGCATCAAAAACGGAGAGATTCAGCTCATCATCAACTCGCCGAGCGGAAGGACGAGCGCCTATGACGACTCCTACATCCGCAAGGCGGCGATCAAATACAGGGTCCCCTACATCACAACGATCGCGGCGGCGGCGGCGGCCGTCAAGGGGATCGCCACGTTCAGGCAAGGCCATGGCCGGGCGAAGTCCCTTCAGAGCTACCATCATGATATCAAATGATTCCCGGTGCTCCCCCTCCAGGGGAAGCCGAAGGGAGGAACGAGGCAGGAAGGGCAACCCCGCCGGGACCGTGAAAGCATGTGCCGAAGGGGCGGCCCCGGGTCTCTCCGCCGCCTTGAAGCAGGCGGAACAGCAGATTGAGCGGTTCCGGGAATCCGAGCGGAACCTAAAAAAATCCCGACGAACCCTTGTCGAACTGGCGGGACAGCTCACCGAGCGCGTCAAGGAGTTGAACTGCCTCTATGAGATTTCCGGCATCATGGGGAAGCAGGGCCTGACCCTGGAAGAGGCCCTGAAACGGACCGTGGATGTCATCCCCGGAGCATGGACGTATCCGGAAATTGCCTGCAGCCGGATTATCCTCAACGATTTGGAGTTTCAAAGCACCCCTTTTTCCGAAACAGTCTGGAGACAGTCGCAGCGGATCCTGCTCCAGGGCAGACAGGCGGGTTGCCTGGATGTTTTTTACAGAGAGGAAAGGCCTCTACGGGATGAAGGGCCCTTTCTGAAGGAAGAGCGGAGCCTGATCGAGGTCATCGCGGAGCGGATCGGAGAAATGGTCGTCCGGAAACGGGCCGAGGAAGCCCTCCAGGAAAGCCAGTCCCAGAACCGGGCGCTTCTCGACGCCATTCCCGATTTGATGTTTCAGGTCAATGGGGAGGGCGTGCTCCTCGGTTTTCACCGGGGACAGTTTGATCTCGCCCGGTTCATCACGCCCGACATCCTGGGCCGGAACCTGTACGACATCGAAGAGCTGAAACCGGTTCTGCCCCGACGGCTCGTGGATCAGATCATGGCCTATGTGCGCCATACCTTGGCAACGGGAGGGGTTCAGCTTTTTGAGCAGAACATCCCCCTTTCCGGAGAGCGCAGGGACTTTGAAATCCGCATGGTCCGATATCCTCCGGACAATGTCCTGGCCATTGTCCGGGACATCACCCGGAGAAAGCGCCTGGAACGGGAGATCCTGGAAATCAGCGGCAGGGAGCAGAGGCGGATCGGCCAGGACCTCCATGACAGCCTGTGTCAGCATCTGGCAGGGATCGGATTCATGGGAAAGGTCCTCGAGAAGAACATCGCCGGACACCGGGACCTGAAGCCTGCCGACGTATCGGAAATGGTGGGACTGATCGATCAGGCCATCACAATGACGCGGGGGTTTGCCCGTGGCCTGAACCCCGTCAGGCTTGAGGCGGAGGGTCTTCGAATGGCCCTTTCTTCACTGGCCGCCAATGTGGAAAAGCTCTTCGGCATTTCCTGTCCCGTCATTTACGAGGAAGAGATACAAATCCCCGACCCTGAGGCGGCCACGCATCTCTACCGCATTGTGCAGGAGGCCTTGAACAACGCCATCAAGCACGCCTACGACAACGAGGAAGGTCATGTCGTCGAGGTCGACATAACGTATTCGAGCGAGGAGATCATCCTCGACATCACCGACAGGGGCAGGCCGATGTCCCTGTACCAGCCCGTCCTCCCCGAGTACGACCCCGGGGATCTCAAGGCCCTTCCGGAACACGGTCTGGGCCTGTACATAATCAACACCGTGATGGACAGGGTCACCTACACCTCCGAAGGCGACAGAAACACCCTCAGAATGATGAAGAAGTTATACAGAAGCTGAGAAGAACAGGTGATAGGTAACAGGTGA
>ENA-UOUL01004295-UOUL01004295.1-bioreactor-metagenome-genome-assembly--contig:-NODE-4295-length-13378-cov-4.082550_pt1 | contig 13378 bp, 9 predicted proteins | sample MGYA00249838_ERZ747220 | MGnify/ENA primary metagenome ERZ747220 (study PRJEB28778, sample SAMN05720191) | bioreactor metagenome | isolation source: Anaerobic biogas reactor | place: USA:Washington...
CAGGAGAACCCCCTCCTCGGCCAAGTAGGCCGGGCGAATCACACCCTGTGCACGATCGATGAGCCCAATGCCCATCGCATCGAAATCCAGCAGGCTGTCGAGCATGTGGCTGATGCGGCCGAAGACCATCGCCTCATCGAGAGTACCGAGAAGTGTACGGCTGGCCTCGAGCAGCTCACGCCGTACCTCAAGCTGTTTCTCTAGCTCGCGCGTGACCTGCTGGAGCTGCTCGTGCTCGCGAGCGTTGGCGATAGCAACCGCCGCGTGTGCGGCAAAGACCCCCAGTGACGCCACAACGTCGAGTCCGGGACGATTGCCATGAACCGGTGCTCCGAGACGCAGCAGTCCGGCTGGACGCAGACCTTCCCCGCCGCGCCTGGCACGCACAGCGTCACCATCAGTGACGCCGACGTGGCCGACGTGAACTTTGGCAACCGCGTCCCCGAGACGCCGACCTACAGCCTGTCCGGCGCCAAGTGGAACGACCTGGACGGCGACGGGGCGCGCGACGCGGGTGAGCCGACCCTATCGGGCTGGACCATCCAGTTGCGCAACGCGGCCGACGAGCTGATCGACACGGCTGTCACCGATGCCAACGGCGCCTACCGCTTTGACGGCCTCGAGGCCGGCGACTATACCGTGTCTGAGGTGCAGCAGAGCGGCTGGACGCAGACCTTCCCCGCCGCGCCCGGCACCCATGCCGTGACCATCGCTCAGGCCGACGTCACGGGTAAGGACTTTGGCAACCACGTCCCCGAGACGCCGACCTATGGCATCTCCGGCATCAAGTGGGAGGACACGGACGGCGACGGCACACGGGACGCAGGCGAGGTGGTCTTGGCGGGCTGGACCATCGAACTCCGCAACGCGGCCGGCAACGTGATCGCTACGGCAGTGACGGATGCCAGCGGCGCCTACGCGTTCACCGGCCTGCTCGCCGGCAGCTACGCCGTCTCCGAGGTGCAACAGTCGGGCTGGACGCAGACCTTCCCCGCGGGCGACGGTCGCCACGAAGTCACCCTCGGGCCCAGCGCCTCGAGCGTGAACTTTGGCAACCAGCCCACGCAGACGGCGGTCACCTATAGCATCTCTGGCTTCAAGTGGAACGACGGCAACAAGAACGGCAACTGGGACGGCGGCGAGCCGGGCATCGGCGGCTGGACGATCCAGCTCCTGAACGCCGAGGGCGGCCTGATCGCCAGCACCAACACCGACGCCAGCGGCGCCTACCGCTTTGACAACCTCGACGCCGGCACCTACATCGTCGCCGAGGGCCAAGAGGAAGGCTGGACCCAGACCTTCCCGAGCGGTGACGGCAGGCATGTGGTCGCACTCGTGGAGGCGAGCGTGACGGGCGTGAACTTTGGCAACTATCGCCCCATCGAGCAGCCCCCCACCCCCGTGCCCTGCATCCGCGCGGATGTGGCGGTGGTGGTCTTTGGCGGCTGGAACGACATCCCTGTGAAGGCCTGGGTGGGCGGCACGGAGCAGGAGACGCTTCACACCGCCGTGGACGCCTTCGGCCAGCAGCAGGTCATGTGGACCTTCTACCCACCCGCCAATACGAGCTGGAACATCACCGTGCAGCCCCAGACCCCCGCGGGGATGGACCCAGCGAGGTGGCAGTACAAGCTGGTGCGCATCGAGTCCCCGAGCCTGGGGACGGAGAATAACAATCCTAGCAGCCCGAGCGTCTCGATCCGGCGCTGCAACCAGTACGTGCTCTACTTCCAGTTGCTGGACACCGGTGCCACGCCGGACGTGGCGCCCACGCCGCCGAGCGAGCCGGGCCTGCCGGTGACGGGGGGTGGGCCGGAGCCGATCGTCGCGGGAGGGTTGGGGCTGTTCGCCGCCCTCTCCGGCCTCGGCTGGTCCAGCCGCCGGCGCAGGAAGGCGTAATCCCGCTCTACGTGAGAAGAGGGCTCCGGAAAACCCGGAGCCCTCTCTTTGCGCCCAGGCTGGCGCGCGTGACAAGAGAACCCCCGCACCGCACATGCGGCGCGGGGGTGTCCAGGATTCTGGGAGAACGGCACGCCATCGAGCGTCCGCCGCGGGTTGAAACCCGGCGCTAACCGTCCCAATGCGGAGCCTTGGGCGCCGAGTCCACCTGCGTGGACTTGCGTTCAGCCCGCGAAGGCGGGCTTCGCGATGTTAGCGCCTGACCTCGGTCAGCGGCGTGTACGCCGGCCGAACGCCTAGAATCCTGGACATACCCCATGCGGTGCGGGGGTTCTCTATTCCCACGGAATCTGCTAGAATAGGTGGAGCAGCATCCACCATCGCAGCGCCGCGGCATCCACCGGCTGCCAGGGAAACGATACGTCGTCCTCGCCGGGTGGATCTGTATCCAGCGCGTTTGGGCGGCCTAGCGCCGCAACGCGCCGATGGAGCCGACGCGACACCAACGCCCAACGGAGCCACATCGCGTGACACCGGGCAGTTCACCATACAAAGATCCAGACCCATACCAACAACGGAGCCTCTGGGAGCCCCCGCAGTGGGAGCCGATACTCGAGCCGACCGCGCCCCGGCTGTCCCCCTGGAGGAAGGCGTTCCGCGCCCTCCTGGGCGCACGGGTGCTCACGCTGGCGGCGGTTGCCTGCGCCACGATCCTCGGATCGGGGTCCATTCGCGGCGTGCCAGAGACCGCAGCGACGACCCCGACCCCCGGCTCGCCATCGTGGGCAGTGGGCCTGGTCCCCGAGGGCACGCTCATCGCGACGGCACCGATCACGCCCAGCCCCACCGCATCGGCCTCGCCCGCGCCGTCTCGCACCGCCACCGTCTCGGCTACTCCCACCGAGACGCCCACGGCGGCCCCCAGTGTCACCCCCACGGCCATGGAGCCTCCCACCGCCACGCCGGAGCCTACCGAGGACAGCGCGTTGGTGGTGATCGCCGCCACGGTCACACCCGCCTCCGAGGTGGGACCGGCGCCCACGGTGGTCTATCCCATCGGCCCGCCGCCCGTGCGACTGGTGATCGCCTCCATCGGGGTGGACATCCCCGTAGTGACCGTGGGCACGGTGAAACAGACCGTGGGGGGGCAGACCTACGAGGTGTGGGACACGGCGGCCGACGCGGGGGCCTACCACAAGATGTCGGCGCCCCCCGGCTATATCGGCAACACGGTGATCAACGGTCACCGCGACATCCACGGGAAGGTGTTCGCCGACCTCGACAAGGTGCATCTTGGGGACCCCATCACGTTGTACACCGAGGGTCACGAGTTCGTCTACATCGTGTCCGAGGTCTTGGAGGTCCCCGAAAAGTACGCCTCGGCGGAGCAGCGCGCCGAGAACCAGCGCCTCATCGGCTACATCCCCGAGAACCGGCTCACCCTCATCACCTGCACGCCGTACGGGACGAACCTGAACCGGTTATTGATCATCGGCCACCCCGCCGGCCAGCCTGGAGGCTAGCGGCGGGCCGCGCCACATGCACGCACCGCTGTAGGGCGCGCACGCCGGTGCGCGCCGGGGGAGGCGCACATGGCTAGCGGCGGGCCGCACGGCGTGCGGCCCCTACACCCCTGCCCAGCCACATGCACGCGCCGCGGTTGGGCTCCGGTGACGCCTAGCCCGACATCATCGCGGCGCCGGGGGATATCCGGTGATGGCGCGAATCTCCTCGTAGAGGGGGCGCAACCGGCGGTACATGCGGAGATAGACGCGCTGATAGAGGTCGTTGTAGACGCGATGCGTGGCGGGGTCGGGCTCGAACACATCCCCCGGGTGCGACATGGCGGCTACGGCGGCGGTGAAATCGCGGTGCAAGCCGAGGCCCACCGCCGCGTCGATGGCAGCGCCCAACCCCGACGTCTCATAGATGTGGGGCCGGGCCGTGGGAAGGCCAAAGATGTCGGCGGTGATCTGCATCGCCTGGTTCGACTGCGACCCTCCCCCCGACACGCGCAGCTCGGTCACGGGGATGTGGCTGCGGCGCTCGGAGCGCTCCTTCCCCTCCCTCAGGGCATAGGCCAGCCCCTCGATGATGGCGCGGTAGACGTGGGCACGCGTGTGCACCTCGCCGAAACCGATCACCGCCCCCTTGGCCTCGGGCCCCGGCACGCGCACCCCCGGCGACCAGTAGGGCTGCAGCATGAGCCCCATGGACCCCGCCGGCACGCTGGCGGCCAGCTCGTCGAACAGCTCCTCGGGCTCCACACCCCGCTCGCTGGCCAAGTTCTCCTCCGGCGTGCCGAACTCGCGGCGGAACCAACTCACCATCCAGTAGCCGCGAAAGATCTGCACCTCGAGGCTATAGTGGTCGGGCACCGCCGAAGGGTACGGTGGCACGAGGGGGATCACTTCCACGTAGCGGCGGTGCGTGGTGTTGAACGTGGCGGTGGTGCCGTAGCTGAGGCACCCCACGTGGGGGTCCAGCGCCCCGGCGCCGATCACCTCGCACGCCTTGTCCGCCGCCGCGGCGATCAGAGGCAGGCCGGCGGGGATACCGGTGTGCTCGGCGGCCTCGCGCGTCACCTGCCCCAGGGGCGTGCCAGGCGGTGTCAGGTCGGGTAAGATCTCTGGCGGCATGGGCACCGCCAGCCACTTCCAGTCGCCGGCCGATGCCCAGCGCAGCCCGCGATAGTCAAACGGAATATAGCCCACCTGGCAGCCGATAGAGTCGACGAACCGTCCCGTGAGGCGATGGGTAAGGTAGCCCGACAAGAGCAGCAACTTGCGGGTGCGATCCCAGACGTCGGGCTGCTGCGTGCGAATCCAGTTGGCCTCCGCCTCGGCCTGAAAGTAGGCGATGGTGTCCGAGAGCCCCAGCACAGTAAAGAGGATCCCCCACCGCCCCCCGATGGGGCGCTGGCCCACGGCGCGGCGCTGGTCGAGCCAGACGATGGCGGGGCGCAAGGGCTTGCCGTCGGCGTCCACGTTCACGATGGTGGCGCGCTGCGTGGTGAGCGCCACGCCGGCCAGAGCCTCCCTCGAGACGCCGGAGGACTGCCACAGCGCCCGGCACGCCTCGCCCAGCTTGTCCCAGTAGTACTCGGGATGCTGCTCCGCCCAGCCGGGCTGCGGGGAAAAGTAGGGCTCCAGGGGTACCCGCGACTTGGCCACCAGTTGGCCGCGCGGGTCGAACGCCAAGGCGCGGACGCTCTGCGTGCCGACGTCGATGGCCAGGATGAGGGATTCGGTCATGGCACCAGCCTTGGCTATCGTATGGATGGACGCGGGGTTCTCCGGGCCGATGGGCGTGCCGTCAGGGCGCCCTACCCGCTCGGCGTCTGCGGGCGCCCATCACCGCACCGGCAGCGGCGCCGCCCCCAGGCTGTACAAGGAACGCCCCACCACCTGGGCGGTAGGCGCGGGACCGCCCTCCTCCGCGGCACGGATCAGCGCCAACGCGGCGTGGGACGCGACCACCCCGGCCTGACGCAGGCGCTCCGGCTGCAGCGTGTCCGCCGTGTCCTCTGGCGTGTGGTAATAGGCCACCTCGGCGGCGTCCCAGATGATGAGGCCGGCGTCCACGCCGGCGCTCAGGAAGGCGCCATGGTCGCTGCCGCCGCTCCAGCTGACGGCGCCGGTGGGCACCTCAAAGCGCTCCGCGCTGGCGGCCAGTTGGCGGCCCACGGCGTTCGCCGCCCCGTCGTACGTCAGCGTGCCCGCGTCCGCCATGCCCACCATGTCGAGTTGGATCATGCCGATGGTGGCCGACAGGGGATAGCGCGGATTCATCACATAGTGGCGGGCGCCCAGCAGCCCCTGCTCCTCCCCATCCCAGGCCGCGAACAGCACGGTGACGGCGGGCCGATAGTTCGCCTCTCGCCACGAGCGCGCGATCTCGAGCAGCGCCGCCGTGCCTGAGGCGTTGTCGTTGGCGCCGTTATAGATCGCCCCGTCGGGATCGGCGCCCAGGTGATCAAAGTGGGCGCCCACGATGAGGACCCGGTCGCGCAGCGCCGGGGCGGCGCCGGGCAGCGCGGCCAACACGTTGACGCCCTCCGCCTCGCCCGCCTGGACCAGCTCGACGGTCACCCGTGCGGTGGCATCGAGGAGGCCCAGGTCAGAGGAGGGGCGTTCGGCCCCCAGCAGGAGGTCGAACACGGCGTCGCTTACAAGAAGCGTGGGGATCCCCTCGGCTTTGGGCGCCTCGCTGAGCGCCCGCTTGAGCGCGATGCGGCGCTCGTCGCCGGTCACCAGCAGCAGCGCCTCCGCCCCCTCCTCCGCCGCCACGGCCGCCTGATCGACGCCGGGCCGGTGACGGCACATGACGATGTCGCCACGTACCTCGTGCGCGTCATAGTCGGATGTGCCACAGCCCCCGAGCCAGATGACCTCCCCCTCGGCCTCGCCGCCGGCCGCATAGCCCCCCATGGCGTGGCGGAAATCCTCGCCAAAGACCAAGTCATCGCGCACCACACCATCGGCGCCGGTGATCTGCAACTCGGGCAGACGCGCCTCCTCGGCGTAGGGCAGCATGAAGGGCTGCAGATAGGCGTCGGTGCCGGCAGGCTCCAACCCCAGGGCCTCCAGGTAACCCGCGATGTACTCGGCGGCGCGACGCCCGCCGGGGGAGCCGCCCTGTCGCCCGGCGTACCCATCGGCGGCGAGTTCCTCGGCGTGAGCCAGCGCCTCCTCGACGTCGAACCGCAGCGCCAGGTCGGCGATATCGCCCGCGAACGGCCGCCGCGTTGGTGTGGGGACCGGCGTCACGGTGGGCGCCGGCGTGGGCGAGGGTATGGCCGTGGGCGCCACGGCCTCGACGGCGGGCGGCGTCCCACCGGCTCCCCAGGGATTCACCAGCAAGACGATCAGCAGGAGGAGCACCAACCCCGCCCCACCGATCCACGCCCCTCGCGGCACGCGACGAAGGAGCCGCATCGCTAGCCCCACCCGGCGTTGAACCGCCGGGCTACCGAGGATCGCCGCCCCTTCGGGGTGCGCCCTAGCCCCGCAGGGGCTTCCATCTTCCCTAGCCGGAGGGGTTCACCCCCCGGCCCCCCCGGCCCCCCCGCACCAGCCCGCCCGGCGTTGGCCCGCCGGGCTACCCAGGATCGCGACCCCTGCAGGGCGCCCATCAGCCCCGCAGGGGCTTCCGTCTCCATTAGCCGGAGGGGTTCACCCCCCGGCCCCCCCGGCCCCCCCGGCCACCCCACGGCGCCACCCACACCCGTCATCGTCGAACGCGCTTCAGGCATAGTTCCCCTCGCGCCGCCACACGTCCAGCATCAGTTCGTAGCGGTGCAGGGGCATGCCGGTATAGATACAGTTGCTGGTGCTGAACACGTAGCCGCCACCCGGCATCCCGTGGCGCAGGGCGTAGCGGGCCGACTCGACCACCTCCTCGTCGGTGCCGGTGCTGAGCAGGCCGCAGTTCACGTTACCGATGAGCGCCACGCGATCTCCCACCAGTCGCTTGACCTCGGCGATGTCCACGTTCGCCTGAGGATCGATAGAGTGCAGCGCGTGGGGCCGCGCCGACACGAGGTCGTCGAGGATCGGCATGATGTTGCCGTCGGTGTGCTTGATGACATAGTAGCCCAGCTCTCGCTGTCCGGCGATGAGGCGCGTGAGGTAGGGCGTAATGATCTCGCCGAACATGCGCGGGCTGAGGAAGGGGCCGCTGTTGAAGCAATAGTCGGAGCAGAGGGCGAACCCATCCAGGCCCCCGTGACGTCGCAGCGCGGCGGCGCGCTCTAGCTGCGCGTCGACGCGCCGATCCGCCTCCGCCTTGGCCTCGTCGAGGTTCTCGTACAGCCAGGCGCACCACGCCTCCATATGGTCGCCGTCCGGGATGGCATACGTGGCGTCGCCGTGCATCATCAAAAAGTAGGTATCGCCCGTGCGCTGGCGGATCAGGTCGATGAGGCGTTTGGTCTCATCCAGCGTACCCGGGTTGGGGTGGATAAAGATGGCGTCGTGCTCGTAGCGCTGCGCCGTCTTGATATAGATCCCGGCCATCTCCTCGCGATGGAGCCGGCGCTCCGACTCGGACATCTGGTCCCACTGGGCATAGTGGCGCTGCGAGGGGTGCACCAGCCCAAAGGCCTCCATGGTGAGGAAAAAGACGAGTTCGAAATGGGGCACGCGCCCCGTGATGGGGCGGCGCTCCAGCGCGGCGATGAACCGCTCGCGCGGGGTGTTGGGGCCATCAAGAGTCATAGGCGCATCGGCGGCCACGACGGTCCTCCCTCAAGCGTGCTACAAGACAACGATGGAGCCTACCCTTTGGAGGATAGTGCCCGCCGGAGGCGCTGTCAAACGGTGGGTTCAGCGCAGAGGTGGTGGGAGGAACCGCCGAGGGCGCAGAGGACGCAGAGATCATAGGGGAAGCGCTGCGATTGGGGCAGCGTCGCTGAGTGACTTTATGGCGGGTTCAGGCTCGACCCGCCCGCCCGTGCCGTCCCGGCCGTCGTCCCGAGGGCACCGAGGGACCTTGATTCACATGCCGTGGAGCACCCACCGCCAGGGAGGGCAACGCAGCGGCGCATGTGGTTGACATGGCCTCGAGCGGGTCTAGAATGCGGCTGCGGCAGCAGCGGTCGGGGCACGGCCGCCCGACCGAGTGACCACCAGACAGGGAGGGAGAACGCTATGTATCGGGTAGGCATCATCGGGTGTGGGCGACCACGGAACGCCGAGGGCGCCACGGGGTACGGTATGTCGCACATGCACGCACAGGGCTACGAGGCGTCGCCCGACGCCGAGATCGTGGCACTGGCGGACATCAACCTGGACAACGCCCGGGCCTTCCAGGCGGAGCACGGCGGCGAGCGTATCTATGCCGATTACTGCGAGATGCTGGCCAGGGAGAACCTCGACGTCGTCAGCATCAGCACCTGGCCGCACCTCCACGCCCCGATGGTCATCGCCGCGGCCGAGGCGGGCGTCAAGGCGATACACTGCGAGAAGCCGATGGCCCCCACCTACGGCGAGGCGGTCGCCATGGTGCGCGCCTGTGAGGAGCGGGGCGTGCAGCTCAGCTTCAACCACCAGCGCCGCTTTGGCGCCCCCTTTCGCAAGGCGAAAGAGCTACTCAAGGCGGGCGCCATCGGCGACCTCGTGCGGCTGGAGGCCACCTGCTCCAACATGTACGACTGGGGCACGCACTGGTTTGATATGCTGAACTTTTACGCCGACGAGGAGCCCGTCGAGTGGGTCATCGCCCAGATCGACCCCCGGGGCGGGCAGCGCATCTTTGGCGTGCCGGTAGAGGGCCAGGGGATTAGCCACTTCAAGTATCGCAACGGCGTCCGCGGGCTGATGCTCACCGGCCACGAGGCGGCCTGGGACGCCGCGAACCGCCTCATCGGCGCCAAGGGCGTCATCGAGGTGGGACACGCCAACGACGTGCCGCTGCGCTACTGGTCGGAGGATCGCCCGGGCTGGCAGGTGGTGGATATCCCCGAGGGGTTGCACGGCGGGGATTACGTCAAGCGCGCCATCCTGGACGTGATCGATGCTCTCAAGACGGGGCGCGAGCCAGAGCTGTCGGCCCGGCGGGCGCTGCGCGCGACGGAACTCATCTTTGCCACGTACGAGTCGAGCCGCAGCCGCTGCCGCGTCGAACTGCCGCTGGCCATCGAGGACTCGCCCCTACTGGCGATGCTGGGGGAGAGCGTCGGATAACAAGTTCTCTCGGAGGGGCCACCGCAGCCGCATAGGGCGGTGCCGGCGAGCTTGGCCGGCCCGGCCAGCACCGGTATACTGAAGCGACCTGTAACATCACAGCCCATACCGAGCACACAGGGAGGTACCGATGGCCTGGCTGAAACCGCTTGCCGACGGCTTGACCGGCCTACGTCTCGTGCTGTCGGTGGTACTGGCTGGCTGGGGAAGGCTCATGGGATCCGATGGATTGAGTACCGCGGCCTTCCTCCTCTTGGCCGCCTGGACCACCGACGCTCTTGATGGCCCTCTGGCGCGCAAGAGCGGGGTGACCCATCAGAGTTGGATCGGCCGGAACGACCTGCTCATCGACATCGTCGTGGCCACGGCCCTCCTCAGTTTCATGCGCAGCGCCGAACTGATCCATCCCCTGGCGGTGGCAGCATATCTGCTGCTGTGGGGCGTCATCCTGTGGCGCTGTGGGGGTGTGACCAAGCCGTTGGGCGCCGCTTTCCAGGGGCCGGTGTACATATCGTTCGGCCTCTGCCTGCTGGCGCGGCGTCTGATCGTCGGGCGAGTGATGGTGGCCTGGGTGCTGGCCAACGTGGCGGTCAAATGGGAGACCCTCACCAAGCGCGAATTGCCCTATTTCCTGCAGGGGATGCGCAGGGCAAGGGCGAGGTTGCTGCGCGACAGCCTCGAGGACGCGGGCGACTGATCCTCAGCCTCCCCCTCAGGGCAGGATAGCTCCCGAAGGGGAGGTCAGGGACCGCCGTTCCTACGTATCATTCACCGACATCTCGATCCACGCCGACAGCGAGGCGCCGGGCGGGAGCACCGTCAGGTGGGCCTCCTTCTCCAGCCCCTGGGAATAGAGGTTGTGCGCGTCGGTGGACGAGGACTGGTTCTCGATGCAGAAGAAGGGCCGGTCCGGCGGGGTGTACACCACGCTGTGGGTAAAGAAATCGGACGCCGTCAGGATGACCTTCTTCTCGAGTTCGTCGTAGTAGATCGTCTGGGGTCGGCTCTCGGACAGCCCCCAGAACACGTCATCCAGGTCCAGCTTGGACAGCGGCGTGGGCTCCCGCAGGTCGGCGGGACCCTCCTCCAGATCGATCAGGCGCCCCGTGGGAAGCAGGTTCTCCGCCTCCATCCACTTTTGCGCCGGCACCTGAATGCGCACCGCATCGCGCCCCCCGTGGACGCGAAAATAGGGATGAATGGCCAGGCCAAAGGGCAGCAACTGGTAGCTATCCTCGTTGATCACGTTGAAACTGAACCGCATGGTGCCGGCGCGCAGCGTGTAGGTCAACTCGAGCATGTTCCGAATGGGGAACGAATCCCAAAAGCTGCGTGTGGGGTCAAAGCCGATGCGCGTCGTCACCGAGACGCTCTCCATCCCCACGATCGGCTCGTCGACCTCCCACAACTCCTCACGCACCAGCCCGTGCAAAAAGTTGGTGCCGTTGTTGGGCGTAAAGCGATACACCTTGCCGCCAAAGGTGAACTGGGCGTTCCGCACCCGATTGGGCATCGGGTAGAGGATGGGGGTGCCGAGGACCATCTTGTGCCCGTTGCTGTCCACAGTGCCGAACAGGTACTCGGTGTCCCCCACGGCGAAACGGCAGAGGTTACTGCCCATCTCGGGGAGGAACTCGGCCACCGTGTTCATCTCGGGCGTATCGCCGTCAGCCCGCATGCGCAGGATCCTCCACCCCGTGGCCTCGTCGCGGTCGTACTCGAAACTACAGCGCGCCATGTGCACCTCCTGATGATCGCAGCGGGTCGGCTCGCACCCAAGGGCGGGACCCGCACTGATGGTGTGTTGCGGCCTTCAGCCGGCGGACGCCCGGCGGCCAAGCGCCGGTAGCGCCCCACACGGCTAGCCGCCATTATACCCGCAAACGCCGCGCCGCGGTACCGCACCTTCTACCTCCCGTTCGGCTGCAGGCTATGTTCTACCAGGTCACGCTCCTGTCGCCTGTAACCTACGACCTGGAACCCGCAACCCTCCTCAGCCGTGGCGGGCGCGTGCACTTGAGCGGCGCCCACCGGCGTGCTATAGTGCGCCTCAAGCGCGTCGCAACGAGTTCTCGCCCGTTGCCATCACCTGCAGTCATCTGGAGGCATCGCATGACCGAACGTGGAGCACCCCCCGTCACCATCACGGACGTCAAGACCATCCTCACCGCCCCCAACGGCATCCGCCTGGTGGTCGTCAAGGTCCTCACCAGCGAACCCGGCCTCTACGGCCTGGGCTGCGCCACCTTCACCCAGCGCCCCCTCGCCGTGGCCACCGCCATCGACGAGTACCTGCGCCCCTTCGTCCTGGGCCGCGACGTGGACCGCATCGAGGACATCTGGCAGGCCCTCTACGTCTCCTCCTACTGGCGCTCGGGCCCCGTGCTCAACAACGCCATGTCCGGGCTCGACGAGGCGCTGTGGGACATCAAGGCCAAGCGCGCCGGCATGCCCCTCTACCAGCTCTTTGGCGGCAAGGCGCGCGAGGCGGTGCCCGTCTACACCCACGCCTCGGGCGCCTCCCCCACGGAGGTCGAGGAGCGCGTGCGCGCCTTCATGGCGCAGGGCTTTCGCTACATCCGCGTGCAGATGGGCATCCCCGGCCTGTCCACCTACGGCTCCCGCGGCGGGGAGGCCATCCCGGCCCTCAACCCCGCCCAGACGCGCACCTGGGAGCCCACCCCCTACGTGCGCTCCGTCCCCACGCTCCTCGAGCACCTGCGCGTGGCGCTGGGGGAGGACGTGGAGCTGCTGCACGACGTCCACGAGCGCATCCCCCCCATCCAGGGGGTGTGGCTGGCCAAGGCCGTGGAGCCCTACCGCCTCTTCTTCCTCGAGGACCTCTTTGCCCCCGAGGACATCGCGTACTTTCGCATGGTGCGCGCCCAGTGCGCCACCCCCATCGCCATGGGGGAGCTGTTCGTCAACCAGGCCGAGTACGTGCCCCTGATGCGCGAGCGGCTCATCGATTTCATCCGCGTGCACATCTCGGACATCGGCGGGCTGACGCCAGCGCGCAAGCTGGCCGCCTTTGGCGAGTTCCTGGGAGTGCGCTCCGCCTGGCACGGCCCCGGCGACGTCTCCCCGGTGGGCCACGCCGCCAACCTGCACCTGGACCTGGCCATCTCGAACTTTGGCATCCAGGAGCAGGCGCTCTTCCCGGAGGCGACGCGCGAGGTGTTCCCCGGTACGCCCGAGATCCACGACGGCTGCGTGTGGTGCAACGAGCAGCCCGGGCTGGGGGTGGACATCGACGAGGCGCTGGCGGCCAAGTACCCCTTCCCCGAGCATGAGTACAACGGCGCCTGGCCCGAGGTGCGCCGCCTCGACGGCACGGTGGTCAAGCCGTAGAGGTCTGCGAGAGGGAGAGCGATGGTACGCGGATTCCGCTGATAGTACGCTGATTTCCGCGGACAAAAAACCAAAGAACTCAGAGATCACAGAAAACACAGAGACCACAGAGGAGGGGCCTATTTCCCATTCCTCCGTGGTCTCTGTGCTTTCTCTGTGATCTCTGTGGTTCATTCTCGAATCCATCTGCGGAACCTGCGTTCCTTCCGTTCCCACTCAAGTTGACACCCCACCCCCCATCCACTAGACTCTCCCCCACGCACCGAGCCTACGTACGGCCTCCCTGGAGGGGCCCCATGCAGCGCCAGTCCGTCTCAGGCCCCACGCCGGGCACCTATTCCCGCCGCGCCTTCCTACGCCTGTCCGCCGGCGCGGCAGCTGCTGCTCTGCTGGCAGCGTGCCAGCCCGGCCCCGTCACTCGCACCATCGCCGGCGCCAGGGCC
>ENA-UOUL01004296-UOUL01004296.1-bioreactor-metagenome-genome-assembly--contig:-NODE-4296-length-13372-cov-7.099210_pt1 | contig 13372 bp, 12 predicted proteins | sample MGYA00249838_ERZ747220 | MGnify/ENA primary metagenome ERZ747220 (study PRJEB28778, sample SAMN05720191) | bioreactor metagenome | isolation source: Anaerobic biogas reactor | place: USA:Washington...
CTCCCGTGGCATCGGGACCAGCTTTCTGCCCCTGCGTCTCTTCACGAGGCCGGAGGCCACGCTGTGGAGATTGGTATACACTTTGTCCGAACACCCTGAGATCGTGGACCGATGAACCCAGGGAGGGGCGATCACATGCATAGCATCCACGACGACCAGTACTCCGGAGACCTGCCGGCCACTCCGGCCGAGCTTGCCGACGATGCTTCGCCGGCCATATCCCACGAGGTCATCGCGAGCTACATCGCCGAAGCCGTCCGCTCGGTGGAGGGCGTCGTCGACCTGCACACTTCACCGTGGAGAGGTCTCTCTTCGCGTAGGCGCGAGATACAGACCGGCGGCGTGGAGCTCAAGGACTCCGGCGCCGAGACGGTGGATGCCGAGATCCACGTGAGCGTGGCGTGGGGCGCGGTCATCCCGGAGCTGGCGCGCAGGGTGGACGAGGCCGTCCGTGAGCGGGTGCTGGGGATCATGAACATCGAGCTTGGTACGGTGACCCTATACGTCGACGAGATCGCCGGGCCGATGGAGGTCGGTAGCCCTCAGGAGGGCTAGAGGATGTCCGACTATCTCCCTCTCTGCGCATTCCGGCAGGGACTCTTGCCTCCCAGTTGCCGCACATGCGCGTGGTGGCAGACTACCGGGCACACCGATCTACCGCCCCAGGTGGCCGCCGAGAAGCGTCGACAGTGGATGACAGGCATCGAGTCGACCTGGGGCCACCCTGGATTGCTTCTGGAATCCGCGGCGCCCGGAGACGCCATGGCCGGGTGCGGCGCTCCCGTCGTGGTGGGCTCCATCAGTTACGCTCCCGCCGCTGCAGTGCCTCGCCTGCGCGGCCTCCCGTTCGACTCCCTTGCCGAGGGTTCGGCACTGCTGTTCTGCCTCTGGCTCGACGAAGACCAGCCCCGCATGCAGGGCAAGCGCCTGCTCCAGAAGGCGCTCGGGCAACTCAAGACCCGCGGCATCACCGACGCCTTTGCCGTCGCCGGCTCTCCTGACGACCTACGTCGCAATCACGACCATTCTTGGCGTCCGTGCCCGCACCAACTCTTCTCCGAGGAGCTTCTGGAGGCGAACGGCTTCGTCCCGGTCGCCATGAACGGGGGGCTCGTCCTCATGCGGGCCGATCTGCGCGGCCTGCTCTCCATCATCGGTCAAGTGGAGACCGTGCTCCGCCGCGCCATACGCCAACCCACGCCCAGCCCCGCCGCCTGGACCACCCGGGGGCCCTGATGGACGGAGCGCGGCGCCGCCGGACACCTAGTGAGACGCGAGGCGCGCGCGCACGCTGCGCAGGCGCGCGCCGCAGGGGTGTTCACCTGCTCGTGGCAGTCCTCGGAATCGTCGCGCTCCTTGGCTTCTCCGGCCAGGCCGCCGCCGAAGGCGCGCCCGGTGAGGTCTGGGTCACCGAGGTCGACGGCATCATAGACCCTGCCTTGGCCGGCTACCTGGTCGACACCATGGAGCAGGCGGCCGAGGCCCAAGCCGCCGCGCTCGTCATCCAGATCGACACCCCCGGCGGCCTCGACTCCTCCATGCGCGACATCATCCAGGCCGAGCTGGACTGCCCCATCCCCGTCGTCTTCTACGTCCACCCCCAGGGGGCCCGGGCGGCCTCCGCCGGCGTCTACATCCTCATGGGCGCCGATGTGGCGGCTATGGCTCCTCAGACCAATCTGGGGGCGGCCACCCCCGTGTCGCTCACCGGCGATATGGACGAGACCATGCAGGCCAAGGTCACCAACGACGCCGCCGCCTACATCATCGGCCTCGCCGAGACGCACGGGCGCAACGCCGAATGGGCCGAGCAGGCCGTCCGTGAGGCAGTCTCGCTCACCGCCGAGGAGGCGCTCGCCCAGAACGTCATCGACTTCGTCGCCCCCGACCTGCCCGCGCTCCTCGCAGCCATCGACGGCTACACCACCACTCCCAAGGGCCTCACTCTGCAGACCGCGGGGGCGCCGGTCCGCGAGGTCAAGATGGGCTGGGTCAAGCGCTTTCTGCACATCGTCTCCACCCCCGACGTCGCCTACGTCCTCATGACGCTCGGCATACTGGGGATCATCATGGAGTTCTCCACGCCCGGATTGGGCGCCTCGGGCATCGCGGGCGTCATCTGCCTCATCCTGGCCTTCTACTCGTTCCAGATACTGCCGGTGAGCATAGCCGGCATCGCCCTCATCGTGCTCGCCATGATCCTCTACCTGGCCGAAATCAAGATCCAGAGTCACGGCATCCTCGGCATCGGAGGCACTGCCGCGCTCGTTGTCGGCGGACTCTTGCTCTTCGACACCTCCGTGGACTACCTCCGGGTCAGTTGGCCGGTGTTGGCGGTAGTGGCCGCCGTCGTCTTCGTCTTCTTCGTTTTCGTGGTGAGCAAGGTGGCGCTGTCGATGCGCCGTCCTAAGGCCATGGGCGCGGAGAGTATGGTGGGCGCCACGGGTGTGGCGGCTTCGGCGCTGGACCCTCAGGGACAGGTCCGCCTGCACGGAGAGACCTGGAAGGCGACCACCGCGGGAGAAACCTTGTCTAAAGATGAGCCTATCGAGGTATTAGGGATAGAGGGACTCACTCTGATCGTGCGCCGGGCCGGCGGAGACGGGGAGACCCCGTCCGGCTCAGCTTCAGACGAGAAACGGGACTGGAGAGGCCGAGACCAAAGAGGCCGAGACTAGAGAGGGAGGGATCGTGAGCTCGAGCACAATAGCCATCGTCGTCATCGTGGTGGCCCTGGTGATCATCATCCTGTTCGCCGCCATCAAGGTGTTCCCGGAGTATCAACGGGGCGTCATCTTCCGTCTGGGGCGCATCAACCCACCCAAAGGGCCCGGCATCTTCGCCATCATCCCCATCGTCGACCGGGTGGTGCGCGTCGACCTGCGCACCATCACCATGGACGTGCCCGCCCAGGAGGTCATCACCAAGGACAACGTGCCGGTGAAGGTGAACGCCGTGGCCTACTTCAGGGTCATCGACCCCACCAAGGCGATCATCGAGGTGGAGAACTACATCGTCGCCACCTCACAGATAGCCCAGACCACGCTGCGGAGTGTCCTCGGCCAATCCGACCTCGACCATCTGCTCACCGAGCGCGACAAGCTGAACACCCGGCTGCAGGAGATCATCGACGAACAGACCGACCCCTGGGGCGTGAAGGTCAGCATCGTGGAGATCAAAGACGTGGAGATCCCGGCCAGCATGCAGCGGGCCATGGCCCGGCAGGCGGAGGCCGAGCGCGAGCGGCGCGCGAAGGTCATCGCGGCCGAGGGCGAGTACCAGGCCTCGGAGAAGCTCGAGCAGGCCGCCGTGGTGCTGTCCAAGACCCCGGCCGCCATCCAGCTCCGCTACCTGCAGACCCTGGTCGAGATCGCGGCCGAGAAGAACTCCACCACGCTCTTCCCGATCCCCATCGACCTGCTGGGGCAGTTCATGAACAAGGACATGACACCGGCGCCGCCCGCGCCGTAGACGGCGCCGCGGGCTCGGAGGCACCCGTCTTACCAGCTGGTTCCTGATCGAGGAACGCGCCAGGATACGACTTTCGGCCGATTCCCGTCGGCCCAAGATTGACGCACACTCGACGCGACCCTAGTGATCGCCTCACGGAGGCCGGAGAGCGAGTTGTCTCGGTCCACGACCACGGCTATACTCTGTCTACTTGCTCCCCGTTCGACTGCCGAAAGGCCTCGAACGGGGTTATTTTTCTTCGGAGAACTCATTGCCTCCTGAGCCTTTGCGCAAGCGTGCGGTGGTCTTCTTTGATGGCCAGAACGTATTCCACACCGCGAAGGAGCTTTGGGGTCACAGCTTCCCGAACTACGACCCGTTAGCGCTCTCGCGTCTCGTGTGTGCCCGTGAAAGCTGGAGACTCCACGAGGTCCGTTTCTACACCGGAGTCCCTTCCAACAAGTACGATGCGAGGTGGCATGGCTTCTGGTCGCGCAAAATCGCCCATATGGGCCAGCAAGGCGTTTTTTGCTTCACTCGGCAGCTTCGGTATCACCAAGAGGAGGTTGTTCTCGGCGACGGCTCACGCCACGCGATACATATCGGTCGAGAGAAGGGAATCGACATACGAATCGCGCTCGACGTAATCAGGCTCGCTCAGGCTCGCGTCTTCGACGTAGCCGTCATCTTCAGCCAAGATTCCGACCTATCTGAAGTAGCAGCAGAGATACGGCGACTAGCTCGGGATCAGAATCGGTGGGTGAAGATGGCGTCGGCTTTTCCTTACGATGCGAAACGTCCACGAAGAGGCATCGACCGCACCGACTGGCTGCCGATCTCGAGGGCGGAATACGACTCTTGTCTGGACCCGACCGACTATCGCGAGACCCGGGATTGCTGTTAGCATCGCCGCTAGACCGCCCCGCTCAGGTAGTGTTGGATAACGGGCCCGGCCTCGCGCACCACGTCCTCGATCGGCGCCGAGGCCAGGGGTTCGATCTTCACCATGTAACGAGACACGGCCAGGCCCATCAGCGCGCTGTGGACCAAGGCCCCCCGCAGAGCGCTGTCCGGATCCCCGGTGCGCCTGACCACCCGTCCCACCATCTCCTTCGCAACGAATTCCGACATGAGACGAGCCACATCCTCACGCTCCAGCGAGTTGCGGACGATTGCCGCCAGAGGATGACGCATGGCTTCGTCCTCCCACACCCTGCAGACCTGGCGCACGAGCCGTTCGCCGACCGTATCTGGATCGCCCTCAAAGATCTTAGCGGCCGCTGCGTCCATGTCGAACGGCCAGTCTATGGCCGCCTGGAAGAGCCCTTCCTTGGAGCCGAAGTAGTGCATGACGAGCGCGGGATCCACACCCGCCTGCTCGGCGACCGCCCGGATGGTCGTCTGCTCGTAACCGAGATCCGCGAATCGCTGCCTGGCAGACTCGAGTATCTGTGCCCGCGTGCGGGTACGTCCGGGACGGCGGCCCGTGCGGGCACGGTCTTCGCCCTCTCTGCGGGCACTACCTGCATTTCCGCGGCGTTCGCCGTCTGCCATGCCGCACCCTCTTTCCGACTGCGGACCACCCTAGGAGACCGCCACCTCTGCTTCGCACACCTCACAGCTCATGCGTCCCCGCACCGTCGCTACACCTGCCAGTACGACGAGCGAGCCCACGACCCACAGGGCCAGCGCGCCGGCCGTCCATCCCAGACCGGCTCCCTCGAAATAGAGGGCCGAGCGGGCAGCCTCCAGCCCCGCGCCCGCCGGCAAGACCGGCGACAACCACCGGAACGGCTCAGGAAGGAATGCCGATCCGATAACGCTTCCCGACGAGGCGTTACCCAACAGTATCAAGACGATACCCGCGACCGCGATGCCCGCCCTCCCAAAGATGCCGGCGAAAGCCGCCGTGGCAGAAGCGACGGCGAGGGCCAGCAGCGCACACACCCCCGCGAGCAGCCAGTACCCGCTGTCGAACCCCACTACGATGCCCACTGCAAGGGCCGCCAGGAACCCCGCGAGCACGGCGAACACCACCAGCGACACGACCCCGCTGCGCAACCGGAACGGCCCGCTCATGGTCCGCGTGAGCACCTGGAAGATGAATGCCGAGATGCTCACCCCCATCACCAAGAAGAACGGCACCAGCCCACGGGAGTCCGAGTCCGGGAGCGGCTGCACGTCCTCCACCACGGCGGTCTTCCCAAGCGCCTGCGCGACCCCGGTCAGGGCCCCAGAGATGGCCCCCGCGGCCGGCTGTCCGGCGGCGCTCGCCACCATGACCAGCGGATCGTCCGCGCCCACGACGGCCGCCCCGACGATCTCTCTATCCCCAATGGCCGCCCGAGCCTCATCGGCCGACGAGTAGCTGCTGAGCGCGAAGGCGCCCGGAGCGTTCGCCTCCAGCCCGGCCTCGAGCTGCGGCAGGATCATCGCCGGCCCCACCACGCCCACCCGCAGGTCGTGCGGCTTGGGATCGTGGAGCGCGGCCCCGAACAACCAGACGAACAAGAACACCATACCGATGCTGATAACGAGCGGCGCGACCACCGCGCGCCGGCTGTTTCCCACAGGACGATCCATGGCAGACCCCCAGTCGTGATTCAACGCTTGTTGAATTCTACAACCGTTGAATTCACGCGTCAAGGCACACCGGCGCAGCCGGAGCGAGGGTGATAGGGAAGCGGCCCGTGTGCTATAAATACCCGGCCGCAAATCTGCCTGGGGGTATAGCTCAGTTGGGAGAGCGTCGCGTTCGCATCGCGAAGGCCAGGGGTTCGAATCCCCTTACCTCCACCTCGTCAGGGGGCATGCATGTCCCTCATTGAGATCAACGTCGCCACTCCCGACCGTGAGGTCCTCCTCGACATCACCCACCGGGTGCAAGATGCCCTCGCCATCTCCGCCCCCGATCTGGACGGCATGGTGTACGTCTTCGTGCCGCACACCACCGCCGGGGTGACCATCAACGAGGGAGCCGACCCCGCGGTCGCGCGCGACATCGTCGAGGGTCTGGGCCGCTTCGTCCCCTGGGAAGCCGGATACCATCACAGCGAGGGCAACTCCGACGCGCACATCAAGGCGAGCCTCATCGGCAGCAGTCTCGCGATCCCGGTCGTACAGGGGCAGGTGCACCTGGGCACCTGGCAGAGCATCTATCTCGCCGAGTTCGACGGGCCCCGGACGCGCAAAGTCTGGGTGATCCCGATGCCCTCCGCAGCGTCCTAAGAGTCCTCCCAAACCGCCAGAGGCAGAGGCGGGGCAAGAGCAGCGACGCACAACCTGGCACTGATGTTGCAGCTACTTCTGAGCACCTCTGCAATGTGCGCACATTGTGCGCACATTGCAGAGCGACCGCGAGGGGTACGTGCGTACTGGCTGATTGTGCCGCCTCGAGCAGGCGGCCGTTCCCCACGGTGTCTGAATAGCCCCCGCGGGCTACGTGGTCGGGCGCCCCTCGTCGTCGAATTCCGGGCAACCGCTCTCATCAGCAGAGCGGGCGACGTCTACGCCGGGAGGAGCGACTAGGTTGACCGCGCTCTCTTCTTCGAGCCCGCTCGGGCCGGCGAGCCCGTCCCTGGCGGCAAGCCCGTCCCTGGCGACGACCCCGTCGGACACCGAGCCGCCATTCGAGCCCGCGGTCGGGCCGGCGGTCGGGCCGGCGCTCGCACCCGCGGCCGGGCCGATGCTCGGACCCGCACCCTGCATCGCGCCCGCCAGTTTCTTGCCACGGCGCCAGCGGACGATCCTCCAGACCGTCAGGCCCAGCAGGAGGAGCCAGCCCAGGACCTCCAGTATCTGCCCGGCAGTGTTGGCCATTGTCCGGCCGTAGTAGAGCGTCACGTGAGGCTGGGTCGGGATGACCATCATCATCGACGGCGAGACCAGGTAGGGGCCCTCGGCGCCTTCCACGTGCCAGTTGGGGAAGTACGAGATCCGTACGTAGTGCGGCTGACCAACGGCCGTGGTGTCGAAGGTGAGCTTCTCGTTCTCGAGGAACTCGTTGGTGACCCGCCCGTCGGTCACAAGCGGCGTCACAGGCGGATCGGTGGCCTCGTCGGGAGTGATCTCTTGGAACTGCTGCAGAGGCTCCTCTCCCCTGTCCCACACCAGCGGCACTTGGAGAGCCTGTTCGTCCAGATACCACTTGTTGGCCATATCGCGCCACGCGCTCTGTTCCATGTCCACGCGCACCGGCTCGTTCTGCATCACCTCGACGTATCCCGTGCAGCCTGTGATGCGGAAGATGTGGTACTCACCAAAGACGGTCAGCAGCTCCGCGCGTGGATCGGCCTTCATCTCCGAGACGACCTCTTCTGAGTACGCGATCATGTAGGGGATGTTCATGAACTGCAGGTGAGTGATGCCCATGGCCACGTCGCGTGGCGGGTAGTCGACCCCGATGATGGCGTGGCTCGCTTCCTTGGAGAGCTCCGCCTGGTTGATGAAGTGGAACGCCGCCGTGTAGGAGGCCTCCATCAGGGTGCCTTCCATCGTGTCCAGACGCGTCCAGTAGGGGATGATCTCAAAGGCCCGCGGCGTACCGAACTCATCGAGCTTCTGCCCGTGCTCCACCATCACGCGCCCGGGCTCCAGCGTGTCGAGGAAGTTGTTGATCTGCTCGTACTGAGCCCAGTTGGACTTGCCTTCGTAGCCGGAGTAGTTCCATTTGATCCACCCGGCCGCCGTAGTGCTGGTCACGATGAGCACCGCCCCGATGACCACCGCGAACACCGGCGCGTAGATACGCCGGGACGTGATGCCACGCAGGCCGAACAGATCGCGCATCATCACCATGAACGGGCGCACCATCCATGCGGCTCCGTAAGCGGCCCACATATGGATGGAGAAGTAGAAGAAGGGGAGCACACGGGCATTCCACAGACGCCCGTCGGGCAGCACCCAGAACATCACCAACGTGACCACCGTGATCCACGCCAGAGGCAGCAGCCTCCGTTCTTTGCGCGCTACAGCGTACGCCATCCCGATGAGACCCAGCGCGGCCGCGGGGATGATCGCGTTGGGCAGCAGGTCCTTGACGGAGTCCAGCTGGCCCCACGCCATGTGAGCGGTCCATTCCAGATTCCCGATGAAGGGGAACGTCCAGAAGGCCGTGAGACAGAACGCGACCGCCCCCACGCCCACCAGGTAGGCAAACGAGCGCCAGCGGAAGTTCACCAGCAGCAGTCCGGGCACGATGCACACGAGCACGATGGTGCTCACGATGTGAGAAAGCACCAGGCTCGTGAGAAGCAGGCAGTTGAGCACGAAATACATGTTGAAACCCGGCTTCTGCATCCCCCGGTACATGGTGCCAAGCCACAAGAACACCAGCGCAAAACTCAGCATGTACCCGAACTCGCCGGCCAACGTGCTCTTGATGTTCGCCCCGTAGATGGAGTAGCTCTCCATGAGCAAGAACGCCAAGGCCATCACGGCGGCCATGATGGGGAACGGCCGGCGGATGCGCCACAGACGCCCCATCGCGTACGCAGTCAAGGGCAGTAGGAAGACCCCTAGGGCCGTGATGAGCTTGAAGGCCAGTTGGTAGGGGATGAACCAATCGAGGATGGCGATGAGCAAGAACGGGAAGGGGAAATAGAAGGTCAGCATGGGCATGCCGGCGTACCAGCCCGGCGCCCACCCTGTCAGACGGAAGTTGGGCAGCAGCTCCTGGATGAGGTACTGCGCAGGGTAATGATGCGCCCCGGTGTCGCCCCCGGCCGTCGTGGTGAGGCTGAAGAGAAGGTTGGGCTTATAGAAGACGAAGAGCGTCGCATAGATGGCGACGAAGGCGAGAACCGTGGGAAGCCAGTCCCACACACTCCCCTTGCTCTCGACAAGATCCTCAGGCTTCTCAGGCGTGGGATCCAGGTCTCCCCTCCCTCCACAGCACCATCCGCAGGTCCATCAGGCCCCATATTGTACGCGGTATGCGACGTACTATGGAAGAACGAGGTTTCCGCTTCTCCTCCACGGTCACCGGCAACGCCCTGACGACCACTCCTTCACGACGGGCCCGGATGATCAGCTCGGTGTCGAAGAGATCGGTGGTCCGCACCGTGCGGGGGGCGAAACGCTGCACCACCTCACGCTTGAGGACCTTCATGCCATGCGTGTCGTCCATGCGACGGTCGAACAGCACGCGCAGAATGGTGGTGAAGCCAAGGGAGATGAGATGCCGCGCGGCCGACCTGCGGTCGTCCGCGCCCTCCACCAGCTTGCTCCCCACCACGATGCCCGGGCCCGGTGCGGCCCCGCCGCCCGCGCCGCCGGAGCCGGAGGCCGCCTGCGGCGCCCCGGCCGGGGCGCCCACTCCCACGAGCACGTCCCCCGCCTTGAGCATGAAATCCACGTCGTGGAAATCGATGTCGAAGTTGACTATGAGGTCGCCCTCCCCGGCCAGCATGCCGGCCTTCATGGCCGCTCCATAGTCGGGCACGGGGCAGCGCAGCGCGCGGATGCGAGGGTTGGCCGCGGCCAGCGCCTCGGCGATGGCCGGCGTCTCGTCGGTACTGCCGTTCTCGGCCAGGATGAGCTCGTAATCGACCCCGCGGGCCTCGAGTCCGGCAACCAACTCCGCCACCTCATCAGCCAGGCACCCGGCCTCGTTGTGGATGGGTATGACTATTGAATAGCGCGGCATGTCAGCCATGCTTCACGTCCTTGACCGCCGTGTGCTTGAAGGCGAAGTAGCGGCTGCCGAGGAAGTTCCAAGTCACCGACACCACCGCGGCCGCAAACGCTTTGGCCATGCGCACCCAGACCGTCCCGGAATCGATCCAGATGCCGAGCAACGTGAAGACCACTATGTTCACGATCAGAGGCGGCGTGTTCACGGCAAAGAAGACGGCAAACTCGCGCTTGCCGCGCTCCGAACCGCCGGCGCTGAAGGTCCAGTACTTGTTCCAGACGAAGCTGTTGCAGATTCCCGCCACGTACGAGATGCCTTTCGCAGCCACATGCGGCATGCCGGGAATGAGGCTCAACAAGTAGAAGATGCCCAGATCTACGCCGGTATTGATGACTCCCACTATGATGAACCGAACCGCTTGACCGGTCCAACGGTCGCGGTGCAAGAGCCTGCGAATCAGGTCCACAAATCCCCACAATCCCTAACGGTCCCCCCGCCGGAGACGAGCGGTCTATATGCTAACATCCTCGGGTCTTCTGATGCCTTTCACGAGCAACATCCCACCAAAGCTGCGGAGCACCGTCGCCTTCCGCACCATCGGCTGCAGGCTCAACCAGTGCGAGACCGCCCAGATGCAGGAAGCTCTGCGTGAGAGCGGGTACGAACTCGTCGACTGGAGCCAGCACGCCGACATCCGTGTGGTCAACACATGCACTGTGACGCACAAGAGCGACAGGACGTGCCGGCACGAGATACGCGCCGCCAAGCGCTTCGATCCCGACTGCCTCATGGTCGCCGCCGGTTGCTACGCCCAGGTGGACCCCGAAGCGGTGGCCGCCATTGAAGGGGTCGACCTGGTGTTGGGAAACATCGACAAGATGCGGCTGCCCGGGCACCTGGCGACCCTGCTTGGGACCCTGCCAGGAAGCCACCGGGCGGACGGGGGCGGCCACCACCTCGGCACTGAGGAACCCACCGGCGCCGCGCCGCACGGCGGCGGCGCGGCGCGCCCTCCGGTCGTAGTCACGCCCTACGGCGACCATCCCACGTTCCACGGCGATTTCTTCACTCATGTCTACGGGTACACCCGGGCCTTCCTCAAGATACAGAACGGATGCGACGCCCATTGCGCCTACTGCATCATCCCTCTGGCTCGAGGCCCGGCGCGCAGCATGCCCCAGGCCGAAGTCCTGGAGCAAGTGCGCCTCCTGGCCACCCGAGGCTACCGGGAGGTCGTGCTCACCGGCATCCACCTGGGAAAGTGGGGCCGCGACACCGGGGAAGGCTCCCTCGCCGATCTTCTGGCTCTTCTCGTCGAACAGGGAGGGGCCGACCGCTACCGGTTGAGTTCCATCGAGCCTCTGGAGATGGATGAGGCCCTGCAAGACGCCGTCCACCGAGCGGGCGACCGGGTGGCACATCACTTCCACCTGCCGCTTCAGAGCGGAGCTGATTCGGTCCTTCGCCGGATGGGCCGTCCCTACACGGCCGCCGAGTACCTGAAGGTGGCGGCCGCGCTCGCGCGCCGCTTTCCCGAGGCCGCCCTGGGCGCCGATGTCATCACCGGGTTCCCCGGCGAGACCGACGACGAATTCGAAGAGACCTACTCGTTCATCGAGAGCAGTCCCATCACCTATCTCCATGTGTTCAGCTACAGCGACCGCCCGGGAACTGCCGCCTGCGCCATGCGACCCAAGGTGCATGTCGAGACCATCCACGAACGAACGCTGCGCTTACGCGCCTTGGGGGAGAATAAGAAGGAGGCGTTTCGCGGTAGGCTTGTCGGGACCGAACAACGAGTCTTGATCCTCAAAGAGCGGTCTACCGATGGACGCCTGGTGGGACTCACCGGCAACTATGTGGAGGTCCTCGTGACCGGCGACGAGCTACTGACCAACCACTTCGTCCGCATGCGCCTCGACCGCGTGCGGGCCGACGGGCGTTGGGAAGGCACGCTGCTGGAGGTGGAGGGGCCGGACGCCGCCGGCGGTGCCCGGCCGGCGGGCTCGGCGCTGCCCGCGGGAGCCGCCGTGCCGCCCGGAGCGTCCGCCCTATGAGGATCGTGGCACAGCGAGTGAACCGTGCCTCCGTGGAAGTGGACGGCCACGTAGTGGGCGAGATAGGCAACGGCCTGCTGCTCTTTGTGGGCGTGGGCCGCGATGACGTGGCCGGCGCGGGCGCCCCCGCGGCCGCCGCCCGGGCGGCGGCCCTTGCCGACAAGGTGGCCAACCTGCGTATCTTCCCCGACTCCTCGGGCAAGTCGAACCTCTCGCTGCTCGACGTCGCCGGATCCGCCTTGGTGGTCAGCCAGTTCACGTTGTACGCCGATTGCCGCCGCGGCCGGCGGCCTTCTTTCACCGAGGCCGCCGACCCTGAGCCGGCCGCGGCTCTGGTAGAGGAGTTCCGTGTCGCTCTGGAACGCCTGGGCGTGCCGACGGCCACCGGGGTGTTCGGAGCCCACATGGTCGTGTCCCTGGTGAACGACGGACCCTACACCATCCTTCTTGGAGACTGACATGCGCCTGCCCGATTACCACACCCACACCGCTCTCTGCGGGCACGCCTCGGGGCGCCCCGCCGAATACGTCGAGGTGGCCCGCGGTCTCGGCCTGCCGGCCATCGGCATCGCGGATCATCTGCCCCTGCTCCCCGACCACGATCCCGAGCTCTCCATGCGTTTGGACGACCTGCCCGGCTACGTCGCCGAGGTGGAGGCGCTCAAGGCCCAGTTCCCAGGCCACGTCCTCCTGGGTATCGAGGCCGACTACCGCCCGCACACCATCTCGGACGTGGGCTCGCTTCTCGAGAGCTACCCGTTCGACTATGTCATCGGTTCGGTGCACCATCTCGACACCTGGGGTTTTGACGACCCCAGACAGATAGACGAATACGACCGCAGGGACATCGACGAGGTCTGGATCGAGTACCTGCAGCTCGTCGGAGATGCCGCCGAGTCGGGGCTCTTCACCATCCTCGGCCACCTCGATCTGGTGAAGAAGTTCGGTTTCCGGCCCACCCGGACGCTGGATCTGGAGCTCGACCTGCTGGTGGAGCGCATCGCCCGCGCCGGCGTCGTCGTGGAGATCAACACCGCCGGGCTGCACAGAGCGGTCGGGGAAGCTTATCCATCACTCGATATCCTCCGCCGTCTCCGCGAAGCGGGGGTGATGATCACCTTCGGCTCCGACGCGCACCGGCCCGAGGAAGTGGGCCGCGACTTCGACCATGCGGCGGAACTGGCCCGGTCGGCCGGCTATGAGGTCTTCGCCTCGCTCGAGGCTGACCCCG
>ENA-UOUL01004297-UOUL01004297.1-bioreactor-metagenome-genome-assembly--contig:-NODE-4297-length-13368-cov-3.551050_pt1 | contig 13368 bp, 7 predicted proteins | sample MGYA00249838_ERZ747220 | MGnify/ENA primary metagenome ERZ747220 (study PRJEB28778, sample SAMN05720191) | bioreactor metagenome | isolation source: Anaerobic biogas reactor | place: USA:Washington...
GGTAGGAATAGACATCGGTGCGCAACACGCCTCGCGCATCGAGATTGTCCAGCCCGTAGCGCAGGTGTCCCCACAGATCGGGATCGGCCATGGTCGGCGCGAGCACCAGCCAGGCGAGGGCCAGCGCCAGGGCCACGGGCAGGAGGCCCGTCAGTGCTCCACGCGCTCGCGTTGCGCGCCGTGTTCCGCCTACGATTCCCGGTTGCTCGATATTCACCACGGCGTTGGGTTCCTCCTCTAGCGGGTCCGCAATCGCGGATTCAGCACCTGTTCGAGCGAGCGCCCCAGTAGACCAAAGCTGAGCGCCAGGAGCAGCATCAGGATGGCCGGCACCAGCACCAGATGGTAGGTGCCGCCGTACACATCGCCGGCAAAGGCCTGCTGCACCAGCCCGCCCCACGTCGGCAGCGAAGGATCGCTCATCCCCAGAAAGGCGAGGGCCGCCTCCAGAAACACATAGGAGGGCACCAGGATCACCATCTGAGGCACCATGATGGGCGCCAGATGAGGCAGCAGATACCGCCAGATCACCCGGGATCCGCTCGCCCCCTGCACGCACGCCGCCTCGACCCAGGGCGCCCCCACAACCGGCTGCAGTGCCGCCCGGTAGGTGCGCATGCCGGTGCCAAAGATCGATAACGCCACCGTGACCCCCAGGATCACCCAGAAACTCTTGCTGTACAGGGTAAACACCATCAGGCTCACAGCCAAAGTCGGGAGCACCATGTTGATCTCGCTGATGCGCCTCACCAGGGCATCCAGCACACCCCCGTACCAGGTTGCCGCCGCCGCGATCAGGGCCGAGGCCAGCGTGCTCCTCACGGCCGCCAGGATCCCAAAGGCGAGCGCCACCGGCGTGCCCCAGAGCACCGCGACCATCAGATCCCGGCGACGCGCATCCGTGCCCGCACCCCCGAACACCTCCCCGTACACGATCACTTCGGCATCGAGTCTGTCCTCCGGCGCAAACAGCGTCGCAGTCAGTTCGAGCGTGTACTCCCCGCGCAACAGATCCTCGCCTCCATCCTCTGGCGTAAAGATCGCCTGCGCCGGATGCGTGACGCCCAGCCTTCTCCTCAAACCCTCATCCTGGGAGACACGGTACGCCGCCGCGGCTCGGACGGATTCGCTCTTGAGCGGGACCTCCTCGCCATCCGGCTTGCGCCAGACAAGGCTCACGTAGGGTGGCTTGACCGCCGACGGGTAGTAATAGACCGACACGTCCTGAGGAAAGCGATCATACGCGATCTCCACGGGAAAGGTCAGTACCACCTCGCGACTCGTGCCCGAGCCCCCCACCTCTGTTCGGCCAACCTGCCCAAGCCGGCTATCCAGCCGAATGGTCCGCGACATGCGCTCGCGGTTGAACCAGTCCAGCCACACGGGCAAGGCGTTCTCCGGGCGCGCATAGTCCTCCTGCTGGACGCCGCGCCAACGCCGCACAGCCTCGCCATAGGGGATTGTGACGACAGTGTAAACCGCCAGCATCGCGAGGAGAACGATGCCGACAAGGCCCACCGCCGCCCCGGGCTGCCTGCCGAGGCTCCCCAGAGCCTCCCGAATCCTGCTCGCGCGGGTGCAGAGCTGAGCCCAGGCGCGCCCCAACGCCACGCGCAGAGTCCCCGGGCGAACCCGTGGCCGGCGGAAACCGTCACGAAGGGGGCCCGCGGCACGCGCGCGCAGGTGCCGCCGTGGGCGGCCTCCCCCCTCGCCCTGCTTGTTGCCCAGCCGCACCCGAGGGTCAACCAGCGCGATAGCCACCTCCAGCGCCAGCAGCGTCAAGGCCAACAGATAGGCAAACAGGACAACCAGGCCCAGAATCGTCGGCACGTCGTGGGCACGCAGCCCGCGGATGAGGAGCTGCCCGACGCCGGCCACCCGGAAAAAGTACTCCAGCACGATGACCTCCTGCCAGAGCGCCGTCAGCAGCAGGGCGAGATGGGTGAGCACGGCCGGCAACGCCGGCAACAGCACGAATCGTCGCTCCACACGCCCCCGGCCTAGACCCAACGCCTCCGCAGTCTGCACATAGTCCTCGCTGCGATACAGCGTAAAGTAGGAACGCCACTGGTTGACGCTCTGCAGCAACTTGCTGGCGATCACCGAGAGCACCGGGAGGCACATCGTCTGAAGAATCAGCAGCAGGTGTGGCCAGGAGAACCGGTCAGGCCATGTGGTCAGGTAGCTGGTGAGTGAGCGCAGCGCGGGGACCTGGAACACCACCACCGTGAGGAGGATGCCATAGATCCAGGGCGGGCCGGCGGAGAGCGGCGAGAGTACCGCAATGGCACGATCGACCCAGCGTCCCTGGTTGCGGCTGAGCGGCAGGGCGAGCCCGATCCCTGCGAGAAACACCCCCAGGTTGGCCAGGCCAAAGAGGAGCAGCGTCTTGGGTAGCGCATTCAGAACGAGGTCATGGACCTGCTGCGTCATCCGGCCGTTCACACGCACCGAGGCCAGCCTGGATTCACCCCACTGCAGCGTGAGCGCACGCCAGAGCCAGCGCGCACTGCGGGCCGCCAGAGGCTCGCTCAGTCCGGCCGCCTCCTCAAGCGCCGCGACGGTCACCTCGACCCGCGCCGAACGCTCCTCGGCGGAGAGTTCCCTCAGCCAGCCTCCCTTGACGCGCATGGCTACCCCGAGGCTGATCTCGGCACTGATCACCTGGTCGAGAAACCCTCCCAGGTTGACCACATAGATGGTCAGGTACACGGCGAGCACGACGCTCGCCAGCAAGGCCGCCGTTCGCCCTCCGAGATATCGCGCCGCTCGCCACAGCCCCGTCCCGTGGGCCGCCGCGCCGCGCACTTCCGCAAGCAGGTCGTTGCGGCCAGGCTCCATGCCGCGACACCCTCCACAAGGAACTCAAGCCATCCTACAGGAAACCGCCCAGTCTGTCACGCGGCTAGTTGCGCAGGGTTCGCTTGACAACCCGGCCCGCCGCGCTGAGAATGGTTGTGCCATGGTGGCAAAAGGCAGCGCTCGGGACCCCGGGCTCCCAACGGAGGGATGCACGATGAGCAGAGCACGCGACAGCGATGGATTCGGCGAGATCCGCTGGCACGGAGAGTGGATCTGGCTGGCAGAAGAGGTGGTAGCCCCCGGCGGCTTCTGGACCCTCGGCCGCGAACAAGAGCCTGCCGAGAGCCACGGTCTGTTCCGCCGGGTGTATGACCTCGCAGAGATACCCGAATCGGTGCCGGCGCGCATCACGGCGGACTCGCGCTATGCCCTGTACGTCAACGGACACGAGGTCGGCCGTGGACCAGTGCGCAGCCAGCCCCGTCGCCTGCACTATGATCGCTATGACCTGGCGCCGTATCTCCGCCCTGGCCTTAACGCCATCTCTATTTATGTCAAGTACTATGGCGCGGCCAACTCCTACTGGGCCCCCGCGATGCCCAACAACTCCCTCGGCGCCCGCGGCGTGCTCGTGTTCGAGGCGCGCCTCGAGGAAGGCTGGCTCGTGAGTGATGCTAGCTGGCGCGCGCTCAAGTGCGACGCCTGGCTCACAGACTGGGAAGGCGAAGGATTCCACCACCACGGCGTTCCCATCGAGGTGTTCGATGCACGCCGCCTCGATGCGCAATGGAAGGAGGCCGCCTTTGACGACTCGGCCTGGAGCCACGCCGTTCCCGTGCCGGCCATGCACATCGGAGGCTTTCGGCGCACGCAACCGCCCACCGATCCCTACGGCCCTCTGTATCCTCGAGGCATCGCCCAGCTAGGCGGGCCGCAGCGGGCTCCCGTGAGTCTGATTGTGGAGCGGCTCGAGCCGGCCGAGGGCTCCCTGCCGGGGAGCCCGGTGGATCGCCTAAGCGCCGCCCTCTCCCGCACGGTCCGGACCCGTGCGCAGGGGACGCTCCCGATCAAGTTGGAGCCATTGGAGGGTGTTCGGCTCAGCATGGACATGGGCCGCATCGTATCCGGCTTGGTCTACCTCAAGGTAGACGCCCCCGCGGGGACCGAGTTCGATCTCTCCTTTACCGAGGATCCGCTGACGCCCAACCTCACGATGGACCGGATGACGGCCGGCGCCCGCTATATCGCGCGGGGCTCGGACGATCGCTTCCAGCTCTTTGACTCCAACGGGTTGCGCTACATCTACCTTCTGGTCCATGGCGGCGCCGAGCCGGTGACGGTCCGGAGCGCAGGCGTTCAGGAATGGGTGTACCCCTGGGATGGAGATGCCTGCTTTGAGTGCGACGATGAGGAGATCAACCGGATATACGCCGCCGGACGCCGCACGGTCGAACTCAACTCGCACGATGCGTTCATCGATTGCCCCACACGGGAACAACGCGCCTGGGTGGGCGATGGCGTCGTTCACCAGATGGTGCATTTGGCGACCAATGCGGATTGGCGCCTGGCCCGGCGCTTTATCGACCTGGGCAACTCCCCGCGCCCGGACGGGATCCTGCCGATGACGGTGGCCGGGGATATCGAGATGTCCGGGATGTACACCATACCCGATTGGTCCCTCCACTGGGTCCATGGCGTCTACAACCTCTATCGATACATGGGCGATGCCGACGAGATCAAGGGATACCTGCCCACGGTCGAGCGCATTCTGCGTTGGTATGCGCCCTACCAGACGGACGCGGGAGCGCTCAAGGATGTGACCGAATGGAACCTGGTGGATTGGTCCAGCGTGTCCACCGAGGACACCTCAGCCGCGCTGACGGGCCTCTGGGCCCGCGGGCTGCGCGAATTCGCCGAGATGTGCGGCTGGCTGGAGGAGCGTTACAGCCAGCGCTGGGCGGAGGGCCTCTACGAGCGGGCGCGTGCTGGCATGGAGCTCTTTTGGGACGAGCAGCGGGGGTCCTACGTGGACCATCTGGTCGATGGCGAACGTCGCCCCGAGATGACCCAGATCGCCGGGGCGCTGGCGATCGTCTCCCGCCTGGCGCCCGTGGAACGCTGGAAGCGCATCGTAGAGACGATCACCGATCCCGAGCGCCTGGTGATGCGCGCCTGGACGGGCGACGGCCACGGTGGCCAATCCATGGAAAAGTGGATGCGACAGGTGCGCGAGGGCTACTATGAGATCGACTGGGACGCCGAACGGGAAGTCGTCCTGGCCCAGCCGTTCATGTCCTACGTGGTCCATGATGCCGTCGCACTCGCCGGGGAGGCCAGGCGCCTCCCGGGCCTGTGCCGGCGCTGGTCACAGTTCCTGGTGAACGGCTATGACACGCTGGGCGAGTGCTGGGATTACGGCACCCACGTCCACGGCTGGAGTTCCACCCCGACCCGAGACCTGGTCTTTTACACGCTCGGCGTCACGCCGGAGGATCCCGGCTATACGCGTGCCCGAATCGCGCCCCGGCCCGGCCCGCTGGGCTGGATGCATGGCCGGGCGCCCACGCCCCACGGCATGATCGACGTCGGGCTGCAGCCCGGCCTCCTCTCGGTGAACTCGCCGGTGCCCTTCGTCCTCGATCTGGCGGGCCTGCCGCTGCAGAGCTTCCCTCGCGGGCAGCACAACATCCCGCTGGCCTAGGACCCCTGCGGGCCGGGATACCCACAGGAAAGGGGAGCGAACGATTGTTCGCTCCCATGTATCGCCTCTCGCCTCGCTCGGCCACCGCCTCCCGTTATGATGCGATCGGGCGCCTCAGCCACGCGACAAAGAACAAGATCAGGAACAGCAGGCTGAGCCCGGCCATGGCGGCCGACGCGAGCGTGGGGCCCGACTCCTGGAGCAGCCCAATCAGCAACACCACCGTCGAAAGCAGCAGGTAGACGATCTCGCCCCGAACGATGAACTCGACCTGATCCCAGCCACGGGCGCGGGTGCCCAGATAGGACGTCACGCCGCCGATACCCAGGATCATCGCGCCATAGCTTCTGATCACCGGGATCCACTCGGCCCATGCCCGGTAACCCAGCCACTCGGCGACCAGGCCCGGAAAAACGAGCAGCAACACGCCCAGTACGGCGGCCACCAAGAGATGCACCCAGAACACGAACCTGCAGATACCCGGTACGGCATTGTGCATGCGCCCCCCTTGCCGCCCACCCTGGCACACCACAGCGCATGCCAACAAGCGGCCTGCGCCTACCGCAGACGATGCCTGCGGGACTGTCCGCCCGGGCGGCCCTTACTTTCAATCTAGCGCCCGCCCCGGCCGGTGTCAATCCTCATCCGGAGATGCTGCGGCCATGCACACGCCCCAAACAGGGAGGCTCCCGAGCATACGCTCGGGAGCCTCCCTGCATACCTGTTCCACCTTGCGGGAGTGGATGGGAGTCGAACCCACCTAGGACGCCTGTTCAGCGCCCCTCGACAATTTTGAAGACTGCGGAGCCCACCGGGACTCGTCCACCCCCTCGGCACAACGACATACTAGTGTAGAATGGTGGCCCGGTCAAGAGCGCTCGCGCCCCGGAGCACCGCCAGGGCGCCGGGCCCGGCGCCGTCGCTCCGCGGCCTGCTGGTCTCGATCCGCGTCCTCGAACTGAACGTCGTCGCGGCGGTTGGCGCGGTATTCTGTCACCCGCTGCGAGGTGGAAGCCATCGCCCGGCCGATGCCGCCGCCGTCGCGGTCAAAGGCCATGGATTGAGTGGCACGCACGCCCGCGTGCAGCGCGTCGTCGATCCCCTCCAGATCGGCACTGAGGAACACGAACTGCCAGCCTCTGGCCTGCCTTTCGGCCACCATCTGGCGGATGGTCTCCCGGGTAAACTCACGGCTGGCGTTCTCATGCCCATCGGTAATCACCAGCGTGATCACCTTGTCCGGCGCGTCGGCGCCCTGGCGCTGCTCCAGGGCCCGCTCGAGTTCGAGGATGCCGCGCCCCATGGCGTCGAGCAGGGGCGTGGATGCCCGTGGGACGTAGTTCTCCCGCGTGAGCAAAGGCACGCTCTGGATATCCACCCAGTCCTGAAGGACCTCGTAGGGATCCTGGCTGTCAAACTGCACCAGCGTCAGGGTGGCGGTTCCCCGTGCGCGCCGCTGCTCCTTAACGAATGCGTTAAAGCCGCCGATGGTATCGTCGCGGATGGCCTCCATCGAACCGGTCCTATCCAGAATTACCGAGATGTGTGTGCGGTCGGCGTTCATGGCCCCTCCTTGCTGCGGTGGCACGTTCGCTCAGGCTGTTCGACTACAGCATACATCGCCGGTGCGACAGGTAACGTCGCGCCGCCCGGAGAAATCCGGCACGTGCCTCGAAATCCGAACTTGCCAGCGCCTACAGGATGCTCTACCATCCCTCATGCAGCCTGTGTGCAGAGACCAGCCTGACGGGGGATATGCCGTGCGCGTCGCCATCAACGCCCTGTTCTGGAATCAACCGGCCACCGGGAGCGGGCAGTACGTGCGCCGCCTGGCAGCGCATCTCGCGGAGGAGGCTCCGGATCTCGACCTGCTGCTCGTGGCGCCCAGGGGCGTCTCCGTGCACAAGCCGCCCGCCGGCGCTGACGTGTGCGCCACCTCCGTGGATGTGCGCAGCGGGTTGGGCAAGCTCGCCTTTGAGCAGCGGGCCTTTGGGCGCGCCGCCGTGGCTCAGGGAGCCCACGTGCTGCACGTGCCCTACTTTGCGCCGCCGCGCTATTCCGCCGTGCCCAGCGTGGTGACCATTCACGATATCATTCCGCTCCTGCTGCCCCGGTATCGCGGCAATCCACTGGTGCGCGCGTACACCGCCTGGGTGGCGCACGCCGCTCGTCAGGGGGCCCTTGTGCTGACCGATTCGCACGCGGCCGCACGGGATATCCGCACGCATCTTGGCATCCCGGACGAGCGCCTGCGCGTGATTCACCTCGCGGCGGACGCGTGCTACCACCCGGCGCCGCGCGCGGAGGACCCGGAACTCGATAGCCTCGCCGAGCGCCTCGGACTCCCCGAGCGTTACCTCCTCTATCTCGGCGGTTTTGACCGGCGAAAGCGCGTCCCCGAGTTGCTGCAGGCCTATGGCGAATCCGGCCTGGCGAACCAGCTGCCGCTTGTGATTGCGGGCCGGCTCCCGGGCAGCGATACGGCGTTTCACCCCGATCCACGGTCGGTCGTCCGCACGCTCTCTATGGAGGAGTGCGTCATCTTCACCGGCTGGGTCGAGGAGAGCGACAAACCGGCCCTCTACCGGGGGGCACGCGCCTTTGTGTTCCCCTCCTCCTACGAGGGGTTTGGCCTCCCCGTGCTCGAAGCGTTGGCCTGCGGCACGCCGGTGATCGCCTGCCGGGGATCCTCGCTGGACGAGGTTGCGGGTTCCGGCGGCCTGCTCGTCCAGGAGGCCAGCTCCGGCGCCCTCGCGGAGGCGATGCGATCCCTCGCACTGGATGATGCCCTGCGCGATTCCCTCGCTGCGGCCGGGCTCGCCCACGCGCGCGCGTTTTCCTGGGCCGCCACGGCTCGCGCCACGGCGCAGGCCTATGGCGAGGCGCTCGATGGCTGACACGTCCACGGAACGGCAGAGGGTGTCGCTACCCACGCCCCTGTGGACCGAACTCGCGGCGATCCTGGGGTTGGGCCTGTACGCCGCTCGGCTGGGCTGTGAGCTCATTCCGGGCACGCGCGATGCTTGGCAACTCATCTTTGCCGTGATGGTGGGCCTGGTCGCTTCCTGGTTTGCGACGCGGCTCCTGAGCACACTGCGCATCCGCCACTCGGAGCTTGGCCTGCTGCTGATCTATGTCTTTTGGCCGCAGCTGAGCATCCCGGTGGCCTGGGCGGTGGGGCTTCTCGCGAGCGGCGTGTGGTTGTGGCGCATCCGCCCTCTCGGTGCGTCTTGGCTTGCCACGGCGGCACGTTGGGTGCCAGAGCTCGGCGCGCTCGCTGCCGGCCTCCTCCTGTATAGCGCCACCGTGGCGCCAACCATCCTTCCGGCGGACGCCGGCGAGTTCCAGATCGTGGGGAGCGTCCTCGGGATCGCTCATCCCCCGGGCTATCCCCTCTACTCCATGATCGCGAACCTGGCCAGCCTGGTCCCTGCCGGGGACACCGCCCACCGGATCAGCCTGCTCAGCGTGGTGTTCGCTTCGCTGACTCTGGCGCTGATCGCACGCCTCGTGCGTAGCATGCCTTCCAGCCTACCCGGTTCGCGGGGTGTCGCCTGGGCCGCGCTGCTGGGCGCGGCCGCCCTGGCCTGCAGCCCGACCTTTTGGGTTCAGGCCACCACAGCCAACATCCGCAGCCTGACGGCGCTGTTTACCGCGGCTCTCCTGGTGCTCGCGATCCGCTGCGCCGGTTCGCCGACGCCCAAGCGCCTCGCCTGGCTGCTCTTCTTCTTTGGCCTGGCCGCCGGGCACCACAGCTCGCTCATTCTGTTGGGCCTGCCTATCGCCGCCTACCTGCTTGTGTCCACCCACGGCGCTCTCAAGCAGGTGCGCTGGATACGACCGCTCATCGCTCTGGCCGCGTCGCTGCTGGTGCTCCTGTATCTGCCGATCCGCAGCGCCATGGCGCCCGCCTTTGACCCCGTACCCGTCACCAGCGTCGCTCGTTTCCTCGACCATGTGCTGGCCCTCGGGTTTCGCGGAGATATGCTGTACCTGGACTCTCTCGCGTCCCTCTGGGAACGCTGCCTCGTCTATGTCGAGATCCTGCGCCTCCAGTTCGGCGGGTGGCTACCGGTCGCCATGCTCCTCGGCCTGGCCGGCGTGCTCTGGCGCAACTGGCGCCTCGGCGTGCTACTGGGGGGCGTCTGGCTCGTCAACGCGCTCTCGGCCATCACCTATCGCGCCCCTCAGACGGTCGAGTATCTCATCCCCTCGTATGTGGCGATGGCGGCCTCCCTGGGCTGCGGCCTTCGGCTGGTCGTAGAGCGGCTCCCCAACCTGAGGCGCACCGGGCTGATGCTCTCCCTGGTGAGCGTGCTGCTGGTCCGCCAGGTGGCACTTCTTTGGCCCGATATGCTCCTGCAGCACAGCGATACCTCAACGCGCGCATCGGCCGAGGCGATCCTGCGCCAGGCGCCCGAGGGCGCCATCATCCTGAGTAACTGGCACAGCGTGACGCCCCTTCTCTACCTGCAAATCGTCGAGGGCGTCCGGCCCGATGTCCAGGTGGAGTACGTCTACCCGGAGGGAGCGCAAAGCAACGCCGAGACATGGCTGGCGCGCGTCCAGGACGCCGTGGATATGCGCCCGGTCCTGGTGACGAACCGGTACTATGAGTACGAAGGCTCCGGGCTCGTCTTTGAGCCCCTTGCCACGGCCTGGCTCGCCAGCACCCGTCCGTCCGAGCGACCGCCCGACGCCGCCAAACGCATTGGCCAGGTCCTGGGCGATCGCATACGGATCGATGCGGTCACGGCGCCGGACGCCAGCCATCCCGGCCGGGCCCTGAATGTGCATCTATACTGGCGCCCGCTCGTCCGTCTTGATCGCGACTATGCGGTCTCCATCCAGATGGTGGGTCCGGAGGGTGTCGTGGGCCAGGCAGATCGCTCTCAGACCACCAGCACCTACCCGCCCGGCCAGATGCGTGCCGAATCCTACAGCCTGCCGTTGCTCCTGCAGACCCAGCCGGGCACCTACCAGCTCATCGTCGGCTACTATACCAAGACGGCCGACAGCTGGGAGCGGCTCACGACGGAGGGGGGAGAGGACCACGTTCTGCTGGGCGAAGTCACCGTACGCCCAAGCAACCGCACAGTGGCGACGGAGCGCCCGATGGACGTGCACTTTCAGGGGGGGTATGCCCTTCGGGGATACGACGTGGATCGCACCGTCGCAAAGTGGACACGAATCTATGTGCACTGGGTGCGCTCTGTCGAGACGCCTGGAACCCCCACGACTGTGGTCGCTCTCGATGACAGAGGAGAGGTCGTGGCCGAGGCCCACCTTCCCGCGCTCTCCAGTGGAGATACCGCCACAGCGGTGCTGGACATACCGGGGGAGCCCGAGGCGCTGCGGCTCGCTCTCCAGCGAGATGAGCAGACCCTGCGCCCACTCACTGTCTTCCGGCTGCAAGGGAAGGCCACGCTGGCTCTGAGGCTGCCCGCCGGCCCTCAGCACTATGTTCCCCTGGGCGGGCATTTCGCCTACGTGGGAAGTCGTGCGCCGGAGCAGGCGGCCGAGCCGGGCCAGCCCCTGAGTGTGCGCCCGCAGCTCTGCGCCCTGCACCCCCTCTCACAGGACTACAGTCTGTCCGTCGGGATCGCGGCGAGCGATGGCCGGTGGGAGGCCAAGGCCGATGGCACGCCCGCCCTCGGCGGCATTCCTACCCTCAAGTGGCTCACCGGCTGGGAGGTCACGTCGCTCTATGCGCCGGTCGTGCCTGAGGATGCCGGGCCGGGGCAAGCCCAGGTGACGCTGGAGGCCTATGACGCGTTCACGCTTAGCCCTCTGGCGGTGCTGGACGAGCGCCTGGCGCGCGAAGGCCAGGGGACCTATCTGGTGATCGGCTCTGTGGAGATCCGCTGAGTAGCCAGCCGCCTGGCACCGGCTGGCAGGGCTGCGCGCGAGCAGAGCGCCGCAGGGGCCACGTGGCGGTGGGCATTACGCGCCCGAGCCGATCACGAGCGCGTTTGTCCCGATGGGATCGACGTGCGCTGGCATCGCTGCCGTGAACGTGCCCGCGGCGTTCCATCGTTGGGCTCACCACACCGCACCGTATTCAGGTGTCCACCCCGTCTCCACGCACTCGCCGAAGAGGCCGTGAGTCGCCCCGGCGGCCCGGCAGGCGCGCCACGTGAACCATGGTGACGGGGCGTCGCGATCTGAATGGATCGGTACTACGCTCGCATCACAGCGCTGTCCGGCCGGGCTCCTGCGAGGAGCCCGGCCGGACAGCCTTCTACCCAATGCGTCTACTGCCGGTCCTGGTAGATCAGTTCGCCCTCGGCATACACGGCCACCGGGTAGCTCTCGAGGCTGAACGGATCCCCATTCCAGCAAACGAGCGAGGCCCACTTGTCGGGCTCCAGCGTACCCAGCACATCGTCGATCCGCAGGATCTCGGCGTTGCTCCGTGTGATGATCTCCAGCGCCTGCTGCTTGCTGAGCCCGGCGCGCAGGAACCAGCGCAGGGTGAGCAACAGAGAACGCTGCAGGATCACGGGGTGATCCGTCATCAGTCCAAAGGTGACGCCGGAAGCGATCAGGTACTCGATGTTGCGCCAGTGGTCGTGCCGCAGCTCGACTTTGGAGGCCAGCGTGTCCATCGGGCCATAGATGACGGGGATGCCGCGCGCCTTCAGCTCGGTATAGATGCCCTCAGAGTGCACATCACAGGTATGCTCTACGGTGATATCCAGGTTGAACTCATCGACAAACCGCAGCACCGTGGCCACGTCATCTTCCTTGTGGACGTGGACGCGCAGCCGCTGCTCGCGCTTGAGGACCTGGCGCAGCACCGCCTCCTCCGCGCTGTAGCTCACGCTCGCGTCCCCGGCGTCCTCCTTGGCAATCTTTTGCCGGACGTCGTACAGCTTGCCCCGAAGGATCGCTCCGGCACCCATGCGCGTCCAGGGGCGCACGCCCTTCCACTCGCGCACGTGCATGGGGTTGAATCCAAACGCCGCCTTGATGCCCGCTCGGCGGATCAGCGCGGCGTTCGTGTGCACGCCATAGTTGCGGATTACCGCCGTGTCGCCGCCGATGATATTGCCGCTCCCGGGAAGCACGCACGAGTACAACACGCCGCACTCGACGGAATCCGCAAAGCTGGCGTCATCCATCTGGATCGAATCCAGCACGTCCGCATGCGCCAGCATCGCGTCCATGTGGTCGTTCCCCTCGGCCTCTCCACTGGGTTCACCGGCGCGGAAAAGGCCGATATGGCAATGGGCATCGATGATGGCGGGCGTCACCACCTCATACTCGGCCAGCACATCGGCCTGAGCCGGGCCCACCGAGCTGAGCTCCGCTCCTTCCCACGCCACAGCGGCGTCTTCCAGAACCTCACGGCCGGTGTACACGATTTTGCCATGGATTGCAGGCATCACAGCCCTCCTCTGGGTTTGAGTTCTAACCCACCTATTGTAGCCCGATGGCGCCAGGATCGAAACGTTTGGAGCTGGCAGGGAAACCCTTGCGAACGCTGGCCCCACCGTATATGATGCGTAAAGCCGTTGCATCTGCAGCCAACCGGTTTCCCTGGAGGTGACAAAGCGACGATGGCCACCGTTCATGTTTCACGCCGCACCATTACGTTGTTCCTGACACTACTGACGGCCATCGTGCTGCTCCCCGGGCTCGCAATCGATCTACTCCCGCATGCCCTGGAGATCACGTCCCCTCAGAACGCCCTGACGCTCATGAGCCTGGACCGCGAGTTCAACATCCCTACGTCGCTATCGGCGGGGCTGCTCTTTGCGGCTTCTTTCCTGCTCGTTCTGATCTCCCGCGCCGAGCACTCGCGTGGAGCGCAGGACACCTGGCGCTGGAGCCTGCTCAGTGCGGGGCTCGCCCTCATGGCA
>ENA-UOUL01004298-UOUL01004298.1-bioreactor-metagenome-genome-assembly--contig:-NODE-4298-length-13367-cov-3.535290_pt1 | contig 13367 bp, 12 predicted proteins | sample MGYA00249838_ERZ747220 | MGnify/ENA primary metagenome ERZ747220 (study PRJEB28778, sample SAMN05720191) | bioreactor metagenome | isolation source: Anaerobic biogas reactor | place: USA:Washington...
GCGGTCAACAACGGTGTCGTGCGCATCGAAGAAGAACGGCTGTTGCCGCTCCTCCTCACCTTCGATCACGTTCCAGCGGAAGTCAAAGCGATCCCAACGTGAGCCAGCAGCGAAGGCCCGCGGTGCGAGCATCTGGTCCCCAACGTCGTAGAAGGCGTAGCACGAACCTAAGTGGCCGCCGGTGTCCGTGACGTCGGGTAAGGGTACAGCGTCGACTGTGGGAGTCGAGCGGCTTGCTAGAGGAGCAGCGAGCAATACGGCTGCCAGGGTCGTGGCGACGAGGATGAAGCGCCAGCGGCGCCGGGGGATTGCGTGCAACGTTACTGGGCGTATATCGTCCATAGTGTTGTACCTCGCTTTCCGAGGGCCATTCTACCACGGTTACGTACTCGCGCCTCCCTCTGCCCCTTTTCTTACCGAGCGACCCCTTCGTCCGTCCGCTTGCCTGTAGACACTGTCCATCTACAATGGGGACACGTTAACGTCCTAACCTGAGGAGCTACCATGCACCTGCTCGTCGTTGATCCGAATGTGCCGTTTGCGACTCTCTTGGCAGAGGAGCTAGGAAGGTTGGGGCACGAGGTAACGCTCTGCGCCGATGGCGGGGCAGCCCTCCAATCAGCTCAGAGCGCTCCACCTGACGTGGCCTTCCTTGACATGGCGCTGGCTGGCCCCGATGCCCGTACGCTGGCTCACCAGTTGCGTGCGCTGGATCCCGGTATGCGGCTGGTGCTGATCCCGCTGATGGGCGATGGCCCGCAGCTTGACGACATGGATCTGCCCATCCAGGGGATACTGCCGAAGCCCTTCTTTCTGCCTGACCTGCCAGATCACATCGAGGCTGCGCTGCGCGCACCGCTGCCCGCCGGCGTGTCCCGCGACCATCCAAGGGACGGCGCGCCCGCGATCGCGGGGCCCGAGGCTGGCGAGGTGGCGGGGCTCGAGGTCGCGGCGCACGGAGTGCCGGATTGGGTGGAGTCGCTGTTCGGAAGGACCGAGTCAACAGTCGAACTGGCTCCCGATGAAGAGAGTCTGCCCTTGAGGATGTGGGGCACGGCACAGGTGCAGGCACAGATGAGGATGCGCAGGAGACCGGCAGGGAGCCGGCAGCCAGGGCATCTGCCCAGACTGTGGACCAGCCTGATGAGGATGGGGCGCTGCCCACCGGCGAACCCAAGCAGAGGCTGTCGCGGCGTGCCTTTCGCACGAATCAGGCCCGGGTTGAGGCCCTGATGCGCGACCTTGCGGCGGATGTGGAGGCGGACGGCGTGCTGCTCACCAGCGATCTGGGCCTGTTAGCGGCGGTGGGTTTGCTCGAGCCCGCCGAGGCAGAAGCCGTTTCGCGGGCTGTGCTACACGGTTGGGAGACATCGGCAGAGGTGGCGCGCATCCTGGGGCGCGAGCAGGTGCGGTTTGAGCAGAGCATCACGGGCGGTGATTACATGCTCTACGCTCTGAGCGTCCATGACGCGATCCTCGCCGTGACGGTCCGCGGTTCGGCGACTCTGGGCCTGTTGCGGCACCGCGCGCGGGTGGCCGCAGAACGGATCGCCGAGCTGTGCGCCGGATAGGCGTGGTTGGCACTGGGTCCGGGAAGGCGGACCGTAAGTCGTGACCCGGGCAGGCGACACCGATGACCTGGGCGACCGGGTGCCAGTAGGCGGGCGACGCCGCGGGCCTCGTCCTGTGCTCCTGGGATGTGCGCTCGCTTTGCTGCTTGTAGGAACGTACCTGATGGCCCGGCAGGTGTATGTGTGGGATGCGGCGCTCTACGCCGGCGCGGGACTTGTGGTGGTTGCGGTGGCGCTTCTGCGGCGCGACACGTCACGGCATGGGCTAGCCCTGGTGCGGACACTGATCCCGCAAAGCACAGGAGGGTGGGTGCGTGCCGGTGCCATCGCTACATCCCTGGCGGTGGCGTTTGGGGCGCGTACAGCGCACTCCGCGACACGTGACTACACGAGCCTGTTCGTGATGTGGGTGGCGGCTGGCGTAGCGTTCGCCGGCACGCTGGTGGCTGCCTGGATACGGGTCAAGGGTGATGGCCGGCCGTGGCTGTCGCGGATCGACCTGTGGGCACTGGTGGCGCTGGTGATCGCGGCAGGCTTGGCGCGTTGCCTTGCGCTGGGCAGAGTTCCAGCCAACCTCGGCGGAGACGAGGGGACCCAACTGCGGGATGGGCTGCTGATGACGGCGCGCGGCCTGGCAAATCCCTTCGCGACCGGCTGGTATTCGGTCCCGACCATGTCGTTTGTGGCCTATGGGTTGGCCATGCGCATATTCGGGGCCACCATCGCAGGGGGAAGGGCCCTGTCAGCGATCGTGGGAACCGCCACGGTCTTGACGACCTTTCTCCTGGGCCGGGCGGTAGGCGGACGGCGCACAGGGTGGGTGGCAGCAGTGGTTGTGGCTTTCTCGGCGTACCACATTCACTACAGCCGCCTGGCGTCTAACCAGATCATCGATCCATTCATCGGCACGACCGCTCTGTGGCTGGTGTGGGAAGCGCTGCATCCGCAGCAACCGCGCGGCCGTGTGGGCGCCTGGGCGCAGGCGGGGCTGCCGGCGTGGGGGCTGGCCGGCCTCGTGGCCGGCTGCGGGTGGTATGCGTACTTCGGAGCGCGGTGGGTGTCGGTGCTCATCGCGCTCGTGGTGGCGTGGCGGGCGCTCCTCGACCGGACACTTCTACGGCTTCACTGGCGTGGCTTGCTGCTGTTCGGCGCAGGTTGGCTGGTGGCGGCGTTGCCGCTCCTGGGCTGGTACTCCGTGTATCCGTCGGCCCTGAGCGAGCGTTACAACGCCGTGAGCATCTTCGCTTCGGGCTGGCTGGAGCGCGAGATCGTCATCACCGGTAAATCGGCGCTCGAGTTGCTGGTACAGCAGGTGTGGCGATCGTTCACGGCCTTCCACATTCGGCCCGATCCAACCTTCTGGTACCGACCGAACCAGCCTTTGGTCGACTTCGTCACTGGCGCGCTGCTGCTGGTGGGCATTGTTGAGGCCGTGGCACGAATTCGGTGGCCTTCACGCGGGCTGTCGCTGCTCTGGTTCGGGACAACGGTCACTATGGCGTGGGTGCTGACGGAGAACCCTCCAAGCAGCCAGCGCGGGCTACTGCTCGTGCCCGCGGTTGCGTTGCTGGTGGCGTGGGGACTCCACAGCGTCGTGGCGCTTTTCGGGGCCAGACGGAAGATCCGTATGTGGGCGATGGGCGCGGCGCTGGCGGCGATCGCGGTGCTGAACCTCGTCTTCTACTTCGGCATCTACACACCCACGCGTGTCTATGGAAACCCAAGCGCGGAGATCGCGACGGTCTTTGCCCAGTATGTGCTCGAGAATCCGGAACCGATCTGCGATCGCGAGGCCCTCGGGGAGGCCCGTGACCCCACGGTTGTGGTGCCCGCGGAGGCAGCATGCCCGGGACGAGTCTACTTCCTTGGTCCACCGTACCTGTACTGGGATTTTGGGGCGCTGGCCTTTACCCTGCGGGCGATCCCCGGACAGGATGTGCTGCCAGAAGAGCCGCTGCCCGAGGTGACTGGTCCAGCTCGCTTTGCCGTTGTGCCCGAGCGCGTTTTGGAGCTCGATGGCATACGCGAGCGTTACCCGGGTGGGCGCGAAACCGCTCTGAGGGCGCCGGGCGGGCAGCTGCTGATGATCGTGTACGATTGGGGCGGGTGAGCCGTGGCTGGCAATCACGCTAGATTGGGTGATAGGCCGGCGGGGTGAGGTAAGCTTGACATGCGGGGGTGTCGCGCTATAATGGTCACGCACTCTCGGGAAGTGGAGAGGTGACGCCTAGCCGGTGGCTTGGGCTCCGGGAGCAAAAAAGGGGTGAGTTGCGTGACGTTTGTTGTGGCCGACGACAATGAGTCCTTCGAGTCTCTGATGCGGCGGTTCAAGAAGAAGGTGCAGCGGGATCGCATTCTGTCGGAGATCCGCAAGCGACGCTATTTCGAGCAGCCCAGCATCGTCCGTAAGCGGAAACGCGCGGCCAAGCTACGCAAGAGCCGTCGCACGACGCTGAAAGACCGGCGCCGGCAGTACTAGTAGTCTGTGACGGGTCAAGGAGATAGAAGTGAGCCTGAGAGACCGGCTTCGCGCAGACCTGAAGGACGCAATGCGGGCGCAGGATGCGCACCGCAAGGCGGCCATACGAATGGTCCTGACCAACATCCAACTGGTCGAGTCCGAATCGCCGCACACCCTGGAGGACAGCGAGATCGTGGAACTGATCCGCAAAGAGGTGAAGCGACGCGAAGAAGCGATCGAGATGATGCGGACCGCAGGTCGCGAGGATCTGGTTGCCGAGGAAGTCGTGGAGCTCGACATTCTGCAGGCGTATCTTCCCGCTCTGATGACCGAGGATGAGATCCGAGAGGTTGCCCAGTCCGTGATCGAGGAGGCGGGTGCCAGCTCGATGGCGGATATGGGCAGGGTGATGGGGGCGTTGATGCCCCGCGTCAGGGGGAGGGCCGATGGCAGAACGGTCAACGAGATCGTGCGAGCCCTGCTCTCCGCTTGATCCCCTGATCTCTGAGGTGCACAAGTCGAAGAGGGGCTCCTGTGTGGGGCCCCTCTTGTGCTATCAATCTAGTGGCTGAACGCTATGAGCTGGTCTGACGAGTCCAAGTCGACGCGCGGGTGGGGCCTGCGTCAGGCCCTGTTCTGGTTGTGGCTGGCGGGCGTGACGACGGTTGTCCTGATTTTCTCCGTTCCCCAGGATGTCGACCTCAGCGTAGGAGATGTGGCGCCACAGAACCTCCGTGCCCCTCGCGATGTCAGTTTCGTGAGCGAGATCCTGAGCCGCCAGGCACAGGAGGATGCCGCTCGACGTGTCAGCCCGCTGTTCACGGCGCCGGACCCGATGATTGCGCGGCAGCAGTACAACCGGGCGCGAGAGGTGCTGGCATTCTTGCGGGCCGTCCGTGCCGACCCCTACGGCAGCGAGCCCCAGCGCACAGCTATGATCCGGGCCGTGCCTGAGCTCGGCGATCTTCCGGAGGGCACCGTGCACTCGATTCTGGCGCTGCCCGATTCGAGCTGGAGCCGGGTGCAGCTGGAGTTCCTCGACCTGCTCGACCAGATCATGCGACAAGAGCAGATCCGTGATACCGATCTGATCGCGATCCGCCGGAGCATCGCAACGATGATCCCTCTCGACCTAGCGCAGGATGAGGCCGAGGTGGTCGAGGATCTCGTCTCGAAGTTCGTCCAGCCGAACGTCTTCCTTGACGAGGCGGCAACCGCTGCTGCTGAGGAAGCTGCGCGGGAGGCCGTATCGCCAGCCGTACGGGTGTTCCGGAACGGCGAGGTGATCGTGAGAGAAGGGGCCCGGGTGTCGGAGCTCGACATTGAGGCCCTGAGGCACGTTGGGTTGGCCTCGACGACCGAGGACAAGCGCAACACAGGTGCGGCGGCGCTCTTCTCGGCGATTGGTGCCCTGGCCCTAGGCATGTACCTCTGGAAGCTGGCTCCTGCAGCGTTGGATGGGGCACGGAGCGAACTGCTGGTGGCGCTGGTGCTGACGGTGTTCCTCGGGCTGGCGTGGCTGCTGTTGCGCTCGGGCGACCTGGTCCCGTATCTCTTCCCCAGCGCTGCTGCCGCGATGCTGATCGCCACCACGGTTGGGCCAGTGCCAGCTCTTGGCGCAACGCTGCTGCTAAGCGCGATCAGCGGGTGGATCGGTTCGCGGTCGCTCGGTATCGCTGCGATGGTGTTGTTGGGGGCGGTCTATGCTGTGCTGACGCTGCCGCGCTACGAACAGACCGGGCCGCTGTTCCGGTCGGGCCTGCTCGGCGGTGTCGTTCAGGCATTGACGGTCTTTGCCTTCTCCATCGAGGATCTGGCGGAGTCGCCGGCGACGTTGCTGGTGAAGCTGGGGATCTGCGTGCTGGGCGGTGTCGTATCGGGCGGTTTGACGGTGGGCGGGCTGTTTATCCTGACGCCGCTGTTCGACCTTACAACGACCTTCAGGCTTACAGAGCTGAGCAGGCCTAACCATCCCCTGCTCCAACGGCTGCTCCGTGAAGCGCCGGCTACGTTCAACCACGTGATGATGGTGGCAAGCTTGGCCGAGCAGGGGGCGGAGCGGATTGGGGCGAACGCGCTGCTAACACGTGTGGGAGCCTACTATCATGACATTGGCAAGCTGGCACGCCCCTACTTCTTTGTGGAGAACCAGCAAGGACTGAGCAATCCACACGACAGACTCGATCCCTATACAAGCCTGGAGGTGTTGGCCGGTCATGTCCGCGATGGGATCAAGCTGGCCAAGGAGTACAGACTGCCGGCGCGGGTTCGGGCGTTCATTCCCGAGCACCACGGCACGATGCGGGTGAGCTTTCTCTATCAGAAGGCCGTGGAGGCCGCGGGCGGTGAGGCTGATCTCGTAGACGAGACACAATTCCGCTATCCCGGGCCCCGACCTCAGAGCCGTGAGACGCTTCTCGTCATGTTGGCCGATGGATCGGAGGCTGCTACGCGGGCGCGTCGCCCAAGCAACCCTGAAGAGCTGCGGGCCGTGATCGACGCGATCTTTGAGCAACGGATGCGCGATGGGCAGATGGCCGACTGCCCGATTACAATGCAAGATCTCGACACTGTGAAGCGTACCTATGTCAGCCTACTTCGTGGAGCGTTTCACCCGCGTGTCCCATATCCGGAGCCGCGTGAAGCCAGGGAGACGCCAGCCCCAGGCGTAACGCTGGCTCCCGGTGCCGCTATGCCGCTCGAGCCGATGGGCGCCACCGTGACCGGCGCTGCGGCCCATCCTGTGGTCGGAGAGCTCGATTCTGTCACCCTGACCGCGGCGGATGTTGCGACGCCCAGTGATCAGGTCACTGACGATGCGGCAGTGACAGATGTGCTGGACCGGGACGACGGCGTGAGCGGCGATGGAGCCGGAGAAGGCGCATATGATGGGGGCCACTTCAGACCGGACCGGGACCTGACCGCCACCGAGCAGGCGATTGCTGCGGCTTTGGAGGGCCGCGAGACCGAAGGATGAGCCCGTCACATACGATTGACGTACAGATAGAGGAGCAGGTTGGCGCCGTTGACCGTGAACGTATCGAGCAGGCGGCGCGCCTGACTCTGATGCGACACGCGCTAGGTGAACCGTGCGAGGTCGTGGTTGTCGTGTCGGATGACACGGCGCTGGAGGATCTGAACCGCCGGTTCCGAGGCGTTCCTGAACCAACGGATGTGCTGGCCTTCGCGAACGATACGCGCGGGCCGTTTTCCGCAGGCCCAGCCGGTTTCCCCCGGTATCTGGGTGACGTCGTCATCTCCGTCGAACGCGCGCGTGTGCAGGCAGAAGGCGCCGGCGGGTCGCTGGAAGACGAGCTGCAGTTGTTGACCGTGCACGGCGTGCTCCACCTTCTGGGGTACGATCACGCAGACGAGCAGGAAAAGGAGCGGATGTGGGCTATTCAGAGCGACATTCTCCGGCTGTTGGGCGTCGATATCCCGCTGCCCGAATGAGCACAGGCAGGCGGGTCGGGCTCGTGGCGGCCTTCGGCTACGCAGGGGAGGGGCTACGTGATGCATTCCGCTCACAGCGGAACTTCCGCATACACCTCGCGTTCGCGATGGCCGTGACGGCTCTCTGCATCTGGCTGCGTTTGCCGCCCGTGCACACGGGGCTGCTGGCGCTGACGATCGGGGCGGTGCTGGTCACCGAGGTCCTCAACAGTGCACTGGAGGCCTTGGTCGATCTGGTGAGCCCTGACTATCATCCGCTCGCCAAGCGCGTCAAGGACCTGATGGCTGCCTCGGTGCTATTGGCCGCGCTGTCGTCTGTCGTTGTCGGTCTCGTGATCCTCGGGCCGCCCCTGCTGGCGCTGGTGGGCCTGAGGTAGGCGCATCGCTTCCGTCTTGGCTAGCTCAGGGGCTGAGGTCGACCGCGACCGAGTCGTTGCCCGCGGCTGTGAGCCAGCGGGCGCCGGATAGCGGGTCGTACAGCCCCAGCACAAGTCTGTAGCCAGTGTCTGACGCTCGGGTGGGACCAAACCGGTGCCACTGCACCACCAGATCGCCGGGTTGTAGCGTGTAGGGATCCACCCAGAGACCATCGTCAGACGCGACCGGCTCCCCGCCGGCTGCAGCCTGTTCCCCGGCTACATAGAGATGTGCGAAGACCTTCAGGCGCGGGCCACTGTAGACCCCGGGCGGTGGTGGGTTGGGAATCAGCTCCTCCGCCGGCAGCGGTAGAGGGCCAACGACCCGCCACCACGTGATCACCCACACCGGCTCGTCGTTCCCCGTGGGTGGCTCAATAGCCACAGCCTCCAGTGCTAGTGCCCCAGCGAACGGCTGTTCGGCCAGAGACATCCCGCCTGCATCGGTCTTCGCGGCCTGGTCCGGCGTCAGGACGGGTGCCACAGCATACCCCTGCATCCCCCGGGGCGCCTCGATCTGCGGAGAAATCGCCAGGATATCCTGCAGGGCGGGCTGGCGTGTGCCCTCATCCTGCAGAAAGATCTGGGTTGCTTCGCCGCCGGTGAAGACAATCGCCCTTTCGGGGTTGGCCCAACGGAGGCCTGCGTCCTCGCGCGCGAGGTCGGTCTGAAGCGCTACCTTGTCCCACGGGCCGAAGAGCATCGACCCAACGGTGCAGCCGGCCAGCGAAGGGCGGGCATCAAGGAAGGCTGCCAATGCGCGGTAATCGGCGCGGTAGAGGAAGCGCACCATGGAATGCGCCGGCCACTGGCGGAAGTACCCGTCCAGGTCGCGGGACGCGACGATGGCCAGCACGGCGATCGGCAGCGCTGTCCTTGCGGCAAGCAGGGCGAGAGTGCGGGCACGCGCGCCGCGGAGCGCCGGCGATGGGGCGGGCGGTGGGTCTGCGTGCGTCATCTGGCGCTCCAGCCGAGTCCAGGCTTCATCCACACCGGTGGCGAGAATCAGGTAGACGGCGGGAAGCGCGAGAATGGTGTGGCCGTAGCTGGACGGCGGCAAACTGATGAAAGCAGGGGCAATCCCGACGGCAAGCCACAGCAGCAGCACCCGCACGGATGGGCGGCGCCAGCGGATGAGCAGTCCTGCCAGGGAGGTATAGAAGGCCAGAGCGCCGAGCTGCCCGAACACCGGCCGTTCGCTGACGTTGTAGAGCCACTCGGGGTCGCCCCGGGCGTGGGCCATACCCAGGGTGGTCCACGTTGTCTGAACCAGTGGCCGGATGTCGCCAGACCTGAGCGCACGGAGGGGGACTGCCAGCTCGCCCACACGAGCGTCGGCCCCGGGAAGCTGGGAGGCCGCCCAGAACACGGGCGTGGCGGCCAGCAGCCCCAGCGCGATCCCCAGCAGGTAGCCGCGCCAGCGACGACGCAGCGGTGCGACGAGCGGGAGGACAGCCAGGAGCAGCGCGGGGAGCAAGCGCCCAGCGTAGTAGGTGAGGAGCGCTCCCGCGATACCCACGGCCACGCCGGCCACGGCTGCGGGCGAAGTACGAGCATCGCGCGCCTGGCGCCAGGCCCAGTAGATAGCCGTGAGCATCCACGGTAGCGCGCCGATGTGGCGGATGGCCACACGGCTGTACATAAGGCCCCAGAACGACACAGCGACGAGCGCTCCGGCGAGCAGGCCCACGCGGCGCCCCAGGAGGCGCCGTCCGACCGCCCAGGTGAGCAGTGTTGCCAGCGTGCCGGCAGAGGCCGAGACCCAACGCGCAGAAGCCTGGTTGATGCCCGCCAGGGCTAGCACCGGGGCCCGCAGGGCGTGGTAGAGCGGCTCGTGGCCAGAGGCGCCCGGGAAGTAGAGAACCGGGCCCTCGTCGACGATGCGCTGGGAGAAGGTATAGAGCTCGATGAGATCATCGTCGCGCCATCCGGGCGGGACATCGAGGAGAGCCACCCACCTCAGCGCCCATGCCACGAGGACGAGAGCAATGACGGCCCAGCGTTCGGTCGTGGCGCGCCGGGTCATGGTGACGTGTTCTCCAGGGGCAGCAGCACGCGCGTGATGGGACCCGCGGCACCAAACCCGGCACTGTTGACAGGCAGGCGAGTGAGGTCATCCCGGGCATAGAGACCGAGGGCAACGGCAGCAGCGCTGGCGCCGGTTGACGGTGCGAAACGATGGATCTGCACGAAACGGTCGCCAGGGCGCCACTGCCAGGAGGGTGCATCGAGGCGGTCGTCCTGCCGGAGCAGCTCTCCGCCGGCATCGAGAAGGTGTGCAAAGATGACCCACTCGCGGTCTGTCGGGGATGTGACCTCCCATGCTGTGAGGGCGGTTGTGCTGCCATCGGGCTCAGGGATGAGGCGGTACCCGACGAGCGCCGCGGTAGAGCCGAAGGCGACCGGGGCTGTCGTGGTCTGTGATGCTTGACTCGGAGTAGGGTCATGGGCGCCCAGGGCAACCGTTGTGGTCAACGTGGCGGCGAGCCTGCGCCACGTGCTCGGCGCGTCCCAGCGGTAGCCGACGATCTGGGGCGATAGGTCGGTCGGGCGGAAATCGAGCACACGATCGACCACCAGATCGGACGCGAGAAGATCCCATAGGAGACTGGAGGGGCGGCTCTGCGGCTCGACATAGAGCCGGGCGGGGCCCAGTGGTACGAATAGCGCCGCGTTTCCGTCGGCCCAGCGCAGAGAGAGATCATCGCGGCGGAGTGCGACTTCCATGGCGTAGGGATCGTGAAACTCGCCCGGGTATAGCGTGGTTATGACCACCGCGCTCCCGTGGCTGATGCGCGGCTCGGCATCGAGGTGTTGCCCGAGAGCGGCCACGTGGTGGTGGTATGCAACGCGGACATCGCGGTGTTGCCCCCAGGTGACGAAGTATGCGTGGGCAGTCAGACAGCCGGTGAGTGCGAAGGCGGCGGTACCCGCCCAGGTCAGGTATCGCAGTACTTGCGGGCGCCGTGCGACCTTGTGAAGCCATCCCCAGGCGCACACGAAGCCACGCGACGCGATGAGAAAGGCCGCCGGCATGGCCGCGACTGCGTGGAGCAGGTTGTAGGCTACGGGCGCGATAAGCGCTGGGGCGATCCCGCCGGCGAGCCAGATGAGGACGAATAGGTGCCGCCGATTGCTCAAATGGGCGACGCATATGATCAGGCCGGCGACGAACCCGAGCGCAAGCAATGGCTCCAGACCGGGGCGACCGGCGACATTGTAAAGCCAGAAGGGGTCGCCACGCCAGAGCAGCAGGGGTAGGCTCGCCCTCACGTTCTCCAGCAGAGGACGCCAGTTGCCAGCGCCGAGCTCGCCGATCGCCGACCCGAGTTGGGTAACGCGCTGCTCGAGCTCGGGGTGGGCGCGCAGATGGAGGAAGAGCGGTGCGCCCACCGCGGCGGCAACAGCGAGGAGCAGCACGACGCCAGGCCACGTGCGTCGAAAGCGGGGGCGATCGGTGATGGCCAGTGCGGCGGCGAAAACGACATAGAGCAAGGGCATGCCGCGGCTTGCCATATAGGTGTAGAGGCTGGCACCCAACAGCAGTCCTGCCAGGATATAGCTGGGCCAGGTCCGTCGCCGGCGGGCCATCGCGTGGTCGAATGCCAGCGCCGAGCCGGCCAAGAGCGCCGGGAGCGCCGGAGCGCGCAGGCCGACACGCGCAAGCATCAGAGACCAGAAGCTGACCGCGTAACAGGCCGCAACGGTGAGGGCGGCGATGCGCCCCCACCAACGCCGGGCCAGCGCGGTCGTCAGCACGAGTTGGGCCATGCCCCAGATGACGGTCGTGATGCGCAACGCGAACACGCTCTGGCCGAGGAGTGCTGTGACGCCGGCGACGCTGTAGTTGTAGAGGGGTTCGTGGCCATAGCCGACCGGGAAGTAGATGCGATGGACGCCACGCAGAATGGCGGCGCTGTCGTGCCCGTTACTGGCCTCGTCATGGGTGAGCCCGGGTGGAACTTCGGTTAGGCGCGATGTGCGCAGCGCAAATGCGACGAGCAGCAGCAAGGTCAGGGCAATCCACCAGCGTAGAGTGGCAGGTCGAGAGTCCACGCGGGCAATAGTACCGCAAATCGGCTGGAACGCGAATCTGTAGTTTTGTGCACGGCCGATTCTGGGTATACTAGATAGCGATGAGTGTGGCCGTCTCCCCTCTTGCGGGTGGCGTGGGGGAGACGTTGTGAAGGAGGGGTACATGGACGTTGCACGGGACATCGCGTTAGTCTTTCTGAGCTTGGAGGCATTGGTCATAGCGCTGATTCCTCTCGCGCTTCTGTCGGGACTTGCGTATGGGGTATACCGCTTACAGCGGATCGCAAGGGTGTACTTGCGCAAAGCACAGGTCTACGCGCAGCAGGCACACGATGCCGTGGAACGGGCATCACAGGCGGCCGCACGACCATTTACGCAAGTGCATGCGGCATCGGCCCGGGCGACGACGATTGCCAGAAAACTGGTGAGGAGGTAGAAGGGGATGAATCAGCACCAACGCGCACTACTGATTGGCGGCGTTCTGGGGGCAGCACTTGGAGCACTGGCCGGATGGTTGTATTACAAGGCCAATGTCGCGGTCGACGATGAGGGTGGCGAACAGCTAGCGGCACCGTCTCCGGGCGCGGCGCTGAAACTAGGGCTGGGGCTGTTGGGAGTCCTGCGTCTGATCACCGACTGAGCAGCACCACGCGGCTGACGGCGAGCGCCCCACGGCAGTGAGGCGGCTGCAGGCATCGAGAACGTCGCGCCATACCAGGTGAGGGCAGGGGATATGCTGCCCTCATATTGTTGTCGGCTTGAGTAGTTCGTCAGCCAAGGCGCCTGAGCCACGGGTTGATGCGCCGGGCCTCGGCCAAGGTGACAGGGTAGCCGTGGCCGGGATAGATGCGCGTGGCCTGCGGAAGGGTCATGATGCGGCGCAGACTGGCTGTGAGCGCCCTGGCGTTACCGCCAGGGAGGTCGGTGCGGCCTACGTTGTCGGCAAAGAGCGTGTCGCCGGTGAGCAGGGCCTGGTCACTCGGGACGTAGAGGCAGACGCTTCCGGGCGTGTGCCCGGGTGTATGCAGGATCTCGATCCGCAGATCATTGCCGAGCAGCAGTGTGTCGCCATCGTTCAGGTCGAGGGTGGGGTAGGGCGAGGGAACGTAGGGCATTCCGAAGAGGTCCGCCCCGCCGCCCGAGAGTAACAAGGGACGGTCGGCAGGGTGAATGCCGAGAAGGGCGCCCGGCAGCTCGAGCCGCCCGTTTGCGGCGATGTGGTCGAAGTGGCCGTGGGTATTGAGTATGTAGCGAACCCCCGTGCCATGTTCGTGAATCTTGTCCATCAGCTGTGAGATATCCTGAACACCAGGGTCGACAAGCGCAGCCTCAGCCCTGCGAGCAGGATCACTCGCCGGGGCGACGATAAGGTAGCAGTTCGACTCCAGTAACCCGATGGGCAGATGAACGATCATGTTGGCGTATGCCGCT
>ENA-UOUL01004300-UOUL01004300.1-bioreactor-metagenome-genome-assembly--contig:-NODE-4300-length-13364-cov-2.625047_pt1 | contig 13364 bp, 8 predicted proteins | sample MGYA00249838_ERZ747220 | MGnify/ENA primary metagenome ERZ747220 (study PRJEB28778, sample SAMN05720191) | bioreactor metagenome | isolation source: Anaerobic biogas reactor | place: USA:Washington...
TCCTTTGGAGAAATCACCAGTTTTTCTCCCCAGAGCATCCCGGTTCCCTTTCCGTATTTTCCCCATGTGGTCACAAATTCACCCTCTGGTGAGAACTTCTGAATGCGTGAGTTTCCCCGGTCGGAAACGTAGATGCATCCTTTGCTGTCGATCGCCAGCCCACGTGGTTCACGGAACTGGCCCTCCGCCCTGCCTTCTTTGCCGAATGAACCAACGTGGTTTCCGGAAGGGTCCCATTTGCTCACGCGAACCCTAGATGAAGAGGGTCCGTCCACCAAATAGATGCCTCCATCGGGAGACGGCGCCATCCCGAATGGGTTGTTGATTTGGTTGTCTTCCCTTCCCGGTGCGCCAAAGCTGCGAATCAGGTTTCCCTCGATGTCAAATACGTGAACAAGCGAAGTGCCGTAGGAGTTGACCACTGTCACCTGATCGGCCCCATCGATGAACATCGATTTCGGGTAGTTGAGTTTTACGGGATCATCATCGGTGGACGCCCATGTCCGAATGTGGGTTCCGTCCGTATCAAAGTGATAAATACCAGTCGTGTCAGGATCGGAGTCGAGCACAAGGAATCGACCAAAGCTGTCAATGAGAAGGCTGCTCGGATCCTTCCAGATAATCCCATCTGGAGTCTTCAAAAGAACCGATTTTTCGAATGTGAAGTAAATCCCATCCGGGTCCGGTGTGATCAAAGCTGCCGGGGATTCGGTAGAGGGGTTGGATACAGGGTCGCCAACCGGTCCTGCCTCGAGTAACCTTAGTCTCTCTTCGATAGCAGCGTCGGGCAGATACTCAAGACTTTGGCGATAGGCATCGATTGCCGCGGGAATATTACCCTTCATCTCCTGATAGGCGGCTTCTGCCCTGAGACGGCGGGCCTGCTTTTGGCTGTCCGCGGAGTCTGCATGCATCCATAGGGTTCCAAGCATCACAAACGAGAGGATCACATAGGTCAGGCGAGGTGAAAGTTTCATGGTTATGCTTCCTGTGAGTTTGATGCCAGGCTGGTGAACGTCATTCAAGATCAGCGTGTTCTGTCATCCAGAATTGCGGTTTATCCAGATGAATCGGTTCGGTTCCGGTGTTATGTTGATGTGCCGATCATGGATGGAAAACAAGGGGCGGGGTGGATTGGCAATTCCAAACACCCCACCCCCTGGTGAATTCATGAATCACTCTTCAGCCATGTCGTCTCCGTCTTCATCGGAGCCTTCATAGTCGGGTTCGTCCCATGCCGGAGCCTGCTCCATTGCGTGGTTCTCCACCGAGCATGATACTTCCTCCTGTAGTGAACCGATGGTATAGGTGCCGCCGGATGGGCACACAGGGATCATGTTGTCATCCATGTATTGTGTCAGATCATCCCATGATGGAGTGCCTTCGGTCAGGTCATGTTTGCTGGCCCATTGGTTTTTCGCGTTTGCGATCATGCTCTGGTTGTATTGGCAGGTGTACATCTCCTGCATGAGACGGTTCTTCTCTGCCTCGATCGCGGCGGTGGTCACACCCATCGACACCGCCTGAACGGCTCCTGCGACAATCGGGTTATACTCAGCGGTGCGGGTGTAGGAAACTGCGAGAACACCTTCCCCGTCCGAAATCTGATAACCCGCAGATGCGTTGTTTTCGTTTGATTTGAGAATCGCATTCACCTTGTCCATGAGCGGGGCGAGCTTCTGCATGTTTGGATCCGAGACCTGATCTTTGGTGATGATCGATCCATAGACCTTGAAGTATTCCTTGTAGAAGCGGCTACCCACAAATGAAGCACCGCTCATACGGCTGGGCAGGTCACTGAGATACTGTTTGAACTCAGGTGTGGATACCAGCCCTTCCGCTGAACCATTGATCGAAGCCACCGCATTCTCGATTAGAGCGGATTGGGTCCCAATCAGGAGGTAGTCTCCGTTCTGGACGATTGCCACTTCCAAACGGACAGGCAATGGAAGCGGAACGGGGAACGAGACCATTTCGGACCCGCCAAGCTCGCGTTTGGAGACCGGAATCTGCTTTTCTTCGATCAACTTGCGGATCATGTCCATGATCGACGAATCGGAGACTTTCATTCCAAACATGAGAGATGGCTCGGGAATGTTCATGATGGATCCGTCCGGCATCGGCAGGTCGATCCGGGTGGCTTCCGACAGGGCCAGTCCAAGGAATAACTCGTCTGCCGATGAGGCGATGAGCGCTTCGATATCGATACCCATGGCTTCTTTGATCTGGGCGATTTGCGCATTCTTTTGATCCCTGATTTCGGGTGGCGCGAAGTTCAGCAATGCTTCGTCGATGAGTTTCCAGACTTCATTCAGGCTCAGTGATCCGCTGACAGCGAGGACGGTGTCTTTTGGAAACAGCTTGAGGGAATCCAGTGAAGTGTTGGCTCTGGAGAGTCTCCATATCGCGCCTGTCGGTTCAGCTTTATCGAATTCGACGTACATTTTTGAGCGGCTTACATTCGATGTGAGCGGAGCAAGGCTGAATCCAAGACTCTTGATCTCATACAAACCGAGCCATGCCATCGCAGCGTCGATCTTGTTGATGGTCTCAACGTTTGATTCCGCATCCGAAGATGTGCCGGCTGCAGTGGTGAGCAGGTCGATGATCTGAGCACGCAAGGGCGGAATGAGGGTGTCCCCATTAAAATACCCCATCATAAAGGGATTCAGGTCCAGCTTGGAGAACACGGTCCCTGCCTGAAGTTCAGCGCCGGGCTGGAAGCCCGGTAGGTTGGGTTTGGCAGCTTGATCTGCCGCCTTCAGTTCGTTAACCGTAGTGCTTTCGCCTTTGAGCTCAGTCAGTTTGCGCTGAATAGCTTCATCTTTTACGAAGCTCAGGCTTTCCTCATATAGCTTGATGGCTTTTTCCTTGTCGCCTTTGAGCTCGGTATAGGCTGCATCGGCGCGAAGTTTGCGGGCTTGTTTGATGTCTTCCTGGCTCTGGGCAAGAACGCCCGTGAGTCCCGTGGACATGACAGCCAGTGCTAGAATCGATACTGGTATTTTCATAGTTCAGGATTGGGTTATGTGATCATTCAGTGAGAAATTCGGGAGTGCTATCATTCGGTGATCTCTGTCAGGAGATCGCTTGCCGATCCGGAAACAGGAAGCCCGATGCGATTCCATTCGAGCCCGGATGGACCGAGCAAATGACCATCGGTGAGGATCAGGGCTCCGCCGTCCGTCAAGGAAAACACATGTTGGGTGAGGCCTTTGCCGTATGTTGGCTCGCCAAAGAGCCGGGCCCTTGAGTTTCCGAGCAACGCGGCCGCAAAAACCTCTGCGGCACTTGCTGTGTGCCGATCCACGAGGATGCGGACGCTGGTGTCTCTGAGAACTCCCGGGTTTTCGGTGCGCCATACCCGCTTTCCTTTTCTGCCCTCTACGGTTACGATCTCCTGGTCCTCGTTGAGGAACATGCGGGCGGCGTCGATAGCGGCGTAGAGGTCTCCTCCCTGATTTCCGGAAATGTCAATCAATAGGACCGAACCACTGAGTGAGCGGTTGAGCGCATCCAGAATCTCGGAAGGAGTGGATGGCTCGAACGCGAAGATCCTCAGGGCCGGAGTTCCTTCGATGTTGTGAAGGCTCACCGTTCGGGACCGCTGGGGCGTTCTCCGGATCGGAACGCTGGTGGGTGGCAGTCCTTGTCTTTGAAACGTAAGCGTGACTTCAGAGTGGGGTTGTCCACGGATCATGAGTGCGATTTCCCGGGCTCGAAGATTTCCTACCGGTTCTCCATCCACTTCAATCAGCAAATCCCCCTCGCGGATTCCCGCTGCCAGAGCCGGGCTATCCGGGTATGGAATGCAGATCACGCCACCCCTCCCGGTCCTTTCCCGTAGATCCATGCCCACACCGGCGTAGCTTTCCTTCCTCGCCGCCATCCACTGCTGATAATCATCCGGAGACAAATACTCAGCATAAGGATCAATGCTGCTCAGAAGATGGTCGATGGATTTCCGGACACTTTCTGCCACCGGAAGCGGGTTGAGCGCGTTGGTGTCGATCAGTCCGGCGATCTGGAAAAATACCATCATGGCGTCGTTCGACGTCCATCCTCTCGGCAACGACGACGGTGCGTCCGCCACAAGGTTGGACGTTTCCTCCGACTTGGCCGAGGACTGTTCCGCACTCAGGCATCCTCCGCTCAGGGCAGCAAGCAGAGCGATGCTACAGATCCAGCGACACAAAGACTCTGGAGTGGCACCAAATGGTGGCATATGTATCGCGTTGTTCAAAGGGTGGTCAGCAGTGAATAGCGCTCGAGCAATAGAGCCACTTCGTCCTGGAGCTTATGCAGCGTCTCTTCCTTCTGTTGGATCAACATCGAAGAGTCGCCGGAAAGCTCGCGGCTATGGTTCTGGATCACCGTCAGTTCATCCAGGATTCTGAGTCGCTCGATTTCTTTGTCTTCAGGCAACTGTTGAAGTTTCTCGCATTCGGTCCGGAGGCGCCCGATCTCCTCGTCCATTGCCTGCATGGCTTCTCTCTGCTTCTGGAGACGAGCGCTCAGACTCTCGCGGCTATCCTGCAACGCATAGGTCTTGCTTTTCTCCTGCTGCGTCTTGGATTCCACATCGCTCAACTCCGATTGGCGGTTGTCGAGCCTGCGTTGATAACCTTCCTCTCCGGTGGCCATGTAGCCGATGAGTCCGCCTTGGCGCGGATCATCCGAAGTGGTGCACGAGACCATTCCGAATAGAACCAGACAGACAACACTTAAACGAATCACACTTGCTGACATATGCCCTCCAGTTTGAATCAGGCGGATGCCCGGTTGTTAAGAGCTGCGAGTTGACGTGTGTTTTCCTCAAGCTGGGCTTTTTGCTCTTCAAGTTTGGCAATTTCCTGATTCAGGGCTTCAAGGCGGTCGGATGATCCGGATCCGGATTCATTTGCCAGCACTTCCCTTTGGATGGTGATTTCATCGGTCACCTGCGTCATCATCTGCTGAGATTGTTCAATGCTCTTCGCAAGGGTGTTTCTTAATGTTTTGAGCTGATCGGCATTGCTCTGCTGACTTGCAGCGAGGGTTTCGGCCTCCTGAAGTTGGGTTTCGAGTGCAGCGATCTCATTGCGGATTTTGTCATTGTAGACTTTGGTTGCGCGGTGGCGTTTATCCGCTTCGGCGATACAAGCGTTGAGGTAGTCTTCCTGATTTGCGTATTTCTCCTTCTTCTTGGCGACGTGATCGCCATAGGCCAATCCGGCCACTCCACCGACCGCTGCCCCGATCAATGCCCCTTTTTCCGTGTCGCCTGTCGCGGCACCCACAATTGCCCCCAACCCGGCGCCAATCGCAGCGCCGAAGCCGGCGCCCTGTGCGCGGGTGGTGCTGCTGTCGGACATACTTGCACATCCGCTGAGCAGGATCGAAAGACAGAGGAACGAGATGGTCAGGATTTTCATAGTATTGAGTGTTATCGGATTGAAGGTTGTGAAAATTCGTGAAGGTAACGGGCTTTCAGAGGTGCGAGAGGATTGGAAGATGTGAACATTCTATTGAAGAGTCTTCAATGCTTCAACCCACTCATCCATATTCAGACGTTTGGATTCGCGGAATTCTTCATAATGCCGGATAGCGGTTTTATTCATCTTGATCTGTTCAACCAATCCCAGACCGATCAGGTATTGCTCATATTGTTGGAAACCCGCGGTGACGGTGTCCGGTTGGATCCGGATGAGTTCGTTCAGGATCACGCCGTATTGAGCGGTGGCATCGCGGATGTTTGCCTGAAGGTTTGCGTGGCGCTGCTCGTAGGTTGCTACGTCTGCTGACTTGCCGGTTTGGCGGCTGATCTCAAGGACGCGTTCGCTTGCCGGGAGTTTGAGCAGCTCATTTCTGAGGAACCAGGCCGTAAATGACGCCATTCGGGCCCATGCTGCCGCGGAGTCTTTCTCTGCCTTGAGCATAAGTGCCTGCACATCGCCGAAGGAAGCTTTGAGGAGCCCCAGCGAAGTGATGACATCCTCAGGAACATCGCTGGCTTGCGAGATTCCGGTTTCGATGCGGGTCAGACTATCCTGAGCGTCTTTGAGGGAGGATCCCGTGCGAACGCTGGTGGGGTCGGTCGATTGTTGCGCTGAGCCGGGGGTAGGTCGATCCTTTCGGTATTCATCCCATTGTCCGGCGAGCGCGTTGGTGATCTCCCTTCCGGCAAAGACCGGGCTGGCAATGACCAGCCGGAATCCCATCTCGGCCTGGGAGCTTGGCGAGCCATCCGGCTTGTAGTAGGGTTGCTCTGTGCGAAGGGAAGCCCGCACCTGATTTTCGGGGGTTCTGAAGTGTCCGCCCCTTACCACATAACCACCGGTCCGGCCTTGGATGTATTCGACTTGATAGGATGAGAGCGTCATCTCGCTCACGTTCCCGAGCATGTCGTGTAAGCCCAAAGGATTGGGTTTAAGGAGGCCGGCTTTTTTGAGTTTGTCGTGGGAAGACCTTGGCCCGGAGAACCATTCATGTTTCAGCAGGTCACGCCCATAGGGGTGGCGTCGGTCGAATTCGGCTTCGGTCACCATCGATCCCCCACGTGCGGCGAATTCCCATTCGGCCTCAGTCGGGAGTCTTAGAAAACCTGGATACTGATCCAGCCGGGGCAGCGAATCCGGTGCTTGTTGGTAAAGCCACTGATTGAAGCGGTGGATGAAGTCCTGAACCTCAAACCAGGACACCGAATTTGCGGGTTCCAGATCGGTGGACGGTGTTTCCGGGTTCATGATCGCATTCCACTGCTGGCGGGTGACCTCGAATTTGCCCATGTAGAAAACCCAGTCCACAGGCTGTTCCGCAGGAGAAAGAAATGATCCGCCGATATAGAGGACCGTCGGATATTCTTTATAACCACCTGCTGCACGGTCACCGACGAGTAGCCTGCGGTTTGCGAATGGTTGAGGGCCGATGCCAAGGGCGACCGGACGGAAGACCATGGTCTGTCCATCCGGCATGGGCAAAATAAGGTCGTCGGCGGGTGTTTGGGCGAGTGTAGGTAGAAATGGCAATCCGATCATCCAGAGAAACAGCAAGAGCGCGGCGCGAATCCGTAGCGGAAACGTCGCTTCCATTCTGGTGTATGTGGGGGCGGGCATGTTGTCGGTGTGGTTATTCGTCACGAAGGGCTTCGGCAGGATCAATCCGTGCAAGCCGGATCAATGCTGCGGTGGCTGCCAGGCAGGCAAGCCCGAGGATGATCACTCCGGCCAGAATCGCTGTGGAAACCGGTAGGTAGCAGAAGCTTTCCCCGGCCTGAAGGTGTCCCCTGAAAAGATGGTTGATGACAGCCGCCATGGCCGTGAAGAATCCCCATGCGAGCAGATAGGCTCCACCGGCGATAAAACCTCCCTGAATCAGCGGAAACCGGAATAGCCGTGGTCCGGAGAGTCCCAGCAGACGGAGTACGCTGAGCTCACGTTTCTTGCGTTCAACCGATGCGTATAGGCTGGCGATGAGAGAAGCCATGCTTCCGCCGATGCCCACAGTGGCGATCAGCCAAAAAATGAGGGTGAGGTATCGATCCATCTCGATGACCGTTTGGATTCGTTGGGCCTCGGTGTGAACCGGAATTCCGCGGTTTTCGAAGAATCGGCGCAATCCGTCGACATCCTCCAGTGCCCGTGCGTAGAGCCGGAATCCCGCGTATCCCCTCCGGGAGAGCAGGAAGTGCCCGCTGCTGGCGTCGAAGCTGAGGGGCCGCGTTGTAGCAAGCCTGAGGATCCCCGCAGTTCTCGCCCCCACCATGATAGTGTCTGCTGGAACGCCTTCCGTTGCAATTAGTTGCAAAGGGATCGTCAAGGGCTGGTCGGTTTGGCCCAACACCAGATCCGCTGAAGGCAGTTGACCCGCAAGATCGGGATGGACGAGTGCGGAGATGGCATGGATTTGTTCATCCGATCCTTTATCCCAAGGCGGTTCTGGAAGAATGCCGATGCGTTTGCCATCCTCAGGAAGGGCGACGATCCGCACGGAGCGCGTATCGGCGGTTCCTGTGATTGTGAGGGTTCCTTTCAGTTCTCTCACCCATGGAAGTAGGGTGGCCCCATACCCTCTGATCTGGGTTTCGACCGCAGCAAGGCTCGAGTCGGCCAGAGGGCGCAGTTCGGTTGATAGCAGGATATTGGATTGAGTTTCCGGAATGGTGTAACCGAGGGTGGCTTTGAGTGCCGCAGGCGCCGGGGATGCAATCCGGGTAAACCCGGTATTGGCCCTCAACCGGCTTTGAAGGAGGGTCGGCAATGGGCTCTCTGTGCTGACGACTACGCCATCGTATAGGGGGTAAGCCAGTGGTTTGTCTCCCGGCCAATTGAATGCCGGAACTCCAAGCCCATCCTTGAAGGATTCGACGTCTTCAAGCAGAGACAAGGGAACAAACACCGCCTTTATGGCGCTGGCCCTACGGTTTACGATGCCCGTTACCTTGAGTTCTGTGGTCCCGGTTTCCCGTCGGCTGCCTCTCATCCTGGAGGCTTCCATCGTGAGCACATCACCAACGGAGGCACCTATTGCCTCGGCAGCAAATTCGGTGAGCACGCACTCGCCCAGGGACGGAACCGGTGCTCCGTTTTCGAGAACCAGCGGATCACCATCGCCGGTTGGAATAAGATCCAAGTCCTGCTTGGAGTCCGGAGCCGATTCCCTGACCCACATTGCGACAGAGGATGCGATCTGGCGGGTCATGGGCGTTACGAAAGCGACTTGGGTGTCGCTTCGCATGGTTTCGAACCATTCCTTGGGATGCGATACACTGCTGAGCGGGCGGATCTCGCGGTTCTTCGGATCTTGAATAAGGCGGTGCCGGAGTGTTTCGATGGTCCCATACTTCAATCCGAAAAGCAGGAGAAGCGGAGCAATCACAGCACAGATGGCCAACATCAGGCATGCGGTCAGAATCCACTCATGACGCAGATCCGCCAACGCCAGCCTCAGCATAAGGGCTGGGGATGAAGCGTTTCGATCGGAGGTGTGATTTGATCGCGCCATATTCATCCGATTGGCTTCTCGACACAGGTCGAAATGGTGTGCGATCCGGAAGCTTTCACCAATTCGAAGGTGAACGCGCGGTCCGAGACAGGTAGCATGAGGTCCAGATCGTGGGTAACCACAATGACAGTCACACCCATTTGAGCGGTGAGTTCCTTGAAGGTGTCCCGGATTTCACGAGCGGTGAGTTTGTCGACAGCCGCGGTGGGTTCATCGGCCAGCACAAGCGGCGGCTCATGTGCGAGGGCCCGGGCTATGGCGACCCGTTGCCGTTGCCCGCCGGACAAAAAAGCGGGCAGCTTTGGCAGTTGGCCGGCAATTCCTAGCCGGTCGCAGATTCGCGTGACGGCCGCGCTGTCCGGTGCAAGTCCATTGATTCTCCTCGGGAGCCGGATGTTATCACGGACCTTCAGGAACGGGAGCAGCCCTCCGGACTGAAGGACGTATCCCATGTCCCTGCGCCGGATGGCGGCCAGTTGCGGTGCATTCAAGCGCTCGATGTCCGCCCCTGGAAGAGGATGCCTGACGGAGTAATGGAAACGTTGGCAGACGGTTGGTGTGAGCAGCAGTCCGAGCATGTCGAGCAACGTGCTTTTGCCACATCCGCTTTCGCCGACAATGGAGATGAATTCGCCGCGTTTGATGCGGAATTCGGGAACGTGGAGTTCAAAAACCTGATCTCCTTTTTCGCGGCGCTTTTTAACGCCGGCCAGATCGATCACCTCAACAGCGGGGGACGCCATTTTTGCGGTAGTTGACATGAATTTCCCTTTGTCGGGGATGGTATTTCCCCGGATGAGATTGGTAACCGCTGCCGCTTTGCCGCCGAGATAGGCCCCGGCGGCAAAACAAGCGGTCCGAAATCAACTTACGGGAGCATTTCGAGACTCATGGGATGCACATACGCATCCGGATCGTCTCCCATGTTCAGGCGCACCCAGACTCCCGGGTCATCGTGAACCGCAGCATAGTAGGAGATTTTGGCATCGAGGTCATTCAGGAATTCATCCTGTTGGTCCTGGGACCAATTGTTCCAGTCCTCTGAAGTCATGCCCATGATCCGGCTCTTGTAAGGCAGATCCTGTAGAAACTCCGGAATCAGGCCGGTGTCGGAAAGTGTGCGCGCATTTGCGATCTGTTCCGGGGTTACGGACAGTGTGGCCGATGTGGCTTGGAGAGCATCGAAGAATCCGGTACCGCTCATCTGCCCCTGACGACCTGCGAGCATCAGCTCCTGAAGCACAGTGCGCAGAGAATCGAGTTCATTCTTGTTGATGAGCACGCGCACCTCAAGGGACGGCACCATCGGATCCGCGAGGTCTTTATCGACCACCCATGCGGTGATGTCGCGCGGAGCCTGAACGGCGTCTTTTTTGCCGATCCAATCCACCAGCGCTGCTTTGATCATCTGGTTGGCGAGTCCGGCCACTTCCGTTTCGACTTGTTCCACCGTAACCTCTTCTTCGGATGATCCCGAGGTGTCGAAATCATCCGCTGCGGTGAAGGCGACCACTTCCTCAACCGAACCCTGCTTGCGGGCGGCGGACAGTAGATCCCTCATTGCGTTGAGGAGCGTGTCGGACATCGCATCAAATGCGGCCGGATCATCCGCGGGAAGCGAGTAGTAGGCTTCGCGGCCCGTGGATGCATAATCACGGTTTTCGGATACCTTGCGGAACTGCTGCTCGGTCAGATCAAAAAACTCTTCCTTCCGCGGGTCAGAGAAATCGCGTAGATGCCCGGAGAATACGTAGATTCCCTTGTCCTTTGCGAGTTGGCTGATTTCTTCGGATCCCTTTCCGGATGCGTTCCATGCTTCACCTTTGGTGTGCGATGGTGCGTCACCAATCAGGACGATGAAGCGCATTGCGTCTTCGCTCCATGCGGTTTCCGCAATGGCCTTGTCCAGTCCGGAGAAGACATCCTCTGGAAAGCCCTTGCTTCCGACTTTGGCTTCAGCGACCGAACCGAGGGTTGCTGCAAACGCTGTCGCATCCTGAAGTTCCGGAGTATAATTCTTGGTGAGATACTCGATGCCTTCGATTTCGAGCGAGTCACGGAAGGCCCACATCCCGAAACGCACGTTATCCGCGATGTCCGGATCGCCGGCGATCGAACCTGCCATTTTCTCAATAGCGCGAAGCGTTCCTTCGATGAAAGGCTGCATGCTCGCCGTCGTATCGATCACGTAAACCAGCTCAATCTTGAGGTCTTGCACGGATTTGCTCTCAGTCGATGCAATCGCAGCACTTTCAACGAACGCTTTGTCCTCGAGCGTGGTTTTGCCGCGCCCGCCTTTTGCAGTGGTCGCTGCAGCCAGTTGCAGAAGGCGACCTTCGCGGCCGTCGAGTTCGATTGGCTCGTGGCTGAGAATCGGGAGCAGATAAAACTGTTCTTCAATGAACATGAACACCGCCCGCTTGGGTTCCATCGAGATCAAGGGAAAATCGTCGGGGATCTCACCGGATGTCGCTGTGTTCAAAAGCGATTCGGCCTGCTCCGCCCGATCGGATGCCTGAAGGAGATCAAAGAGACTATCCCGTTTCCCAAACATCAGAACCGGTTGACGGCCTTCCGGATGGGTATATGCGAGGCACATGGCCTGTTTCCATTCCATGACATCCTCGGCTCGCATCCATCCAAGGACGGTTCCTTTGTCATCACTTCCGACTTCATACCATCCTGTTTGTCCATCAAAGTCGTCCACCTGTGGCGCTGTGTAGACATACAACGGCTGAAATGCCGGCAGGTTTTCCTCCACAATTGCTGCGTCCTCCTGCGCTGTTTCATATACGGATGAGAACGGCCGCGTAAGAACCCGTAGCGGTAGGGTGTCTTTCCCGGGAATGATCACCGGGGAGCGCTGCGCCATTGTGGCCGAAGACAGCAGGGGGAGAACGAGGAATAATCCGGCAATGCGGATTAGACCCGTGAAGCACATGGATCGGTTTTTCATGGGTATTGATGGTTGTTGAAGAAAAAACTGAACACCAACCCGCATACGGCCATCCTGGTCGCCTTTGGCGACGCGCTCAGATAAAGGGGTATATCCGTGGAGATCCGCATGGACAGGTGAGATAAAGAAAGGGACAAAACAATCGTATGCCAAGAAGGCTGTATTGCCAGCCATTTCACGAGAAAAATGTGATATTGCATGTTTCCAATCGGTCCCCTACATCAATCACCATCATGATGCGATTTCCCAAGCCCTGTTTCACGGATACTCAGCGCACCCTTGGTTTTGGTGACCGGTGGGGGTTGGCTGGTGCCGGCCACATTCAGGCATCCTATCGATGCACGTTTATGGGTGCGTTTGCCCAACAGCACGTCGACGAGATCCGTGGCACCATCCGGCAACCTTCAGATGTCGTGGTTGCCGCGCGGCAGGCACTGGAGAAGGCGCGGTATCCGAATCGTTGGGCTGCCAATATCGATGGGATTCGCTCTGTCGATGATATCGAGTGGGTAAAGGATGCAGGATTCGGTCTTTTCACGGTTGACGTGTCCCAAGAGGTGTTCAGCGATGCGGACGACCTTTCCAAGGATGCTTTGGCAAGTTTGTGTGAGGGATTGTCAAAAGAAGGGATCATCCAATGGGACGCTCTCTGCGAACGTTTTCTGGATAAACCCTTTGAAGTGTCTGAACTGCTTGTGATTCAGCTCGGAAAAGAGAAGTTGATGCGGCTTGCGGTAAAATTCGGCCGCGCCATCGCGCGAGCGGATGCGCTCATGTCCGCGCTGGCTGACCGGATGCCAGGCAGGGATACATACGAGGTGGAGCTGAGCCTGAGTTCTTCTCCTTCCCCGACAACTGCGGAGGAGCATATGTTTGTCGTGGAGTTACTGAAGGAGAAGGGTCATACGATCACGAGTTTTGCTCCCCGTATGTTAATCGGATGGGAGAGTGTCGTGGATTTCCGCGGAACCCGTCAGCAGGTCGAACGCTTCATGAAGGCTCATGTTGCCGTGGCCTACCACGAAGGCCCGTACAAGGTTTCAATTCACCATGGGGACGACAAATTCAGAGTCCTGCCTTCCATTGGTCTGATTTGTGGGAACCTATTGCATTTTAAGGTTTCCGGCACGAGCTACCTCGAGGGATTGCGTGTCGTCGTCCGGAAGCATCCGACTCTTTTCAACGAGATTGCGGCGTTTTGTCTCGAGAATCACGGAATGCGGAGCTATCCGATCCCCTGTTCGTTGGAGCGGGATGCGATCGAAGAACTTGCACGAACCACGCTCAAGGATGTCGAGGGATCTTTCATCGACCATGAAGTCGGCAGGCAATTACTTGAGGGGATGTTCGCCCCGGTTTTTTCTATCGGACGCAGGCCGAACGGCATCCCCTTCAAGGAGGCTTTGACAGAAGTCATTCAAAAACA
>ENA-UOUL01004301-UOUL01004301.1-bioreactor-metagenome-genome-assembly--contig:-NODE-4301-length-13362-cov-4.089424_pt1 | contig 13362 bp, 6 predicted proteins | sample MGYA00249838_ERZ747220 | MGnify/ENA primary metagenome ERZ747220 (study PRJEB28778, sample SAMN05720191) | bioreactor metagenome | isolation source: Anaerobic biogas reactor | place: USA:Washington...
AGCGAAAGCCTCATGGGTCTCGATCTCGGGATCAAACACAAGTGGGAGTTTGCTTCATGGGGCGTGGCCAACACCACGATCAGCTACACCCCCGCATTTGAAGACTTCGACAACTACCGCATCTCCCATACCACGGATGTGGACATTCCTTTGGGCACCTCCGACATGTGGAAGCTGCGGGTTTCGGTGATGAACCAATACAACAGCAAGCCCATCGGATATCAGGATGAGCTCGATACCACCTGGGTGCTGGGCCTGCTGCTGAGCTGGAAGTAATCCCGCTTCATTTCGTGCGCACATCTTCGATGGACATATGCTGTCTTCTCCCAGATGGAGTGACCAACTTCAATTTCTGCTCATATCTTGGCGAACCCTTCTGTTTGGGAAACCGGATGCGTTCATAGCGCTCATCCGGGTCTGTCGGAGTCTCGCCTACAGACCGCCGGAACTACCTGGAATGAACTCGTGAGCGAATAAAGAGGCGGCTCGGTGAGGGCCCTTCGAGGGAGAATCCGTCATGTCTATTTTGGGCGTGGGTGCATTGGATACCTTATATGGAAGCAATCCCTTATTGGAGGGGTGATCGTGAGATTGTGAAACTTTGGCTTTGATTTTTTGTGGGGATGTGCGGTGATGATGCATTGTGGAATACGAAGATGCAGACCGGATGCCGGAGGTCGGAGACGCCGGCTTGATTGATTTCGCTTCCGTGCTCAACGCGGAGCAGTATGAGGCGGTTACTGCACCGTTTGGTCCCGCGTTGGTTTTGGCTGGTGCCGGATCCGGGAAAACCCGGACGCTGACTTATCGGGTGGCCTGGTTGTTGAGTCAGGGGGTGAAACCATCCGACATCCTATTGCTGACGTTCACAAACAAGGCGGCCCGCGAAATGCTTGGGCGGGTGGAGGAACTCACGGGTGTGCCCGCAAGGTATTTCTGGGGTGGGACCTTTCACCACATCGGGCAGCGTTTCATCCGGCTTTTCGGAACGTCTGTAGGGATTGGAAAGAACTTCAATATCATCGACGCGGATGATGCGGAGAGCCTGCTCGGGCAGGTCATACAGGACACGGATCGCGAATTTCTCAAGCATAAGGACAACCCGAAGACGCGGGTGGTGATGAGTATCGTGAGTTATGCCCGCAACACCTGTCGACCGGTTGGAGAGGTGATCTCGGATAAATACGATTACTTCGAGGAGGTGAGCGGGCAGATTCAGCAATTTGCGAAGTTGTATCAGGCGAAGAAGCTGGAACAGCAGGTGGCCGACTACGACGACTTGCTGGAATACTGGCTTAAGATTCTGGAGAGCGACGAACAGGCGGCCTACTACGCGAGCCAGCGTTTCACGCAAATTCTGGTGGATGAGTATCAGGACACGAATATGCTGCAGTCGCGGATTATTGACCGGATCGGCACGCATCACCGGATCATGGCGGTGGGGGACGATGCCCAGTGTATTTACACTTGGCGGGGGGCGGATTTTGACAACATCATGACGTTTCCGGACCGGCATCCCGGCACCCGGATTTTCAAGATTGAGACCAATTACCGGAGCACGCCTGAGATCCTCCGTTTCGCGAATCGAGTGTTGGATTGCCAGCCGGATGGAATCGGATTCCGGAAAGAGCTCAAGGCCTTTCGTGCGGCCAACATTCATCCCTATTTTATTCAGGCAATTGATACCCGGCAGCAGGCTCAGTTTGTCGCCCAGCGAATCGACTATCTGGTGGAAAACCGGGGGATGAGTTACCGGGACATTGCTGTCTTGTACCGCGCGCACTATCAGGCGATGGACTTGCAGGTGGAGTTGTCGAAGCGACGTGTGCCCTATCAGATCACCAGCGGGGTGCGCTTTTTTGAACAGGCCCACATCCGCGATCTTGTTGCGCAGGTGCGCTTTGCGGTCAATCCGGAGGATTCCACTGCCTTTCAGCGTTTCACTTGCCTGCTCCCGAAGATGGGTCCGAAGACGGCTCTCAAGATTCTCGAGTTGGCAAAAGACCTCTCCCACAAGCAGAAGAAGAGCGTCCTTGATGTTCTGAATCAGGATGCGATCCTAAAGAAGGTTCCGGAGCTCGGTCGGGAAGAATGGCCGTCGTTGGTGCAAACTTTGCGTGACATCGCTTCAAATGCCGCGTCTGAGCCGAAGCAACCCGAGGCAGCGGTGAAGATTGCTGTGGAGGGATGGTATGGGGATTATATCCGCGAGGCATACGAGAACTGGATGCAGCGCAAAGATGATTTGGAGAGCCTGATCGGATTTGCGGCCCGGTTTGATTCCATGGCGGAAATGCTGGCGCAACTGGTATTACTTAATTCGGAGACATCGGATCGCAGTATTGAGCGGAGCGAGGATTGTGTGCGTTTGACTACGGTGCATCAGGCGAAAGGGTTGGAGTTTCCGGCGGTTTTTGTGATCGGCCTTGCGGATGGTCAGTTCCCGATCAAGCGCGCGGTGGAGGAGGGCAATGTCGAAGAGGAACGCCGCTTGTTCTATGTGGCAGTTACCCGTGCAATGGATGAGCTTTACATGGTTTTCCCGATTATTTCAGTGCAGGCCGGACCCATGACCCGATCGGAGCCGAGTCGCTTCATCCGGGAGGTTCCGCCATCCTGCTTTGAGACGGTTGCGATGCATCAGCACCGGTATTGAGGATGCGTTCTCCGGGAACTTGCGTATTGCGTGGAATCGGAATAATCAGTGATAGGAAATGACGATGAAACGATGGATCGGATATGTTGCCTGCCTGATGCTGGCGAGTGGGTTTGCCTGTTTCGCGAATGAACCTTTGCCAGAGCGCATCGCTCATATCAAAAAGGTCAGGATCCGGAGCATCGAGGGTCATCGTTTTGTGCGGCTTTCAGAATACTTTACGGGTAAGGAGAATACCGGAAACCGCATGATCGTGCGTTCTCAGCCGGAGGAACGCACCGGCATGTATTTTATCCTTAGGCTGGATCGGCCGGTTTGCGACATTCAGGATGCTTCCACGGTGAGGATGAGCATGCTGTTGCCGTTGTTGGCTGAGCCCATTGTCTATGAGATGCCCTTTGCCAGCGAAAAAAAGCGAACACGGACCGTGATGGTTGGCATAACCGGAAGTGATTGGAAGATGGGTGGCATCATTCCGGTGGGATGGCATGTCGGAATTGAGGATGATGATGGGAACACACTCGCTGAGCATTCGAGCTTCCTCTGGCGAATGCCGGAAGAGGACACAACTTTCGATGCCGGAAGGTGAAGAAGAATTGTTCCTGAGTTCACGCAGTTCTTCCGGCTTCTCTGCCCGATAGAACTCTGGGCAAAGAAGCCGGATGAGGAAATATCCAGGTTGGGATGAACTGATAAGGTCAATCAGGCCAAATGGGTGACGCCCATGAGGAAGCGGTCCACTTCGCGTGCGGCGCCGCGTCCCTCATTGATGGCCCACACCACAAGGCTCTGTCCACGCCGGCAGTCACCTGCGGCGAAGATCCCCTCAACATTGGTTTTGAAAGCGCCGTGTTGAGCGAGAATGTTTGAACGCGGGTCGGTGGTCACGCCGAGTTCCTTCAGGACCCCCTGTTCGGGTCCAAGGAAACCCATGGCGAGGGTGGCAAGCTGTGCGGGGAGCACACGGCGGCTGTCCGGCTTCGGGATGGGTGCCATCCGGCCTGAAGCGTCCTTGCCCCATTCGATATCCACGATTTCCACGCCGGTGAGGTTTCCGTTTTCATCGCCGATGAAGCGCTCGGACATCACCAGGTAGTGGCGCGGATCCGCACCCTGGAGTGCCGCCGCCTCCTCTTGTCCGTAGTCCATCTTGTAAACCTTGGGCCATTCGGGCCATGGATTATCGGGTGTCCGTTGAAGTGGCGGGCGTGGCATGATTTCGAGTTGCACCACACTGAGTGCCCCGTGGCGTATCGATGTGCCCACGCAGTCGGTTCCGGTGTCTCCACCGCCTATGACCACCACATTTTTGCCTTTTGCGTTGATCCCGGGAAGCGAACCGTCCATCTGCGAATCGAGCAGGTGCCGGGTGTTACCCGAAAGAAACTCCATCGCGAAGTGAACCCCCTTGAGCTCGCGCCCCGGTATGGGGAGATCGCGTGGGACCGTCGCTCCGGTGCAGAACACGATCGCATCGTATTCCTGACGGATTTGATCAGCAGAAATATCCTTGCCGACTTCGCAGGAGGTCACGAAACGCACGCCTTCCTCTTCCATGAGATGAATCCGGCGCAAGACGACATCCGTCTTGTCCAGCTTCATGTTGGGGATGCCATACATGAGCAGTCCGCCCGGGCGGTCGGCGCGCTCGTAGACCGTAACAAGGTGTCCAGCCTGGTTGAGCTGGTCCGCGCAAGACAATCCTGACGGTCCGGATCCGATCACGGCGACCTTCTTGCCAGTGCGTTTGGCGGGAGAACGCGGGGTCATCCAGCCTTCTTCCCAACCGCGGTCGATGATCGCGCACTCATTGTTTTTGATGGTCACTGGCGGATCAATGACGCCCAGCGTGCAGGACCCTTCACAGGGAGCGGGGCAGACCCGCCCGGTGAATTCCGGGAAGTTGTTGGTCTTGAGGAGCCGGTCGAGCGCTTCGCGCCAGCGGTTCTTGTAGATCAGGTCATTGAACTCCGGGATCAGGTTGTTGATCGGGCAGCCGCTTGCCATTCCGGAAAAGAGCATTCCGGTGTGGCAGAAGGGTGTGCCGCAATCCATACAACGTGCGGCCTGTGACCGTTGATGAGCCTCGCTGGCGTGTATCTTGAACTCTTTCCAGTTCTTGATGCGTTCCAGTGGTGCGATTTCGGACACGGTCTTGCGTTCGATTTCGAGAAAGCCTGTGGGTTTGCCCATGGTGATGCCTTGATTGTGTGGGATTATGTTTGGTTCATGTATTGGCGTGCACCCGGATCAGTTCCCCCCTGCACGGGCCAGATCCTTGATGTTCTCTTCGAAGGCGGCCATGGCGGCCTCGTCTCCGGACAGTCCCTGTTCCTCGACTTTGCGGAAGCACTGCAGCATCCGCTCGTAGTCGCGCGGGAGGACCTTGAAGAAGCGGGGAGCCAGTTCCTTCCAGTAGTCCAGTAACCACTTGCCCCGGACGGAATCGGTGTAGCGCACATGCTCCGATATTGCCGTCTTGACCTGATCGATTTCCTCGTCTCCGCACTCGATGAGGCGGTAGAGGTTGACCATGTCCTTGTTGAGGCGTTTTTCGAACATGCCATCCACATCGAACACATAGGCAATGCCACCGGACATGCCGGCTGCAAAATTGCGTCCGGTTTCTCCGAGGCAAATCACCTGGCCACCAGTCATGTATTCGCATCCATGGTCTCCAAGGCCTTCGATTACGGCGTGTACTCCTGAATTGCGCACGCAGAAGCGCTCGCCGGCCACCCCGCGAATGTAGGCGGTCCCGGAGGTTGCCCCGTAGAACGCCACATTACCGATAATGATATTTTCCTCGGCTTTGAAAACCGATCCCTTGTGTGGGTACACGATCACCTTTGATCCCGACAATCCCTTGCCAAGGTAGTCATTGGCATCGCCTTCCAACTCAAACGTCATCCCCTTGGGCGTAAAGGCTGCGAAGGATTGGCCCGCGCTGCCGACGAACTTGAGGTGAACCGTATCGTCGGGCAGACCGCGGCTGCCATGGGCACGGGTGATCTCGCTTCCGGTGATGGTCCCCACCACGCGGTTGACGTTGGAAATCGGGAGTTCAGCCTTTACCTTTTTCCCGCTTTCGATTGCGGGTGCACAGATCTCGAGAAGGCGGGTGATATCCAGTGATTCCTCCAACCCGTGTTCCTGTGCCATGGTGCAATGGGTGCTGTCTTCTCCGGCAACATCCGGCTTGTGGAAGATGGCGGTGAGGTCAACTCCCTTGGCTTTCCAGTGGTCGGTGGCTTCCGCAGTGTCCAGGCATTCGACGTGTCCGACCATCTCGTTGATGGTGCGGAAACCATTGGCTGCCATGTGCTCGCGAAGATCCTTTGCGATAAAGGTCATGAAGTTGACCACGTGCTCGGGTTTACCAGCGAAGTTCTCCCGCAGGCGGGGGTCCTGGGTGGCGACTCCGACCGGGCATGTGTTTTTGTGGCATACCCGCATCATGAGGCACCCGAGGGAAACCAGCGGCCCGGTGGCGAAGCCGAATTCCTCGGCTCCGAGAAGGGCGGCGATGGCCACGTCCCGTCCGGTTTTGAGCTGGCCATCGGTTTCGAGCACCACGCGGCTGCGCAGATCATTGAGCAAGAGGATCTGGTTGGTTTCGGCAAGCCCGAGTTCCCATGGTGCGCCAGCGTTGTAAATCGACGAAGTCGGGGATGCTCCGGTTCCCCCGTCGTGCCCGGCGATCAGGATCACGTCGGCATGCGCCTTTGCCACCCCGGCCGCGATCGTGCCAACGCCCACTTCCGCGACCAGCTTGACGTTGATGCGTGCGCGGCGGTTGGCGTTCTTGAGGTCATGGATGAGCTCAGCCAAGTCCTCAATGGAATAGATGTCGTGGTGGGGTGGGGGTGAAACCAAGCCCACACCTGGAGTCGAGTAGCGCACCTTGGCAACCCATGGGTAAACCTTGGAACCTGGCAACTCGCCGCCTTCGCCTGGCTTTGCTCCCTGGGAAATCTTGATCTGAATCTCGTCGGCATTCACCAGGTATTCGCTGGTCACTCCGAAACGACCGGAGGCCACTTGCTTGATGGCAGAGCGCTTGCTGTCGCCATTCGGCATGGTGAGGAAGCGCTCAGGATCCTCGCCGCCCTCACCGGTGTTGGACTTGCCGCCGATGCGGTTCATCGCGATCGCGAGGGTCTCGTGGGCTTCCTTTGAAATGGAACCATAGGACATCGCACCCGTCTTGAAGCGTTTGAAGATCGCTTCGATCGGTTCCACCTCCTCGATCGGGATCGGCTTGCGCTGCTGACGGAAGCGCATCATCCCGCGCAGGGTGCAGAGGTTTGCGCTCTGATCATTCACCTTGGCTGCGTATTGCTTGTATACCTCGTAGCTTCCGGTGCGCACCGCTTTTTGAAGCAGGTGGATGGTCTCGGGGTTGAAGAGGTGGTATTCACCATCGCGGCGCCATTGATAGACGCCGCCCGAATCAAGTGCGCGTTCGTTGGCTTCGATATGTTGACGTCCCGGGAAGGCAGCGCGGTGGCGAATGAGTGCCTCCTCGGCGATTTCGTTGATTCCCGAACCCTCGCAGCGGCTGGAAGTGCCCGGGAAGAATGCGTCAACAAGCTGGGTGCTCAACCCGATGGTCTCGAAGATCTGGGCACCGCGATACGATGCCACTGTGGAGATCCCCATCTTTGCCATGGTCTTTACCACTCCCTTGATGGAAGCCTTGATGTAGTTGTAGACCGCCTTCTCGAAATCCATGTCGAGCATGGAATCCTGGATCATCTTGTGGATGGAATCGAACGCCATGTATGGATTGATGGCATCCACACCGTAGCCGATGAGCAGCGAGAAGTGGTGCACTTCGCGGGCCTCGCCGGTTTCCACGATGATCGAGGAGCGGGTGCGCGTGCCCTTCGAGACCAGGTGCTGGTGAAGTCCGCCTACGGCCAGCAGGGTCGGGATCGCGGCATTCGCGGCCTCTATACTGCGGTCGGACAGGATGAGGATGTTGACGCCCAGGTCGATGGCGTGATCCGCTTCGGCGTAGATGCGTTTCATGGCCGCATCGAGGCCGGCTCCACCTTCAGCAGCCGGGAAGGTTGCATCGATGGTGGCGGATTTGAAGCCATCCAACGCGATCTCCTGGAACTGGGCCAGTCGCTTGTTGTCGATGATCGGGTTATCGAGCCGGATCATGCGGCAGCTGCGCGGGTCAGGCTGCAGGAGGTTCCCTTCCGATCCGATGAAGGTCTCGGTGGCGGTCACCAGCTCTTCGCGGATGCAGTCGAGAGCCGGGTTGGTGACCTGCGCGAAGATCTGCTTGAAATACTGATACAGGTGCTTGGGCTTGTTGGATAGCACCGCCAACGGAGTGTCGTTACCCATCGATGCGATCGGCTGAACCCCGCTCAGAGCGGTTGGACCCAGCAGGAAACGCAGGTCCTCGTAGGTGTATCCGAATGCAAGTTGACGCTCGGATACGCGGTCGGCTTCCACTCCCCGCGCATGGCGTGGTGGTGGCAATTGACTGGCCAGAATGCGGTTCTGCTCGAGCCACTGGCGATAGGGCTTGGCCGAATACACCCGCTTCTTGATCTCATCGTCCGGGATGATCCGGCCTTCTTTCATGTCCACAAGGAACATACGTCCCGGGCGCAGGCGACCCTTTTGAACCACATTCACCGGATCGAGATCCGGGATGACGCCCACTTCAGACGCCATGATCACGAGGTCGTCGTTCGTCACGTAGTAGCGGCTGGGGCGCAGTCCGTTGCGGTCCAGCACGGCGCCGATCTGATATCCGTCGGAGAAGGTGATGGAGGCTGGACCATCCCATGGCTCCATCATGCAGGCGTGGTATTCGTAAAAAGCCCGCTTGTCCTCACTCATGAGGGTGTGACGTTCCCATGGTTCGGGAATCATCATCATCATCGCGTGGACCAAGTCGTAGCCGCCCATGTGCAGGAACTCGAGCACGTTGTCGAAACGGGCAGAGTCCGAACCGTCTTCCACCACCACCGGAAAGATAGATGCGATGTTGTTGCCGAACAAACCGGACTTGCAGAGTCCCTGACGGGCCTTCATGAAGTTCGCGTTGCCCATGATGGTGTTGATTTCACCGTTGTGGGCGATGAAGCGATTCGGGTGAGCGCGCGACCAACTCGGGAAGGTGTTGGTGGAGAAGCGGGTGTGCATCAGTGCCAGAGCCGATTCGAAATCGGGATCATGCAGATCCGGAAAATAATCCGAAAGCTGACAAGGCGTCAGCATCCCCTTGTAGATCATGGTCCGGGCAGAGAGTCCGGTCACGTAGAAGTAGTCACCTCCGGGGAAGCGGTTTTTGCGGTTTCCGTGGACGTCGAGGAACTGATTGGGAACCTCATTGGTGTGAATGGCGTTGCCCACCCGCTTGCGGATCACATAGAGCCGGCGCTCGAAGTCCATCGGATCGGTGATCGATGGGTTGCGACGGATGAAGATCTGCATGATGGTCGGTTCATAGCGCCCCGAGGTCTTGCCGAGAATATCGCTCTTGACCGGAACCGTGCGCCAGCCGATGAATTTCTGGCCTTCCTCGCGGACGATGTGCTCGAACAACTGCTTGGCCGCTTCGCGTTCCGCCGGGTTGGGGGAGAGGAATACCAGACCGGAGCCGTATTCGCCTTCAGGCGGAAGCTCAACGCCCATAGCAGCCATCTTCTTACGGAGAAACTTGTCCGGCATCTGAACGAATATTCCGGCTCCGTCACCCGTCTTAGGATCCGCTCCGCTTGCCCCGCGGTGGTCCATTTGGGTGTTCATCGTAAGGGTCTTCTCGATGATATCGTGTGAGCGTTTACCTTTCAGATGCGCAATGAATCCGACTCCGCAGGAATCCTTTTCCTGGGATGGGTTCCAAAGTCCTTGTGGCTCGGGCCAGCCGAGAGGTGAATGCAGGGATTTGGGCATAGTAATTCTGTGTCGCTTGGATTGATGGTTAAGGCGGGCGACCTTGTTGCACTTCGCGTGCCGAACCTCGAAATTGCACAGCATTTGTGCTGAGAAATTTCGAGTTGATTGAAAAAAAGACAGCTTAGACCAGCATGAGCGCCGGGTTTTCGATGACTTCCTTGATCGCAGCCATCAACTGGGCTCCGACCGCGCCATCGATCACCCGGTGATCACAACTCAATCCGATGTGCATCCGGTCGCCCGGAACTATTTGACCCTTGGCGTCGACCACTGGTTTGCGAACCGTGGCTCCAACCGATAGGATGGCGGCGTTGGGCGGGTTGATGATCCCGAAGAAACTGTGGATCCCATACATGCCGAGGTTGGTCACGGTGAAGGTGCTTCCCGACATTTCGTCCGGTTTCAGTTTCTTCGATTGGGCCTTGGAGATCAGATCCCTCGCTTCGAATGCGATCTGACGCAATGTCTTGTTATGCGCCTGCTTGATGGTAGGTGTTACCAGCCCATCTTCAACTGCAACCGCGAAGGCCAGGTTGATGTCGCCGTGCCTGCGGATGCTGCTGCCCATCCAGGATGCATTGGCCGCCGGAACCCTCCTCAGCGCCTCGATCGCGGCCTTGAGGATGAAATCGTTCACCGAGAGCTTGATGCCGCCCTGTTCGGGAGGCAGCTTGGACAGTCCGGCATTTACGGATTCGCGCAAGGCGAGGAGAGGCTGCATGTCCACTTCTGTGTCGAGGTAGAAATGGGGGATTTGAGTTTTGCTCTCGAGAAGCCTGCTCGCGATCACTGCCCGCATGTTGGACACCGGAATATCGACATCGGCGAGTTTGGGAGCGGGTTGCGCAGGGGCCGGTGCGGCCGATTTGGCCGGTGCTTCGGGAGCGCGGGCTGGCTTGGCGGGGGCTTGAGCTGCAGCCAGAACATCTTGTTTGACAATGCGACCACCGGGGCCGGAACCGCTGTCTTTCAGCGAGGCGAGGTCGACCCCATGCTCCGATGCGAGGATTTTGGCAAGCGGAGAGGCCTTGATGCGTTCTCCCGAATCCGTCGGGGCAGGGGCTGTCGCGGGCCGTGCGGGTTCAGGCTTGTCCGCAGGTTTGCTCTCTGCAGGTGCAGATGGTTTTGCCGCGGGAGTTTCGGCCTTTGGCTCGGGTTTTGGATCCGCTTTCTTGGCCGGCTCGGCTTTGGCTGCTGCAGGAGTGGATGATTTTCCACCCGCTTCAGGTATCGCTTCACCCTTTTGTCCAATTGCGCAGATGGGATCCCCGACGGTAACCTGATCGCCGGCTTTGGCGTATTGCTTGAGGAGAATTCCGTCCGAAAATACCTCCATCTCCATGGTGGCCTTATCGGTCTCGATTTCTGCGATCATATCGCCCGAGGAGACGGCATCGCCTTCCTTCTTGAGCCATTGAACAACGGTGCCGATCGACATGGTGTCGCTCAGCTTGGGCATTTCGATAATTTCAGCCATGGAAGTGATCGTTAAGGGGTGAGAAATCAGAGAATTTCAAGAGCTTTTTTGACGACCCTGCGTGCGTCGGGCAGTTGGATTTTTTCGAGTGGCATGCTGTAGATCTGGGGGGCATCGATTGCCGATACCCGTTTGATCGGAGCATCCAGATAATCAAATGCTTTGTCTTGAATCAAGGATGCGATCTGGGCATCCACTCCGCAGAACGGTTTGTTTTCTTCGACAAGCACCACCCGGTTTGTTTTACGGACGGTTTCGAGGATCGCTTCCTCGTCGAGTGGACGAATTGAGCGCAGGTCAAGAACCTCCGCTTCGACGCCGTGTTCCTTCGATAGGATTTCGGCAGCTTGCAGGCACGTGATGACTGCCCGTCCATGGGCGATAAGCGAGATTCCGGAACCTTCGCGTTTGATGTCGGCTTTACCGATGGGAACAAGGTATTCCTCTTCGGGTACATCCCACTTGTCGTTGTAGAGGATGGTATTTTCCATGAAGCACACCGGATCGTTGTCCCGGATCGCGGATTTGAGGAGCCCTTTGGCGTCGTAGGCGGTAGCCGGGCACACCACCTTCAGTCCGGGTGTGTTCGCAATGAAATTCTCCGGGGTATGCGAGTGTGTGGCACCGACGGCGGTGCCACCGTTGGCCGGGCCACGGATCACGATCGGGCAGTTGATCTGGCCGCCCGACATGTAGCGAACGTTGGCGGCATTGTTGATGATCTGGTCGAACGCCACGTAGGAGAAGCTCCAGAACATCAGTTCCATGACCGGCCTTACCCCCAGCATGGAGGCTCCGATTCCCATGCCGATGAAACCGGCTTCACTGATGGGCGCGTCCATCACACGCTTCGGGCCCCATTTCTTGAGGAGCCCTTCAGTTACTTTGTAGGCTCCATCAAATTGGCCGACTTCTTCTCCGATTAGGACGACGTTCGGGTCGCGGGCGATTTCTTCATCGAGGGCTTCATTGAGAGCCTGGCGATAGGTGATTTGGCGCATGTGAGTGAAAATTGGAAGTTTCGGTGCGTTTAGGGTTATTCGGGCCGGGGCTCAGACGGTTTCGAAGAAGAGTGAGCCATGAGACTGGCGTTGCTTTGGGTGATCGCTTTCCCAATAGACATCGGTCATGAGCTCCTCGGGAGGAGGGAAGGGGCTCATGTCCGCGAACTGTGCACTGCGTTCGGCCTCGGCGGTGGCATCCGCATGGATGGATTTGATCGCCTCATCGTTGAGGATTCCCTCTTCGCGCAAGGTGACTTCGAAAAGGGTGATGGGATCCTTGTTCTTCTTGTAGTTTTCGATTTCCTCCTTGGTGCGGTAGGACTTGTCGGGATCCGACATCGAATGGCCGCGGTAGCGGTAGGTCATGAACTCGACGATCGACGGACGCTGGTTGTCGCGGGCGTCCTTCATGGCATTGGCGAGTTTGGCGCGCACCTCATAGATCGAGTTTCCGTTTCCATGGTCCCAGCCCATTTCATAGGCTTCGGCGCGCTGGGCGAGTATCGCTCCAGCGGATGAGCGTGCCTGGCTGGTGCCCATCGAATAACCATTGTTCTCAATAAGGTATACCACGGGGATGCGCCAGAGGGATGCGAGGTTGAGTGATTCGTGGAAGACGCCCTGGTTGACGGCCCCTTCTCCCAGCATGCAAACGCAGCAGCCCTTGAGCTCCTGGTATTTGAGGGCAAACGCCAGCCCGAGCCCAAGTGGGGTTTGTCCAGCTACGATCCCATGACCACCCCAATAGCGCTTGTCAGGTGCAAAATAGTGCATGGACCCGCCTTTCCCCTTGGAGCATCCGGTGAACTTGCCCTGAAGCTCGGCCATGCACTCATTCATGGACATGCCCACCGCAAGGGCGATTCCGTGGTCGCGGTAGGCTGTGATCACATGGTCATTGGCTTCCATGACCGAGGCGCAGGCGACTGCAATAGCTTCCTGCCCGATGTAAAGGTGGAGAAAACCACCCACTTTTCCCTGTTGATAGACCCTGAGGGTGCGCTCCTCGAATCGCCGGATCCGGATCATCTCGCGGTACAGGCGGATCTTGTCCTCCTTGGAAAGAGATGCGTTTACCGGGTCCTTGACGTAGGTTTTGTTGTGCTCAAGCACCTCCTCGCGGGCAGCCCGGGAGAACTCCTGAGACCGTTCCGAGACGCGATTGGCCTCAAGTTGGGCGGCTTCCGCATCAACCGTTTTATTCTTTCCGCGCGTGGACGCTGCCGTGGTTCCGGACGTCTTTTTTGCAGGAGCCTTGGTTTTGGCTGACGGAGCTTTATCTGAGTTTTTCGATTTGT
>ENA-UOUL01004303-UOUL01004303.1-bioreactor-metagenome-genome-assembly--contig:-NODE-4303-length-13350-cov-3.572365_pt1 | contig 13350 bp, 10 predicted proteins | sample MGYA00249838_ERZ747220 | MGnify/ENA primary metagenome ERZ747220 (study PRJEB28778, sample SAMN05720191) | bioreactor metagenome | isolation source: Anaerobic biogas reactor | place: USA:Washington...
CACGTCGCTGCGGACGGTGGTCTGCGGTGCGCAGGCGCTCACGGCCAGGGCCACCAGGCCGAGGGTCAAGCAGGCGAGACGCTTCACTATGTCCTCCTAGGGCAGAGCGTATGGACGGCCCCGCGCCGGGTCAATGCATTGTTTCATAGCCCGCCAGGACGCCACCCGCGCAGCGGGGCGGCCAGGGCCGGCGACGGCGTTACCATACCCGTCGGCATGCCGGAGGACGTGGCCATCGACACAAGGGCGCTCGCCGACCGCGTGAGGGACCTGGTCGGCGCCAGGCGCCTGGCGCAGGTGCGCGCCCTCCTCGCCGACCTCACCGTTCACGACATCGCCGAGGCGTTCCGTCACCTCGACTACGACGTGGAGGCCGTGGCGTTCCGCGTGCTGCCCCGCGAGCTGGCCAGCCAGGTCTTCGAGTACCTTGACCTGGCCGACCAGGAGGCCGCAGGCCCCGCCGATGGGGGAGTGGTTCCGGGGGAAGGGGGGCAGCAGCGATGACAGCCGAACTCAAGGCGGCGCGACGGCAGGGATACATCGAGGTGTCGTATAGCGAACGAAGTTGGCACCTGGCCGGCACTTGGTGGCGCGAGTGCTTGCAAACAGGCCGCGTCTATGCCCGCATCAGCCGGCGCCGCATCTATGCCAGCGTTGTGGTCGATCTGTTGCCCACCGGGCGCCGGCTATCGGAACGGGCTCAAGTGCGCGCCGACGCCCTCCTGATGGGCGTGTGTCTGGGATTGCCCCGAGGCAAGCGCGTGATGCTTGCGGCCGGCAATGAGCGGCTATATCTGGAGGCTGTGCGCATTGCCGATGCGCCGGTGCTTATCAAGCAAGTGTTGAAGATTGTTGAGGACGACTTGCAGACCGTCGATGCGTGGCGGCTCCGAGTCGGCGGCATGGTGTGGGTGGCCGGTGGCGGCTGAAATTGATTGCCGCTTTTTGCCGACTTTCGATAACTTTCGTTTCAGCACAAACGCAAGACAAACGAAAGGTGGTGATGATGGGGCGATAGGCGCGATGTCGGCGGCGGGCTGTGGGACAATGATTGTCACCAAGTGGTGACCACCAAAGAAAAGGGGAATCAAGATGCTGTACAGCTACGATGGTAGGCCGCTCTCGTTGGAGGCCATCGCCAAGAACCACATGGCGACGTTGCGCGAGACACCGCCGAAGGTGGGCAAGGTGCTACAAACGCGGCGGGTCATGCTGGCGCAAGTGGACGCCGACCGGCGCCTCTCCGAGGAGGGCAAGCAGGAACAGCGCGCCACGGTCAAGGAGCGCGCTATCGCGGAACTCGACCAGGCCGAGGGATTCGCCGGGGACGCCAAGGGCGTCATGGAGCGGGCCATTGCCGAGGCGCTGAAGGTGGATCGCACGCCCGAGGAACAGCTGGCCTACGAGACCCGCGCGACGCGGCTGTGGGCCAGATTCCGGCCACTGCTCGAGGGCCCCCACCCGGCGCTCGACCCGCTAGAGTTGGTACAACGGGAGAGCGACAATCTCGATAGCCTCCGAGTGCTCAAGGAGGAGCTTCCCGACTTTATGGCGGCCCATGGGCAGTCCGACCAGTTGCGCGCCACGGTACTCAAGGTGCTTGAGGAGGCCGAGACGGCGCTACTGCCGCCCGAGGGGCAACTGGCGCGCAAGCTACAGGCGGAGATTGCCGACGGTTGGCCGCGACTGACGATGGCGGTGAACTATGCGCGCGCCGAGGTGGCCGGCGATACCCCATGGACGGTGCTCCCCTCGTGGGGCAGCAGGCATGAGGTGGTCGAGGTACCGACTCTGGCGCTGTAGGGTTTCGCCCCCACAAAAAGTTGGTGAAACTTGGTATCGGGCAACTATCGCACCCGCGAAAAACTTGGTGAAACATAGTGTCGCGAGGCGCGGGAGTTGTTGGGCCCTTGACGTGCTTCTTCCCGTGTGATACATTGGGGGCAAGAAAGAGCCCCGGCGGCGTTGAGAGCGCCCCGAGGCGTGGCCCAGGTGAACGGAGCACCCAGGCAACGGGATTCTACCATGGACCCCGCTCAGGTGCAACACTTGGGCGGGGTTTTTGCGTCTGCGGCCATGTAGGGTCTCGTGCCGCCGGCACTACAACCCCTTGGGCGACCTTACGCTGTGTGACACGTTATTGGCCCGAACCACAACCCCTAGTGGGGCTGAAGGGGCCGACATACGACCGGTTGCGGGTGTAACTCAGTTGGCAGAGTGTCTGCTTCCCAAGCAGAATGTCGTGGGTTCGAATCCCATCACCCGCTCACAAAGACCGCGCTCAAGGGCTCCCCTGAGCGCGGTTTTGATTTGACAGCCTCCCAGGCGTCGACTAGCCTTCCTCCTGCTCCCTCTGCTCCCCCCTTCGCTGCCGCGCCTCCCGGCGGCGCGCGCTCACCGCGCGCAGCGGCGCTGCGTCCGGGGTATGCTCTGCACCGTTCAGGTGCGCAAGCTCCCACTCGAGCAAAAAGTTCAGCACCGTGCGGATGGTGATCAGCACCGCCAGAAAGAGGACGTCGTCCCAGGCGGGGTTGGCTGCGGTGCGCAGCACGTCCGCCGCCACCTGGAACTCGAGTCCCACCACCATGCTCTGACCCAACTGTACCCGCAGCGGGGCGACGGCGATGCGGCCGTGGCTAAAGTAGCTCTGGACATAGGCGACGATGGCGCGTCCCACGCCCAGGATCACCACCAGAGCGCCGCATGCCTCCACGACGGGGATGATGTATGACAGGATCCGGGCCAGAGCGCTCTCGATCTCGGGCATCGCCACATGCCGTCCTTAACGCGTGCATCGCGTTTGCCTCTATCCGTTGATTGTAGAGTGGTGTGTCTGCAGGCGCAAGGTGCTCGCTAGGCCTGCCCGTTGGCGGCCCGGGTGAGGGGGGAGGCCTGGCCGCGGATGGCGGCGATGAGCGCTTCGGCCGGCCCCCCCTTGTCGAGGTAAGTCACGGCGCCGGCGGCGCGCATGGCGCCGGCGATATCCGGCTGGGCGTGAGCCGACAGGCCCACCACGCGCATCTCGGGCCAGCGCTCCCGCAGGCGCCGCGTCGCCTCGATGCCGCTCATGCCGGGCAGGGTCACATCCATCACCACCACGTCGGGGTGCAGGCGGGCGGCGAGTTCCAGCGCCATGGGGCCGTTGGTGGCCTCACCCACCACGCGGATGCCGGGCTCGTGGTTCAGCAACGCCGCCAGACCCTCGCGCACCGTGCGATGATCGTCCACCAGCAGTACGGCGACCTCCGCGCCCGGTGGGGGCGCGGCGACCTCCGCGCCTGGCGGGGGCTCGGCGGCCCGCTCGGCAATCCGCGAGGGGATGGCGGGGGCGTAGAGGGTCACGCGCGTGCCCCGTTTGGGGGAGCTGACGACCTCCATGCGCCCGCCCAGGAGCTGCAGTCGCTCGCGGATGCTGAACAGCCCGAACCCGCTGGGCGTGATGAGGGCCTCGTCGGTAGGCGGAGCGAACCCCGCCCCCTCGTCCGCCACCACGAGTTCGATGAGGTCGTGATCCACGATGCGCATTCCGAGGTACGCGCGCTCGACCTGCGCGTGCTTGACGACGTTGAACAGCAACTCGCGGGCGGCCTGGAACAAGAGGATGCGTACGTCGTCGCCGGTGGGCTCGGCGTGGGGATCGAGGCGGGCCACGACGTTCAGTCCATGGCGCTCCTCTACCCAGTGGCCGAGCCAGGCGAGGGCCTGGGCGAGGGTGCCCTCGTAGAGCACGGGAGGGGACAGCTCGACGGTCAGGGCACGCGTGGCGGCGAGCGACTGCTCCAGCAGGGCGACGATCTGCTGGAGGGCGACGGCGAAACGCTGGCTATCCGCCTGGTTGCGCAGGGCGATGACGTGCATCTTGGCGCCCACCAAGAGCTGCTGCAGATGATCGTGCAGCGTCTGGGCGAGGCGGCGCCGCTCGCGCTCCTCGGCCTGGGTGAGTTCTGTGGCCAGGGCGGAGAGCTGCTGTGCGCGGCGCTCGACCTCGCGAAGCAGCGCCTCGCGCTCCTGCTCGGCGCGGCGCTGTTGGGTGACGTCGCGCAGCACCGCCAGCCGCCCCGTCAGGCGCCCCCGCCCATCGTACAGAGCGCTCATCCGCGCCTCGTAGCGGTGTCGCACGCCCTGGGGGCTTAACAGCTCGATGTCGGCCTGCTGCTCGCTGCGGGTTCGCAGCAGTTCAACGGGCGCCGGTAGGAGGTCTGAGATCGGGATGCCGATGGATTCCCTGAGCGTCCTGCCCAAGATCTCTGCGGCGGACTCGTTCAAGTCCACCAGGTGGTTGTCGGCGTCCATCACCAGCAGCGCATCGCGCATCCCCTCGACCACCGCGTCGCGCGCGGCGGGCACCACGTCCAGGATGCCAAAGCGGCCCAGCCCGTAGGCGATCATGGCTCCCGTGACGGCAAAGCTCATGGGCGTCACGTCGACAGGGATGACGCTGCGCGGTACCACCAGGTAGACGATGTTGCCGAGCAAAGGGAGCAGGCTCGCCACCAACAACGTCATCGCCTGCCGACGGTACAGGTATGGGGAGCGCACCAGGACGCGCAGCAGCAACACCGCTCCCGACAGAATCAGCAGATAGGAGTACACCGTGTGTACGATGAACCAGGGACCAAAGTCGCGCCGGACAATGGCGGCGCCGTCCAGCGAGATGAGATTGGTATTCTGACGCATCAGGGCGTGATTGGGGCCGGTCCAGACGAGGGCCAGCGTGGTGGCCGGGACGATGCTCAGGGCGATCAGGTGTCGGCGCGATAGGTGGCGGCCCCCGACGGCGTACTCGAGGGCAAAGACGACCCAGAGTACCGGCACGCTGACGATCCCGACGTAGGCCAGGTTGGCGAAAAGGAGCTTGGCCTCGCGGGACGGCGCGACGAGTTCCAGGGCGCTGCACGCCGACCAGAAGGCCAGGGCGAGCATCACCCAGGCGAGACTGCGCGCGCCGACCCGCTCGTGCCGACGCGCGACGATGGCCGCGACGGCCAACGCCAAGAGGGTGGAGGCCACGAGGGGCAGCAGATATGGAGAGAATGTCCAGTTCACGTCCGGCCTTCCCAGTTGAGGAGGCTCGGCCGTCCCAGACGCTCACGTTCGCGGCACTGCCGGTGTCGATGCGGCGGCGGCCCACGAGGCGTCAGAGGGGCGCAATGCGTGGGGGCAAGGCCGTACACGTGCAACGGAGGGCAGCCAACAAGCCTAATCTTGAGCCCATCCGTACGATACCTTGACATATCGCATGATGCGGCCAGAAGTATAGCGCGTTTGGCGAAACATGGCAACCGCGAGAATCGTACCGGGTCACCACGGCCCGGCGCAGAGCATGCGCCGTCGCGCAACGAGGGTCGCAGGGGGCGGAAGAGCGCGCGATCGACGCAGAGCGCGAGGTCGGCTCAGGCTTCCCACGGGTGATGAGGGGCGGGGTTGCCGCGAATCGCGGCGATCAGCGTCTCTGCCGGCTCCCCCTTGTTCAGGTATACCTCCGCTCCCGCCGAACGCATCGCCTGCGCGATATCCGGCTGTGCGTGCGCAGAGAGCCCCACCACCCGCATCAGCGGCAAGGCCGCCCGCAGCCGCCGCGTCGCCTCGATACCGCTCATGCCGGGGAGCGTCACGTCCATCACCACCACATCCGGCCGCAGTCGCGCCGCCAATTCGAGCGCCATCGGCCCGTTTGTCGCCTCTCCGACCACCCGTATTCCCTCTTCACCCCGCAGGAGCGCCGCCAACCCCTCCCGCACCGTGCGATGGTCGTCCACCAGCAGCACGCGCACGTCGCGATCTGATGCTTGTGCATCTGCCTCCACGGGCGTCGAGCGCTCGGGCTCCCGCGGATGAACCGGCGCGGGCGTGGCCGGCGCATACAGCGTCACCCGCGTCCCCTGCTGCAGCGCGCTCTCGACCTCCATGCGCCCCCCTAGCAGCTGCAGCCGCTCGCGAATACTGAACAGCCCGAAACCGCCCGGAGCGGTCTGGGTGTCCTCTATTGCCGGTTCCGCGAACCCAACCCCCTCGTCAACCACCTCCAACTCGATCCGGTCACCCTCGACCAGCCTCATGGCCAAGTAGGCACGCTCGGTGTGGGCGTGCTTGACCACGTTAAAGAGCAACTCGCGCGTCGCCTGGAACAGGAGGATGCGCACGTCGTCCCCGGCGGGCTCGGCGTGCGGATCGAGCTGGGTCACCACGGTCAGCCCGTGCTGCTCCTGCACCCAGCCGGCGAGCCAGGCGAGCGCTTGAGCCAGGGTGCCCTCATGGAGCACCGGCGGCGAGAGTTCGACCGTGAGGGTTCGCGATGCGGCGAGCGACTGGTCCAGTAGCCCCATGACCTGCTGTAGGATGGGCGCCGTGGAGGACCCCCTGCTCTGATTGTGCACGGCAGTCACGTGTAGCCTGGCGCCCACCAGCAGTTGCTGTAGGTGGTCGTGCAGCAGCTGGGCGAGGCGGCGTCGCTCACGCTCCTCCGCTTGGGTGAGTTCAGTGGTCAGGGCGGCGAGTTGCTGTGCGCGATGCTCCACCTCTCGCAGCAATGCCTCGCGCTCTTGTTCGGTCCGACGTTGTTGCGTCACGTCGCGCAGCACCGCCAGACGGCCCACCAGCCGCTCTCCTGCTTCATACAGCGCGCTAACGCGCACCTCGTAGCGCGGCCGCTGGCCGTCCACCTGAGGCAGCTCGATGTCCTCCTGCTCCTCGTCGCGGGTCAGCAGCAACTCGGGGGGAGCCGGCAGGATATCCGAGAGCGGCACGCCGAGGCATTCCCCGCGCTTTCGGCACAGAATCCCTTCGACGACTTTGTTCATGTCCACGACGCGGTTTCCGGCGTCCACCACGAGCAGGCCGTCACGCATTCCCTCGACGACCGCGGCTCGCGCCACCGGCACGATGTCCAACAACCCGTACCGGTACACCCCGAATGCTACCACTACCCCGGACACCGTAAAGCTCACCGGCGTCAGGTCGATGGGGACCTCGGCTCGGGGCGCCAACAGGTAGATGGCGTTGCCAAGCAGGGGGAGCAGGCCTGCCAGCAGGAGCGCGAGCGCTTGTCTCCGATACAGGCGTGGTGAACGCAAGAGGATGCGGACCATGAGCGCGGCCCCGATCAGCATCAAGGCGTACGAGTACACCGTGTGCACGACGAACCACTGACCACGCGCCTGCACGATGAGGCCGGCCGCTGCGTCGGAACCGCGACGCAAGTACTGGCCGATCAGGTTGTGGAACGGGCCCGTCCAGAGGAGCAGCAATGTCGTGACGGGAACGACAGCCAGGAGCAAGGTGAGACGGAGCGAGGGCGCTTGGCTGCGCCCCGAGTACACCAGTGCGAACAGCAGCCACAACACTGGCACCGCTACTATGCCGATGTAGGACACGTTCGCCCACAGAACCTTGTCGGAGGGAGCGCTGCTGCCGATCTCTAGGGCGTTCATCGTCGACCACAGCACTAAGCTTAGCCCAATGTAGACGATGAGGCCCGAACCGCGGTGCGTGGCCCGTCGCGCCATAAAGACGGTCATCACCAGCGAGACGAGCGCCGATATCAGGAACGGCAGCTGATATAGTGATGTAGCTCGATCCACGACCGGCCTTTCCAGGCGATGGAGTATGGCCAGCCCATGCGTTCACGGTCACGGCAGTGCCGCTGGTGCGGCGCGAAACCCACGGAGCATTAGGGAGGCTAACGTGGGGAAAAGGGCCGTATCCGTGCAACGGAGGGCAGCCAGCAAGCGAAACCTCAAGCCCGTCCGTCCGATAGCTTGACATAGTGCTTGATGCGACCTCAGTATAGCGCGAAACCACGCTGGATGGCAACTTATGTATAGAAGGGTGCCGGGGACGCCGGGAGGCGTAACGGGTCTCGGGTATGCGTGCGCGGGTGCTGCCCGCTGCGCCTCCCACCACCGGGAGCATACTGCGCCGCAGACCCGTTTGTTCCGCCCTGCCCCGCGGGGTATACTGCGTCGGCGTCCTGTAGCTCCGTGGGCGCGCCGGCTCAGCGAGGGAAGGTGACGAGGAGCATGGTACGGGCGACGACAGAGGAGGGCATCGGGGAAGGGGCTGCCACCCCCACGGTGCCCACGCTCAGGCAGCGCGAGGTGCTCGTGGCGATGATGGGCCAGGTGTTCATCATCATGCTCGGAATCGGCATCGTGGGGCCGGTTACCCCCCTGTACGCCCAGTCTTTTGGCGTCGGCGCGGCGATGGTCGGCGGTCTCACCACGTCGTTTGGCATCGCGCGCATCCTCATGAACATCCCTGCGGGCACGCTCACCGAGCGCATCGGCAGGCGCCCTCTCCTCATCCTCGGCCCCCTGATCACCGCCCTGGCGGCCCTGCTCACCGGCCTCGCCGCGCAATTCGGTCAGTTGATCGTTTTCCGGTTCCTCCAGGGGCTCGGATCCGCCGCTCAGACCACCGCCGCCATGACCGTGATGGCCGACATCACCAACCGCGAGGGGCGCGGCCGCGCCATGAGCTTCTATCAGGGGAGCCTGTTGCTCGGTTCGGGCATGGGCCCCACCGTGGGGGGGCTTGTGGCCGAGCATTTCGGGTTTCGCGCCCCGTTCTTTCTCTACGCGGCATTGGCGGCCTGCGCCGCCCTCTGGGCGTTGCTGCGCGTCCCCGAGACCCGCGGTTTCCAGAAGGAAGCCACGGCGCGCCCCGGCCGGCGATCCGCGGCTCGGCCGGGCGACGTCCCAACCGGCAGGGTGGTGTGGGAACACCTCACCGACCTGAATTTCGTCCTCATCAGCCTGGTCACGCTGGCGATCTTTTTCACGCGCACGGGCAGCCGGTCCACGGTGCTGCCCCTTTTCGGTGACAATCGCCTGGGGCTCTCACCGGGCCAGTTGGGCATCACCTTTACCGTCATCGCGGCCTTTAACCTGCTGACCATCAACTGGTCGGGGCTCCTCTCCGACAAGTACGGGCGCAAAGCCGTGATCGTGCCGGCGGCGGTGCTCTCGGGACTGTCGCTACTGGCCTTCTCGTATTGCCGCAGCTATGCCGCCTTCCTGTGCAGCGGCGCGCTGCTGGGGTTGGGCACCGGCATGGCGGGTCCCGCCCCGGCCGCCTATGTGGCGGACCTGGCCCGCCCCGGGAGCTATGGCCTCACCATGGGTATCTACCGCACCTTTGGCGACGTGGGCGTATCCATCGGGCCCGTGCTTCTCGGCTGGATCGCCGACCGGTTCGGCTTTTCGCCTGCCCTGTGGGCTAACGGCCTGCTGTTCGTCGTCGCCGGCCTCGCCTTTGGCTTGTTCGCCCGCGAGACGGTGGCGCGACCCAGCCCTCAGTTATCCGTGATCAGTCATCAGTCTCGGAAGTAGATCGCACCCAATCAGCCGACAAGACTGATAACTGATGACTGACTACTGACGGCTACGGTCCGCGAGCGCGAGCCCCACCCGCTACGACACCTGCCCTGCCACCTGGGCGAATTCCTCTTCGCTCAATGCCCGCATGGTGCTGGTGGTGAGCTGGCCCGTCTTGGCCAGGCCGAGGGCAAAGCGCGCCATCGTGGCGTCGTCGGGTGCGTCGGCCACGATAGCCGCGTCGTAGGCGCCCATGGTCACCCAGATCCCCACCAGACGAATGCCCAGCGACTCGGCGTTCGAGCGGGCCTGCTTCAGCTGATCGGGCAGCTTGCCGATGCCGCCGACGGCTTGCGGCGTGAACTTGCATAGGCAGACGTATCCGGCCATGGTATCCCTCCCCTGTCACGGCTCCTGGCGCGCGGTGACGCGCCGAACACGACTTTCGGGCTCGCGCTCACGACTTGGACACGTTGGGGGCGTGGTGGTCAATACGGGAGATGGGGGTACGGCGATGGACGGCGATGGGGCGCGTTCATCATACCCCGCCTTCGCCGCATCGCAAGCACCGCAGGAGAGGCGAAACGGCGCGCATAAAGACATGACCCCCTCTCCGACGGAAAGGGGGTCCCCAGCCTCTTGTGCTATAATGGGCGCGTCAGGGTAGTGTGCCCCAGGAGGGAGTCGAACCCCCGACCAAAGGTTTAGGAAACCTCTGCTCTGTCCTCTGAGCTACTGGGGCGGCAAACGGCGGCGGAACGCGCTGCGTTCCGCAGTATATCACACCCACCGGAGCGTGACAAGACGCGTGCGTATCGCACAGCACCTCTCCGGGCGTTCCCTGGGCGGGCGGGTGGCGCAGGTCTTTTTGAGGCTCGCCGTTCTCCTGGCCCTCGTGGGGATGCTCAACAAGCTTCCCAAGCGGCTGGTGGTCTATGGCCCGCCGCAGACCGTCGAGACGACCAACCCCATCATCGGGGTGCACACCCGCCTCACCGATGAGGTGGACGACTGGAAGATCCAGCGCACCCTTCAGATGGTGCGCGAGATGGGCAGCCCCTGGATCGTCGAGTACTTTCCATGGGGCTACTATGAGCCGCAAGAGGGGCGCTACCAGTGGGGCCACCCCGACACGGTCATCAACCACGCCGTGGCCCAGGGACTCACCGTCATCGCCCGCATCGATTTCGTCCCCGAGTGGGCGCGGCCGCCCGAGACCACCTATCGCCACCTGGATCGCGACCATTACGATGACTATGCCGATTTCGTGGCCGCCTTTGTGGAGCGCTACCGGGGGCGTGTGGAGCACGTGGTCATCTGGAACGAGCCCAACCTGAGCTTTGAGTGGGGCTATCGTCTGCCCGATCCCGAGGCGTACACCGAACTCCTCTGCACCGCCTATCGCAGCGCCAAGGCCGCCAATCCCGACGTGCAGGTGTTGGCCGCAGGGCTGGCGCCCACCCTGGCGCCGCCGGGCAGCGAGTGGGGCATGGATGATCTCGTCTTTTTGCAGCGCATGTACGACGCGGGGGCGGCCGCTTGCTTTGACGGCATGGCCATCCACGCCTACGGCCTCACCTTTCCTCCCGATGACCCGGCCGACCCGCAAGAGATCAACTTCTCGCGGGCCGAGCTGATTCGCGACCTCATGGTGCGCAACGGCGACGCCGCCAAGCCCGCCTTCATCACCGAGGGGGGCTGGAACGACAACCCCCGCTGGACCAAGGCCGTCTCGCCGTACCTCCGGCTAGAGTACACCATCCGCGCCTATGAAAAGGCCCGGGAGGAGTGGGCCTGGGCCGAGGCGGTGTGTCTGTGGGCCTTTCGCTACCCCTGGCCGCAGCGCACCTACCAGGACAGCTATTCCTTTGTCACGCCCGAGTTCATCCCCAAGCCGATCTACCTGGAGACGCGCAACTATGCCCTCGGCCTCCCCTTCGAGTTCCTGGAGTCGGTGCCGTGATGGCCGCCTGGCGTGACCTCTGGACGCGGCTGCCCCGCCCCGCGCGCTGCTACGCCCCCCTCTGGGGGATAGTGGTGGCTGTGGTGCTGGGGCTGGCGGCCCTGCGCGCCTACGGCGGGCTGGCCGGCGTCGACCCCACCTGGGAGCGCATCCATCGCGAGGGGGTGGTGCGCGTGGGGATGGATGCCAGCTTTCCCCCCTTTGAGGTGGTGGACGACGCGGGACGCTTTTCGGGGCTCGACGTCGACCTGGCGACGGCCCTGGCGGAGCGCTGGGGCGTCGACGTCCAGTTCATCAATGTGCATTTCGACGGGGTGTACGACGCCCTGAGCAAGGAAAAGTTCGACCTCATCATCTCGGCGCTGCCCTACGACCGCACCATGACGCGCGACGTGGCCTACTCGGTGAGCTACTATGACGCGGGGCAGGTGCTCCTGGCGCCGCGTGGCGAGACGCGCGTCCAGTCGATCGCCGACCTGGACGGCGGCCTGTGCGGCGTCGAACTGGGCTCCGAGTCGCACCAGCTCGTGCGGCGCGTGGCGCGCGACCGGGGGCTGACCATCGAGGTGGTTGCCGCCCGCGAGGCGGGCGAGTTGCCGGAGCGGCTTCTGGCCGGGGAGGTGGACGGCGTGGTGTGCGATAGCCTGACGGCCCACGACTGGCTGGCGCGTTGGCCCGACCTGCGCGTGGCCGGCGGCGCGACATTCGCGGCGCAAGGCGAGACGAGCACCGTGGGCACGCTCTCCGGCGAAGGATACGTGAGCGGCGCGCTGACAGTGCGCGACCGGGTGTCGCCCGGCGACGCCGACACTCCGGCTGGCGCGACCCTGATGGCCGAGAAGTTGACGTTCGCGCCGGACGCGGCCTACGCTTGGACATGGTCGCCCACCGCCTATGACATGCTGCTGGCCGGCGATCTTACGTTCGAAGGCACCGGCACGGTGGACTTGGGCAGAGCCGAAGGCGACCTGATCAACGGCTCGTTCCGCGCGGTGCTGATGACCTACGACACGCTCACCGGCGCCGAGCACCTCTCAGGATGGACGCTCGTGAATGCCGGCGGAAAAGGCTACAATGCCGTGATCAAAGCCGAGAACGGCGAGGTGGTGCTGGAGTACGAATCGACGCGCGGCACCTTGATGTGGCTGAAGTAGCGTCCAGTAGAAAGAGAAGGCGGAACGTATGGCGAAACGATCTGGCTGGCGCAACCGGCTCGCGTTCCTTGCGCTGTGCCTCTGTGTGGCGGCGCGCGCGGACGCGGGTGCGCTGGAGACTTATGTGCGTCAGGCGGACGCTTCTTTCGCGTGGCGGCTGCGCGACACGCAGACGCTCGACGGGATCGAGGTCGCCACGCTGGAGCTGACCTCGCAAACGTGGCGCGGCGGCCGCTGGACGCACACGCTCTACATCGCGCGTCCCGGCACAGTGCGCCACCCTGCGACCGTCTTCCTCGATATCACGCATGGCGCAAGCCACAAGCATCTGCCTGCGGTCAAGCGTCTGGCCGAAACCGGCGGTACGTTGGTCGCGGTGCTCACCGACGTACCGAACCAGCCGCTGTATGGCAACCGGTACGAGGACGACCTGATCGCCTACACCTTCGATCAGTATCTGCGCGGCGGTGACGACTCTTGGCCGTTGCTGCTGCCGATGACCAAAAGCGCCGTGCGCGCCATGGACGCCATTCAGGCCTGGGCGCGTGCCACGCACGGACAGCAGGTCGAGCGCTTCGTGGTGTCCGGTGCCTCGAAGCGCGGCTGGACCACCTGGCTCGCCGGCGCGGTGGACCCGCGCGTCTGCGCCCTCGTGCCGGTGGTGATCGACATGCTCAACATGAAGGCGCAGACCCAGTGGGCGCAGCGCGTGTACGGACGTCAGAGCGAGAAGATCAGCGACTACACCGACATCGGCCTGATGGAGCGGCTGGATCAGCCGGAGGCCGCCCGCCTGCTGGAGATCGTGGATCCCTTCAGCTATCGCGCCGCCTTCACCATGCCCAAGCTGCTGCTGCTCGGTACGAACGATCCTTACTGGACCGTGGATGCCCTGCGCCATTACTGGAACGACCTGCCT
>ENA-UOUL01004311-UOUL01004311.1-bioreactor-metagenome-genome-assembly--contig:-NODE-4311-length-13310-cov-2.857629_pt1 | contig 13310 bp, 5 predicted proteins | sample MGYA00249838_ERZ747220 | MGnify/ENA primary metagenome ERZ747220 (study PRJEB28778, sample SAMN05720191) | bioreactor metagenome | isolation source: Anaerobic biogas reactor | place: USA:Washington...
TTTTTCCAAATCGAATCAGAGCATCCCGGAGGGCGCCGGGACATGAGGCGTACCGCTGGCTGAACTTGTCGACGCGTGTACAAGTGTGTTCTGCCAGGTCGAATATTGTTGAAACATTATACAACGCATGCTAAAATGAGGCAAAAGCGACACTCATTCCGTTAGGGAGGGACAATTATGGGCCGCTATCCCTTCAATCCTGTGGAGAAAGTCAGAGATCTGAAAGAGCTGACGGATTACAGCACGCGAACGTATGCGGATAAAGACGCCTACCTGATTATGACAGGCCGGGACTCGTATAAAGGCGTGACGTACCGCCAGTTTGGCAAGGAGCTCACCGCGCTGGCCAACGCGCTGATGACGCGAGGCTGGGCCGGGGAGCGCATGGCGCTGGTAGGCGAGAATTCCTACGAGTGGGTGCTCGCTTATTTTTCGATTGTCAATACCAACTCTACCGCGGTGCCGCTGGACAAGGAACTGACCGCGGAAGAACTGAAAGCTTTTGTGCTGCGCGCCAAGGCGACGGTGCTGTTTGTTTCCCCCTCGTACGCGGAGGAAGCGCAGATCATTCTGGATGCGGCGCCCGAGCTGCGGGTGGTTTCGCTGGGGGATGCGTTTGGCCCCGCAATGCCGCTGAGAGAGCTGGTTGACGAGGGCTTTGCGCTGCTGGCGCGCGGCGAAGACCGCTATACGAACCTGGAAATCGACCGGGAGCGCCCCTGCGCCATCATGTTCACTTCCGGCACGACGGGCGCTTCTAAGGGCGTTTTGCTGTGCCACCGCAACTTCGCGGCCGACACCGTGGCGGCCTGCCAGATGGTTCTGTTTAAGAAAGAGGACCTGATGCTCTCGCTGCTGCCCATCAACCACGCCTACGAGTGCGTGTGCGGCATATTCGGGCCGATGCTTTACGGCTCCACCGTGGCCTTCTGCCCGGGCGTCAAGCACCTGCCCGACTGCCTGAAGATGTTCAGGCCCACGGTGATGGTGCTGGTGCCGCTGTATGTGGAGACGTTCCATAGGCGTATATGGGAAAAGGCCAAAAAAGAGGGCAAGGAAGGCCAGCTGAAGATGGCTATCCGCCTGTGCAACCTGGCCGCGATATTTGGCATCAACCTCCGGGACATACTACTGCGCCAGGTGCGCGAAGCCTTTGGCGGGCGGCTCAGGCTGGTGGTGAGCGGCGGAGCATACATGAACCCCAAACTGATCAAGGCGTACCGCGACTTCGGCATCGTCATACTGCACGGCTATGGCGCGACTGAGTGTTCGCCCATCATCACGGCTAAGTTCATCGGATGGCGCCGGGATAAATCGGTGGGCGTGCCGCTGCCCTGCTGTGAGGTAAAAATTGACCAGGACGGCCAGATACTTGTCCGGGGCGAAAGCGTGTTTTTGGACTATCTGGACGATGAAGAGGGTACCGCGGAGGCGTTCGACGGCGATTGGTATAAATCCGGCGACCTCGGCTATAAAGATAAGGACGGTTTCATCTATGTGACTGGACGCAGCAAGGATATGATCGTATTGAAGAACGGCAAAAACATCATGCCGGAGGAGATCGAAAACCTGCTGCAGCAGAGCCCGCTGATCGCCGAGGTGATGGTGAAAGAAGCGCCGGGCGACGAAAACGGGTCGGACAAGCTGATGGCCATCATCTATCCCGATCCCGCCAAGAAGGAGGAGCTGGGCAGCGCCCTGCACAGTGCGCTGCAGCAGGAGATCGACAGCGTGAACAAGCAATTGGCCAGCTTCAAGCAGATCCGCCTGTTTGCGCTGCGCGATACGGAGTTCCCCAAGACAACAACCAGAAAGATCAAGCGTTATCAGGTCATATTCGGAAAGGGCCTCAGCAATGTTTGAGAAAGTCAAGCAAATCATCGAAGAGAATGTGGACTGCGGAAACGTCAAAATTGTTCTGGAAACGGATCTGATCAGCGATTTGCAGGTGAATTCGCTCGACCTGGTCGAGCTGGTGTGTGCGTTTGAGGTAGCGTTTGATATCGTTGTGCCGGAGAAGGATATCCGCAAGCTCTCCAAGGTCAGCGATATCGTCGCCTATCTTGAAAAGCGGGTCGCATGAAAGTGTTTTTCGCCCCGGCTGCGCCGTATGCGCTGGCCCGGGCGTGGACGGACGGCATATGGGAGGATAAAGCGCGGCGCGTAGAGCGTATGCGGCGGGATTCGGACAAGGCGCTGGCTCTCACTGCGCACCGCCTTTTGTGCTATGCGCTGAAAACCGTTTACGGTATCGTGCCCCGGCCTCAGGATTTCTCTCTGATGGCGCGCGGTAAGCCGTATCTTGCCGCGGAGCCGGACGTCCATTTCAGCATCAGCCATTCGGGCGGCATGGCGATGTGCGCGGTGCATAGTGAGCCGGTGGGTGCGGATATCGAGAAGGTGCGCCCCGTGGGAAAAGGCGTGCCGGAGCGCGTGATGTCGGCGGCTGAGTACCGGCTGTATATGGACGCCGAGGACAGGCAAACGCTGTTCTTTCAGATATGGACGCTTAAGGAAGCGTTTATTAAATATTCCGGCGAGGGGCTGGGCATACCGCTCAAGTCGTTTACCGTGTGCCCGTCGGGCAGCGGTGTTGACACCGACACGGGCTGCGCATTTTGGCTGATGCAGCCGGCCGCGGGGTATCAGGCGGCGGTATGCGCGAAGGGCGGCGCCGGGCCGGATATCTTGATGGTGAGCGAAGAGCAGCTTGCCCGCCAGCTGGGCAGGTGAGAAAAGGCCACAGGTTATAAGCTTTACTGAACGGGCAGGTCCCCGGGGAGCCCAATGCGGCTGCCGGGTCAATTTAGATGAATCTGTGTGGTTTATAGGCATCATGTAATTCAACAAAGAAACGGCGGTAGACAATATGAATCAGCAGAACGCACAATATGCCCTGTCTCACCCGCAGCAGCGTATCTGGTACGCGGAAATGCTGCATCCCGGAACCGGCATGTGGAACAACGCCGGTACGCTCAAAATCAAAGGCCGGCTGGATTTTAAACTGCTGGAGCAGGCGGTCAACGTGATGCTGCGCGATTACGAGACGCTGCGCATCCGCATCGGCCAGAAGGACGGCGAGCCGTACCAGTACGTCGCGGAATACGTGCCGCAAACCATCGACGTCATCGACTTTGCCGACCGCGGCATAGAAAAGCTGTATGAATGGGACAGCGTTCAGACGCAGACGCCCATGCCGCTGCTGGACAGCAGCCTTTTCTATTTTGCTTTCCTGCGGCTTGGCGAAGAGGAAGGCGGCATATACGCCAAGTTTCACCATATCATTTCCGACGCGTTGTCCATTGTGGAATTCTGCAACCACCTGATGGGCATCTATCAGGACCTGCTCGCCGGACGGGAGCCGAGGCACCCTGCCGTACGCTCCTATATCGAATACCTCACGGAAGAGAAAGCCTATCTTGAATCGTCTCGATTCCAGTACGACAAGGAATACTGGAACAAGATATTTGAAGAGCTCCCCGAACCCACCGTTATCAAACAGAAGAAGACCAGCAGCCACAGCCTGAAAGCCAAGCGGCGCACGTATCTGATAAGGCCGCGGCTGTCCAAGCAGATTCGCGATTTCTGCGAGAAGACGGGCGTCACCATTTATTCGCTGTTCCTGTCGGCGCTGGCGGTGTACATCAACCGCATCACCACGAAAAAGGACCTGGTGATCGGCGCGCCGGTGGCCAACCGCACCTCGCACCATGCCAAGACCATGTTCGGCATGTTTGTCAGCACGGTGCCCATGCGCGTGCGCGTAGAGGACGGCATGCTGTTCAGCGGGTTTGTCCAGGAGGTGTCCAACAGCTGGTTTTCCGCGCTGAAGCACCAGAAATACCCCTACAACCTGCTGATGCAGGATCTGCGTCAAAAGCACAAGGGGCTGGATTCGCTGTATGACGTGACGCTTTCTTATCAGATCGGCACGTTTGAGAAGAACGCCGACGATTTTACATATGGCGGGCGCTGGCATTTTCCCGGCTATCAGGAACCGTCGCTGGCTATTCATGTGAACGACCGGGAGGACGAGGGGCGTTTTGTGGTGGACTACGATTACCATACGTCGCTGTTCTCCGTCCGGGAGGTCGAGTTCATCCACGCGCACCTCATGAACATCATCCGAGACGCGCTTTTGCGCCCCGACACGCCGCTATATATGCTGGATTTGATGTCGGACGACGAATACGAGCGTGTGGTGTACCAGTTTAACGCCACCGAGACCATGTTCCCCAGGGGGGAAACGCTGGCGGACCTGTGGAGAAAGTTCTATGCGCAGACGGACCCGGATGCGACCGCGGTGATCTGCGGCGGCAAATCCATGACTTACCGCGAGCTGGACGAGCGCTCGTCAGCGCTGGCGCAGTATCTGCGCGGCAAGGGCATTGGGCCTGAGGACGTCGTGGCCTTGCTGCTGAAGCGGACGCTGGACTATCCCGTCTGCGTGCTGGCGGTGAGCAAATCCGGCGGCGCGTTTCTGCCCATCGATTCGGAAATCCCGCCGGAACGCGTGGCATACATACTGAAAGACAGCAGCGCCAAGGTGCTGCTGGTATCGCCCGAGCTGCTGTCCCGGCATACGATAGATGATGGCATCATCGTGATACCCACCGACATGGAGCTGGAGCCGGCGGATTGCCCAAAGAGCGATTGCAAGCCGGAGAACCTGGCCTACATCATATACACGTCCGGATCCACCGGTCAGCCCAAGGGCGTGCAGATCGAGAACCGGTCTATTGTGCACTTTGTATACTCGATGCTGCGCATCTGGGATTTTAAGCCCGGCGCGCGCATGCTGGGTTCTTCGTCCATTTCGTTTGACGTCAGCCTGATGGAATTCCTGCCCACGCTGATGAGCGGCAATACGCTGGTGCTCGCTCAGGAGCACGAGCTGGCAATACCGCGCAATCTGGTGAAACTGATCAAATCGACCGGGGTCAACATGATGGCGGTGACGCCCGGACGCATGGAGCAGATTCTTGCCGATAAGCAGGGCGCGTCCTGCCTGCGGAATTTCCGCGAGGTGGGCATGGGCGGCGACGCCGTCAACGAGCGGCTGCTTTCCCAGGTGCAGCAGGTGACGGACGCGCGCATCAGCGATTATTACGGGCCCACAGAGGCAACCATCATCTGCACCATAAGCGACCTGACCAACGCGAAAACGCCCAACATCGGCAGGCCGATGCACAATGTGAAGGCCTATATACTGGACAAATACAGAAATCCGGTGCCCATCGGCGTGCCGGGCGAGCTGTGTATCGGCGGGCCGGGGCTGGCGCGCGGCTATCTCGGCAAGCCGGAGATGACCGCGGAGCGTTTCATACCAAATCCGTTCCGGCCGGGCGAGAGAATCTACCGCACGGGCGATCTGGTGCGCTGGTATCCGCTGGGCGAGATCGAGTTTTTGGGGCGCATTGACCAGCAGGTCAAGATACGCGGCTACCGCATCGAGCTGGCGGAGATTGAAAGCCGTTTGCTGCAGGTGCCGGGCGTGACGGCCTGCGCCGTGGCCGCCCGCGAGGATGCTGAGGGCCGCAAGTATCTGTGCGCGTATCTTGTGGGGAACCCGCCGCCGCGCGCCGAGCTGAAAGCGCATCTTTTGCGCGACCTGCCCGCCTACATGGTGCCGTCCTGGTTCGTGACGGTGGACAGCCTGCCCTATAACACCAGCGGCAAGGTAGACCGCAGGCGGCTGCCCGACCCGATGGAGGCGCGGGAGACGCTGATTGACGACTTTGAGCCGCCGGAGACGCCCACGGAGATAGCGCTGGCGGAGATCTGGAGCACTGTGCTGAATGTTAAAACCATCGGGCGCAACGACAATTTCTTCGATATCGGCGGCGATTCGCTGAGCATCGTGCGCGTGCTTGCGCAGGTGCAGCTGCGCTTCTCGGTGGAGATCAACCTGGAAGATGTGAACCGTACGCCGATGCTGAAGGATTTTGCGGCGATGATCGACGCGGCGGAGGCGGAGTCGCAGGCTTACCGGCCGATACGGCCCGTTCCCGTAAGGGAGTATTATCCGGTATCGTCGGCGCAGCAGCGCATGTGGGTGCTTTCTCAGGGGGAAGACGCCATCACATACAATATGCCGGCGGCGTTTATTCTGCCTGACGAGGTGGATGAAAAGCGGCTGACCGCGGCGTTTGAAGCGCTGATAGCGCGCCATGATGCGCTGCGCACCCGGTTTGTGCTGCGCGACGGCGAGTTGTGCCAGCGCGTGGAGAAATGGGTGCCGTTTAAGCTGGAGAGGATCTCCTGCGAGCCGCGCCGCCTGAGAACTGTGCTCAAATCGCTGGTTAAGCCGTTCGATATGGGAAAGGCCCCGCTGATGCGGGCGACGCTGGTCGACACCGGCGCAAAACGGCTGCTGTACATCGACACGCACCACAGCGTCTGCGACGCGCGTTCAGTGCAGGTGCTGATGGAAGAACTGTCGGCGCTGTACGGAGGCAAAACGCTGCCGCCTGTGACGCTGCAGTATAAGAACTACGCCGTCTGGCAGCGCGAATCGGTGGATGAAGACGCGCTGGAGCGCCAGCGCGAGTTCTGGAAGTCGGAACTTTCCGGTGAGCTGCCGGTGCTCAACCTGTATACCGATAAACCGAGGCCGCCTCAGCAGCGCTTTGAAGGCGCGCGCTACGGCTTTAATCTGCCGCCCGAGGCCACGGAGGCGCTCAGGGCGTTTGCGGCGCAGCACGGCGGCACGCTGTTCATGGCGGTGCTGGCGGTGTTCAACGTGCTGCTGTCGCGCTACACCGGACAGGAGGACATCATCGTGGGCACGCCTGTGGCAGGCCGGAACCGTCCGGAGCTGCAGGATATGGTGGGCGTGTTCATCAACACGGTGCCGCTGCGCAATTATCCGCGCGGAGACCGCAGCTTTTCCGAGTTCTTCAGGGATCTGTCGCGAAACGCGTTCGCGGCATTGGCCAACGCCGATTACCCGCTCGAGCATATCGTGGCAGACCTTAAGCTGCCGCGCGACCTGTCGCGCAACCCGGTATTCGACGTCATGCTGAACCAGCTGAGGGGAGAGGAGACCCTGCCGATACCCGGCGCGGAGCCGTATCCGTTTGACCCCGGCGTCTCCAAGCTGGACCTCACTCTGGAAGTGCTGGAGCGGGACGGCCTGTCCTGCCAGTTTGAATACAACACGCGGCTGTTTAAAAAAGCACGCATCGAGCGCATGGCGACGCATTTCTGCCGGCTGGCCGAGGTGCTGACGGCTGAGCCGGACAAGCCCATCAAGGACGTGACGATGCTCACGCAGCAGGAACTGTGGCAGGTCACCCAGGGCTTCAACCAGACGGACCGCTCGCTGGAAAGGGAGCGTACCCTTCAGTCCGTATTCGAGGAAACCGCCCAGCGTTTTGCCGACAAGACGGCGGTGATCTGCGAAGGCGTGTCGCTCAGTTTCAGGGAGCTTAACGAGCGGGCCAACCGCTTCGCCCGCCTGCTGCGCGAAGAGGGCGTGGGCCGCAATACAGTGGTGGCGCTGTGCATGCGGCGCAGTGCCGACCTGATGGCCGCGCTTTTCGGCGTGTTGAAAGCCGGCGGCGCTTATCTGCCGCTGGACGTGTCGTATCCGGCGGAACGTCTGGCGTTTATGCTGTCGGACAGCGGCACGAAGATACTGCTGACGGACGGCTCGGTCAATGTGCCGTTCGAGGGGAAAGTGCTGAATGTATGGGAGGTGCCGGACAGCGGCCCGTGCGATAACCTGCCCGCCATCGACCGGCCCGAAGACGCGGCATACGTCATCTACACATCCGGCTCCACCGGCCAGCCCAAGGGTACGGCGCTGCCCCAGCGCGGACTGCTGAACCTTTATGAGGACACCCGGCACACCATCGGTTTTGATCCGGAGCAGACCAGCATTTCCGTCACCACCGTTGCGTTCGATATATTCATCGGCGACGCAGTGCTGCCGCTGATGAACGGCAGCACGCTGGTGCTCTGCACCGAGGAGGAGCTGCGGCAGGCGCATCTCATCGCCCCGCTGATCGACCTGTACGGCGTGCAGTATATACAGACCACGCCCACCCGGATGCGCGTCATGATGGAAAGCGCCGTGTTCCGCGCGGCGGCAGGACGCCATATCAAAAAGATAGTGCTGGGCGGCGAGATGATACCGGTATCGCTGCTCAAGCTGCTGAGGAAACACATTCCCGGCGTGCGCATCATAAACGGCTACGGGCCTTCCGAAGCCACGGTGTACGCGTCTTTCAAGGATTTGACCAACGCCTCTTCCGTCACCATCGGGCGGCCGATAACCAACACGCGCATGTACATACTGGACGCGTACCGCAGGCCGGTGCCCATTGGTGTGCTGGGCGAGCTGTATATCAGCGGCGCAGGAGTGGCCCCGGGCTATTTGGGCAGGGAAACGCTGACCCGTGCCCGGTTTGTGCCCGATCCGTTCTGGCCCGGCCATACCATGTACCAGACGGGTGACGTGTGCGCTTTCCGGGAGGACGGCGAGATCGAGATGAGCGGGCGTGCGGACCATCAGGTCAAAATACGCGGCCTGAGAATCGAGCTGGGCGAGATCGAGGCGGCTCTCCGCCAGGTGAAGGGCGTCCGCGAAGCTGTGGTCAAGGACTGGGGAGAAGGCGCGGAAAAATATCTTTGCGCGTATTACGCAGCCGACCCGGACGTGACCGCCGCGGCGCTGCGCGAGCACCTGTCCGCGAAGCTGCCCGTCTATATGGTGCCGTCGTTCTTCGTTCCGATGCCGGCGCTGCCCACCACGCTGAACGGCAAGGTGGACCGCAAGGCACTGCCTGAGCCGGAGCGGGCGCGGCCCGGAGCGCGCGTTGAAAAGGGGACCATGAGCGCTGCGGAAAAGAAGATGGCGCGGGTATGGTCCAAAGTGCTGGGCATTGCCGATATCGGGCCGGAGTCCAATTTCTTCGAGCTGGGCGGCGATTCGCTGGGCGTCATCAAGGTGCAGGCGTCGATATTGCAGTACGGATGGTCTGTCAGCACGCGCACGTTCTACGATAAGCAGACGCTGCGCGGCGTGTGCGCTGCCCTCAATACAGGCGGCGCGGCCTCTGTACCGGCTGCGGAAAGCGCAGCAAAGAGGGCAGCGGCGGTGCCCGACTTCCCGCATTTGAAGCCGCCAAAGATGAAAAACATACTGCTGACGGGCGCGACCGGCTATCTGGGTGCGCTGCTGGCGGCGGAACTGGTCCGGCGCCTGCCGGATGCGCGCTTGCATTGCGTGGTGCGGGCGCAGAACGACGCGGCGGCCATGAGGCGGCTCTATGACGTGATGGCGTATTATTTCGGGCCGGACGCGGTGCCGGACAGCCGGATATCGGTGCTGTGCGGGGATATCGCGCAGGAGGGCTTCGGGCTCGGGCAAAGAGCGCGCCGCGCGCTGGAAGGCGTGGATACCATCATCCACTGCGCGGCGGTGACCGACCATGTGGGCCACGCCGGTATGTTCGACCGCGTCAACGTGAGCGGCACGGAGCACGCCATTGCGCTGGCGCAGGAACTGGATGCCGCGCTGCTGCACATATCGACGACCAGCGTGGCGGGCACGGCGCTTGCCGACGGTTCGGGGAAAGAGGCGGTGTTCGACGAGCGCAGCTATGATATCGGGCAGAACTATGCCGAAAACGACTACGTGCGCAGCAAGTACCTCGCCGAAGGGCGTGTATTGGGCGCGATGGCCGAGGGGCTCAACGCGCGTATATTCCGCGTGGGCAACCTGACGGCGACCACGGATGGGCGGTTCCAGATCCGTCCGGAAAGGAACGCTTTCGCCAACCGGCTAAAGACGCTGTGCACGCTGCAGAGCATACCGCTGCGCATGCTGGCCATGCGGGTGGAAATGACGCCCGCGGACGCATGCGCGCGCGCAATTATCGCGCTTTCGCTAATCTCTGACGATATTTTACCGATATACAATGTGTACAACACCAACCTGCTGACAGGCGGCGAACTGATAAGCCTGATGGAAGCCTGCGGCCGCCGCGTCCGGGTGGTGTCCGACCGGGAGTTCGCGGCGGAACTGAGCGAGCTGTCGCGCCGGGGCCGTCTGGATGTGCTGGCCGGTCTGATGGAGGAACTGAACCCGGGATACAGGCCGCCCACCATTACCGTGACGGCGGAGCTGACCGACCGCAGGTTGAGGAAAGCCGGGTTTGAGTGGCCCGTGATCGATAAGGCGTATATAAGCCGCTTTATGAGCCTCATCGAAGCGGAGCGGGCTGAAAGGAGAACAGAGAGCTGATGGGTCTTGGATTTTACGCAATATGTGTGACATTCCTGATACTGATTGTCATGTTTGTCTATACCATATTGCTCCAAAATAAGAGACAGCTCCATTATGTATTTATACTGGTCATTGTAGAATTGTTCATATGGTCGGCCAGCGTACTGGCGCGCGGCCTCTCCGCCGGCAACCAGGCTATGGTGATATTCTGGGAGAACATCACGTATATCGGCGCGGGTATGGTGCCGGTATCGCTTGTTTTTCTGGCGCGGGCTTATTCGGGCAAGCATGTGAGCAAACCGTATCTGCTGCTCTGTATTGTGCCGCTGGCCACCCAGGTGATGGCCTGGACCAACGATTACCACCACCTGTTTTATCTGGAATACGGGAAAGTCGGAGAGCCCAATATATTTGGCGCATATTTTTATTTTCACGCGGCATATTCGTATATCTGCCTGACCATCGGTTTCATCTACATGTGTTATGTGGCGATCAAAAACCGCGGGCTGTTCTCGATACAGGCGCTGCTTATCATTATCGGCACCATCATTCCGACGGTGCCGAACATTTGTTATACGCTGGGCGTTCCGGGCTTTGACGTGTATTCCACCCCCATCGGCTTTACGTTTATGCTGCTGCTCTATCTGCTCGCGATGTTCCGGTTCAATCTGCTCAAGGTGTCGCCCATCGCGCTGCAGACTGTTATCAACCGTATCTCCGACGGCTTTATCGTGGTGGATACCGATATGAACATCATCGAGTTCAACAAGACTTATGTGGATAATTTCCATTACATTACCGGCTTGCAGCGCGGGGAAAATTTCTATACAATCTTAAAGAGTTCGGACCGTTCCAACTTAAGCGCAGACCAGTACAGAGAGCTCATTTTAAGCGCTGCCGAGGCCGAGTCCACGCTGGTTAAGGATGTCGAGGTGGATGCGGGAGACTCCAAGCAGTACTATACCGTGGAGTTTACGCCCATTATCCAGTGGGACCGGTGCACCGCGGTCATCCTGCTGTTTAAGAACATCACCCAGCATATCAAGGATATGCTCAAGATACAGGAAAACCAGGCGATATTGCTGGAGCGCGAGCGACTGGCGTCGCTGGGGCAGCTGATCGGCGGCATTGCGCACAACTTAAAAACGCCCATCATGTCGGTAGCGGGCGGTATCGACCAGGTGGAATGGCTGGTGGATGAATACGCGGCGTCTGTGGGAGACCCTGAGGTCACGGCAGAAGATCATGCCGAGATCGCGGGGGAGATGAAAAAATGGCTGGGCCGCATGCGGCTGCATATGGGCTATATGTCCGAAGTCATATCCACGGTGAAGGACCAGGCGACGACGTTCGCCAATACCGATCTCACGTGGTTTACCCTGGACGAGATGCTCAAGCGCGTTAAGATACTGATGCAGCACGAGATCGTCAAAAACAAGTGCCGTTACCGTGAGGAAATCCAGGCTGATACCAGCCTGCGCATCAACGGCGATGTGAACAGCATGGTGCAGGTGCTCGACAATATCGTCGTCAACGCCATCCAGGCTTACGAGGGCAAGGGCGGCGAAGTCATTCTCAAGGTTGTCCGTGAGGGCAACACGCTGCTTATCACGGTATGCGACTTCGGTAAGGGGATAGACGAGAAAATAAAGGACCGCCTGTTTAAGGAAATGGTGACGACAAAGGGCAAGTATGGAACGGGCCTCGGGCTGTACATGTCTTACAGCACCATAAAGGGTATGTTCAGGGGAAATATGTGGTTTGAATCCAGCCCCGGCCAGGGAACCAAGTTCTATATCCAGGTGCCTTTGCTGCTGGCTGAAACAACCGCGGAGGATGACCAAATTGCGTAAGAACCAGAGGATGGAGCTATCACAAGAGTATAAGATCATGGTGGTAGACGACGAGGAAGGCATACTCGATAGCATTCAGGCCCTTCTGAATCGCAATGGCTACTGGTGTGCGTGTTTCTCCAACCCGCTGGAAGCTTTGGAAGAGCTGAAACGCGAGCATTACGACCTGCTGATACTGGACTATTTCATGCAGCCCATCCACGGCGAGGAAGTGGTGCAGGAAGTACGCAAGACCAACTCCGAGCTTTACATACTGCTGCTGACCGGCCATAAGGACTTGGCGCCGCCCATCAGCACCATCAAATCGCTGGATATCCAGGCTTACTGCGAGAAGAGCGACCGGCTGGACCAGCTCCAGCTGCTGATCGAATCGGGCATCAAGTCGATTTCGCAGATGCGCACCATCAAGCAGTTCCGCGACGGCCTGCAAAGCATACTGGGCTCGGTGCCCAAAATATATCAGCTTCAGCCTATCGGCAGCATACTCGAGGAGATATTGAAGCAGCTGCTGCCCATGACAGGCAGCGCGGATGCTTTCATACTGGTGGACGACATCCCGAGCAACGAGCTGACCCCGGGCGATGAAGCCCGCAAGAGCATATTCAAGGGCATCGGGCAGTACAATGTGGACATCGACGAGTTTCCGGAGCTGCTGGACCACCGGCTGATGGAGGCCATCGGTCGCGCGCGCACCGATATGACCGTCGTGCAGCACACGGATGGTGTGATATTCCCGCTGGGTGACGAGAACAACTCGGCCATCGGCGCGATCTATGTGAGCGGCATCGATACCGACGAAGGCATCAAACTGCTGCAGATATACGCGCGGCAGGCGGCATCGTCCATCAACAACGCATTTTTGCACTCGCTGGTCAATACCAAGAACGAGGAGCTGAGCAACACCTACGCGCAGCTCAAGGTGCGGTATATGGATACCATCGAGGTGCTGCGGCTCGCGGTGGACGCCAAGGACGAATACACGCGCGGCCATTCCGACCGCGTTTCCTACTACGCCACCAAAATAGGCAGGCGGATGGGGCTGCCGCCGGAGGAACTGGAGAAGCTGCGCATCGCCGGCGTGTTCCACGACATCGGCAAGATCGGCACGGCGGACGACATATTGCTCAAGAGTGAAACGCTGAGCCCCGAAGAATACGAGGAGGTCAAGCGCCATCCCATCAAAGGCGCGATGATACTGTCCGCAGTGTCGATGTTTGCGGACA
>ENA-UOUL01004312-UOUL01004312.1-bioreactor-metagenome-genome-assembly--contig:-NODE-4312-length-13305-cov-5.507560_pt1 | contig 13305 bp, 12 predicted proteins | sample MGYA00249838_ERZ747220 | MGnify/ENA primary metagenome ERZ747220 (study PRJEB28778, sample SAMN05720191) | bioreactor metagenome | isolation source: Anaerobic biogas reactor | place: USA:Washington...
AACTCAAACCTTAATGCTTTGATAGTACTTGTCTTTTTCCGCCTGCGTATTGCCTCCCTCGGTCAGCGTAGCGCCGCTATATTTCCCTCATTCGGCTTCACGCAGCCGAAAAAATCCCGCGTCCATCCTTGCATGAACGTTTTCGTTTAGTATGAGCCGGAGCCGATTGATATAATATGACCGGGCCGCAAGGCCCGGTCATATGTGTTTGATTCTGTTTACTTCACCCGGGTCAGCGAGATGCTCTCACCGGTGCCGCCGGGCAGGGTCAGCTTGTCGCCGTCCAGCTTGAACTCGCCGCCGTCCTCGGTCACCGTCTCGCCCATCTTGGTGGTCAAGGTGATCTTGTTGCCGTCCACCTTGTAGATCATCTCGGGCGCATCCTTCATGGCGGCGTCGATCTGATCATCGGGCAGGCCGGCTGACTTCATCATCTCCTTGGTGAATTCCACCATGCTCTTGCCGCCGATGGTGATGAGCACCTTGCCATCCTTGGTGAACTCATACACCACCTGGCCTGCCTCGGCGCCCAGATCGCCCATGCCCATCTGCTGGGCCAGGTCGGGGGCGGTCCACTTGCCTTCAATGGAGGCCTTGCCCCCACAGGCGGTCAGCAGCACGGCCACCACGGCCAGGGAAAGATCATCATCAGGGTTTTCTTGGTTTTCATCATTTTTCTCCTTCGTTCCACATGATTATTTCTTCCTGCCGCCAGAGGGTGTGGCAGGTAAAGAATGCGCAAAAGGATTGACCAATAATATCACATAATTCGCCTGGACCAACCCCGCTTCTGTACATTTTCTGTGCGTACTGAAATTAGGCAGCGTCAGTCAGCCGGCCCCCGCATCAGGGGTAGCCCCAGCGCGATCAGCTGCTGCGCCACGGGGTCATCGCTCTGCCCGACGCACGAGCCATCCTCCTGCAGCAGCGTCAGCCTGTCGCTGCCATCCCTGAGGTAGGGGGCGTAGAGCAGCTGTGCGCCGGCGTCTGTTTTGTCAAATCGGGGCTCGAAGCTCTGCTCGGTCAGCAGGGGCAGCAGGTCTGCTATCGCCTGGGCCTGATCTGCGGGCATGGCCGGCAGCTTGGTGGGCGCGGGCACCTCCTGTGCAGATTCTTCGCCATTTAGGCCATGGGTGCGCAGGAAGGCCAGCAGCAGCGCAGGGTCGTTCCTGAGGTCGCCCGGCAGCTCCCGCACATCAAACTGTGTGCGGCTGCCGTCCCGCTCCAATGTGATGATGATGTCCGTGTATACCCACGAGCCCACGCTGCGGTACACAAGCAGAATGTCCCGACCATCGACCGCGCGGGCGGGTGCTATGCTGATCAGAAGCAGCAAAGCGGACAGCAGCGATATCAGGCGCTTGATCATGTGCATTCTCCTTTCTCAACCATCTTCCTCCCTGTGACGCCGGTTGGGACGAAAAAGTTCCGCCTTGGATGATGAAAAACAATCATGAAACAATAAGAACGCCCCACATGCGTGAGGCATTCGCAGAGTATCAAGAAGCCTAAGGGAGGTGTCGGAGGGCTCTGCCCTCTGACTGTAATCCGCGCCAGCGACATGTGCGGTGGCGCGGCAGGTCTTGCGTAAGCAAGGGCTACCATGCCCTCCGCCGCCCGGGAACGAAGTGAGAGGCGGAGGGCCAAAGGCCTGACCATCGAAAAACCGCGGTTTTTTGATGGCGTGAAAACGCCCCACATGCGTGAGGCGTTCGAAGTCGTGTTGTCAGTTGGAAGCGATCAGGCTGCCGCCGGCCTCGGCTGGTTGCGCACCTGCATCTTCTGCCAGAGGATGACCAGCACGACCAGGCCGATGCCGATGAGGTCGGTGATGGCGGCGGGGTGAATCAGCATCAGGCCGCCCGCCAGCGCCATCAGCTGCTGGAGGACGTTGAGCTTGGTCACATAGAAGCGCTGCAGCGCCATGGATACGCCAAACATGCCGATCAGGGCCGTGATGGTCATGCGGATGATGTCGTACCAGGGGGCGTTGATCATCAGCAGCTCGGGGCTGAAGATGAACAGGTAAGGAATCAGGAAGGCCGCGATGGCCAGGCGCGTGGCCTCAAAGCCGGTCTTGATGGGATCGGCCTTGGCGATGGCTGAACCTGCCATGGCCGCCAGGCATACAGGCGGCGTGATATCCGCCACGATGCCAAAGTAGAAGGTGAACAGGTGCGGAGGCAGGTTGACAAAGCCGGGGCCGGCTGCCTGCAGACTCGCCACCACCTCGGGCAGGGCCACCTGCATGGCCTTGATAACCACCGGTGCCATGACGGACGAGGTGATCAGGTAGTTGGCCGTGGTGGGCACGCCCATGCCCAGGATGATGGAGGTGATCATGGTGAAGAACAGCAGCAAAATCAGGTTGCCGCCGGCCAGGTCGGTCAGGCCGCCGCCGATGCGGCCGCCAATGCCCGTCACCGTGATCACACCCGATACCACGCCCGAGGTGCCGCAGGCCAGGGCCACGCCCAGCACGCTGCGGGCGCCTGTCTCCAGCGCGCTCCAATAGTCGCGCCCGGTCAGGCCGGGGCGGCTGTCCATGATCTGCTGGACGCTCTTTTTGCCGGGCACCAGCAGCTCCACAATGGTTTTGAAGTACCCGCCGACGGCGGCCACGATCATGCCGATCAGGGCGGCGTAGGCCGGGGTGAGGGAGGTGCCGACCAGAATGAAGATGATGGCCAGCAGCGGCAGGGCCAGGTAGCCGTTTTCCATGATCAGCTTTTTGGCCTTGGGCAGCTTATCCTTGGCCAGGCCCATCAGGCCGTGCTTCTTGGACTCCAGGTCGATGATCATGTAGATGCCGGTGAAGTACAGCAGCGCCGGGATGATGGCGGCCTTGATGATGGTGCCGTAGTTGACGCCCACCGAGTCCACCATCAGGAAGGCGGCAGCGCCCATGACCGGGGGCATGATCTGACCGCCGGTGGAGGCGGCGGCTTCCACCGCGCCGGCAAACTGTGGGCGGTAGCCCATGCGCTTCATCATGGGGATGGTGAAGCTGCCCGTGCCCACCGTGTTGGCCACCGAGCTGCCCGATACCGTGCCCATCAGCGCGGAGCTGAGGACGGCCACCTTGGCGGGGCCGCCACGGCGGTGACCGGCCAGGGCGTTGGCCAGGTCGATGAAGAACTGCCCGACGCCCGTCTTCTCCAGGAAGGCGCCAAACAGCATGAACAGGAAGATGAAGGTCGTACAGGCGCCGATGGCCGGGCCGAAGACCCCCTCCTTGTCATACCACAGGTGCTCCACAATCTTGCGGATGCTCAGGTTGCTCTTGAGGAAGCCGGGCAGGTATTGCCCAAACAGGGCGATCAGGATGAACGTGCCCGCGATGATGACGATGGGCAGGCCCACCACGCGCCGCGTTGCCTCCAGCAGCAAAATGACGCCCAATATGCCCAGGTACATTTCATAGGGTTTCAGCCGCAGGCGGGCGTTGAGGGCGTTCTCGTTGACCACCTGGTAAAAGCACACGCCAAAGGCGATGACTGCCAGCGCGATGTCATACCAGGGCAAGGTCGTCTTGCTGGAGGTTCTTTTTGCGGGATACAGCAGAAAGCCCAGCAGCATCACCAGCCCCAGGTGCAGGGGGCGGATGAAGGTGATGGGGTTAAAAGTGTTGTACAGCTGGATGATGGAAAACAGCACGCAGATAACGCCGATGGCTTTGCCGCGGAAGTCCGGAAGCACACGGAAGGCGCTTTCGCGGTCATATTTGTTCATGATCGCTTCCAGCTCGGCCTGGTTGACCTCTTCGTGCACTGCCTCGATCGGCGCCTCAACACCCGGCGGGATAATCGCCTCAGGCATGTCGGGGATATTGTTTTGATCGGCCATGATAACACTCCTTGTTGTAATCAGGGAGGTACCCGATGGAGACGGATACCTCCCTGTAAGAATACCGGTTTATGTCTGGCTAACTACCCGATTGCGGGCTGCCATCTCGCCGGAGGGGTCAGAGCGTTCAGGGCAGCTTGGACTGCTCGGGAATCTCTACGCCCACTTCGGTGAAGTATTTGGCCGCGCCGGGGTGGATGGGGCAGGGGATGCCCTCGACGGCAAAGGCAGGATCCAGCACCTGGGCCTTGGCGTGCGTCATTTCACCCTTATTTTCAAACAGGGCCTTGGTCAGGTTGTACACCAGCTCCTCATCCAGATCCTTGGCAACGATGATGGTGGCCGTGATGGAGGGGATGGTTACCTCAGGCTCCTGGCCCTCGTAGGTGCCGGCCGGCACTTTGACGGGCACATAGAAGGAATACTTTTCCTGCAGGGTGGCCATCTGCTCGTCCGTCAGGCTGATCAGGCGCACGGGGCGCTTGATGGCGGCGGAGATGATGCCCGTGTTGGGGATACCGGCGGTAACGAAGAAGGCATCAATGGTCATGTTCTGGAAAGCGGTGGAGCTCTCGTCAAAGGACAGCCACTGCACCTTGATGTCTTCCGTGGTCAGGCCGGCCAGCTCGAGGATCTGCAGGGCGTTGATGGAGGTGCCCGATCCGGCGGCGCCGATGGACACGGCCTTGCCCTTGAGGTCTTCGATGTTCTTGATGTCGCCGTCAGCGGCAACGACCAGGTGCACGGCTTCGGGGTAAAGGGCAGCCATGGCGTAGAAGTTGTCAAACTTTTCGCCTTCAAAGATGTCCTTATCGCCGTTGTAGGCGTAGAAGATGGTGTCGTTCTGGGACCAGCCCAGCTGATAGCCGCCGTCGCAGACTTCTACGATGTTGGCCTTGGAGGCGCCGGTGACCAAGGGGGTGACTTCCACATCCAGGTCACTCCTGTTCCACATGGTGGCAATCTCGGAGCCAAAGGCATAGTAGGTGCCGGCGGTGCCGCCGGTGCCCATGGTGAGCACGGTCACGGCGGAGGCGGGCAGGGCAGTCAGCAGGCACAGGGCGAAGACCAGGGCGAGGATCCTTTTCATGATGTCGAATTCTCCTTTCGATTGTGGGGTCTTATTTAGATATCCGAGTTGAGTTGCACATAGTTTACCAGATATGATAAAGGTCTGTCAAACAAACGAAGATAAAACATACAAAGACCGTATAATTACAGGAAAGTACGCATCAGTTTCACGGCCTCATCCCCGCCGGAAGAAAGCAGGGAAACGCTGCCGGGCTGGCCGCTATCGTTCAGCAGGTGCAGGCTGCGCAGCTTGTCCTCCAGCTGGCGGGCTACGCGCGGGCTGTCGTCAATCAGCTGAGCGCCGCGGAAGAAGGGGGCGATGGCCTCCTTCAGGAAGGGGTAGTGGGTGCAGCCCAGCACCACCACGTCGAAGCGGCGATCCTGATAGGGGGCAAACAGATCGGTCAAAAATGCATGCAGGTTGTCGCCGCCCAGCTCCCGGCGCTCCACAAACTCCATCAGCCCGGGCGCGGGCAGGCTGACCACATGGTCGCCATGCTGGCCGTACAGCGCGGCGTAGCGCTCGGTTTTAAAGGTGGCCGGTGTGGCCAACGCCAGGATGTCGCCCGAGCGGCGCAATTTCTGCGCCTCCTCCAGCGCCGGCTGAATGCCCAGCACGGGGATCAGCAGCTCCTGCTGGAGGGCCGCCAGCGCCACGCCGGTGGCCGTGTTGCACGCGATGACCAGCGCCTTGATGCCCCGCTGCACCAGCTGCTCCGCCGCCGCGCGGGTGAGGGCCAGGATGTCTTCCGGCGGGCGCACCCCGTAGGGCGCGTTGGCCGAGTCTCCATAGTAGACCAGGTTCTCGTGGGGCAGGGCTTCGCGCACCGTTTTCAGCACGCTCAATCCCCCGATGCCGCTGTCAAACAGCCCGATGGGCGCAGTGGATGCCATGGGATACCTCCAAATGTGTACTTGATTGTTGTCCCAGTATAGGCGAAAACCAGTACAAAGTAAACGCCGCTTCGATAGGTGACCGCGTTGCCGCGGGCGGATGTGCATGGTACAATCCGGCTGTACAACAATACAGACAGGGGGATATCAGCATGGGCAGTTTGAGGCTGGCCCGGCAGGAGGACCTGCCGGCCATGATGGATATTTTTGCGCAGGCCAAGGCCTACATGGCGACGCAGGGCATCGACCAGTGGCAGGGCGACTACCCGGGGGAACAGGACTTCCGGGAGGACATCGCCAACGGAAATTCCTGGCTATGGGTGGAAAATGACCAGGTGGCGGGCATCGCGGCCCTGGTGATGGGGGACGATCCCTTCTACCGGGTGATTGATGCCACCACGGCCTCGGGCGGCACCGGGTGGCTAACAGAGGACACGCCCTACGCGGCCCTGCACCGCTTTGCCCTGCGAAAAGACAGGCGGGGGGCGGGGGCTGCCTCGGCCATGATGCGGGCGATGGAGGATGTCTGCCGCGCCCGGGGGGCTGCCAGCCTGCGCACCGATACCCACCGGGGCAACATGCCCATGCGTGGCTTTCTGCTCAAAAGCGGCTTCACTTTGTGCGGCGAAGTGATCTACGATGTGATCACCGACGCCGACCCGGTGCGCATCGCGTTTGAAAAGCGGTTCGTCTGACCGGGCGCAGCCCGAGTGGACAGGCCGGAACAAAGGAGGCATGAGCATGATGCAATTGGTTTGTTACCGCAAGTGCAGCACCTGCCGCAAGGTGGTCCAGCTGCTGCACGACAAGGGCGTAGTGTTTGAGGAGCGGCAGATCGACCTGGAGCGCCCCACGGAGCAAGAGCTGCGGCGCTGGCATCGGCTCAGCGGCTTGCCGCTGCGCCGCTTTTTCAACACCAGCGGCATGAAATACCGGGCGCTTGGGTTGGCGCAAAAGCTGAACGACATGCCGGAGGATGAGCAGTACCGCCTGCTGGCCACCGACGGCATGCTGGTCAAGCGCCCCATCTTGCTGGGCGGGGACAAGGTGCTGGTGGGCGCTGACGTGACCCGGTGGGCTGGCGGACACAACGCCTGAAGTAGTCATATGTACAAAAGCCCGGCCGCAATGATTGCGGCCGGGCTTTTGTGTAACGAGGCGAATTAGGTAATGGGCGCGGGGTTGAACAGGCACAGGTCGTTGTGGATGCCATAGCGCTCGGCAGCGGGGCGGATGCGCCCGCTGGCCACATCCACAATCTGGCGGAACAGCGCCTCGCCCAGCCGGGGGATGGTGCTGCCGCCCGTGGCGGCCGGGCCCGCGTCAAAGTCGATCAGGTCGCCCCACTGCTCCTTCAGCTCGGTGCGGGAACTCACCTTGATGACCGGCGCTGCGGCCAGGCCGTAGGGCGTGCCGCGGCCCGTCATGAACACCTGCAGGGTGATGCCGCTGGCCAGCTGGCAGGGGCCGCACACAAAATCGCTGGCCGGGGTGGCGGCGAAGATCATGCCGCGGCGGGTGGGCCGCTCGGCGGGCGACAGCACCTGCACGATGGGGGCCGTGCCGGACTTGGCGATGGCGCCCAGCGTCTTTTCCACAATGTTGCTCAGCCCGCCCTCCCTGTTGCCGGGGGAGGGGTTGACGCTGCGGTCTACCTGGCCGCCGCGCAGGTAGTCATCGTACCAGCGCATCTCCTGGGCCAGCCTGTCCCGGCAGGCTTCGTCCACGCAGCGCCGGGCGATCAGGTGCACGGCGTCGCGCACCTCGGTCACCTCGGAAAACAGCACCGTGCCGCCCGCCTCCACCAACAGGTCAGCCGCGTAGCCGGCCACGGGGTTGGCCGTCATGCCGGAGAAGGCATCGCTGCCGCCGCACTGCAGGCCGATCATCAGCTGCGACAGGGGCAGCACCTGCCGCCGGCGGCGGTTGAGGCGCTCCAGCTTGCGCTCGGCCATGCGCAGGATGGCGGCCACCATGGCGTCAAAGCCCGCCTCCTGCTGCAGGAGGATCACGTTGCCCTGCGTGTTGTCCCGGGCATCCAGCAGCAGGCCGGCATGCAGCGGCTCGCAGCCCAGGCCCACCGCCATCACCTCGCCGCCGAAGTTGGGGTGGTGCACCAGGTGGCGCAGCGTGCGCAGGGGGATGGCGGCGCCGGGCGCGTCGATGGCCACGCCGCAGCCGAAGGCATGGGTGAGCGGGGCAATGCCCTCCACATGGGGGTAGCGGGGCAGCAGCTCCCGGCGGATGCGCTCCGCGGCCATGTTCACCACCCCGGCCACGCACTGCACGGTGGTGTGGATGCCCAGCAGGTTGCGGGTGCCGGCGTAGCCGCCGCCGGCGTCGGGATACCCTTCAAAGGTGCGCAGCGGCGCCCGGGGCAGCGGCGGCGCGGCCTGGCCCCAGGGCATGTCATGCAGCGCGGGCGGGTCGGGCAGGCGCAGCGCGGCTTCGTGCACCCAGTCTCCCCGCCGAACTGGTGCCAGCGCGTAGCCGATCACCGCGCCATAGCGGATGACCTCGCCGCCCTCGGGGATATCCTTCAGGGCTATTTTGTGGGCCTGGGGGATATCCCGGAGGGCGTTCACGCCGGGCGCAGCCATTTCGCCCCCGGCGATGTCCCGCACGGCGACGGCCACGTTGTCCCGCTCATGCAGGCGAAGGATTAGGTGTTTCTTCATATCATGATCAGCCCCCTGCCGGGCGGTCACCCCGCGATGAACGCCTTCAGCTCGTCCACAAAGCGTTCGGGCTCCTCCAGGTGGCTGGCGTGGGCGCTGTGTTCAAACACAAGCTCGCTGTAGCGGCCGCCGTTCTCTTTGTATTGCTCCAGCACGGCGCGGGTCTGGCCCACCATGGGCTGGGGCGGGAAGGCCTCGGCCCCGGGATAGCCGGGCACCACGCCCAGCTGGCCCAGCACCGCCAGGTCGGAGTAACTCTGGTCGCTGACCAACGTATCCTTGGCGCCGCGGATCCACAGCACGGGGGGGTGCGGGTTGATCTGGGCAAAGGCGGATACATTGGCGTACTGGGGTGCCAGGGCGTTGGAGATGCCGCGCGTGCCGGGCAGCACATAGGGGAATTCGGCCAGCGGCTGATAGTCGCCGGGGTAATAGTCCTCCCCCAGGTGTATTTTGAGCAGCTCGTCCACATACAGGTCCTGCCAGGCCTTGTCCACCGGCCAGCCGGCGGCGAAGAGGGATTTCTCCAGCACCGCGCGGGCGGCCATGGGGTCGTCGCCGCGGTCCTGCTCCCCAAGCTTTTGCAAAAAGGCCGGGTTGGCAAAGCCGCCGGGCGAGCCCCAGCCCCGCTCGTCATACATCCGGCCCTCCTCGCCGCGGGTGCCGCCAAAGCCATAGGGCGACATGGGGGACAGCAATATCAGGTGCGTCAGGCGCTCCGGGTGGTTGACGGCATAGCGCCAGGCCACGCCGCCGCCCAGCGACCAGCCCAGCAGGGCAAAGCGCTGCCAGCCCAGGGCATCGGCCAGGGCGTTGAGGTCGTCCGCCCAGTCGCACAGCGCGGTGGGCGCGTGCACGGGGGTGGCCTGGGTGTCGCCAAAGCCGTTGAGGTCGGGCGCCACGATGTCAAAGTGCGGCGCCAGGGCCTGGATGGTGGGGAAGAAAAACGCGGCCGAGGACGCGTTGCCGTGCACCAGCATCAGCTTGGGTTTGCCCGGGTTGGACAGGCGGTAGCAGGCCGTGCGCCGGCGGGCGGTATCTATCAAGGTCTTCTGCGGGTTGGTCATGGTATTACACACCCCTTCCTTATGGTTGCTGTTTGTGTGGATTATATTAGGGGCGGCGGGGGCTGTCAAATGCCGCCGCTTCGTTCTTTTTTGGTATCTGTGCCCTACGGCCATTGTGGATTGATTGACTTGCCCATGTGCCCCGGATATGATGGCCTGTATCGGCCCTTTTTTTGAGGGATACGGAGGGATGGCATGAAGGCGATCGTGGCAAAATTCGGCGGGACGTCGCTGGCGGATGCGGACAGCTTCCGCTATGTGGCGCATATTGTGCAGCAAAGCACCGACAGGCGGTATGTGGTGGTATCGGCGCCCGGCAAGCGCAACGGCAATGACCACAAGATCACCGACATGCTGCTGATGTGCTACCAGCTGGCCAGCCACCAGCTGCGCTTTGAGGATGTGTTTGCCATCATCCGCGCCCGGTTCATGGAGATTCACCAGGGCCTGGGCCTCAAGCAGGAGCTGGCCCCGGTGCTGGATGACATCGAGCACCGCATCCGCGCCGGCGCCGACCGCGACTACTGCGCCAGCCGGGGCGAGTATGTCAACGCGCTGCTGATGGCCGAATACCTGGGCTGGCCCATGGTGGACGGCACGGAGATCATCCGCTTTCACACCGGCGGCCGCCTGGATGACAAGGCCACCTACCGCCTGATCAGGCAGCGCCTGGCCGAGGTGGAGCGCGCGGTGATCCCCGGCTTTTACGGGCAGGATGGGGAGGGCAGCATCATCACCTTCTCCCGCGGCGGCAGCGATATCTCGGGCGCGCTGGTGACCCGCGGGGTGGAGGCCGCCCTGTATGAAAACTGGACCGACGTGTCCGGCTTTCTGATGGCCGACCCGGCCGTTGTGCCCGACCCGCAGCCCATCCACAGCATCACCTACAAGGAGCTGCGCGAGCTGTCCTACATGGGGGCGCAGGTGCTGCACGAGGAGGCGGTCTTCCCCGTGCGGGAGGCCGGCATTCCCATCCACATCAAGAACACGCAGCGCCCGCAGGACCCGGGCACGCTGATTGTGCCCCAGCAGACCGAGAAAAAGGCCACCATCGTGACCGGCATCGCCGGGCGCAAGGATTTCCGCGTCATTTCAGTGGAAAAGGCGCGCCTGCGCGAGGAATCGGACTTTTTGCGCAAGCTCATCAGCGTGTTTGAGAGCAACGAAGTGCCCATTGAGAACATGCCCTCCAGCATCGACAGCATCTCGGTCATCGTGTCCCAGGCGGCCATTCAGAACAAGGAAAAGAAGATACTGGAGGAGATTCGCATCTATTGCCAGCCCGACGCCTTAACCAGCATGCCCTCCATGGCGCTGGTGGCAGTGGTGGGCCAGGGCATGAACCACGAGACCGGCGTGGCGGCCCGCGTGTTTGGGGCGTTGGCCAGACAGGGGGTCAACATCCGCATGATATCCCAGGGTTCCAGCGAGATGAACATCCTGGTGGGCGTGGAGAACAAGGACTTTGAGCGCACCGTGATGGCCATCTACGACACCTTTGTGCAAGGAGAGAAAGAATGAAGACATACACCGTAGCCGTGCTCGGCGCCACCGGGCTGGTGGGCGGCACCATTTTAAGCGTGTTGGAGAGCAGGAATTTCCCCGTGGGCAAGCTGTTGCCGCTGGCCTCGGCGCGCTCGGCGGGCAAAGAGATTGCCTTTGGCGGCCGGCCCTACACCGTCCAGGAAATCAGCGAAGCGGCATTGGCCGGGGCGGATGTGGTATTTTTCGCGGCCGGCGGCGCGGTGAGCAAGCAATGGGCGCCCGTGGCGGTGGGCCTGGGCGCGCTGGTGGTGGATAACAGCAGCGTGTTCCGCATGGAGCGGGACATCCCGTTGGTGGTGCCCGAGGTGAACCCGGGCGATTTGCGGCGGACGGGTATCATCGCCAACCCCAACTGCTCCACCATTCAGAGCGTGGTGGCGCTTAATCCGCTCAAGCGCTGGGGCATCAAACGCGTGGTGTACAGCAGCTACCAGGCGGTGTCGGGCTCGGGCCAACGCGGATTGACCGACCTGGATGAGGGGCGGCAGGATTTCTACCCCTACCCCATCACCGCCAATGTGCTGCCCCACATCGACAGCTTTCTGGAGGACGGCTACACCAAGGAGGAGCGCAAGATGATGGACGAGACGCGCAAAATTCTCCACCTGCCGGAGTTGGCGGTTACTGCCACCACCGTGCGCGTGCCGGTGCGATATGGCCATGGGGTGAGCATCAACGTGCAGCTGGCACAGCCGTATGACTTAAGCGAGCTGCGCGTCGCCATTGCAGGTCAGGAGGGCCTGGTGGTGCAGGACGACCCGGCAAGCAGCCTGTACCCCATGCCGATTACGGCCGAAGGGCACGACGAGGTGTTTGTGGGCCGCATCCGGCGCGATGACAGCGTGGAGAACGGCGTCAACCTGTGGGTGGTGGCCGACAATGTGCGCAAGGGCGCCGCGGTCAACGCCGTGCAAATTGCCCAGCGCGTGCTGGAGGCGCAGGCGTGAAGCGCGTCGCCATTGCGGGCTTTGGCACGGTAGGCCAGGGCATCTGGCAGATATTGCAGGAGCAGCGGGAGCGCCTGGCGCATGCGCTGGGCGAGGCGCCCGAGGTGGCAGCCATTCTGGTGCGCGATATTGGCCGGTCGCGGGATGTGGCCGTGCCGGCCGGGCTGCTGACCGATGACCCGCAGCGTCTGCTGGCGGATGGTGCCATCGATGTGCTGCTGGAGGCCACCGGCGACACCGCGCTGGGGTACGCGCTGGCGCGGCAGGCCATGGCGCGGGGCGTGCACGTGATCACCGCGGGCAAGGCGCTGGTCAGCCAATATATGGAAGAATTGAGCGCGCTGGCTGAAGAACAGCGCGTCCACTTTCTGTACGAGGCCAGCGTGGCCGGGGGCACGCCGGTCATCAAGCCGCTGAAGGATTTGGCGATGCTGGGCCGGGTACACACCCTGCGTGGTATCATCAATGGCTCGTGCAACTATATATTGAGCGCCATGGGCGGCGAAGGCCGAGCCTATGACGACGTGATAGCCGAAGCCAGGGCGCTGGGCTACCTGGAGGCCGATGCCGACAGCGACCTGCTGGGCTGGGACGCCCGGCGCAAGCTGCGCATACTGGCTACCCTGGCCATGGGCGGTATGGTGCTGGAGGAGGACATCCCCTGTGTGGGCATCAGCCGCGTCACGCTGGCGGACATGCAGGCGCTGGGGGAAGCGGGATACACCGTCAAGCTGCTGGGCAGCGCCAGCCGCGCGGAGGATCGGGTGGCGGCCAGTGTGTTTCCCTGGGTGCTGCCCCATGGGGATGTGTTGGCGGGCATCGGCGGCGCGGGCAACTATGTGGACATCGACGCGGAGTACCTGGGCCGCGTGGGCTTTATGGGGCCGGGCGCAGGCCGTCTGCCCACCGCGCACGCCATGGTGAACGACCTGGTGGACGCCCTGCTGGACCGCCAGCCCCGCACCAGCCCGCTGGGCAGCGCGCGGCTTGTTTCCCTGGGTGGCGAGCAGAAGGCCTGCTTCTATCTGCGGGGATGGGGCGCGGATGCCTTCCCCACGAAGCAACCGCTGGGTCCCGGTTGGCTGACCCACCTGATGCCCCTCGCGGATGTGCTGGCCTGGCTGTCCCAACAGCCCGAGGCCTGCGCCATCATGGTGGAAGCCGCTCCGGTGTAACAACCCCTATCTGCCCATCCAATTGCAGTTTGTGAGGCAATCCTGTGAAGAAGGAAGAGATATACGATTACTTGCGTCATAA
>ENA-UOUL01004317-UOUL01004317.1-bioreactor-metagenome-genome-assembly--contig:-NODE-4317-length-13298-cov-2.977082_pt1 | contig 13298 bp, 12 predicted proteins | sample MGYA00249838_ERZ747220 | MGnify/ENA primary metagenome ERZ747220 (study PRJEB28778, sample SAMN05720191) | bioreactor metagenome | isolation source: Anaerobic biogas reactor | place: USA:Washington...
CACACGGCACACAGGCCGCGCCGCGTTTCTTCGAGCAGAAAGGTCACAGGAGCGCCTCTCTCGAGCTTGCGGATACCCTCGCCCCGAATTGCGGAGTATCGGAAAAACACTTCGCGGCCGTCGGGGAGTTCGATGGTGCCAGAGCCGCCGAAGAGCTCGAATGCTTTGACAGTGCCGTGATACCGTTCCGATGTCACCATGATGGGCGATAAACTCCTAATTATTTCGGTTTGGTTTGCCAGCGCAAAATCCCGCGCTACAACCTGTTTTTAAAAAACAAAAAGCCGACGGTATTCCGCCAACTGTAATCGATATCATGCTTATCATAGCAAATGCCAGACCAAAAGACAATGCGTTGGCAGGCATTCCGGCATGTTTTTCAGGTCGTTTTCACAATCCCTCGCCTGGACCCGCGCTCAGAGGCAAGGGATTGGCTTGTTTGGTGAAATAAGATACAATGAGAATATTAAGTGGTTCGGGAACCCAACAATTCGCGTATCGCATTATTATCTGGGGGCTATCTGATGCAACCATCTCATCCGCCACAACTGGCTCCTGACGATCTAGATTCCGAACACCATGATACGGTAGATATCATCAAAGTGTCGGCTCGATCTCGATCGACGGCTGTTGCTGGGGCGATTGCCGGCGTTGTGCGCGAGCACAACCGCGCGGAAGTACAGGCCATCGGTGCAGGGGCAGTCAACCAGGCAATCAAGGCTGTCGCCATTGCTCGGGGATACTTGAGCGAAGATCAGATTGACGTGATTGTGATCCCGTTTTTCACCGAAGTCGTGATCGAAGATCAAGAACGCACCGCGGTTCGAATGGTGGTTGAACCGCGCTAGGCACTGTGCCCGGCAGTCAACTAGTCTTTTTCAATTTAGCTTTGGCCGTCAAAATCTGTTTTGTTTTGCCTGGCACGACCTTTGATTCCAGCAGGTGGCAAAGGTCGTGCGCGTTTTTGGGGTCCCGCGCTAGCGCCGCCCGCGCCCGCTCAAGGCGCGCAGGGAATCCACGTCGTGGAGCAGCAGCCGCCGCCCGCCCGTGATGCCGATGATGCCATCCCGCGACCAGTCGGACAGCGTGCGGTTGACCCACTCCTCGCTGGTGCCGATCGTCGCCGCGATGTCTTTTTTGTTCAGGACGGATGTCGCCAGGCCGGCAGTGACCTCGCCGTCGCGCTCGGCCAGAAACAGGATCGCCTGGGCCAGTCGCGCCTGGCTGTCGCTGGCCGACAGTGACTCCGTCTGGAGCCCCGTCTGGCGCAGGCGCGCGCTCATGTTGGCCATCAACTGGACAGTCGTGTCCGGATGCTGGCGCATGTGATCGAGAAACGGCCCCCGGCTGAGCGCCATCAACAGGCAGTCGGTCATCGCGCGCGCGTAGACCGTGTGGGCTTTGCCATCCACCAGCGACAACTGCCCCAGCACATCGCCGGTGCTCAGGATATCGATCACGACCTCGCGCCCCCCCGTGCCCAGCGTGAAGATCTTGAGCTCGCCCTCTTCAATCAGGTACATCGTGTCCCCAGGCTGGCCCTGCTCGAACAGCATTTCGTTCTCGCGAAGCGTGACCTGGTACATCCCCGCGGCCAGCGACGCAAGCTCGTCCAGACTCACCCCCGAGAACAGGGCAATGCTGGCAAGCGCCTGTAAAAGCTCATCCGACATGAAACCGCCCATCTTCCTCACGTGCGCGATCCAACCTTATAAGTATATAGTAATCTCGACCAGGGTCCAATGGTTGCGGTATAATTCGCGGCTCCTGGAGAGTATGTGAATGCCACACGCGCGATCGTCCTCCTCTCACGCAGCGGCCCGCCCGGCGCTCTGGCGGCGGCTGCCGGTGCTGCTGGCGCTGGCGGCCGTGGCGCTCCTGGTGGCCAGTTATGCGCGGACCCTGCAAACGCACATCGCCGGCAGCTTCGTCGAGGACAGCCCGGCCAGCATCCTGAAAAACGAATACATCAAGGACGTGAGCGAGATCCAGGTGGCGCTCAACGTGTGGGGCACCATCCACCACACCGGCTACCCGTTGTTTGCCGTGCTGGGCAACCTGTTCACGCTGCCGCTGCGCGCGGTGGGGATCGAACCAGCCGCCGCCGCCAGTCTATACGCGCTGGCCTGGGGCATCGTTGCGCTGGCCGGGATCGCCGCGCTGATCGGGGCGCTGACCGGGCGCCCGGCGTTGGCCGCGCTGGCGGCAGTGGTGGCCGGGCTGGCGCGCTCGATCTGGCTTCACAACGTAGTGGCCGAAGTGTACAGCATGAGCCTGGCGATCAGCGTGATCATGCTCGCCGTGGCGCTGTGGCCCGCGCCCTGGACCGGCGCCTGGGATGTTCGCCGCCGGGTGTGGTGGCTGGCCCTGCTGGGAGGAATCGGCGTGGCCCATCACCGGGCGGTGGTCTTCATCGCGCCGGGGCTCCTGCTGGCGATCTGGCCGCACCTGTGGGCGGCGCGCGACCGCTGGCGGTCGATCCTGCTGCCGGCGCTGGGGCTGGCGCTGGTGGGCTTTGTGCCGTACGTCTACCTGCCGCTGCGGGCGTGGCAGGGGGGCGCGTGGGTCTACGGTGATCCCGGCAACCTGAATGGCCTCTGGATCGAGTTCACCGGGCACGAAGCGGACCGGCTCGTCACGCTGCCGGATGGCCTCGCCGGGCTGGTGGACAACGTCGAGAGCGTCGGGCAGATTCTGATCGCGGAGCTGACGCTGCCGGGCATGCTGATCGGCGCCGCGGGGCTGGGCGCGGCTATGATCGGGGCGCCACAGCGCCGCGCCGCCCGCGCGATCGGGCTGAGCGCCGCCGGCCCGCTGCTGTTCGCGGCTCTGTACCACACCGCCGTGCTGCCCGAAGCGATCCTGATGCCGGTCGTCGTGGCGCTGGTCCTGGGTGTGGCGCTGGCCGCCGACTGGCTTCTGACGCGGCGCCCCGCGCTCGCCCCGGCGCTGGCCGCCGGTCTGCTCGCCTGGGCGATCGCGCTCGCAGCGGCCCACACCGGCACCATTCGGGAGCTGGTCACCGAGCCGACCGGCCTGCACACCATCGAGCGGCTGCGCTTCGTCCCGCGCGAGGGCAAGCCGGCCCTGATGCTCCCCTGGGGACCGCGCTACGCGGCGGCATCCTATGCCCGGCTGGTGACCGGCGAATACGCGGACATCCTGACGGTGGATCACAAGGGCGATTATCCGGACCTGTTCGACCAGGGCTATGAGCTGTACACGCTCCCGGAGACGTTCTACACCTACCGCCCGCCGTGGCCCACGCCCTATGGCGAGCCGTCGGACTGGTGGAGCGATCACCTGGGGGCGCTTCACCTGACCTCGGCTGCGCCGGGCATCGTCCGGATCCAGAGTGCGCCCTGGCTGGCCGAAGCGGCCGAGTCACCCGGCACGCCGCTGGCGTACGGCATCGTCCAGCGCGCGGCGTGGCTGACGTGCGACGCCGAGTCGATCGTGCTGCATGTGATCTGGGGCGCCGACCGGCAGCCCGACGGCGACCCGAGCATCTTCGTCCACCTGACCGGCGACGCGCCCGCGCCCGATCCGCCCAACGCCGACAGCCGCCACCCGGTCTATGGGCTGGTCCCGTTCGCGCGGCTGTCGCCGGGCGAAGAGGTGCGCGACGACTTCACGCTGCCGCGCCTGCCGGACAAGACGCAGGTCCGCTTCGGGCTGTACGAGCAGACGGCGGACGGCTCGTTCGCCAATTACGGCGAGACGGTGCTGCCGGTGGCGGGATGCGAGCAGGGTAGGAATTAGCCCGCCGGTCCTCGAAAGCCGCCCGCGCGGGCCAGATCATCCCCGATACGCCCTATGCATCTCATCTCCTTCGATTCTCGGACAACCAGCCACTTGACAGTTTAGAGTAATTGCTCTAAACTCTTAGAGTAAAAACTCTAAAGGAAGGATGGCATGAGCACCCGAGACCACATCATCACCACGGCCCTGACCCTGTTCAACCAGCGCGGGACCGCCCCCGTGTCCACCAACCACATCGCTGAGGCCGCCGGGATCAGCCCTGGCAATCTCTACTACCACTTTCGCAACAAGGAGGAGATCATTCGCGCGATTTGCGAGCGGCTGTTTGCCACCTGGGATGCGCTGTTCGCCCTGCCCGACGACCGCCCGCCCCGCCTCGCTGACATCCAGCGACTCGTGCGGGCCAATTTCGAAGTCGCGTGGGAATACGCCTTCGTATACCGGGAAATCCTGGCGCTGCTGCGCCACGATCCCCTCCTGCGCGAACGCTACCTCGCGGTCAGGCAGCGCGGCTACGCGGGATTCCGCGACCTGATCGAGGTGTTCGGAGCGGCGGGCGTGTTGCAGCCCGATCTCGACCCCGGCACGATCACCGCGCTGGCCGACCTGTGCTGGCTGATCAGCGAGTCGTGGCTGACGGCACTGGAACTACGCGATCGTCCGGCTGACGACGACCACATGCAGCGCGGCATCGACCTGATGCTGTTCACCCTTCGCCCGTATCTTGCCCATCCCTCGGACCACTAAGGAGACACAACGCATGGGAACCCGTACCACCGGCATCGCGATGATCCTCGTCCCGATCGCATTCAACCTGATCTTCTTCGCCCTGGGCAGCGCTTTCGACTACCCGGACATTCTCCGCGAGCCAGCCGGCACCATCCTCCGGCGCTTCGACGACGGCGGCGCGGAACTGGTGGCGCTCTGGTACGCTTTCGCCTTCACGGCGCTGCTGGCCGTTCCGCTCGCCCTCCTGCTGTACGGCGTCTTCGCCCGCGAGCAGCCCCACCTGGCGCTGGCGGCTGCGATCGCCGGGGTCCTCAGCGCCCTGGTGCAGGCCCTGGGCCTGTTCCGCTGGGCCTTCCTCGTGCCGTTGCTGGCCGACCGCTACACGAGCGCGGAAGCAGCCCCGGCAGCGCGTGAGTCGGCGGTCCTGGTATTCGAAGCGGCGCACCGCTATCTCGGCGTCGCGGTCGGCGAACACCTGGGATACCTGTTCACGGCGGGCTGGACGATCCTGCTCGGCGCCCTGCTGTTTCGCTCGGGCCGTTTCAGCCGCTGGCTGGGGCTTCTCGGGCTTGTTCCGGCGGCGGGCATCCTGATCGGCCTGCTGGAACCCGCCGGCTGGGACGGCGCGGGTGCGATCAACGCGATGGGCTACGTCGCGTGGTCGGTGTGGCTGATCCTGCTGGGAGTGGCTCTGATCGCCGCCTCACCGCGCCAGGCGAGTTGCGCTGATCACCGAAAAACCGGCGCCTGACAAGGCGCAAGGGACGTCCCGCGCGGGCATCCTGTCGGGTGCCCGCCGGGCGTCCGGCGGGGGCACCCGATCCGACCGGGGCCAACGCGCATCCATGCGCGGCAAAAGCCTGCTATACTGTAAAAGCACCATCTCACTCCTCACTTATTGAGTCTTTTTCAGGAGAACACTATGCGTCAATTTGTCTCGCAGCGCGTACAGCAAGTCCCCCCATCCGGCATCCGGAAATTCTTCGACATCAGCGCGACCATGGACGACGTGATCTCGCTGGGCATTGGCGAGCCGGATTTTGTCACTCCCCAGGCCATCCTTGAGGCCGGCATCCGGTCGCTGGAGCTTGGCCAAACCCACTACACCAGCAACAGCGGCACGCTCGAACTGCGCCAGGCGGTATCAGCCTATCTCGAGCGACTATACGGCATCGAATACGATCCGGTCCGCGAGATCCTGATCACGGTTGGCGTCAGCGAGGCGCTGTACCTGGTGATAACGGGCATCATCGATCCTGGCGATGAAGTGATCATTCCGGAGCCGAGCTTCGTGTCGTTCGGGCCGGAAGTCGTGTTCGCAGGTGGCGTCACGGTGTCGATCCCCACCCACATCGAGAACGAGTTCCAGGTCACTGCTGCCGAGGTCGAAGCCGCGATCACGCCCCGGACCAAGGCGCTGCTGATCAGCTATCCGAATAACCCCACCGGCGCGGTCATGACGCGCAAGCGACTGGCCGAGCTGGCCGCCGTGGCCGAAAAACACGACTTAATAGTGATATCGGACGAGATCTACGACCGGCTGGTGTACGGCGATTTCCATCACACGCATTTCGCCACGCTGCCCCACATGCGCCCGCGCACGGTAGTGCTGGGCGGCTTCAGCAAGAGCCATGCCATGACGGGCTGGCGGCTGGGCTACGCCGTCGGGCCGGAAACAATCATCGCTGCCATGCGCAAGATCCACCAGTACACGATCATGTCGGCGCCGAGCGTCGCTCAGATCGCCATCGCGGATACGCTCGCTAACGTCGAGGAAGACGTGGCGCAGATGCGCGCCGAATACGACCGCCGCCGCCGCCTGATCGTGGGCGGCCTCAACGAGGTGGGCTTGAGCTGCTTCGAGCCGCTGGGCGCATTCTACGCCTTCCCCAATATCACCGCCTCAGGCATGGATGATATGACATTCTCAGAGCGGTTGCTGCAGGAAGAACGTGTCGCGATGATCCCCGGCTCCGCCTTTGGCGTTTCCGGGACCGGGCACGTGCGGGCCAGCTACGCGACAGCCTATGAGAAAATAGAAGAGGCGCTCGAGCGGCTCCACCGCTTCATGCAGCGCCACGGATAAGTACCACGGATAAACGAAAGACCCTCACCAGCAGGACCGGCGAGGGTCGTCTTGTTTTGTGCGTTCAGAGCTGTTTAGCCAGCGGGCAGCAGCTCGTAGGTGATGGTCACCGACATGCCGACGCTGAGCGTGCCCTGGCTGATGGGCGGGGCCGAGGCCGCCACGTCCATGCCACCGCCGGCGCCGTAGCGCAGCGGGCTGTAGTCGTTGCCGCCTTCGACGACGCGCACCGGATCACCCACGACCAGCCCCAACTGCTCAGCGAGTTGTGCCGCGCGGTCGTGCGCATCGGCCACGGCCAGGACCCGCGCTTCCGATTCCAGCGCGGCGCGGTCGTCGATGTCAAACTGCAGGTAGTTGACCATGTTGGCGCCCGCTGACACGGCTGCCGCCAGCAACTGGCCCACCTGGTCGGGATTGCGCACGGTGACATTCACGCCGATCGACACGCGGTAGGTCGGGGCAGGCTGCTCGCCCGTCTCCGCCGGGCCAGGCATACCATACGAGTAGTCCTGGTAGATCGAGTAGTTCTCGGTGCGGATGTCCTCCGCGGCCACGCCATTCGCGTCCAGCGCCTGGATCACAGCGTTCATGCGAGCATTGGTGTCTTCCATCGCGGCCAGAATGTCCTGGTTGGATGCTTCCACACCCAGGCCAACACGCACGATGTCCGGCGCGCCGTAAGCCGTGCCCGTTCCAGTGACGGTGATCGTGTGGAGCGGGAGATCGTCCTGGCCCGAGGGAGCCGCTTCAGCGGGCTGGGCATCCAGCACAGCGCCCCATGCGGCGGGAGCCGCCAGCAGCGCCAGGGCAATCGCGAACATCAGAACCTTCTTCATACTCATTGCTTTTCCTCTCCTGTGCTTGCATCAGCACGTCAACGATGGTGAACAGATCCTAGCAGGGCCGGGCCGGGCATGCCTGAGACCAGCCCGCCGCCTGCCAGGTGACTGCCTGTCGCAATATAGACGCTCGCATGATGGAAAAGGTTCCCGATCGGGATCAAATTCGATCAGATTCCCCAGATGTAGCCCGCCGCCGTCAGGATCACGGTCAGCAGGCCATAGCCCATTTCCAGGAATCCGATCGTTTGAGGGCGGCCGCCCCCCCGGTAAGGTGAGAGGCCATGCGCCGCGCGAATCAGCAGGACGATCATCGCCACCAGCCCCAGGACCGGCGCCGCACCGGCCAGCACCAGCGCCAGCACACCCGCCACGGCCAGCCCGTTGGCGGCCCACACGGCGGCGGGCGCGTGCGGCTTGCCGCGCTCCAGCCGCAGCCGGGCGCGCACGTAGAGGATCGAGGGCACGTCGCGCGCCGCCAGGATGGCCCACAGCGCCAGCGCCAGATCGAGCGATTCGCCTCCCGCCAGCGCCACGCTCGCCGCGCTGACGGCCAGCGCCACGGCCCCCGCCAGCTCCGGCAGCAGGTCGCGCCCGCGGTTGGTGAGATAGCTCGCGAACAGGACGACCGCCAGGGGCACGGCCAACAGCAGCGGGACCAGCATCTCGAACCCGGCCAGCGCCACCGCCCCGCCGAACCCGAGCGCGCCCAGCGCGCAGAAAACCAGGGCGACCCGCTCGGCGGCGAGAGTGCGGGCATAGCGCTTGCCCTTGGCGCGGTCGGCGAGGGCGATCTTCAGCGGGTGGCGCGCCAGAAAGGCCCCGATCACACCCAGCGCCAGGCACAGCCCAGCCCACGACGGCGCGATCAGCAACCCGGCGAGCAGCGGCTCCAACAGAAAGCCCCACGCGCCGTGTTCGGGCGGCAGGGCGATAGACTTCAAACGCACGCGCTGAGAGGCGGCGGTCGCGCTCATAGCTCCCCCGTGAATCGCACTTTACATAGATAATTGTAGATTTTAGATGTAGATATGCCAAGATTCCCTTGATCTGAATCAAGTTGGCGGGCTGGAAGAATCCCCGCCGGACCGGGCCGCCAGCCACCCCGCCAGGCGCGGCCACAGCTTGGCGTGCGCGTCGGAGCCGACCACCATGCCGATGTGCCCGCTCTCCAGCACGATCAGCTCTTTGTCCTGGCTGGCGATCAGGTCGTGGAGCACGGCCACCGACCCCCAGGGCGCGATGTGATCGCGCCGGGCGGCGATGGTCAGCGCGGGGGCTGCGACCGTCCCCAGGTCGATGCGCCGCTCGCCGATGCGAAATTGACCGAGGATCAGTTGGTTCTGTTGATAGAGAGCCTTGACGTACTTGCGGAAGATCTCGCCGGGAAAGGGCGTCGGATCGTTGAGCCACAGGTGCAGCGCCGCGAAGGTGCGCAGGAAAGCTGGATCGTCGCGCCGCTCCCAGTAATTCAGCGCCTGGATCAACTGGTCGGTGGGCCGCACGAGGTGGAAGGTCGTGTTCAGCACGTTGGCCGGGATGTTGCCCAGCGTATCGACCAGCCGGTCGGCGTCGAACCACTCCGGGCGCGTCCACACGCTGTAGATGCCGTCGTCGTGATAGTTGATCGGCCCGGCCAGGTTGACCAGCGCCGCGACGTCCTGCGGGAACAGCGCGCTGTAGACCGCGGCCATCATCCCGCCCATGCAGTAGCCGAGCAGCGACACCGCCGGCTGGCCGGATGCGCGCCGGATGGCGCCCACCACGCGGCGCAGCATCCCGGCGATGGCTTCATCCAGGGTGCGGTAGCGATCGACGGGCGTGGCGGTGCCCCAGTCGAGCATGTACACGTCGATGCCCTGCCGCAGTAGAAAGCGCACCAGCGATCGCTCCGGGGTCAGGTCCATCACGTAATAGCGGTTGATCATCGAGGGGATGCACAGCAGGGGGACTGGGTGTGGCGGCTCGACCAGCGGGTGATAGTGCAGCACGCGCGCCCGGCCTTCGGCGTAGATCACGCTGGCGGGGGTTTGCCCGGCCAGCGCGCGGCCCTGCTCGCGCAGCGATTCCCCGGCAGCGGTGTACTGCTGCCAGACGGCCCGCAGCCCGGCGTCCCACAGCCGGACCCCACCTTCGAACAGGTCAGGGTTCATCCAGCCGCGACTCCAGGTCCGCGATGCGCGCCGCCAGATCGTCGAGCTGGTGCGCGATGCGTTCCAGCAGATACAGCGCGCGGGCGCCATCCTGCTGCGGCGCGGGGCCGGGCAGGCCCGCGCTCTCCAGCGTCTGCGTGATGCGCCGGTAGGTGTCGAGCGTCAGATTCGCCTGGCGACTGACGCGCCGCAGCACGTCCGGCGAGCGGATCAGGCTGTCCCAGTAGGCGGCGGCCTGCCGCTCCCAGGCTTCCAGGCTGGCCCGCAGCGACTCGGCGAACGGATCACGCATCGCGCAGCCGGGCCTCCAGGTCGTCGACTTTGGCCGTCAGCGCGTCGACCTGCGTCGCCAGCCGCTCGATCAGCGCGAGCAACTGGACCTGCTGTTCCTGGGACGAGTGCTGGGCGGTCTGGCTCCAGCTCGCCATGCTTTCGGCGAACGTCTCGCCCACGCGCCGCCCCTGCTCGAGCATGACTTCCATCGACTGGAGCATGATGTCGGTATAGCGCGGCGCCATCTCGCCCCACAGGCGGGCTGTCTCGGCGAACAACGCCTCCGGCGCGACCAGATCAGGGCCAGCGAACGCCTGGCGGATGGCGTCGTCCACGTGCGTCTGCATGAACTGGAGCGCGTCGCCGAAGCGGGCGAAGTCGGCGGTGTGATCGCTCTGCACGTGCTTGATCACGCCGCGCCAGCGCGCCGGCTGGCCGTCGCTCTCTTCGCGGATGAAACGCAGTACGAATGACACGACTTCTTGCGCCATGCTCTTCTCCGGTCTTGTGCTCGCTTTCTTCCCATCCTAGCAGGGCCGGGTCACACGCGGGTTGCAGCCGGCGCCGCTCACGGGGGCGACACCGGCTCGCCGCGCGCGATGCGCGTGTAGATCGCGGTCGTCTCGGCCATCGGCAGCAGGTCCAGCCCTTCGTCGAGCGCCGCGCGGCACTGCTCGTAGGCGCGCATGGCCAGCGGGCGATTGCCACGCAGCGCATGCGCGATCATCATCACACGATAGGCCTCTTCCCAGTAGCGGTCGATGACCAGCACCGCCTGGCACAGGTGGATCGATTCCTGGTAGCTCTGGCGGTGCAGCAGCAGCGCGGCCAGCCGCATCGCCCCGGACAGGTAGAGCGTTTGCAGGCGCTCGCGCTCCAGGCTGGCCCAGTCTTCGTACAGCGCGTCGGGCAGGTAGTCGCCCGCGTAGCGGTCGATAGCGTCGCGGTAGGCGTCGATGGCGGCGTCCAGGTCGTCGTGTTCCAGCCGGGCGGCAGTCTTGAGTCCCTCCCGGAATTCATCGGCGTCGATCTGGATGTCCGCCTCCGGGTCCAGCCCGTAGGCCAGGCCGTGCCGCACGATGAACGACGAGGGCGAGCGCGCCGCGCGGTCCGGCTCCAACGCGTCGTTGAGCGCGTTGAGCGCCACTTTGAAATCGCGATCGGCGCGCTGGTGGTCCAGCGTGGGCCACAGCTCGGCGACGATGCGCTCTTTGGGCAGCACGTGGTGCCGGTTGTTGAGCATGAGCGTGATCAGGAACTGGAACAGGCGTTGGGCTTTTTCACGCTTCCAGGCGACGCCGGGGAGCAGCGCGCCGTCGAGCCAGGTGCGGAACATGCCTAATGTCTGAACGCGCAGCGAACCCGCCATGGTGATCCTGCGTGACCTGAAGTGTGCCTGCCAGTGCGGTCCAATCATACCACGGATCGGCCGAATGCTCTGGCGGCAGGTGTGGTAGACTGGCAGTAAGGGCCCGGTGAAGCGAGTCCAGGAGCGAGGAGACTATGCCAACCATCCGCGCCAATGGCGTCGAGCTGTACTACGAGCTGCACGGCGAGGGCGACGACGTGCTGGTGCTCAACAACGGGATCATCGCCAGCACAGCCACCTGGGCCGCCTTTCAGGTCCCGGCGCTGGTGCCGCGCTATCGCGTGCTGCTGTACGACATGCGCGGGCAGGGCCGGTCGCAGAAGTGGCGACCCGGCGATCCGGAGTACACCTGGGAGGCGCACGCCGGCGACCTGGCGGCGCTGCTCGACGCGCTGGGGATCGAGCGGGCGCACATCGGCGGCATTTCTTACGGTGGCGAGCTGACGCTGGTCTTCGCGCTCCGGCATCCGCAGCGCTGCCGCAAGCTGATCGTGGCCGATGCGGTCAGCACTGTCGGGCCGCAGTTGCGCGCCATCGCCGATAGCTGGGCGCGCGTCGCCGCCCTGGGCGATCACGACCTGTTCTACCGCGTGACGTGGTACTGGAACTTCAGCGAGGCTTTCTTCGCGGATCACTACGACTTCCTGCTCTCGCGCCTGGACGCCGCCCGGGCGCTGGACCTGCCGTCCGTCGAGCAGTTGTGCCGCTGTTTCCTGACGCTGGACATCACCGATCAGTTGAGCGCCATCCCGCACCCGACCTGCGTCATCGTCGGCGAGAAGGACATCCTCAAGCCGCCCCACTACTCCGAAACCATCGCCGCGCGCATCCCTGGCGCGGAGCTGCACGTCCTGCCCGGCGCGGGACACGCCTCCTTCTGGGAGCGCGCCGATGCGTTCAACGACACGATACTTCATTTCCTGGAGTAATGGCTGCACCTGGCTCTACAGGGTTTGCGGAAGGAGGTATGCAATCGCGTATAATCAGTATATCGGTACGGCTGTTCCCGATTGTCGAACGAACAGCCCACCATTCTTGAGGTACGTTCGACATGCAAACGTTTAGAACGGTAACGGAAGAACTTATTGCTTTGGAGGACCGGTACGGCGCGCATAACTACCTCCCGCTGGACGTGGTCCTGACTCGCGGCGAAGGCGTCTGGGTGTGGGATGTCGATGGCAACCGCTACATGGACTGCCTGAGCGCCTACAGCGCCGTCAACCAGGGCCACGGCCACCCGCGCATCCGCCAGGCGCTGATCGACCAGGCGAGCCGCCTGCCGTTGACCAGCCGGGCGTTTCGCAACGACCAGCTTGGCCGGTTTTACCAGCAGGTGTGCGAGCTGACCGGCTACGAGATGGTCCTGCCCATGAACACCGGGGCGGAGGCGGTCGAGTCGGCGATCAAAGCCGCGCGCAAGTGGGGCTACACGATCAAGGGGGTGCCGGACGGCCAGGCGGAGATCATCGCCATCCTGGCTGACTACATCAATGATCCCGTGGTCTTTGAGATCAGTTATTCCCGGGACATCATCTCGGACTGGCGGAATTTAGGCCAGGAGGAGCAGGAAATCATCCGGTCGGACTACGACCGGTTCCAGAAGTCCCGCATGGGATCCCGACAGCGCAGCATCAGCCGGGGCGAGTTCAGCCATGACGGGCGCACCATCCAGCGCGTCAGCATCCCCATCGTTCTGCGCAACGACACCTACGGCTACCTGACGGCCTGGTCCTGGAGCTCCCAGCTGAACAGCTATGACCTGTCCATCATGGAGGCGGCCATCCCGGATGAATTCGGCGAGCCGTTCCGCGAGGCCCTGACCAAGCTGCAGGCGGAGGCTCCGCCGATGCCGACGGCGACGGTGCACACCGTGCTCGACCAGCAGCTCGGCACCAAGTGGCGGGACCGTTTCCAGTCCTTCGACGACGAGCCGGCCGCGTCGGCCAGTATCGGCCAGGTGCATCGCGCGGTCTGGTCGGACGGCCGTCCGGTCGCGGTGAAGGTCCAGTACCCGGGCGCCGATCATGCACTCAAGGCGGACCTGAAGACGCTGCGCCGGATCTCCGGTCTGATCCAGAAGCTCG
>ENA-UOUL01004319-UOUL01004319.1-bioreactor-metagenome-genome-assembly--contig:-NODE-4319-length-13294-cov-4.573201_pt1 | contig 13294 bp, 13 predicted proteins | sample MGYA00249838_ERZ747220 | MGnify/ENA primary metagenome ERZ747220 (study PRJEB28778, sample SAMN05720191) | bioreactor metagenome | isolation source: Anaerobic biogas reactor | place: USA:Washington...
TATATACCAAAAATCACCCCACCGGCCATCACGGAAAGTGCGAGAGAGCCGGAAAAATCCGGGGTAACTGCTCAGGGAATAAGTCCGCATACTTGAGATATGAGGACAATTACCTTGAATACACAACAACACCGTGCGGCAGAGATTCTGAGTCGGCTGGAGGCCGGGGCGCTTGATGTGACCACGGCTGCTGAGTTGCTGGGGGTGGGTGTGCGGCAGGTGCGGCGCCTGCGGGTGCGCTTTCGCACCGAGGGTCTGGGTGCGGTGATTCACGGCAACGGCGGTCGCCCGCCGGCTAATCGCACCGATCTCGACCTCGTCGAACGCATCCAGCTCCTGGTCGGTCCTGACCGCCAGTGGCCCGGGCTGGCACTTCTTTGACGAAAGCCTGGGGCCACGCGGCCAATACGCCGGTGTATAACCCTGGGATTCGCCAATACCGATTCCCCCAAAGGTGGGCAAACATGACGGTGTCCAGCACAAACACCATCGCTAAGCTGGCTGCGCCTCGGGAGTCGGACCCTGAGCGAATAACTACGCCGGCTGAACGACCACCGCGGTGCCATACGCCAGCACCTCGGTCATGCTTTCGCCCATCTCGGTCGCGTCATAGCGCACGCAGATGATGGCATTCGCACCCTTCTCCGTAGCGTGCTGCATCATCAGGTCGAACGCCTCCTCACGCGCCTCCTCACACAACCATCTCAAACCTACTCTCCGTAGTGCTCATCGGCGACGCTGATCAACGCCAGGACGCAGCCGGTGTCAATAAAATCGGATGCTTCATTGTTACGCGGTGCCGTAGAGATAATGGTCGTGTGGTTTAGAAAGATCACTCACGCCAAAATCGGTGGCCCGGCCGAGTGCGGAGGTCATTAGGCAGCTTGACGGTCACAGCACCAACAGTCATAACTTGGCCTCCTTATCTCTCTTGATGGCTCGATTATCGCACGGCAAGCAGGATATTCATAGCGTGCTGTGGGTGGAGCTCACCGTTCGACACCGAGGCAAACAGCAACGTGACCTGGATGGTTTTGAGCATAGATGTAGGGCAGGTTTTCTGCCGTGATCCTTTCGCCGGTGTCGGCCACGCGAATGCGCGTCTCGCTTTGGCCTTCCGAGAGCTCGACCGGCTCGGCGCTCAGCGAAATCGTGCCGCCGCCCGGCATGTGGTGCAACGCATTGGTCACCAAATTGCCAACACCTGGTCCAGGCGCCCGGCGTCCGCAATCGGCATCACCCCACCCAGACCGGCGAGCTCCAGGCCCATTGGTCGTTGATCTGGCGGACGCGCACAGTGTACCAGTCGCGGCGGGGGCCGGGGGCGCGGTGGCGCAGAGTGAAAGCGCCGGCAAAGCGGCCGGCCGGAACGGCCCGATGGAAGCGGTGGGCCGGGGTCAGAAATCCGCCCAGGTAGCCGGCGGAGGATGCGGCAAGTAGTTCGCCGAGGGTTGCCGCAACAGGTATCCCGTTGATCGTCCCGTGCAGCCGGGTGGCCGCGTCGCCCGCCAGTTCCAGGCAGATGGCCTGGGTGCCCGCCGTCGTGGTGGTGGGGTTGCCCCACGTGCGGGTGGCAAAATGCACGGCGTTGGCGTCCAGCCGCTCCCAACGGCTGAAGGCGTAGCACTCCTCGTCGCCAGCCTGGGGCGCCACGACGTCATGGCCGCGGAAGCGCGGTTCCACGCCGAGCAGCCGCCCACCCGTCACCGCCAACACCACGTCCCAATCCACGTTGTGGCCCTTCTCGCCCCAGCCCACTTCCAGGCAAACCTTTAGCGGCGCAGCCCACGGGGACACCGTCGCATCAGCCCCCCGCCAGCGTTCGATCACCCGATTGTTGTGCAGCAGTTCGATGGTGTCCAGCGCCGCGCCGCCGCGCACCTCGACGGCGATCTCGCGCACATCGGCGGGGGGCAGGGCGCTGCCCAACGGTGCGCCGTTGATGCTGAAGCGCAGGTCAATGCGATCACCCGTCAGCGCATAGCAGCGCCGGGCGCGTAGCGCGGCCAGGATGCCGTCGCGGGTCAGCGCATCGGCCCAAACGGCCACCCGCCCGTGGCCGTAGCTGCCGGGATGGGCGCTGTGGTGGTCGGTGGAGCCGACCGCGCCGACGATATGCCCGGCGGCCAAGCCGTGCTGATAGGTGCTGGCGCCGTCGCGCGGCCCCATGGTGTGCAGCATCGGGCAGGCCGCCTCGTCGCTCTCTGAGCAGCCATGCATGGACATGATCTCGACCACCGGCGAGAACTCCGGCGTGAAGGCGTCCCAATTGATGCCCCGGTAGCCGCGGCGATAGCCGATGTGGTGCGGGATAAGCAGCGCGGGCACACCGCGCGCGGCCAGGGTGCGCAGCTCCCGGCGCATCTCGTCCAGATCGGCCGCGGGGATGATCTCCCCGGCGGGCGAGCCGAAGACGATGTGGTGGTCGCCATAGGCCATCGAGTGCCACTCGCAGCCCAGGAAGGAGATGAAGCGGCCTGGGGCGTGGTTGGCCTCGACGACCTCGCGGAAGGCCGGCCATGTCTCGGCGGTGCGCTGAAAGCCAGCGCGGTGATAGGCGACGGTCTGGGCCAGCCGCACATCGGCTTCCGGCATATCGGCCCACCACGAGTGCGCCGTCACACAGGCGAAGTCGAGTTGTAACCGGGCGTTGCGATAGGAGTCTTCAATCGAGCCGTGCCCATAGCCGATGTTGCAGTGGCTGTGCAGGTCGCCGGTGAAGAGATGCAGGTCATCGTAAGCGGTCATGGGGCCTCATTCAGTTGCTCTGCGCAAGCCGCAAGCTCGTCGGCCCCGACCAGGACGCTTAGTTCCACCTGGTAGCGCACCTCGGCGCCGGGCGCCAGGGTGCGCAGCCGGCCGGCGGCGCGCTGTTCGGCGCGCGGGGCGCGGTCCCACTGGGTGGTCGGCTCCAACGCGGTGACGTAGTCGCCCGCCGCCAGCAGCTTCCAATGCGCCAGGTAGGGCAGCTCGGCGACGCGCTGGCGCACGCTCAGGCCCAGGCCCAACGCCCGGTTGACAATCGCTGTGCAAGCGAACCCCGCACCATCGGCGCGCAGCTTATGAAAGAAGACCTGTTCGGGGTACTCGACCTGGGGCGGGCCAAACTCGGCGTGCGTTGCCAGACCCGCTGCGGCGGCCGCATCGCGAGGGGCGAGCGCCTCATCCCGTATCAGCAGCGCCGCGCCGGGGGCGACCAGTGGAAAGCCGAAGTTGCAGTGGTAAAGCAGCACGTGCGGGGCCGGGCGGAAGCCCTCGTTGCGCACCGTGTCCTCGATCAGCACGCTGCGGCTGCCCAGAGCGGTGGTGATGCGCCTGGACAGGAGCAAGTGCGCGCCGCCCACCACGGTCTCGCGCATCTCACCTTCGAGCATCAGCAAATAGCGCTCGCCGGACCACGCCTGCGTCACGCGCACGTCGGCGGCGGGGATGTGAGCGATACGGCCGTGCAGCCCGAAGCGCTCACCGCCATCGGTGTCGGGCGGGCCGATGTGCGACAGGCCGCAGGTGGTCAGCAGCCCGCCGCCCCACGTCCGCTGCCAGCCGGCGCCTTCCGGTTCATACTGGCCGGGCGTGCCCAACGCCCCATGCACCCAGGCCAGCGGCCGCCCGGCGTACTCGGCGGCGCCCAGATCCATGGCCCGATCCAGCAGCACGTCGAAGCGGAAGCCGCTGCCGGTGTAGACCTCAGCCACCCGCAGGCCGCGCGCCTTGCCGTCGGCCAGCTCCACCAGCCGGATGCCGGCAAATTGGGCCATGGCGGGGCCCAGTTGCCGGAGCCGGTCAGGCGTGTAGTCGACGCCGAAGAGGCTGGGCATCGTTCAGCCTTCAGCGCAGGCCAACAGGGCCGCGACGCGAGCCGAGAGCGCCTGGGCTGTGTGCGGCCCTTCCCAAAGGATGCCGTTGATGAACACCGTGGGCGGCAGCTTGATCTTGCCCCGCACGGCAGCCTTGAGGCTCTCGTTGACTGCCTCCTGATGCGTTCGCCCGTCCAGCTCGGCGCTGAAACGCGCCAGATCCAGCCCCAACTCCCCAGCATAGGCCAGCAGGTCTTCCCGCTGGAGCCGGCCCCCGGCATCGAAGAGCCGGTCGTGCATCTCCCAGAAGCGGCCCTGGGCGCCGGCCGCCTCGGCCGCCTCGGCCGCGCCCTGCGCCAGCGGGTGCGAGTGGCGAATCGGCAGATTGCGATGCACCATCGCCACGCGCCCGCCGAACGCCGGCAGCACCGCGTGGAGCACGGTATGGAGTTGCTGGCAGTGCCGGCACTCGTAGTCGCTGTACGCCACCAGCACCACCGGCGCGCCGGCCGGACCGGAACGCCAATCGGCCTCGGTCACGGGAGCGGGCTTAGGTGTCTCCGCCAGCTTCATCAGCGCCCGCACCACCATCGCCGCGTTGGGCAGATCAGGGTATGTTTGCGGGTCGTAAACGCGGCGGATCAGCCCGTCGGCGTCGGCCATGAAGACCGCCGGCGTCACCTGCCCTTCGGCAGAGACCGCGCCGTAACGCGCTGCCACCGCCCGCGGGGGTCGGGCGTCGCTGAGGAGTGGGAACGCCAACTCGGCAGCGGAGGCCAGCGCGGCCAACCGCTCGACAGGAGCATCGGAGATGCCCACCAGGGCCGCGTTCTGCTCGCCAAAGGCAGCGGCGCGTTCGCCGAAGCGGGCCAGTCCCCCGGCCAGTTCGCCGTCGGCAACGCCGGGGAAGAAGATCAGGGCCAGCGGCCGGCCGCGCAGATCGGCCAGGGCCACCTCACCGCCGGCCGCGGCCGGTAGCCGGAAGTCGGGGGCCAGGATGCCCGGTTGGAGAAGGGGACGAGTCATAGCGCATATACCTCAGTGGTCGAGCCGTCCGTATTTTGCGCCGGCGTCAATGAAGGCGGCGATGTTGCCGGCCAGGCGATCGCCGACCGCCGAGATTGCCTCGGCGCTGGCAGCCAGGATCAAGTGGTCCGACCCGCCGTCGGCCACGGCCCGCTCGACGAGGGCCTCGATTTGGGCGGGCGTGCGCTGTTCCAGGTCGCTCCACTCGATGTTGCCCACCAGGGTCAGCGGCCCGCGCGCCGCCCGGCGCCGCGCCTCGGCCAGGGTGATATCGCCTTGCGGCGGCGGCTCGACCGGGTCGAGCATCTGCACCCCAGCGTCTACGAACTTATCGAGCACAGTCGCCACGCGACCGTGGCAATGCACCCAGGCGATGCGGCCGGCGTCGCGCACCATCTGCCACAGCGGCCGCTCGTAGCCCAGGACGAAGCGGTCGAACATGCGGCCCGACATCATGGGCGGGGTGGCCTGCTCGCAGCCGCCGAAGCGGATGATCGGCCCGGCGCCTTGGGCCAGGATGAAATGCAGCCGCTCGGCGACGCGTTCGGCGGCGGTGGCGATCAGCCGCTCCACCAACGGCCGCTCGGTGACGGACCACTCCAAGAAGCGTTCAAAACCGACGAGCCGCGAGACCATCACCAGCGGCGACGAGACGAAGCACACCGCCACCCCGCGCGCCCCCAACCGCTCGCGGGCCGCCAGATAGCCGCTCATGTCGGGCGGGTCGAAGCGGTGGGGCATGGCGAGCAGCTTTGCCGCGTCATCGGGGTCTTTGAGCAGCGGTTCTAGCTCCCAGACGGTATCCTCGCCGGCCAGGACCGCCTCGGTGGTGGTCAGCGCCCCGCGCGGGGTATGCACCCGGTATTGCAGCAGGCGTTGGCCGTCGCGCTGACTCTCGCCGCACAACTCCACACGGTCGGGGGATGCCAGGAGGAAGCGCCGGTCGAAGATGCCCTCTGGCACGCCTTGCATGGCGTAGGTCTGCCCGGCGTTGCGGAACGGCTGGCGCTCGGGGATCTCCAACTGGACGAAGAAATCGCAGTGCGTCTCGGCAAGTGCTACCAGCCGCCGGTAGTTAGGCGCCGCTTTCCAGTCGCCCGGCGCGGGCGGGAGCGCCAGTGGATGCCAGGGGATGGGCGCGAAGAGCGGCGTCCGATCCACCGGCTTGCCGGCGATCGTGCGTAGAATGCGCTCCTGCGACGTGAGTGAGGGCATCACTGCCCCTGCGCCGCGATCATGGCGCGACACCTTCAACCGGCGCCCAACCGCCCGCTTCGGCCGAGCGATAGAACGCTTCGGCCACCAACACGGAGGAGAGGCCGGCTTGCGCCGAGTTGTCCGGCGGCCCAGCGCCCGCGAGCATGGCAAGCCAGTGACGGTGCTGGCGGTAGCCCACGTCGCCTGCTGGGATGCCCGACGCGGCCCAGCCGGCCCCACCTTGGTTGACGGCCAGGATGCCGCGCTCGGTGCGCAGCCAGGCCGTGCCGCCGTCGCCGTAGATCTCCATGCGGAAGCGATCGGTGCCGGCCACCTCGGTGTAGCTGACCTCGTGAGTCGCCAACAGGCCGCTGGCGAAGCGGTAGGTCGCCAGGGCCAGGTCTTCGTTGTCGGGCGTCACCACGCTGCCATCGATCAGCTTGCGCTGCGTCCCGGTGATGGCCGTGGTGGCCCTGACCGCGGCGATGGGGCCAAACAGGTGTTGCAGCAGATCAATGCCGTGGATGCCGATCTGCATCACCGCGCCGCCGCCCACCAGCGCCCGCTGATAGAACCAGGCAGCCCAGTTGGCCCCGCGCGTGGCGTTGCGCTGGCGCACCATCGTCAGGCGGCCGAGCGTTCCCGCGGCCAGCAGTTGGCCCACCGCCTCGATCTCGCCGAAGTAGCGATGCATGAAGCCCACGTAGAGCGGCGTCCCATGCATCTGCGCCACGGCGATGATCCGCCGGCACTCGGCGCCGCTGCGGCCCATCGGTTTTTGCAGCAGCATCGGCTTGCCGGCCGCGGCCGCGGCGGTGGCGATCTCCTCGTGGGTGAAGTCCGGCGTGGCGATGATGACCGCGTCCACATCGCGGCGCGCCAGCACGGACCGGTAATCGGTCGCCACGATCGGGATGCCGTAGCGCGCCGCCTGCGCCTGGGCTTTGGCTTCGCCCCTGCTGAAGAGCGCGACGACCGTCGCGCCGGCGGCTTGCAAGCCGGTAATGTGATAGTCGCTGATCGAGCCGGCGCCGAGCACGGCGATACGGGGTCTGTCTGTCATCATGGGCAGGTAGTCACAGAAGAGGTCATACATTTCGGGCCGGCTCGGACCCGGCGCGGCGACTTCCTCAGTGCGGATCGCCACGCGGTTGGGGGCGGGAAAGATGATCGCTTGGGATTCCATGATTTTCTATAGCCTGCGCCGCCCGGCCAGGTGTACTTCGGGCGTCTCGACCTCTTCCAGCCAGGCCACGTAACGCCGATGGATCTCCGCGGCCAGAGCCGGGTTGTCGGCAATCACGTCGTGCGCCTCGTCCGGGTCCGACGGCAGGTGATAGAGCGCCGGCTCCGTGGGGATGAGCGACAGCCTGGGGTCAATCAGCTTGGAGATAAACATCTTGGCGTCGCTGCGCACATCGTCGTACTTGCCGGCGTAGTGCAGGCACCAGCCGTCATCGGTGATGATGGCCGATTTCGCCAGGACGGGGGTGTGCTGGATGATGGTGTTGGAGCAGACGGCGATGTCGCGATGGCTGGTCGTCTCGCCGCGCAGCAGCGGCAGGAGCGATTTGCCGTGGATGGTCTCGGGCTGGAAGCGCCATTCTTCGGTGGTGAAGACGCCACACTGCAGCGCCTGCGTGCGCGCCTGCCCGCCGACCGACTCGGTGGCGACCAGGCCGGCCAGTTCGAGGATTGTCGGCATCAGATCCGGCGCCTGCACGATGGCCCGACTGTGCTGGCCGCCGCGGATGCCGGGGGCGCGCACCATCAGCGGCACACGGCGCACGGCGTCATACATGGGGATGGCTTCGTAATACATCACACCGTCCACTTCGGGCAGCAGCGATTTGCCGGTAATGTCGTGCTCGCCGAACAGGTAACCGTGATCGCTGGCGAAGATGATGGCGGTGTCTTCGGTCATGCCCAGCTCGTCTAGCTTGTCAAGCAGCACGCCGAACCAGTGATCCACCATGCTGGCCTCGGACCAGTAGAGATTGCGCACGTGATCCATCTCTTCGGGGGTCAGAAAATCGCGCCAGTGGCGGTAGTAGGGGAAGATAATCTCCTTGCCCTGCCACCGCTGCGGCTCGTACATGTCCAGAAAATGCTGTGGCGCATCCCACGGCTCGTGCGGGTCGAACAGGTCCATAAAGAGGAAGAACTGCTGATCCTGGTTGCGTTCCAACCAGTTGCAGGCTTCATGCACCGTGCGGGCGCAGAAGCGGTCTTCATCGGTCTTCCACCAGGCCCGGTTGCGCAGGTAGTGCTGCAGGATGAACAGGCTGCGGTTCTTGCCGCCATCATCGGGCATGCGCACATTCTTGGGGTCGGTGCGCCAGTGATCGGTCTCCTGGCCGCGGATCCAGTCGAAGCCGTCGAAGCCGCGGTCGTAGTTGAAGCCGTCCTCCAGCAGGTGTGGGTTGTCGGCGATGAGCTGCGTCGCGAAACCCGATGCAGTAAGGATCTGCTGCAGGGTGACCGTGTCTTTGGGCAGCGGGCACCATTCGTGGTCGGTGAAGCTGAAGCGCCCGCTCATGATGTCCAGGCGGTTCGGGATCGTCGGGAAGGAGCCGAGATAGGCGTTGTCGAACACGAACGCCTCGCGGGCGAATCGGTCGAGGCACGGGGTCTTGACAGCCGTCGGCCCATAGCACGACAGGTTGTCGTGACGATAGGTGTCGGTCATGAAGACGATGATGTTCATGATGGGAGCCTTTCGGTTTATATTTTCATTTCAAAGCGCCCAGGGTCAAGCCCTTGACGATCTGGCGCTGGGCGAATGAGAGGAAGATCACGGCTGGCAGCGTCGCAAAGAACGCTGCCGCGCTCATCTCGCCAAAACGAACTTCGTACTGTTGCGCAAACTTGGCGATGCCGACTGGGATCGTAGCCGCCTTGGTGGAGGTCAAGTTCAGCGCGAACAAGAACTCATTCCAGGAGAAGACGAAGGTGAGGATGGCGACCGCGGCCAGGCCGGGCGCGATCAGCGGAATCACCACCTTAATGAAAGTGCCCAGATTGGAGGCGCCGTCAATGTGCGCCGCCTCCTCCATCTCCACCGGCAGATCGGCCAGGAAGCTCTGCACGATCCAAAGCGCCATAGGCAGGTTGAGGACGACATGGCTCAAGATCACGCTGGCCAGTCTGTCGTACAGCCCTATGCCGCGCATCAGCAGGTAGAACGGCCCGACCATGGTCACACCGGGGATCATGTGAAACAACAGGATCCAGGCAGCCAGGATGCCCGTGAAACGTCGCGGCCAGCGGAAGCGCTCCAGGCTGTAGCCACCCAACGCGGCGATGACGAGCACCAGCGCCGTGCTCACAACAGCGATGATCAAACTGTTGGTCGTGTTGACCATGAAAGCCGATTGCTTGCTAAAGAAGAGCCGGTCGTAGTTCACCAGCGTCGGCTGAAAAATCAGCGTGCCGGAGGTGATGTCTTTGTAGTACTTAATCGAATTGATGAAGGTGAAGAGGAATGGGAACAGCGTGATGACCGCAGCCAGCCCCAACACGACATAGCCGATCACGTTCCAGCGGCGAGTGAGGATCATGCTGCGCTGCTCCTTCCCCGCACGGAGCGGTTGTAAAGAATCACGAACACGGCGGTCAGCAGGATGGTGATGATGGAGAGTAGCGCGCCGTAGCCCATGCGCGACTGCCCGAAGAAGACCCGGTTGATGTAGAGACTGATCACTTCGGTCGCGTTGCCCGGTCCGCCGCCCGTCAGCAAAAACACCTCGTCGAAGACCTTGAAAGAGAAGATCGTGCGAAACATCAACGTGACCAGGATGGTCGGCCGCAACAGCGGCAAGACGACGTGGCGCAGCAGTTGCCAATCCGAAGCGCCATCCACCCTGGCTGCCTCCATCGGCTCGATGGGCAGCGATTCAATGCCCGCCAGCATAAGCAGAAAGATAAACGCGGTCCAGTGCCAGACGTCTACCACCATGATCGAGGGCAGGGCCAACAATGCACTGCCGTTCCAGTTTTGGGGCGGCAAGCTCAACGCTTTGAGAACCTGGTTGAAAACCCCGAACTCGAAGTTGTAGAGCAGCCGCCAGACCGTGCCAATGGCGATGGCCGGCACCAGAATCGGGATCATCAAGATGGCGCGCAGCAAGCCGGAGAAGCGCTTGACCTGGCTGGCGATCAACGCCAGGGTCAAACCCAGGAACATCTCCACGCTGACGACCACGATCACGAAAAGCACCGTGTTGCGGACCGCCTCTGGAAAGATCGCGTCACCGAGGAAGGTCTGGAAGTTGTCCAAACCGGTGAACTGCCAGATGACCCGTCCCTCAGCAAAGGAGACGGTCGAGACACTCATCATGAGCAGTTGCACCAGGGGATAGATCGTGAGCGCCAGCAAGACGACGAGGGTCGGCGCCAATGCCCAATAGCGAAAGCGTTGGTCGAGCCACTCGCGCAACGATTGCGGTCGCGGCCACGTTCGACGCGAGAAAGCGGCGTTCATAGAGGCTCCTTGCAACTGGCCCCGGCAGCCGCAATCCGCATAGGCGGCTGTCGGGGCCATCTAACCTACGCGCGGGATCAACCCAGCTTGGTCTTGTACCCCGCTTTCTGGAGGACGGCAAAGATTTCCTTCGCCATGTTGTCCAGCGCGTCATCGCCGCTCATCTGGCCGGCGATGGCCTGGTTCAACCGCAGCTCGATCGAATCGGTGATCTGCGGCCCTTCGGGGATGCGGACGGACTCGACGATGTACTGCGTGCTGTCGGCCATCGCCCTCATCCAGCGATACTTCGGGTCGGCGGCCAACTCGGAGGTGTAGACATCCTGTCGAACCGGGACCGCGCCGAACTTGGTGTATTCGAGCTGCGATTCCTTGCTCAACGCCCAATTCAGGAAGGTCAGACCGGCCTTCTTGCGCTTGTCAGGCAGGTTGTTGGGGACGCCCATCACCCAGATGCCGGTTGTGGTGGCGTGGCGGCCCTCTACCGGCTTGGGCAACACGGTCACGTTGACCTTATCGACGACGGTGGATTTCTCAGGATCGTCCATCGCAGACCAGTTGGCGACCACCATCAATGCCTGGACGATCTTGCCGCTGAGCATGAGCTGCTGGAGATCGGCCTGCCCCAGATCGGCCACGTTTGCCGGCCCATAGGTTTTGAGCAGTTCCAGCCACTTGCTCATGGCCTTGCGACCGGCGGCGTTGTTGATCGTCACGGCCCAATCCTCACCGGGCTTGGCGACCCAATCGCCATTGTAGCCGCGCAGGAAGGGTAGCCAATCGTAGGCCACCGCGAACCCCGCCTTCTGGCCGCGCGTGGCGAAGCCGTACAGATTGGGCGCGCTCATCAGCTTCTTGGAGATGTCGGCCACATCATCCCAGGTCGTCGGCGGCTTGAGGCCGGCCTTTTCGAGCAGATCGTTGCGGTAGTAGAGGAGCTGGATGTTGCCGTTGATCGGCAGCCCGTAGACGATGCCATCCTTGGTCGAGTAGTTCTTGTCGTGACTCCAGCGCATGGCATTGTTGTAGTCAATGATGTTCGGGTCAACCTCGAAGTTGGGATCAATCTCCTGGAGGGGCGCCATGAATTTGCCGGCATAGAACGTAGCATACCAGCCTTCGTTCAGGTTGACGATGTCGTACTCGCTCTCGGACGCAGTGGTGGCGTTACGCGTCTTCTCCAACATGCCGGTGAACGGCGTCACGGCCAGGTTGACCTTGTTGCCGCTCTTCTCCTCGTAGAGGCGCACCAGCTTCTCGAAGCCGGGGAACCACGGCGAGTCGTTGATCAAAACCGTAATGGGATCCACCTTGGCCACGGTCGCACCCGTGGATACGGCCGGCACGGCGGTGGCAGCCGGCGCGGCAGGGGCCGCGGGCGCCGTGGTAGGCGGAACAGGCGTGGCGGCCGGCTGCGGTTGCGCGCAAGCGGCCAGGGATGTGGCCGCCAACGTCCCCGAAAGGACGCCGGTGATCTTCAGAAATTGACGACGATCGAGCTTCTTGGCGGTGGTCATTTCGTCCTCCGTTGGTAGATTGGTTGATTGGTAGACTGGTAGACTGGTGGTGTCATGTGAGAGTCGAGCTGGCACGGACGATCAGCTCGCACGGCAGCACGATGGCGGTTTCGGCCGGGGCGGGGCGCTTGTGCCAGCGTGCCTCGGCCAGGTCAATGGCGAGTTGGGCTGCTGCGCGGCCCAACTCGCGCAGCGGCTGCTGGACGGTGGTGAGGGGCGGCGTGAAAAAGGCTGCCTCCTGGATATTGTCAATGCCGGCCACGGCCAGGTCTTGCGGCACACAACGTCCCGTTGCATAGGCCGCGTGAAGGACGCCCAGCGCCATGCGGTCGTTACTGGCCAACACGGCGTCTAGGTTCGGGTTGCACGCCAGCAGTGTGTGGAATGACTGCTCACCGCTGGCCGGCGACCAGTCGCCGGTGATCACCAGCGATGGGTCAGGCTCGATGCCAACCTCTCGCAGCGCGTCCTGCCAACCCGCCAGCCGGTCGCGGGAAATGGCGCGCTCCAGCGGCCCGGTGATGATGCCGATGCGCCGCCGGCCTTGGGCCAGCAGGTGGCGGGTCACATCGGCGGCAGCCTGGCGATTCTCGATGCTCACAACATGCAAGCCGGGCCGCGGGTGGAAATCGCAAAAAACGACCGGGGACAGACAATCCAGGCAGTCACGGGTGGCCCAGGCGAGATCGTCCTCCAGTTCCGGCCCCAACCAGACGATCGCATCCACCTGCCGGCCGGCCAGCTCATCCAGGCGGTGAGCCGGGTTATCGAGCGTATCGAGCCACTCAAGCAAGAGCTGAAAGCCCAACTCCTGGCAGCGCTGCTGGATGCCGGTTGCAATGCGCGAGGGGCCGAAACGGTACAGTTCCGTCGTCACTACGCCGAGAGTGCGCGTGCGTCCGGCCGCCAGATTGCGCGCCAGGATGTTGGGCCGATAGCCCAACTCGCGGATGACCTCCAGCACGCGCAGGCGCGTCTCCTCGCTGATCTCCGCTTTGTTGTTGACGACTCGGGACACCGTCTGGTAGGAAACGCCGGCCTGGGCGGCGACATCGTTGAGGGTGATCTGCTTTGCCACGCGCTTGAAGCTCCTTGACAAGGCCGAAGGTGCGCTGTGGGCGTTCACGTGAACGCCCACAGAATAGCACGACTGAGGCGGTTTGTCAAGAGGCAATTTGGCGGCTGTGTCACTGCTCAGCGAAAAAGTCCGGGTTAATTGCTCAGGGAAAATGTCCGCATACTTGAGAGATGAGGGCAATTACCTTGAATCCACA
>ENA-UOUL01004320-UOUL01004320.1-bioreactor-metagenome-genome-assembly--contig:-NODE-4320-length-13291-cov-5.571137_pt1 | contig 13291 bp, 9 predicted proteins | sample MGYA00249838_ERZ747220 | MGnify/ENA primary metagenome ERZ747220 (study PRJEB28778, sample SAMN05720191) | bioreactor metagenome | isolation source: Anaerobic biogas reactor | place: USA:Washington...
ATACTGATCGATGGACAATATTATGATCGCAGTGAAGCCAAGATCAGTGTCTTTGACCACGGACTTCTTTACGGCGACGGTGTCTGTGAGGGAATTCGTATTTATAACAAGCGCATTTTCGAGCTCGAGGCACACATAAGACGGCTTTATGAGTCGGCGCATTCTATAGCGCTGGAAATTCCCATCCCTCGGGAAAAGATGATTCGGCAGACGATAGAGACCGTGCGTCGAAACGGCCTTGTGGATGGTTACATCCGCTTGGTGGTCACTCGCGGGGAAGGAGACCTTGGGCTCAATCCTATTAAGTGCCCCAAAGCTAGTTATTTCATCATCGCCTCCAACATTCAGATGTATCCGGAGGAAGCGTACACTCACGGCCTCAAGATCATTACCTGTTCTACACGTCGCAACGAACATCAGACCATCAATGGCAACGTGAAAAGTCTGAACTACCTCAATAACATCATGGCGGCGCTTGAGCTGCGGTCGGCGGGAGTGAGCGAGGGCCTCATGCTCACAACCGGGGGTTTTGTGTGCGAATGTACGGCCGATAACTTCTTCATGGTCAATAACGGCTGTCTTTGGACACCGGATCCCGCTACCGGCGCCCTGCGTGGCATCACACGTATGGTGGTCATGCGCTTGGCGCGACAAATGGGGATCGAGGTGCATGAAGGCTTCTACACCCTTCACGACGTCTACAGCGCCGACGAGTGTTTCCTCACCGGTACGGGGGCGGAGGTAGCGCCCATAGTGGAAGATTTGCTCAAAGAGGAGGGGATCGTTGGGGTCATTTACAAAGCGCTCCAGCCGTTCGCCGACGCGGGCGACAACGTGCACCCCGCCATGGGTATGTCGTACCGCCCCATGGAGCACTTCTCGCTGGGCTTCTCGGGCGGCATCGCCACGGGCATCGACCCTTGGGATCCCCTTTCGTTCGCGGCAGCCAGGCAGTACTTGGACACCGTGTACGACCCCGACGGGCCGTGTAGCAGATACAGCTACACGAATCGTGGAGCCATGATGCAGATAGAGGATATCGAGCACGTCCACGAGAGGTGGGGACCCCTGTACGACCACGCAGATCTCTGGCTGCAGAAGGTGAGGAACATGCTCGACCCCAACCGCGTAGCCGATTGGTCGGCTTACATACCGCCTGAGTATTCCACAGAGAAAGGGGCTTGAAGATGTTGCTGAAAGACAGAGTGGCCATCGTGACCGGGGCGGCCAAAGGCATGGGGGCGAGTATCGCTCTCATGTTCGCCGAAGAGGGCGCGCATGTAGTCATCGCCGACATCGACCTCGAAGCGGCCAAGAAGACCGCGGCCGAGGCATCGGCCAAGGGCCCGGAAGCCCTCGCGCTGGGGTGCGATGTGACCAGCGCCGACCAGGTGAAGGCCGTGGTAGACGAGACAGCCAAGAAGTTCGGCAAGATCGACATCCTGGTGAACAACGCCGGGGCACTCGCCAAGCACATCGACGTCGAAGACATGTCGGTGGAGGTCTGGGACAACGTCATGGCCTTGAACCTCAAGAGCCACTTCCTCTTCTGCAAGTTCGTGGTCCCCTATATGAAGAAGGCCCGGTACGGCAAGATCATCGGCATGTCGTCCATCGGGGCCGTGCTGCCCCCCGCCCACGAGATCAACTACAACACGGCCAAGGGCGCCATCATGGCCTTCACCAACGACCTGGCCTGCGCACTGGCGCCGTACAACGTCAACGTCAACTGCATCCTGCCTGGACCGATCAGGACTCACTTCTACGATGCGATGACCGTCGGCATGTCCGACGAAGAGATCGAAGAGATGTTCGCCGCCATCGGCAGGAAGACCCCGCTGCAGAGGATGGGTACCGGCGAAGACATCGCCGGCGGCGCCCTGTTCCTCGCTTCGGAGCTGTCGTCCTACATCACCGGGCATCCCCTCTACGTCACCGGCGGCCTGCCACTGCAGCCCACGGGGCCGGCTCAATAGAGGCAACAGAGAGGGGCTTCGTATGGTCAGTAGCGCAAGCGCCGCGATCGACAGGGTCATCAGCAACGTGCTCGACGCCAAGCTCGAGGACATCGAATCCGATACCCTGCAGAACGCCAAGGACCGTGTCCTCGACACGGTAGGCTGTCTCATCGGCGGGGCCGGCGAGTCCAGCAACCCCGAGTTCGTGAGGCTCATCAAAGATCACGGGGGTAAGCCGGAGGCCACCATCCTCATGTACGGCGGCAAGGCGCCCGCGGCGAATGCCGCCATGGTCAACTGCATCCTCTGTCGCTCGTTCGACTACGAACCGGTCAGCCCGGTGGTAGAAGACCACATCGCGCCCGGACACGTGTCCGGGACGACCGTCATGACCGCCCTCACTCTGAGTGAGGCGGTGGGCGCCAACGGCCGCGATCTTCTGATGGCCATGCTGCTGGGCGACGACCTGGCTGCGCGGTTGCTCAACACCTGCGAGTTCACCCTGGCTCTCGGCTGGGACGGTAACGGAACCGCCAACGCCTTGGGCGCTACGGCCATCGCCGGACGTCTACTGGGCTTGGACGAGAAGCAGCTCAGGAATGCCTTCGGTCTGGTGCTGAGCCAGCTGAGCGGGAGCGCCCAGAACCTCACGGAGTCGACGACGGCCTTCAAACTGCCCATCGGTCTCGCCGCCCGCAATGCCATCTTCTCCGCGCAACTGGCCCTCGCCGGGTGGACGGCGCCGAGAGACGCCCTGCAGGGCACGTTCGGCTACTACGACCTGTTCACGAGCGGCATCCGCAACGAGGAGTTGCTGACCAAAGACCTCGGCAAGAAGTTCTGGGGCGATAGGACCTTCAAGCCCTATCCGAGCTGTCGTGGCACCCATGCGCCCATAGACTGCGCCCTGGACGTGGTCAACAACCACAACATCGGCCCCGACAACATCGAGAAAGCCATGGTGCACCTGCCGCAGGGCGCCTTGAACGGTGTTTTGGCCAAGCCCTGGGAGATCGGTGAGTTCCCTCACGGCGACGCCATCTTCAGTTTCCGCTTCACCGTGGCCACCGCTCTCTTGCACGGGAGCGTCAGGCCAAGGCATTTCACCGACCAAGCCATCCGCGATGCCAAGGTGAACGAGCTCATCGAGAAGATCGAGTTCACCGACCTGCCCGCGGATAAGACAGGCTTCGTCGTCACCGTCCGCACGAAAGACGGTGGGGAGTACTCAGGCGAGAGTGAGATCGCACGGGGAGACATCCCGGGCAATCCTCTCTCCCGGGACGAACTGTTGGCGAAATTCTGGGACAACGTCGAGTTCGCAGGCAAACATGCGAGGAGCGACGCACAGTCGCTGCTCGGGCTACTGGAAGATCTGGAGAGTCTCGAAAACCTGAATGAGGTGACCCGGCTACTGGTTCCATAGTCTTCGGCGGGTGTGGCGGATCTACGGAGGGGAGTCTCGAGAGGATGTCACCGGCGGCAGACAGTTATTTGGGCGTGCCAGGCTACGTGCTTTTCTGGGTGCTCTTCGCGGTCGCCCTGGCACTGTTCTTGCAGAGGGTCATCCTTCTGATCCGCCTTCTACGGTTGGGCAAGCCGGAGAAGCGCTTCGACAACCTGCGTCAGCGCCTCGCCGGGATGCTCACGATACCTGTGTCGCAGAAGACCAACCTGAAGCATCTGGGTCTGCGCGACTTGGCCCCGCTCGGGCACGCCCTGATGTTCTGGGGTCTCGGAGTGTTCCTCATCGGGTACATCGCGTTCCTCGGCCTGGGAGCAGGTTTCGGCGCCTTCCCGATCTTCAGGGGCGGCGGGTTCGAGAGGACGTGGTTCTCGATCATGGACATCGTCGGCCTGTTCATCCTGGTCGCGATGCTGGCCGTCATCGTGAAGCGCTACGTCTTCAAGCCGGCGCGGTTGGAAAGAGAAGAATCCACCCTCGAGAAAGTGATCCAGCCCGTCCTCATCGTGGTCATCATCGCCGTGGTGGTGCTGCACTACCTCATCGAGGGCCTTGGATACGCCGCGGCCGATGTCCGGGGCAGCTGGCCGCCTATCGGCATGGCCCTGGCGGATTCCTTGCGGGACTCCGCCATCGGCGCCGACGGCTTGGCGGCCGTGTTCAAGAGCCTCTGGTGGGCTAACTATCTGGTGTTGCTCGCCGCGGTGGTGTACACCCCCCGCTCCAAGCACCTCCACCCTCTCTTCATCTTCCCCAACACCGCCTTCAGGAACTTGGCCCCCAAAGGGACCCTGCGGCCGGTGGATCTCAAAGACACCGCCGCCATAAGGCGGGAGGACGTCCGTGATTTCACCTGGAAGCAACTCATGGATTCCTACGCCTGCACGTGGTGCGGCCGTTGCCACACCGCCTGCCCGGCGCAGGCCAGCGGCAAGACCCTCTCTCCCCGGGAGCTCATCCTGGGCACCAAGGAACACCTGCTGAAGGTGGGTCCGCCGCTGCTCAAGGCCGGCGCCGCTCCGGAGGCCGCCGATGGACGGCCGGCATGCCCGCCCTTCATCGGTAACGTCATAACCGAAGACGCCATCTGGGCCTGTACCACTTGTCGCGCTTGCCAGGAGGTCTGTCCCTCTTACAACGAGCAGATGGGCACCATCATCGACCTCAGGCGCCATCTGCAGATGATCACCACCACCGAGACGGCCAGGGAGGTGTTGAAGAACCTCAGGGTGCGTGGCCATCCCTGGCGCGGGACCATGTACGCCCGTACCGACTGGGCCGAAGACCTCGACGTCAAGATCGTCGGCGACGACGGCCCGGCGGAAGTCCTCTTCTGGGTGGGCTGCACGCAGGCCCTGGAAGACCGCAGCATCAAGGTCGCGCAGGCTATCGCCCGGTTACTCAAGGAGGCCGGCGTAGATTTCGCCATCCTGGGCGAGGAAGAGATGTGCTGCGGCGATCCCGCCCGGCGACTGGGGGCTGAGCACATCTTCCAGATGATGGCCGCCGGCAATATCCAGCTCCTGCAGGGCTACGGCGTCAAGAAGATCGTCACCGCCTGTCCTCACTGCTTCAACACGCTCAAGAACGAGTACCCCGAGTTCGGGGGCCATTTTGAAGTCGTGCATCACAGTCAATTCTTGGCGGATCTCATCGCCGAGGGAAGACTGAACATCCCCGCCACGGGCAGCCAGGAGACCGGCGGCCCGGGCCAAGAAACCGTCACCTATCAAGACCCCTGCTACCTCGGCAGGTACAACGATCTGTACCAGCCGGCCAGGCAGGTGCTGCAGGCCATCCCAGGCAAGAATCTAGTGGAGATGGAGAAGAATCGCCAGAACGCTTTCTGCTGCGGTGGGGGCGGAGGTCGTATGTGGCTGGAGGAAGAGGCAGGCACCAGGATCAACGCGGTACGGCTGGCCCAGGCCGCGGACACACAAGCCAAAGCGGTGGCTACCGCATGCCCCTACTGCTTACAGATGTTGGAGGACGCCGCCAGGAATGAAGAGGCGGGCGTGTCAATGGTCATCAAGGACATCGCGGAGATGCTGGTCGAGACCCTACCGGTCCCTCCGGAGTCCTGATGCATATGAGAAGCACTAGTGGTATTGCCTACTATGGGAAAGGAGTGTGGATCTGACCACGATTAGCAGCACCAGGAGGGTAGGTCGTTAGCAAGATGAGCTTAGAAGGGGGTTGTTAGCATGAAGAAATTACTACCCGTATTGTTGGCTCTGCTACTGCTCAGCGGTTTGATGCTGGCAGGCTGCGGAGACGAAGAACAGACCGCGACCACCGCGGCGCGGACTGAGACTACTGCCGGATCCACTGAGACCACCGCGGCGCCGGCCGATTCGGGCGAGACCTACTATCTGAGGTGGGCACAGTTTGCCACCGCCGTTTTGGAAGACAGCATCCCGCAGATCGAGATGGCGGAGAACATCGCTACCCGCACCAATGGCCAGGTCAAGGTCGAGCTGTTCTGGAGCGACTCCCTCGTCCCCATGTTTGACTCCATGGACGCCGTGCGACAGGGTTCGGCCGAAATGGCTACGTTCCCCTTCGGACCCCACGGTGGAGTCGATGCCAGGTTCAACTCCTCGGAGATGCCGCTCTACTACAACACCATCGAAGCCCAGATAGAAGGGCAGTCGACCCTCTTGCCGGACTTCAGCGACGTCTTCGAAGAGAAGTTCAATCAGAAGTGCCTGCAGGTCATGTCCATGCTGCCGCTCACAATAGGTAGCGCGAAGAAGCCCGTAGAGACTCTGGCCGACTGGGACGGTCTGCTCACTCAGACCATCTCCCCCGCCGTCACCGACATCGTCTCTAACCTCGGCGCCGTCGGCGCACCCGCCTCTCCTCTCGATGTCTACGAGCTCCTGCAGAAGGGTACGGTCGACGCCACCATCCAGTCCATGGGCAAGTTCCACGAGGCGAAGCTGTGGGAAGTCTGTGAGCACCTGACCGCATGCCTGCTGATCTCTTCCTCCAGAGCGACCACGCTCAACCTGGACGTCTGGAACAAGATGCCCAAGGAGTTCCAGGACATCATCGTGGAGGAAGCCAATCTGGCCGCTCAGAAGATCAAAGATGTCACCGCCGGGATGTACCACGACTATCTGGCCGAGCTGGAAGAGAACATGACGGTCTATCACCTGCCGTCCGCTGAGCGCCAGAAGTGGCAGGAGACGCTCCAGCCGGTGGTCGACAAGATGCTGGCCGACATGGGCGACTTCGGCCTGAAGGTGGCTGAGACCGCTGCGGCAGCCAACGCGAAGTATCCGTATCCCTACTAGAGTTCGAGGCTAGATGCACACAGTGACATCGCGTTTGCGTAAGGCGGCAAATATCCAAGTGCGATAGCCAAACGTCAATGAGAAGGAGGCAGTCCGGCGCGCCGCCGCCTGACACCTCCTTCTTGTTGACGAAGAGAGGATGTTGGATAACCAAGTGAAGCGGTCATGCCCATGAAGATAGTCAGAGCTCTGGATAAGATAATCGAGGTGTTGACCAGAGTTGCCCTCTTCTGCAGCGGACTCCTGTTGTTGGCTATGGCTATCAATGTGACTTACGGTGTGTTGACACGCTACGTCTTCAATGCTCCGTCCGTGTACGCCATCGAGCTGACGAAGATCCTGATGATACCGGCGCTGGTGATAGCAGTGTCGTATGTGCAACGGAACGACCGTCATCTCAAAGTCGACTTCTTAGCGACGAAGCTACCGAACAAGGTGCAGACGGCACTGTTTGAGATCGTGGTGCCCATTACGGCTCTGTTTGTGACCTACGTCATGGTATGGAAAGGGTGGGACGCTGCTAGCTATTCCTTCTCGATAAACGAAACCAGCTATTCATCTTGGCGAGAGCCTCTGTGGCCGGTCAAGTTCACGATCCCCATAGGATACGGACTGCTGTTTCTGGTGCTTGTCGCGCAACTCTGCAAAGGTGTTGCTCGCTTGTTCGTCGGAGAGAGGAAGACGTCCGACGGTTCGGAGATAACGACTGCTGACGGGCAGGTATAGACGATGGAATTCCTACCTGGTTTGATATGCCTCGCGGTCATGGTCGTCATGATGATGATCGGCGTTCCCATCGCGTGGAGCATGCTGGTGCCTGCCCTGGTCGTCGGTATCTGGACGTATGGCTGGCCGGTCATGTCCCTGTTGGGGAGCACTACGTACTCCTTTCTCTTCAGAGATCAGATGGCCCCGTTGCCACTGTTCTTCCTCCTGGCATGCATCATCGCTGAGACGTCTATAGGTGATGAGCTCTTTGGCGCGGCCAGCAAATGGTTGTCTCGGATACCCGGCGGGCTGGTAGCTGCCAGTATCGTCGGAGAGGGCGCCATGGCGGCCATCATGGGACACAGCGGCGGCACCATCATCACCGTGGGCAAGGTGGCAGTACCCCAATACGAGAAATACGGATACGACCGGGGCTTCGCACTGGGTGCTTTGGTCTGTGGCGGAGTCCTCGGTCCACTGATCCCGCCCAGCACCACCATGATCATACTCACCCTCTTCGCCGAGGTGTCCCTCGGCAAGTTGTTCATCGGCGGGATCATTCCGGGACTGTTACTGGTCATCATGTTGGCCGGTACAGCGGTGGTCATGGCCTGGCGGAATCCCAGCTTGGGACCTCCTGCCGGAAAGTACTCCTGGAAGGAGAAGTTCTATTCCCTCAGGAGATTATGGCTTGTTGCCATCATCATCTTCAGCATACTTGGGGTCATCTACTTCGGGATAGCGTCCACGACTGAAGCAGCCGGCTTCGGATGTGTCGCGGCGCTGATCGTGGCGATCGCCGCGTACAAGTTCCGTCTGAAACAAATGCGGCGGGCACTCATGGAGGCTGCACTGGTCATCGGGATGCTGATACTGGTGATCATCGGAGCTTCCTTCTTCACCTACGTGGTAGGTAGCGGCGGCTTGGGCAAAAAGATAGCTGAGGTCGTTCTCGAGGCCGGCATGTCCCCGACGGGATTCATCGTCTTGCTGAGCATCATGTACCTGTTCCTCGGTTGCATCATGGACACGATGACCATCCTGTTGCTGACGCTCCCCATCTTCGTGCCCGCCGTCACCGCCCTCGGTTTCGATCTGGTCTGGTTCGGCGTGCTGGTGGTGGTCAACCTACAGATAGGTCTGATAACCCCTCCGTTGGGCTTAGACCTCTATATCGTACGAAACACGTTCGGGATACCGATCGGAGAGTTGTTACGCGGCGTCTTACCATTCATCATAGTTTTGCTTGTCTTTTTGTCACTGTTGATAGCCTTCCCACAGATCGTCCTTTGGCTTCCAGGCCAGATGATGGGCTGAGCTAGGCAAACGAAGCAAAGAGAGCCGCGGATCCCATCCCCGGGGGATGGGATCCGCGGCTCAAGTGTTCTTGGGCCTCATGCCGCGTGACGGCGCTAAGACCTCCCTAGGCGTCTGATTCGTCGCCGCTGACCAGAAGGAAGGGCGTCACCTTCACCATGCGGATGACACTCTCGGTGACGCTGCCGAAGATGGTTCTGTTGATCCTGCTCTTGCCCCGAGCGGCCATGACGAGGAGCTGCGTCGGGTTGTGCTTGAGATAGCCGATGATGTTCCTGGCGGCGTCTCCCAATATCAGCACCTCTGTGCGAACCTCTACACCAGAGGCCCTGATCGGCTCGGCCAGGTTCTCCAAATAGGCCTTCATCTTATCCCGTTGGGCAGTGAAATCTTCTACCGACGCCCGGTTCGACAAGAACCCGGGCGCGGGATCTTCCACGACATGGAGCAGCACCAATTGGCTCTCGGCCTCGGCGCCTCTTTGCCGGATGATCTGCACAGCATGCGTCAGAGCCACTTCGGACTTCTCGGTGCCGCTCAGAGGGACCAGCAGGGGGCGCTTGGGAAGAGTGTCGGCCAGAACCGCGCCGCGGAGCTCAGTAGGCACCAGCCACACGGGAACCTTCGCAGCGTGGACGACCTTGTTGGCCACCTCACCCAGATCCCAGTCCTTCTTGACCCCGGAGCTCCCGTGAGTGGACATCATGACTAGGTCGATATCATTCTCGTCGACGAACTTGAGGATCTCCTCGGCGGGATAGCCCACCACAACGTGCCCCTGCGCGTTGATGCATTGGGCGGTGGCGTCTTCGTCGTACTTGCTCCTGACGGCTTCGGCCTCGGCGCACAGCTCCTCCGCCTTCTTGTCGATATAGGCCTGGCGCATGGGTAGCTGAGCCTCTTGGTCCTGGCTGCATACATGCAACAGATCCATGTCGACGTGCATCCTGCCGGAGACTTCTTGCGCGTAGTCGAAGACTACCTCGGCGAGTTCCGAGCCGTCTAGAAGTACCACCATCTTCTTGTACATACACATGCCTCCTCGCAGCAGGGATTGCTCCATATGCTCAAACTCCCCGGCCTGCATAGTAACAGCCCGTAGGAACGGCGGGTGACTCGATCACCACCACTTGGCAGGTGACCAGTAGATCCACGTGTCGCTCAGAGGATTGCCGGCTTCATCCCGGCCTCCAAAGAGCAGATGCGTGTCGGTGAGCTCGCAGTAGACCATCGAGCTGCTCGCCCGAGCGCTCGGCGTCACATCGCCCGCATAGACTCTTACCCAGGAGCCGTCGAAGTCATACGTCCATGTGTCCGCCGACGCATTGTTCTGCGGATCGTGGCCGCCGAACAGAGTCAGAGTTCCCGTCGTACTCGCGCAGGCCGCCGCTGAAGCAGAACGGCCCGGCATCGGTGACAGCGGCTGCAGCTGGGTCCAGCAGTCGTTGCCAGAGTCGTAGGCCCAGGTCTCGTCAAGAACCGTGCCCTCGCCGTTTGTGCCGCCGACCATGATCACCCGCCCGCTCGTGGGGTCGAAGACCATCGAATGGCCGTGGCGCGGCGCGGGCCCGTCTCCTCCTGCGTGTAGCTCGGTCCACAGACGCCTGATCGGATCGTAACTCCACGTATCTCCCAACACTTCGTCCGCGTCCGCCAAGCCGCCGAACAAGATGACTCTGCCGGCGACAGGATCGAATGCCGCGGCATGGCACTGCCGGGCAACGGGCTCGGAGATGACGGCCGGCAGGGGCTCCCCCGGAGCGGCCGCCATCCATGCGTTGCGCAACAGATCGTAGGTCCACGTGTCGCCAAGAACGCCCTCGTCCCCCGAGCCGCCGAAGAGAACGACCTCGTTGGTCAACGGGACGAACGTCAAGGAGTGCGTCCCCCGCGGTTCGGGAGACATCCCCGACGAAGAAGCCGGGAGCTCCGTCCAGTCGCGCGTGACGACATCGTAGGCCCAGGTGTCGCCCAGCGCCCCATCGGCTCCCCGGCCACCGAACAGGATGACCCTGCCGGTGACCGAGGCATAAACCAGGGAGTGATCGGAGCGGGGATCGGGCGCCGAAGCCGTCGCCGCGAGCTGGTCCCAGCCAAGCGGACGGTCGGGATCGTAGATCCACGCGCCGGCCGAGTCCACATCGCCGGCCGGGCCCACCGCACTTGCGTCACGCGACTCGCCCCTCAACTGATCCGCGAGTTCAGCCGCTCCCACTCCGACACCGCAGGCCACCAGGATGACGAGCACGAGCAGCACGATCCGGCTCGTCGCGGTGGCTCCCGCCGCAAACGGATTCTTCACCTCGATCCCCCCTCAGATACGTTAGTAACGCGTCACCGAGAACGCCGCACCACCACTGACTGCACTCGGGGTAACCCGCTCGCCGAAGTAGGTGGTCATGACCTTCTTGTAATAGTAGCCGCTCCCGGAGGTTATGCCGTAGCGGGTGCCCGCACTGTTGACCCAATTGCACTGTGAGAAGTTGACCGTGCCCCAACTCCCGGCATGTTGCCGGTACTGTGTCTCGAGGATCCAGCACGCGTATTTGTTGGGACCGTAGTACGTGTAGTACTTACCATACGCCGCCCCGCTGGTGGTGTTGTAGATGACAACATTCCAGGTGCTGCCGGCCTGCTGGCGCACCGAGACCAGGATGCGATCGTTCTGGGCGACCGAGAACACCGTCTTGGCGGTATTGGGGATGCACTCGACGAAGGCGGTCATGTTCTGCATGTCGACGCCGGCCTGTATGAGCTCGTTTTGGTCGTCGGTGATTCCCACGAACACACCTGAATCGCCGTTGTAACACCTTTTCGCCGTCATGTAGCCGATGGCGCCGTAGATCCCGCTGACTTTCGACTTGTAGCCGGCCCAGTTGGGACTTGGCTCGGTGACCATGGTCGCCCAGGTCTTCTCCTTGTACGGGACCATCATGGGCTCGGCTTTGCGCATCTTCTTGCCGGCGTTTTCTCCCCACAGCTTGGTGATCTCGGCCTTCAGCTCCTTCTCGCTCATCTCCTTGCCGTCCTGAGGCGCGCCGTCGCCGTGCGAGGCACCGCCGCTCTGCGCCGCGCCGTTGCCGCGCCCCGCGCCGTCATCGAGAGCTGGAACGCCATCGACGGCCGGAACTCCATCGACGGCCGCCGGTTGTGCAGAAGAGACGCTTCTATCCGTATCGATCCATTGAGAGTAACCATCGAGCCCAGCCAGCGCTGAGGGCGCTCCCACGCCGAGCGCTCCGCTGACCCCGAGAGCGGCCGCTACCAAGAAGACCCGCACCAATGGACGTCTGACCATAGTCCTTGCTCCAATCCTTGTTTGATAACGTGAAGATTGACACCATCGGACCCCCCATCTCACATACCGGCCCCCTCCCTCTCGCTGATGCAGCTTGCTGCGCCGCACAGGAATACCAATGCGGGAACGAGGGGGCATCGGACTTTGGACCTAGATTGGGTGCGGGAACGCCGTCATGACGGCGGTTATTTGTCGAATACCGCCTTGAGCCTCATCAGGAACTCGGCAGCTTCGCTACGCGTGATGGACTCTTGTCGGGCCCAGCCCGCTTCCGGCCTCAGTTCGTACTTTTCTACGACCGCGGCCAGTTCTTGCGCTTCGAGAGAGGAGATGCGCGCCCGCAGATCGAGAGCGGCCGCCTGGGTGATCTCCATCCCGCTCTGAAGATCGGTGGCCGGTAGCAGTCCGACGATCATCCGGGCCGCCCAGGCCTCCGCGTCACGGGCGAGGATGGGTTCTCCCGCCCTGAAGGCGACCTTCGCGTCGCCGCCCGCCCACTCGAGGACGATCCTCTGCTGATAGGCGTCGATGGCGATCTCGCGGAGCCGGGGATCCAGATCGTAGTAGAAGGTGTCCGCTACGTTTCCATCGCCGACGGGGATGCGCTGCACCCGATCGAGCCACACGAGGAACTCTCCCCGCCCAACGACCTTCGAAGGCAAGAAGGAGACCTCTCCCATCTCGTTGGGCATGAGATGGACGATACCCGCCCGGACCACTCCCACGATGTAGTCGCTGCGGGGGTCGCCGGCCGCGTCGACGACGACGGCATCGGCGCTTGGGCTGATCACGCCCGAGAACGAGGGGGACGTGGATGTGGTCGTGTCGTTGTCGGACCAGAGCCCGGAGACCGTCGACCACCCGTCGAACAACATCAGCCATACCGGGAGTCCGATGACGACCGCCAGGATGACTATGACGAGAGCCGCGACGGCCAGTCTCCTGCGACCGCGTTTCGGCCTGCGCGAGGCGCCCTGCCGTCCCCATGTGGGCCGCTGAGAGACGCCGCTGGAGGCGCTGCCAAAGATGTCGGGTTCACGGCCGATCGATGGGTACTCCCAGGACGTTTCGGGCTCCCGGATGGGAGGCGGGGGTGTCCACGTTTGCTCGGGGTCGCGTGCGACCGTTGGCCGCGCCCACGACGGTTCGGGTTCACGGGCCATCGTTTCGCCGGGCGGCACGACAGGCTCGGGAGCCCGGTCGGGCGCCGGTTTCGCAGGCTCGTCCGGCGGCACGGCAGGTTCGT
>ENA-UOUL01004330-UOUL01004330.1-bioreactor-metagenome-genome-assembly--contig:-NODE-4330-length-13255-cov-2.894066_pt1 | contig 13255 bp, 6 predicted proteins | sample MGYA00249838_ERZ747220 | MGnify/ENA primary metagenome ERZ747220 (study PRJEB28778, sample SAMN05720191) | bioreactor metagenome | isolation source: Anaerobic biogas reactor | place: USA:Washington...
GCCCGGTATCCCGTAAACAGGCTCTCCCCGATACTCTGATCGAAGACAGAACAGAACAAACACAAAACAGATACAGTCTGCTGCCCATGCGCGCGGAAGTCATAGCGATTGGCGACGAGCTGACCGGCGGTCAGCGGCTGGACACGAACTCCCAGTGGCTGAGCCAGCAGTTTGCGCTGCTGGGCGTTTCGGTGACACACCACACGACGGTCGGCGACGATCACGATGCCATCGTGGACGTGCTCGCCACGGCCTGCCGACGCTCGGCGTTGGTGCTGGTCAGCGGCGGGCTTGGGCCGACTGCTGACGACCTGACCCGCCAGGCCATCGCCGCTCTGACCGGCCGGCCGCTGGTCCAGGACGACCAGTCGCTCGAGTATATCCGTGGGCTCTTCGCGCGGCGCGGGCGGCCGATGCCGGAACAGAACATCATCCAGGCCTGTTTCCCGGAAGGCAGCCGGCCGATTGCTAATGTGGAAGGGACAGCGCCGGGCATCCACGTGACGCTCGACGGCCCGGGAGGGACGCCGGTCGATCTCTTCGCGCTGCCGGGCGTCCCGGCCGAGCTGAAGCCGATGTGGCAGGCGACGGTGGCGCCCGCCATTGCTGCCCGCCTGGGTGCGGCGCGGCGTGTGATCCAGCAGCGGGAGATTCGCTGTTTCGGGGCGGGGGAGAGTGACATCGAGAGTCGCCTGCCCGATCTGATCCGCCGTGGCCGCGACCCGCTGGTGGGCATCACGGCCAGCGAGGCGACGATCACGTTGCGCGTCACGGCCGAAGGAGCCACGTGCGCTGAATGTGAGGCGAAAATCGCGCCGACCGTCGCCACCATCTACAACTGCCTGGGATCGCTCGTCTTCGGCGAAAACGACACACAGCTGCAGGATGCCGTCTGCGATCTGCTGGCCGACCGGGGCGCTGTCGTGGCGACGGCCGAATGGGGCACGGCGGGCCTGGTCTCCAGCTGGCTCGGCGGCGCCCGGCGGGCTGCCACCGCTTTTCGCGGCGGGCTGATCGTGCAGGACTTGCCGGCCCTCACGCGCTGGTTGGGGTTCGACGTGAATACCAAGCCGCCGTCGCCACCGGATCCGCCGCGGTATGTCGCCCAGATGGCCCGCGCGGTGCGCGAACGCTTCAACACCGATTACGGTCTGGCCGTGGGGCCGTGCCCCGATTCCGAGTCCGCCGGCCAGGTTCATTTGGCGGTGGCCGCGCGCGGCGATACGATTGGCGAGTCGTTTACGTTTGCCGCGCACCCTGCGATCCAACGTCACCGCTGTGCCAAACAGGCCCTGAATCTGTTGCGACTGTCGATTCTGGAACGCCGCATATAAAACACAAATGAGACGATAGAGGCTGCGTGAGAGGCTGTATGATGATGCGACGCCGAGCGACCGACCTGCTGTTGTGGACCGGGCTGTGTGGCCTGCAGGCCGCCGCGTGCTGCGCTGTGGCTGCCGACTGGCCGATGTGGCGCGGTGACGCGGCCCGCGGTGCGGTCACATCAGGGAGTCTGCCGGCCGATCTGGAACTGCACTGGCAGCTGCAACTGCCCGCGCCACGTCCGGCCTGGCCCGCCGAACAGGGCAAGGTGCGGTTTGACGCGTCGTACGAACCGGTCGCTGCCGGCCCGTTGCTGTTCGTGCCGTCCATGGTGGACGGCAGCGTGACGGCCTATCGTCTCGCGGACGCTCAATTCGCATGGCGGTTCTACACCGACGGTCCGGTCCGTTTCGCGCCGGTCGTGTATCAGGACCGCGTGCTGTTCGCGTCCGACGACGGACACCTGTACTGTGTGACCGCCGGCGCGGGAACACTCGTGTGGAAGCGACGGGGCGGCCCCGATGACCGCAAGGTGCTGGGCAACGATCGGCTCATTTCCATGTGGCCGGCGCGTGGCGCACCGGTGGTGTGGGAAGACACCGTGTACTGGGCGGCCGGGATCTGGCCCTTCATGGGTGTCTACGTGGAAGCGGTGGATATCGCGTCGGGGCAGCCGGTGTGGACCAACAGCGGCAGCGGCTCGAATTACACCGTGCAGCAACACAACAGTCCGGCGTTTGCGGGCATCGCGCCCCAGGGATACCTGACGGTCAACGATACCACGCTGCTGGTTTCTGGTGGCCTGACGGTGCCGGCCGCGTTCGACCGGCAGACCGGTCGTTTTCTCTACTATCGGCCCGGGGTGCGGGAGTTGGGCAAAGACATCGGCAGTTTCGATGTGCTCCTCGGACCCGACTGGTTCGCCAACCGGGGGCGCGTGCAGCGTTTGCAGGATGGAGAACCATTGGTGGCTGCGCCGGTGGACATCGTCACCCCGCACGGCACCTACGGCATCGCCGGCAAGCAGCTGGTGGCATCTCAGCTGCAGGTGGTCGAGCATGTCGCAACGACCGTGGACAGGAAAGGGAAGGCCAAGCACGCCACGACGTGGAAGCTGCCGGAACTGTGGCGCACGCAGCTGCCTGACGGTATCACCGCGCTGCACGTCAAGACGGCAAACTGCTTCGTGGCGTCCGATGATGGGCAGCGCGTGGTCCTGCTGAATGTCCCGCAGTCGTCCGATGACACATGCCGGGTCGAGTGGGAGACGCGTCTGCCGGGAGTCGTGTCGCGGGCACTGGTCGCCAACAAGCGTCTGATTGTAACCAGCGAGGACGGCGTCATTGCCTGTTTCGGTGCGCGTGCCGAGCGGCCGGTGGACGCCGGCCTGATGCGCGACGCTCCGGCCGTGGCGCTCCAGCAGGTCGCGGTGGCGGAGGACGTTCGACGGGAGCTTGCGGCGCTTCTTGAGCACGTAAGCAGTCGAGCCGGATATGCCGTCATCGACCAGGCTCAAGATCCTCAGCTGTTGGCGGCGCTCGCCCAGCAGACCGAGTTCTTCGTGATTGTGCTGCAGGACGACGCGCAATTGCGTGAAACGCTGCGGCGCACCCTGAGAGACTGGGGACTGTTGGGCACGCGTGTGGACGTGATAGCCGGGAATCTGCGGACGCCTGGCCTGCCGTTGTACCTGGCCGACCTGGTGGTGGGCAGCAGCTCTGAGGGCACCGGTCCGGCTGACGCACAGCTGATCGGCCGCGTGGTCGATGCGTTGCGTCCGTACAGCGGCACGGGACTGTGGCGGTGTGCCTCGCAGGATGCAGCCGCGCTGTCGGCGGCCTGTACGGCCGTGTTGCCGGAGGCGGAGTTCCAGGCAGCTGGTAATCTGTTGGTCGCGCGGCGTCCCGGCCCGCTGCCAGGCGCGGGGAGCTGGACCAGCCAGAACGCCAACGCCGGCAATACGCTGGTTTCGCTCGACACGCGTGTGACGACCCCGCTCGGGCTGTTGTGGTTTGGCGGTCCGTCCAACCGGGACGTGTTGCCGCGTCATGGCCACGGACCTTCGCCGCAGGTGATCGGTGGCCGGCTGTTCATCGAAGGACGCAACATGCTGCGTGCGGTCGATGTGTTCACGGGGCGGCTGCTGTGGCAGCGGGAGTTCCCGGACGTGGGCATTTTCTACGACAACACGGACCATCACCCGGGTGCCGGCGCGATTGGCGGCAACTACGTGTGTACGGCCGACAGCGTGTACCTGCTGTGGGGGCGGCGCTGCCTGCGTCTGGACCCCGCCACCGGCGACACGCTGGCGGAGTTCACCCTGCCACCTGACGAGTCGGGGGACCAGCCGTACTGGGGCTATCTGGCCGTGGCAGGAGACTACCTGGTGGCCGGCAGTTCGCCGATGCTGCTGCTGGCCCGCGGGCCTGGCGAAAAGATCCAGCTCCAGCGTGCCATGCCGCTGTACTCGGCCTTTGGCGAAGGAAGCCGGCGGCTGGTGGTCATGGATCGCTTTGACGGACGTGTGCATTGGACGCGCGACGCGCTGTTCAACTTCCGGCACAATGCGATTGCCGTGGGGGCGGGAAAAGTGTTCTGTCTCGACCGCATGACGGAAGAGCGTCTGGCGCATTTTCGCCGGCGCGGTACGGTGCCTGCCGCGGAATTCGCGCTCCATGCGTTGGACATCCACACGGGTGAACCGGTGTGGCAATCGACGGAACTCGCCTTCGGTACGTGGCTGGCATACAGCGAGTCGACCGGCCTGCTGTTGCAGGCGGGCAGCAAGAACCGCGACCGGGCCACCGACGAGGTCGGCAAGGGACTGGCGGTCTTCGAGGGGGCCACGGGGCGCTTGATCTGGCACCTGGACGAGGATTACGGCGGTCCCCCCCTGCTCTACCCTGACAAGATCGTGACGCAAGGGACCGCCTACGATCTTTGGACCGGCGCGGCGATACAGCGCACGCATCCGCTGACCGGGCAGCCGCTGCGCTGGGGGTTCTCGCGCAACTACGGCTGCAACACGGCCATCGGCTGCTTGAATCTGATCACCTTCCGCAGCGCGGCCGCCGGCTACTTCGACCTGGCTAACGATGGCGGCACCGGCAACTGGGGCGGCTTCCGGTCGGGCTGCACGGCCAACCTGATCGTGGCCGACGGATTGGTGAATGCCCCGGACTATACACGCACCTGCACCTGCAGCTACCAGAATCAGTGTTCGCTGGCGCTGCTGCCGATGCCCGAAGTCGAAACCTGGACGTTCAATGCGATCCCGTCGAGCGGACAGCGGGTGGAGCGGATGGGGATCAACTTCGCAGCGCCGGGGGATCGCAGAGCGGACGACGGCACACTCTGGCTGGACTATCCCAGCGTGGGTGGACCGTCCCCCGACGTCCCGCTCGTGCTGGTGGGGGAGCGGCTGGAATACGAGCGCGTTCACTCGTCCCTTCGGCCGCGCGGACAGCTGCCTTGGGTTTTCGCGTCGGGAGTGCGGGGTGCGCAGCACATGCGGCTGCGATTGGCCAGCCGCGAGGAGGCGGGGAACACGCTGGCCACCTATGGCGTCCGCTTGTACTGGCGCGACCTTACGCCGGCCGATCTGTCCGGCTCCAGGATTAACATCCGGCTCCAAGGACAATCTCCTGGAGACAAGTGCAGCGTGCGGGCAGATCCTGACGCGACCGGTGGGGGAGTGATTCAGGAGTGGTCCGGCGTGCAGGTGGGAGAGTTCCTGGACCTGGACATAGCCTCGCCACCCGGCGTTGACCCCATGTTGTGCGGAGTCCAAGTGGTCCGCCAGGATCAGGATACAGAGAAGATGGCGCCGTAGAGGGCGAACAGCCCATCCCCGCAATCGTGCGGGCCGGTACGTTCCGGCTGGAAGATGTGCACCTTCAAGTGCCGCAGGGCGGCCGCAGGTCAGCTCCCTGAAGCTCCCCCTCACGGCGCCGGCCGGCTGCGCTGCAGCCACGGCGCAGGCCGAATCGCGGCGTCTCGCGCCCCGCCCGGCAGGCGTGGACCTGGCCCCGTCACCTCTTGCCACCCGCCCCCTGCACCACGTAAGGTGTAGCCAGCGTAACGTCGGACGGATGACTGCTGAGCCACACGTGTGGCAGAGGAGATGACCGGATGAAAGTGGCGACGATTGAGACCGCGCGCGGCATCATTCGCCTGGAACTGTTCGCGGACAAGACGCCGAAGACGGTGGGGAATTTCGAGAAGCTGGCCAAGCAGGGCTTCTACAACGGACTGAAATTCCATCGCGTCATCGCAGACTTCATGATCCAGGGCGGGTGTCCGAAAGGAAACGGCACGGGAGGGCCGGGCTACAAGTTCGCCGATGAGTTCCACAAAGATCTCAAACACGACGGGCCCGGCACGCTGTCGATGGCCAATTCAGGGCCCAACACGAATGGCTCTCAGTTCTTCATTACCCACGTCGCCACCCCGTGGCTGGACAACAAACACACGGTCTTCGGGCGGGTCCTCGAGGGACAGGATGTGGTGGATTCCATTCAGCAGGGGGATAAAATGACAGCGGTGACCGTCACGGATGAAGCCGACTGATGACCAGGCCGGCCTGCGCGCGGGACCGGCGTGCGGCGTTCCCGAACCTGGGGGAGTTCGCTATGACTCGTCCATTGTCGCCTCAGCTGCTGCGGACCGTGGTCTTGCTGGCGTCCTGGTGTTCTGTGGCCGGGTTCGCAGGATCGGCCGGCGCCTGCGATACGCCGGTGTACCGGTATGCGATGTATCGCTGGCATCCGGCACCGTACGAGTTGTACTGTTTCCATGACACGCAGCCGGACGCTGAGGCACAGGCCGTTGCAGCGGCTGTCGAGCAGCACGTTGCGGCTGGCGCGGCGCCGGCCAACCTGGCCTTCCTGCCGGTCGATGTGGCGCCGGACGGGCAGTTCCGCGATGGGCCACCGGACATCAAAGAGGCGTGGGACAAACGATCCACTAAGCAGACGCCCTGGTACCTGATTTCCTCCCCGGCGGGTGTGCATCTCTTCGAAGGGTCTGTCTCCGCACATGACATCGCAACACTGATCGATTCACCCGGGCGGCAGGCGGTCGGCCAGTTGCTGGCAGAGGGGCGCGCCGGCGTCTATGTGCTGGTCACCACAGACGACCAGGCCAAGAGCGAGGCGGCCGAGCAGGTGATTCGCGGCGCGATCGACGACGTGGCGGCCGGCAAGGTGCAGCTGTACTCGACCGTGCTGGGGTCGGATGATGACGCGGCTCCCGCGCCCGACATCAACTTCGGGCTGGTCACCGTCGCGCGCGATGACGCGGGCGAGAAGTGGTTCCTCGATTGCCTGCTGGCACTCGAACCGGATCTGCGAAGCGCCACCGAACCGATCGCGTTTCTCGTCTACGGCCGCGGCCGCGCCCTGTTCTCCTCGCTCGGCAAAGGCATCCACCGCGACAACCTGGTTCCGGACATGGAGTTCATTACCGGTGCCTGCTCCTGCATGGTGAAGGAACAGAACCCGGGAGTGGACCTGCTGATGAAGTTCGACTGGGATGCGGTTGCGGACAGTCTCATGCAGCAGTTCGGCAGGGAGGAGGGCAGCCCATACCGGTTCTCCGGCGATGCCTTGTTTCCCGAGCTGATCATACCGGCGGAGGACCCCCTGACATCTTCCGGCGACGACGCTGCGGTGACCACAGCGGCCGAACTCACGGCCCCGGCCACGATGGTGGAAGTTGCCGCGACGTCAGCCGCCGAACTGTCAACGGCCGATGCCATGCCAACCGCGGCATCCCTGGAGGACCCGCCCGTGCAGCAGCTGGCGGTCAACAGCCCGCCTCCCATCGCGTCTGAAGACCACGCCGCCGTCTCCACCGCGAATCCCTGGCGCGCGGTACTGTGGGTGGGAGGTGGTCTGGCCGGCGCACTGGTCATCCTGTTCGGCATCACCTTTCTCATACTGCGGCCACGTTGACAAGGATTGAGATGATCCGACTGGAGAACGTCTCGAAAGTGTATGCCACGCGGCGCGGCGACGTGCGCGCCTTGCAGGATGTGTCCCTGACGGTCGACCGGGGACAGTACGCGGCGATCTGCGGGCCGAGCGGCTGCGGCAAATCGACGCTGCTGTCGTTGATCGGCGGCCTGGCGCTCCCGACGGCCGGCAACATCACGGTCGATGAGATGCTCATTTCGACGGCTTCCTCCGCCGACCGTGCGCGCTTCCGCGCCCAGCACATCGGGTTTGTGTTCCAGTTGTTTCACCTGTTTCCATTCCTGAATGTGCTCGACAATATCATGGTAGCGGCCGCGGAGCCTCGCGATGGCGAGACGCTGGACTACGCGCGGCAACTGGTGGAGCAGTTTGGTCTCCTGGCGCGGTGTCACCACCGGCCGGCGCAGCTGAGCGTCGGCGAACGGCAGCGGGTGGCCATGGCCCGCGCGCTGCTCAACCGGCCCAGCATCCTGATGGCTGATGAGCCGACCGGCAACCTCGATCCGCACAACGCGGCTCTCGTACTCGATGAGATCGATCGATTTCACCGGGCGGGCGGTACGGTCCTGCTGGTCACACACGAGTCACCAGCCGCCGCCCGCGCGCAGACGACCATCTTCCTGCACGAAGGCGGCGTCGCGCGACGAGATTAGCTGGCCAGGAGCACGTTCGAGTACCGCTGCGCGAACCGGCGCTGTCCAATCAAACGCGGCGGCGTTTCGCGGGCACGTCACAGTCCCCCGCTATTGGCCATGCGCGGAACGTCATCGATCGGCCGCGCCACCGTATGCGGCGTGCCTCCAGCTGGCTCCGCGCTGGCGGCGAACAGGTCGAACGGCTCGATCGTGACCGTCTGCAGCACCCCTTGCCGCTCGACCAGCAGTTGCACGGGGCCAGCCGCTTGCGTCACGAGCTGGCCGAACTCCGTGCCGCTGGCGAACTCGCGGCCGTTGACCTGGTAGACGCGATCGAGCGCTGCCAGACCAGCTTGTTCCGCCGCAGAGCCGGGGACGACTCGAGTCAGCATCACCATCGAGGAGGCGGCCCGATCCTGATCCCAGGAGAACCCCAGTCGGACGGGACTGCCGGGCAGCTTCAGCGGCACCAGCAGCGGTTCGCCCTCCCCACGACGCTGGATCACGACCTCGACATTGGAAGGGGCGGCCAGCACCAGCAGGCGGAACTCGTCGCCGTTCGTGATCGCACGCCCGGCGAAACGCAGCAGCCGGTCCCCAATGCGCAGGCCCGCGCGTTCCGCCGCAGACCCGGGAGTGACACGCGTGATCGTCAGCCCGCCAGCGGACGCGTCCGCGCCCCACGACACACCCAGCCGCGGCGGCGCATCCGCCATCCCGCGCTCGAACTGCGCGCGCGACGCAATGGACTCGTACCGCGCAGCGGCCCGGTACTCCGGCCGTGCGTCCGCCTCGGCAAGCGCGTACGCGATGCGGAACATGAGCTGCGAGATCGATCGCATGCCGTCCCGGTCAACCCGCTCCGCATCGTCGCTCGGCCGGTGATAGTCGTCGTGCGTGCCGGTGTGCAGCATCAGGAATGGAATGTCGCGCTCGAAGAACGGATGATGATCTCCATCAGCGTGGACATGCCACATGAAATCCAGCTGCAGGCCGAAGTCGGTATTGTGCTGGCTCACGAGTTTGCGGAGTCCGTCAGCAGAGCGGCTGCCGAACACTTCGACGCGATTGTCGCGAAGTCGGCCGATCATGTCGGCATTAAACGCGAACACGATACCCTCGAACGGCACCGTCGGATAGGCCAGCCAGTGCTTGGACCCCAGCAGTCCTTTCTCTTCGCCGTCCCAGAAGGCGAACAGTATGGAACGGCGTGGCGGCTCGGGCAGCGACTTGAAGGCCTGCATGACTTCCAGCACGCCAGCCGTACCGCTGGCGTTGTCGTCGGCGCCGTTGTGGATCACCCCGGTCGGGCCGAAGCTGTTCTGCGCGGTGCCGTACCCCACGTGATCGTAGTGTCCACCGATCACGATGTACTCCCGCGTCAGTTCCGGGTCGCGCCCCGGAATCAGTCCCAGGATGTTGCGGTAACCCTCGCCAAAGGGCTGGTAGTAGCCGCCGTCCTCGCCCGCCGGTTGCAGGTCGTTGTCCTCCAGCACCTGCACGATGTAATCGCCCGCAGCGCGACCGCCCCGGCTGCCCGCCTCGCGCCCTTCGTACGCGTCGGAGGCCAGGACATCCACATAATGCCCCAGCTCAGTGGAAGTGATCGTATTGAGCGCCGCATGCGCAGCGTTATGCTCAGCGGCGCTGGCCGCAACAGCGCACCAGCTGGCCAGCACGGCTAACGCCGGCACCACAGCCCATCGTGGTACAATACCCATCGAACCAGACTCCAAGTTGCATCATCAATGTTGTATGAAGGTGTCGGCTCGTTGGCAACAACGGGTAGGCCTGCAGATGCCAGGCCCTGGGATAAGCTACAGACGAGACTGGAGCCGCCCTTCGCGGAAATATAGCTCAGCCTCGCCTGCTTGTCTGCCGGGCATCCAGCCACGCGTCACAGCCAGGAGCCGTGTGTTGCCAAATCCACACACGCTGCCCGCAGACCACGCGCGCGCTGCCCGCAACGGTGCCAGAATCCCACGCCCACCGGCCGCCCGATGCGCACTTCCGGCAACGTGCCGACCCTCGCAACTGCCGCGGCAGCCGCTGTGGCCGCTATCACCGTCCCGAGACGCTTCACCGGACTGGAGAAACAGGCAAAGCCAGGTGGTGATGATGCATTACAGGCAACCGCGGAAAATGGCGATGCCAGGCCGACTTTGTGGCTGTCTCCGGCACCGTCTCGTCCCTCAAGCACTCAGACACTCAGACACACTCAGGCACTCAAGCACTCAGGCACTCAGGCACTCAAGCAAACACTTCCACGGTCAGGCCCAGCATCTCGCCGAGGATCTTCAGTTCGCGGGTGTAGTCGCCATAGACCCATTGCAGGTGGTTGCCGTAGACCATCCGCCGCCGCAGGAACTCGTGTGCCTGGTCCGGCGGGGGCTGGATGACAGCTTCCACCGAGCAGCTGAGCAGATCCTCTCCCCAACCACTGGCGCCGACCAGTGTGCCTTTCAGGACCAGCAGCTTCGTCGCGGTCGGATCGACCCGGGCGACCGTGACCGTCTTCTCCGTGTTGTTCATGAAATCGACGACCACCTTCGTGCCCCACCCCTGCTCGACAAACCGCCCGAGCTGGAACGGCACGTCGGGTTGGTCCAGCCCGTTCATCTTCATGCTCGGCGCGCTGTGGTTGATGCGGAACGTACCACCCGGCAGCGCGTCGGCGTTCCCCTGGTGGCACGATTTGTTCGAGACGCTCATCAGCAGGCGCAGCGCCAGGAGGATTCCGAGGTCTGCCTCACACGACGAGGCGATCCCTTCGTTGCCGAACAACGCGTGTTGCAGGCAAGGGACAACCAGCCATTTCTGTGGCAGCAGGCTGGGGCAGAATTCAAAGCAGTCGATCGTGAAGGCATTGCAGCCGTACCGGGCCATCAGGTTCCTCAGGCAGCGGTCGAACATCATGCTGCGCCAGACAAACGACTTGTCGAGAAACAGGTGGTCGGCCTTGCTCACCAGCTCAGCAGCCGCCTGTTCCGCCAGCTGCCCTTGGTCGCGGTCGGCCAACAGGCGGTCCATCTCGGCCGTCAGTTCCCGGTAGTCCACAGTCACCACGGTCACGCCCAGCCGTTTCTGAAGATCGTCGAAATCCCAGACAGTGTCTGGCGAGAAGGGCGGCACGCCGTCGGTGGGGTACAGGATCCGCGTCTGCCGGAACACTTTTCTGGCCCGCAAGAGCGACAGCAGCTTGGTCAGGTCCAGGTCTTCCCCCGCCACGAAGACCTCGTTTCCCTTGGCCAGCGTGTAGCCGGCGATGCTGATGTTCCGGCAGTTCAAGCCGTCCAGCACGATGGGCTTGGAGAACATATTCCCGATCTCGTACGCGCCGCGCGCATTGCCCGCCGAGATGATGAAGAACACATCGGTCTCGGCGCTGTCCGGCGCGAGCTTCGCGACCTGATCCGGCTTGATGACCCAGTCTTCGGAAAACGTCACGTGGACCGGTTCGAGCAACCGGACATCTTCGGTGCGGCCCAGCCCGTTCGCCTTGAGCTGCTGGCACCAGTCCTGGAACCACTTCTCGGCCTGGGCCCGTTCCTGTGCGGGCGCGACCGCCGTGGGGCGGCACGGCCCCTGCCATGCTTCCGAGTGAATCACGTTCGTCAACACAGGCTTCACGTACAGCCGGGTGTCGCGCGGATGCACGCCAACGCGGGCGGCGTCGTCAGCCGGTGAAACAGGTCCAGCTGGTGCGTCAGGTGCCTGCATGCCCTCGGTCACAGCGCCTGCCGCGACCGCGCCAAGACCGCTTGCCAGGAAGACACGTCGTTTCATCAGACCACTCCCATACTTCAGTGCGCACCCCGTGGCTGGCCCGGGGAGCTGGAGCCGAGCACAACGAACACCAGGCGGACAACGCCACCGACCGCCGTCCGCCGGACCGGGGTACCGGCCCGCCCGGCACGGCTGCTATGAACCTAAACCGGCAGGCCACGAAAATCAATGCAGTGCGCGCCCGGCCAGCCACATGCCAGTGTCGCGAGTGCCGTGCACCGAAACTTGTACCGCCATGGCGAACCGGATAACATCGACTCGGCGCGGTCGATCAGCGTGGGCCCGCTGCTCTGGAAACGGGTGGCGAACATGGTCTTTGAGCATTCATCAGGTTGACGCCATCCTGGCCTGCGGCGCAGACACGGTAGAAGCATGGATCCCCTTGAATATTACGGGAGAGAACGATGAATCAAATCAACCGTCGCAGGTTTCTCGGATCGGTGTCACTGTGGGGAGGCGCTGCGGGACTGGCGGTTGTCCAGCCGGCGCAGGTCAGGGGAACGGCCGCCAATTCGCGTCTCAAACTGGGTGTGGTCGGGTGTGGCGGACGAGGCCACTGGATCGCGAACCTGTTCGCGCAGCATGGCGGTTACGAACTCCACGCGGTAGCCGACTATTTTGCCGACGTGGTACAGAACTGCGGCGAGCAGTTGCAGGTCGATCCGGCGCGCCGCTTCTCCGGCCTGGCCGGTTACCAGGCACTGATGGAGAGCGGAATTGACGCGGTGGCACTCGAGACGCCCCCCTACTGTTTCCCGCAGCACGTGCGACGGGCAGTGGAGTCTGGCCTGCACGTATTCATGGCCAAACCGGTCGCCGTGGACGTGCCCGGTACTCTGGAAATCGCACGCTGGGGACGCCAGGCAGGACAGCAGGGACAGTGCTTCCTGGTCGACTACCAGATTCCGACCGACCCGCTGAATCAGGAGGTGGTGCGCCGGATTCGCGACGGCGCGATCGGACCGCTCCTGATGGTCCGCACACACTACCTGGCCGGAACGTTCAGCGATCCGCCTCTGACCGAGTCAGTTGAAAGCCGCTTGCGCAACCTGGTGTGGGTCAACGACACGGCGTTGGGGGGCGGCTATCACGTCAACGCCTGCATACATGGTGTCGACGGCGGACTGTGGCTGCTCGACCAACAACCGATCGCCGCCACCGGCGTCTCGCGCATCGGGCGCTCTGACCCTCACGGTGACAGCCACGACATGTTTTCGATCTGTTTCGAGTTCGCCGACGGGACGTTCATGAATCATGTCGGCTCGCACCTGAATTCGGTCTTCGACGTGCGGTGCGTGGCGTACGGCCAGGCCGGGAATGCTGAAATCGGTTATACCGGCACAGCACAACTCAACGGCGAATCCGCGTACGAGGGGGGGCAGATCGAGAATCTGTATCAGGCCGGCGCGGTGCGGAACATCGCCCGCTTCCACGACGCGATCCAGTCCGGTGACGCGTCGAACACCACGCTTGCTCCAGCGCTCCGCAGCGCGCTGGCCACCATCCTCGGTCGCGAGGCTGCGGCACGCCGGACAC
>ENA-UOUL01004333-UOUL01004333.1-bioreactor-metagenome-genome-assembly--contig:-NODE-4333-length-13252-cov-8.736546_pt1 | contig 13252 bp, 10 predicted proteins | sample MGYA00249838_ERZ747220 | MGnify/ENA primary metagenome ERZ747220 (study PRJEB28778, sample SAMN05720191) | bioreactor metagenome | isolation source: Anaerobic biogas reactor | place: USA:Washington...
GGTGAGGAGTCGTGTCTCGTGCGGGTGCCGCTTCGGTTCCGGCATCTCTCCCCATTTCTTTCTCGGCCTGGGTTCTTCGCCAGAGGTCCCGGTAGACGTAGTACCGGGTAATGAGAGTATTGAAACGGAAGCGCTGCGAAAACGACAGATCTGAGCATTCGGAGAGTCTCTTGACCATTTTCTCGACCCGGAGTCTCAGGTCGTCGGGCGGGGTTTTTCGGTTCCCTGCAAAGAAGATGTGATATTCGGTTTTGAGCCTTCGCAGGCAGTCTTCCAGATTTGCCAGGTCTTCGTCGTACATAGCCGTTCCTCAAGAAGCGGGTGTGCTGTAAATCATTCAATTGACAGTGTTAGTGCCATGTGTTGAAATCTACGCATGATTGAGCGACAGCATCTGCTTCGAAAAATTCCTCCGGTTGATCAACTGCTGTTGCGGCCGGCGATAGTGTCGTGCATCGACCGCACCGGCAGGGAATTCGTTGTCTCAGAAATCCAGAGACTCCTCCAGGGAATTCGTGATGCGATTCTGTCCGGCGAGGTTTCCGCCGGCGACTTGAGCCCGGAGAAGATCGAAATGTCCCTGCTCGAGACGGTGGAACGACGGCTGCGGCCGAAGCTCCGGACTCTGATCAATGCCACGGGCGTCGTTCTCCACACAAACCTCGGACGGGCGCTTCTGTCGGAAGCAGCCCAAAAGAGTCTATCGGCATTTTCCGGCAATTACACAAACCTGGAATACGATATTGATTCGGGCGGAAGGTCTCACCGTGACAAACTTCTTGAGCCTCTGCTGCAGGAGGTGCTCGGTTGTGAAGCTGCCACGGTGGTGAACAACAACTCGGCCGCAGTGTATCTTATTCTCAATTCACTTGCCTGCGGCAGGGAAGTGATCGTTTCCCGCGGCGAACTGGTGGAGATCGGAGGTTCCTTTCGGATACCCGATATCATGAGCCGTAGCGGCGCTATCCTGCGCGAGGTGGGGACGACGAACAAGACGCGTATCCAGGATTACCGGGATGCCATAGGACCCAATACCGCGTTGCTGCTGCGCGTTCACCCCAGCAATTTCCGGATGCTCGGCTTCGTTGAAAAGCCCGGACTTCGTGAGCTCGTGAACCTGTCGAGGGAGGCTGGAATTCCGCTCGTCGAGGACATCGGCAGCGGTTTGTTAGTGGATCTGAAACCCTATGGAATCCAGGATGAACCGGTGGCGCAGGAAAGCCTGGCTGCAGGGGCTGACCTGATCTGTTTCAGCGGCGACAAACTTCTGGGAGGGCCGCAGGCCGGAATAATTGCAGGTGCGGGCAAACTGGTCGGCTTGATCAGGAGGAATCCGCTGATGCGGACTTACAGGGTGGAAAAGCTGATCTATGGCGCCCTGGAGGCCACCCTCCGCAGCTACCGGTTCGGGCGGGCGGCCGGGGAGATTCCCGTGGTGCGCATGATCGCCATGTCCCGCGAGGAAACGGGGCGGCGCGCCCGCCGCTTTGCACGCCGGCTGCGGCCCCGCCTCCCCGAAGGAGCGGCTGTGCGCCTCGTAAAGGGGCAATCGGTGGTCGGGGGCGGGTCCTGTCCCGAAAGCCTGCTCCCTTCGACCCTGCTCTCCCTGGAGTCGGAATCGGTCCGTCCGGCCGTTATCGAATCGCGGCTGCGCGCGCTCGATCCCCCCGTGATCATCAGGGTCGAGGAAGACCGGGCGCTGGTCGATCTGCGCACCGTGCTCCCGGCCGATGAGCAGGTCCTGGCCGAAAGCCTCCTCGGGGTGGTCTCCCCCGGTTTTGCGCGCGAAACCGGAACGTAGGGAGGCTAACGGAAGCCGGTCACGGAAAAGGTAAGCCGGGAGGTCTCGAGATCGGCGTGGTCGAGCCGGACCCTGACGCGGGAACCGAGCTCATAGCGGCGCCGGCGCCGCTCCCCGACGTGGGCGCGCGTTTTCTGCAGGTAGCGGTAGCGGTCGTCGATCAGGGTTTCGGCCGGCACGAACCCCTCCACGAAGGGATCGAGGAGTTCCACGAAAAACCCCTGGCTGGAGGGGGAGGAGACCACGGCGTCGAACTCCTCGCCCACCCTTTCGGCCATGAACTGCGTCTTCTTGATCCGCTCGATTTCCCGTTCGGCCTCGTCGGCGTTCCGCTCACGCTCGGAGGCATGCCGCGCGATTTCGGGGAGGCGCCGGGCGAGGCGCTCGTTCCACCCCTCGGACTCCTTGCGGTCGAGGATCCGTTTGAGTAACCGGTGTACGAGCAGGTCGGGGTATCGCCGGATCGGGGAAGTGAAGTGGGTGTACACTTCCAGTGCCAGGCCGAAATGGCCCGCGTTTTCGGGAGCGTAGCGCGCCTGCATGAAGGAGCGCAGCATGAGGTGGATCAGGAATTTCTGTTCCGCTCTCCCCCGGAGCCCCCGGACGAATTGCTGGAAATCCCCGGGGGTGTATTCCTTACCACTCCTCTCCAGCCGGTGTCCCAGGGCCTGGGCGAACTCGGCGAATTCCTCGACCTTGCGCGGGTCGGGCTTTTCATGGATGCGGTAGAGCGCCGGCCCTCCCGAGGCGGTCAGCTCCCGGGCGACGCACTCGTTGGCCAGCAGCATGAACTCCTCGATGATGCGGTGGGCGAGGGTGCGCTCGGAGGGGACGATGTCCGTCATCCGGCCGTCGGCGTCGAACCGGATATCGGCTTCCGGCAGGTCGAAATCGACCGCCCCCCGGGCGTGCCGTTTCCGCTCCAGGGCACGGCACACCTGCAGCATGTCCTCCAGCATGGGGACCAGCCCGGCGTGGTGCGCCCTCAGGGCGGGATCCCGGTCGCGGAGGATCGCGGCCACGGTGGTATAGGTCAACCGGGCGCGGCTATGGATCACCCCCCGGGTGAAGCGCCGGGCGACGACGCGGCCGCGGGGTGTGACCTCCACCAGGGCCGACAGCACGAGCCGGTCCACGTCCGGCTTCAGGCTGCAGATCCCGCTCGAAAGCTTCGGGGGGAGCATCGGGATCGAACGATCGGGGAAATAGACCGAAGTGCCCCGGGCATAGGCGGCCGCGTCCAGTTCCGAGCCCTCGCGGACGTAGTGCGACACGTCCGCGATGTGCACGCCGAGGAGCCAGTTGCCCGACTCCAGTTTGCGCAGGCTGACGGCGTCGTCGAAATCGTGCGCGCTCTCCCCGTCGATGGTGACGGCGGACTCTGCGCGGAAATCCTCCCGGTCCCGGCACTCCTCCTCCCGGACCCGGTCCGGGAGCGCTTCGGCCTCCTCGAGCGCCTCCGGGGGGAATGCGACCGGGAGTCCGTATTTGTGCTCGACGATCCGGTACTCGATCCCCGCCTCGCCGGGATCGCCCAGGATTTCCAGGATCTTTCCCTGCGGGAGGCGGTTACGCCCCGGCGGAAGGGTGATGGCGGCGGCGACGATCTGGCCGTCCCGGGGTTCCATTCCCTCCTTGGGGGAGACCCGGATGTCGTCCGATATCCGGGCGTCGAGCGGCTGGACACAAGGGAACCGGGAATGGGCCCGGTAACGGCCGACGACGACGGGGTGTTTGCGCTCCAGCACCCGGATGACGCGCCCCTCCAGCCTCTTCCGGTCCTCCCCGTTTTCCGTGCGGGCGCCGCCGGCCCTGCGCGCCGCGCGGCGCCCCCGGGGCGGGGCGAGCGGCTTGTGCCGGACCTCCGCCAGGACCCGGTCTTCGTGCAGGGCGTCCTCCATGTTCCGCGCCGGGATGAAGATATCCTCCGCGTAACGCGAGCGGTCGTCTGCAAGCACGAAGCCGTACCCGTCCCGGTGGCGGTTGAGAATCCCGGACACGTGGGTCTTCCGCTCCGCGATGGAGTATCGTCTCCGCCGAACGCGGCGGATCACCCCCTCGGCGTCCAACCAGTCGAGGAACCGCTGGAGGGCGCGGCGGTCGTCGCTGTCCAGGTCGAGCGCCCGGACAACGTCCCGGAAGGTGAATTCCTCCGAGGCCTTTGCATCCAGGTTCTGGATGAAGCGGAGAACCCGGTCCTTCTGTTCCGCGGTCAGCATCTGCCGGGCCGGCGCCCGGGGGAGGCGCCCCGGGGGGTCAACGGAGCAGGAACCATTTGGGCTCTCCATGCTGGACCGCGCCTCCGCGGTCGGCCGCAAACGAAAGCAGCGGTGAGCGGTCGGTTTCTGCAACCAGGTAGGCGAGCCAGCCTGTGACCGCGTCCCCCGTTTTCATCTCCCGGCGCATCCCAGGTTCCGGGGGGGGGACTGGTGCGGCCGCGTAAGCCTCTCCCTCCCGCGAATAGGCGGTGAACTGCTCGGGCGCGAGCGGGTGGACGCAGGTGCCCGGAAACCCCCGCGCCCGGTATTCGAAGCGGACGCGGGCCAGGACGTAATCGAGCCCCGGCGGCGCCTCCGGGGTGTGGGGGGCAGCCGCCCGCAGGCGGCGTAGGGCTTCGTCCCCCCGGAGCACCTCCTCGAGCGTGATCGTCACGTCGTACAGTTCGTGCGAAGTGTAGCCTTCGCCGCATTCCAGGATGCCGGCGATCGGCACCCCCGCCGGCGCGGCGGAACTCGGGGTGGCGCCCGGCGTCTGGGCCGACGCGGCCTCGAGCAATAAGCCCGCCGAGCACAGAAGCGCGCAACAAAACCGGAGGATTTTCATAGGCTCCCCATCATGTGCTTCCGCCCGCGAGCTTCCGCTCCAGCAGTTCGTTGACCATGCGGGGGTTGGCCTGGCCGCGGGTTTCCTTCATCACCTGCCCGACGAAATAGGCGATGACCCTGGTTTTCCCGGAGCGGTACTCCTCGAGCTGTTTCGGATTGGCGGCGATCACCTTGTCGATGACCGCGACAAGGCTGGCCTCGTCGCTGACCTGGCGGAGTCCCATGCGGCCGATGAGGTCCACGGCGGGCTCCCCCGTCCGGACCATCTCCTCGAAGACGGTCTTGGCGATCTTCCCCGAGATCTCCCCCGAATCGATGGTCCGGATCAGCGCCGCCAGTTCCCGGGCGGTGACCGGGCTCTCCTCGATCTCCCCACCCGAGTTTTTCAGGGCACGGGCGAGGTCGCCCATGACCCAGTTGGCCGCCGCCCGCGGGTTGGCGGATTCCCGCGCACACTCCTCGAAGTAGGCGGCCGTCGCCGCCGTGGAGGTCAGCAACAGGGCGTCGTCGGCCCCGAGGGCGTAATCGGACATGAAGCGCTTCATCCGGGCGCCCGGGAGTTCCGGAAGTTCCGCTGCGACGCCCGCGATCCACTCCGGGTCGAGCCGGAGCGGCGGCAGGTCCGGTTCCGGGAAATACCGGTAGTCGTGCGCCTCTTCCTTGCTGCGCATGGAGAAGGTGCGCCCCTCGGATTCATCCCACAGGCGGGTTTCCTGGACGACGCGCCCCCCCCCGGACAGGACCCGTTTCTGGCGCTCGATTTCGTAGTCGAGCGCCCGCTGCATGAAGCGGAAGGAATTGAGGTTTTTGATCTCCACCTTGGTGCCCAGGGCGGCGGTCCCCTTCGGTCGGACCGACACGTTGGCATCGCACCGCAGGCTCCCCTCCTCCATGTTGCCGTCACACACCCCCAGGTAGAGGAGGGTCTTGCGCAGGTGGACCACGAAATCGTACGCCTCCTGGCTGCTGCGGAAATCGGGTGCGCTGACGATCTCCACCAGCGGCACCCCGGTACGGTTCAGGTTGACATAGCTCTTGGTCTCCGTCTCCGGGAGCCCGTCGTGGATCGATTTGCCCGCGTCGTCCTCCATGTGCAACCGTGTGATGCCGAACGTCTTTTCGCGGCGGTTGACGATTTTCCCCCCGTCGGTCCGCTCCCCGGAGAAGACAGCGATGCTTCCGTGCTCCCCCAGCGGGAGGTCGAACTGCGAAATCTGGTACCCCCTGGGCATGTCGGGATAGAAATAGTTCTTGCGCGCGAAAACCGAGACCGGATTGACGCGGCATCCCAGGGCCAGGGCCGCCTTCACCGCCATGGTGACGGCCTGCCGGTTGATCGCCGGGAGCGCGCCGGGAAGTCCCAGGCAGACGGGGCAGGTCTGGGAGTTGGGAGGGGCGCCGAACCGCGTGCTGCAGCCGCAGAACAGCTTGCTCCCGGTCAGTAATTGCGCGTGTACTTCAAGTCCGATTGCGGGTTCGAATGTCATGGCCGCATTATATTACGAGAGCCGCGGAAACGGGAGTCCCCATGGCTGGGCGCCCCGGAATCTGAAAAAATGGGTTCGAGCGCATAAATAATGAGCCCGCGCGATCACTACCGGCTCTTCCCGGCTTCCGGGTCGCTGGGACGGAAGTCCTGCAAGTAAGTGAAATGCAATAAAACGGGAGCAAATCATTGGGGTGGCGACCCATGGGCACGGGAAATGCCTGTAGCCGGGGTGAAGCGTCGCTCTCGGGCCGGGGCGGCAGGGGTAAACGTAATTCGAGGGCAAGCCGGATACCGGTGTGGGGGCGGCGCTTCGATCTCCCCTATCCCTCGCGCAGAAACCGGGAGACCTCCTCCGCCGCTCGATCCGCAAGTTGTCCTTCTCCCTCCCCGCCGTCCATCCAGAGAATGTCCCGGTCGGCCCGAAACCAGGAGAGTTGCCGCTTGGCGTAGCGGCGGCTCTCCTGTTGCGTGGACTCGATGGCCCGGGCGAGCTCCATCCGTCCCCCGAGGACGTCCGCCGCCTGCCGGTACCCGATCGCCTGGAAGGCTTGGCAGGATGGGGGGCAGCGGTCCAGAAGCGCGCGGACCTCCTCGAGGAGGCCGCTTGTGAACATCCGCTCCACGCGCCGGTCGATCCGGGCGTAGAGCTGTTCCCGGGGCAGGTCGATGCCGATCTTGAGCCAGCGGACCCCGGCGAAGGCGTTTTTCGGCTGGGCGCGCCACCATGTCATCGTCCTGCCGCTCGACAGGTACAGCTCGTAGGCGCGGATGATCCGGCCGGCGTCCCGCGCGCCGATCCGCGCGGCCGATTCCGGGTCGATACGGGCGAGCGCGCGGTGGAGGACCTCCGGCCCCTTGCGGGCGATGATGCCTTTCATGCGTCGGCGCAGGGGGGCGCTTCTTTCCGGTCCTTCGAAGAGCCCCTCCAGGAGGGCCCGCAGGTAGAACCCCGTTCCCCCGACGACCACGGGGAGGTTTCCCCGGAGATGGATCTCCCGGATCGCCTTGCGGGCCAGGCGCTGGTAATCCCCGGCGGAAAAATCCTCCTGCGGTTCCCGGACGTCGACGAGGTGGTGGGGCACCCCGCGCCGGGCGGCGGACGGGACCTTGGCGGTGCCGACGTCCATGTGCCTGTAGACCTGCAGGGCGTCGCAGCCGACGATCTCCCCTCCGAACCGGAGCGCCAGCTCGAGCGCCAGGTCGCTTTTCCCCGCGGCGGTGGGGCCGACTACGGCGATGACCGGATCCTTGTCTGACACACCTCACCCGAGTTTGAGGTAATAGCGGAGGGAGGCGAGCAGGAGGAGGAGTAGGGCCAGGGCCAGGATCCCCCGCATCTGCGAACGCATGCGCTGCATGATCTAGTACGCCTTCCGGATGTCCACTCCGGTGTAATAGGTCCTGAGGATGTCCTCGTAGCTTCGGCCCGCCCGGGCCATGCCGTAGGCCCCGGTTTGGCACAGGCCGATCCCGTGGCCGTATCCCCGTCCGTTGAAGGTGAAGCGCTCTACCTGCCCGTCGGCTCCGAAGGTGCGCCCGAGCGTGAACAACGTGTCCTTGAGGCCCAGGGCATTTCGAACTTTGTAGCCGTTGAGCAGTACCGATTTACGGCTCCCGACGGCCCGGATCTCCACCACCCGCCCCGATTCCCCGGTGCGATGCGGCTCGAGATCCAAAAAGGTCCCGATATCGCCCGTGAGCGGGCGCAACTTGGCCGCCACCTCCGACCGGGTTGCATCTGTTTGCCACGTCGCCGCAGGGGAATGGCGGTCGCTCGAGGCGCCCGACGGGCTCAGCTCGATTTCGAGGAAATCGATCCGATCCGACGGTCCGACGCGGAACGTGATCTTTTCAGACCCGATCAGGCGGATGCTGTGGATGGGCGTCGCCTGGCCCTGGTCTATCCGGAACAGGGCAGGTTCCGGTGCCAGCCGGAATTCGTGGGTCCGGTTTCCGGAGCGGATCGCGATGACGGAGTCGTCCCCGTCCCCCCGGCGCAGTTCGGCAAAGACCCCCTGGCGCAGAGTCCCGGGGCGCGCCGCCTCGGTCCAGCGCAGCAGCAGGGAGAGCGCGTCCCCCCGCCGGAGTCGGTCTTCCGGCCGCACGCTGTTGTCCGCGTTGGGGCGCCACAGTCCCTGCTGCATCAGGTAGCTGAGGACGCGGCGCAGGGATTCGGGCACCCGGTCCCCGTCCTTGATGTTGGCCATGTAGTACTCGGTGTCCCCCGTCGAAATCCGCCGGGAGAGGGTCCCGGGACCGAACAGCACCTCGGCCGCGTAGAGGATAAAGCCGCCGCGGGTGGTGGGATCGACGCCGCGCGGCGGGTTTTCCGGCGGGGCCCCGTGCACGATGAGGGCGGCCGCCCGGACCCATTCCCTTGTCTCGCCCGGGGTGGCGGGGGCGGCGAAGTAACCGGGCGAGCGGGCGTTCGGTCCCGACGGCCCGATGCCGAGGAGTCGTGCCAGTTCCAGGTTGCGGTTGGCCAGGTTCCCGTCGTCGGCCAGGAACGGTTCCTCCAGCCCGTGGTGTCCCTCGAGCACGAGTTCGCCCTCTCCCGTGCCGCTCTCGACCGCGCAGACGACGCTTTTCAGGTAAGGGACGGGCGAGGAACCGTAGACCAGGGAGGCGTCCTCGGTGCGGCCGCCGCAGGTGGACATGAACATGGCGTCGATCAGCTCGTCCTCGTAATAGATGGCGATCCCCGCGGTTCCGCGCACGATATCGTTGGTGATCTCCCGCTCGCCGTTGACCCCGTTGTAGACCTGGGTCCGGGTGTCATTGGTGAGATCGAACCCCTGGGAGCGGTAACGGCCCATGTTCTTCAGGGCGTAGGTCCTGGCGGCGACCGCCTGGGCGGCCAGGGCGGCCGGTTCGGGGTAGGTCGCGGGGTTCATCTCGGCCGGGACGACTCCGAAGAGGTACTCCTCCAGCCCCAGCTGGTTGACGACGGTCATCCGGCCGCCGCTGTCGGGGATGATGTCCAGGGCGCCGCGATACGGTTTGCCGTCCACGCTGAGAAAATCGGACCCCGACGAGGGGGTGATGAAGAACCCGGCCCGGCTTGGCTGGGACAGTTGGTCGGGGCCCGATAGGAACAGTTCCACCCCGGGGCGGGCGCCCCCGCTTTCTTCCCGGGCTTCGGCACGGGTCAGAAATGCGTCCGGGTATCCCGCGCTTGCCAGCTGACCAAGCAGGTCCCGGGCTTCCTCCCGGTCGGCGAAGGAGCCGATGCGCACCTGGTGGGTGCCCATGGCCTCGTTGAGGTAGACCGCCACGGGTGCCCCGAAATCACGCTCGAGCCGGGCGCCGAGCTCGGCCGCCCGGTCGGGATTGGACAGGGAGGCCACCTGGACTTGGTAGGCGGCGGGCGTGGGGGCGGATCCCGGCTCGATCCGGATGCGCACCTCGCCGTCGACCCGCCAGCGGGGCGCCTCGGGTGTTTTCTCCATCAGGTGGAACTCGGCCGAGGAGGAGATGCGCACCTCCCGCGCCCCCGTTTTGAGGCCGATGCGGATCATGGGTCCCGGCGCCGTTTCCTCTGTCGGCGGCACGATGGCGGCCGCCTCCGGGGAGGAGGGCGCGGGAGGGACCGCCGCGGGCGGTTGCGTCCGGGGGGCCTTCGCCTCAGGCTGCGCCTTGGGCCGCGGCGTGGAGGGAGCCGGGCGGGATGGGGGGGGCTGAGGCGATTTTACGGTGGTTTTCGGCCCTCCGCAGCCGGCTGCTAGCAGGAGCAGCAGGAAGCAGGGGAGTTTTCCGGGGAAAGGGGAGGGAAAGCTGGAAAAGCGCAAAGACCAACTCCTTGAAAGCGAACCCTGGATCATGGATCGACGATGAGAACCAACTTGACCCCGATGCGCTCCCCCGGAAAACCCTTGGGCAGCGGGGGGAACGGATTGGATTCGATGACGGCGTTCAGGGCCGCCAGGTTGAGGGAATTGTTTCCGGAGGAGGCCACGATGCGGGCATCGGCGAAATGCCCATCCCGGTCGATGTAAAACACGATGGTCGTCTGTCCCTGGGAGCTCTTGAGGTTGGAGGGGATGAACCATCTACCCTTGACCCGCTCCACGATGATGTCCTTGTAGTTTCCGAGCGGAAAACCCTTGGTGTCGAACAGGCCGACGCCGGGGCTTTTGAGGGCGCTGGCTTCGTCCTCGAAGACGCCGTCGGGAAGCTTGGCAATCCGGGATGGGCCGGGGGGCGGGAGCGAATCGGGGATCCGGCTCGGGGCCCGGTCAGGGTCGGGGACCACGGCCGGTTCCCTGCGGGGGGGGCGGTCGGCCATCCTGGAGTCGTCGGCGTCAGGCCTGCCGGCCTCCGTCTCGGTGCCCCGGAGATTTTCGCCCGTGGTCCGGGAGGCGATGGTTCCGGACAGGACCGGGTTTTCCGGCAGGGAAACCTTCGGCTTGGGCCCCTCGTCGGGCACTTTCGGCATGGGGGGCAGGTCGACCAGGGCGGCGTTCGGGTCCCCGAACCGGACCCGGATGGGGGGGGCGCCGGTCCCCTTGCGGTCCCAATCGGGAAGATTGCGCCTGAGCGTGTCCGCCGAGGGCATCTGCATGCGCGCGGGGCTTTCGAGGAGCGTGACCGTGCGCCATTCCCGTTCCTCCAGATCGGGTTCCGACAGGCCCAGGAGGACGCGGAACGGCGTCCCCTGTCCCCCCTGGAGGATCTGCGGGAACTCGATGAGGAGCAAAAGCAGCAGGCCGTGCATCAAGACACTCGAGAGCGCCGCGGCGAGGGTCCGCCTGCTGGGTGCTCCCTTCCGGCTTATGGCTGTGACATCATCGAACATCGGATCGTTCCGCCCGCGGTGCAGTATAGGAAAGGGTCCTAAGCCCTGTCAAATTCGAGGGCCTGGGCCTTTTCGGCTTTTTCGAGAATCATCAGCGCCAGGGCGAGCGCCTTGCGTCCTTCCGGGCCGCCGCATTCCACCGGGCCTAGCCCCCGGGCGGCGTGGAGAAAGGAGCGGAGTTCCAGCTGCAGCGGTTCCTGGCGTTCCGGGGTGATTGTCCGCCCCGCGATTTCCGGGATGGCCGCCCCGCCCTTGTGGTCGAGCTGGAACACCGAAAGGTCCTGGCGGGTGTAATCAAGCGAGATGTATTCCTGCCGCTGAAAGAGGCGCAGCTTGCGGATTTTCTCCATCGACACCCGGCTGGCGGTGATATTGGCGACGCAGCCGTTCTCGAACCGGAGGCGGGTATTGGCGATGTCGATCCTGCGGCTCAGGATGGCAATCCCCACCGCGCTGACCTCCGCCACGGGGGAGGGGACCAGCAGTCCGATGATGTCCAGGTCATGGATCATCAGGTCGAGGATGACGTCGATGTCGAGACTGCGCGGCGAAAACAGCCCCATGCGGTGGGCTTCGAAGAACCGCGGGTTGTGCACGACCTTGCGCAGCTCGATCACCGCCGGGTTGAAGCGCTCCAGGTGACCGACCTGCAGGACCCGGCCGTTCCGTTCCGCCGTCCGGATGAGCAGGTCGGCTGCCTCGAGCGAAGGCGCGATCGGTTTCTCCACCAGGACATGCACCCCCTCCCGCAGGAATTCGGCGCCGATTTCGGCGTGAAGCGTCGTAGGGGTGGCGATGCTCACGGCATCCACCTTGCCGAAAAGGTCGCGATGGTGGGGGAAAACCGCGGTTCCCAGGGGGTGGGCGACCGCTTCCGCCCGGCCCGGGTGGGGGTCGACGACTCCCACCAGATCCGCTTCTGGGAGCGAGGCATAGACTCTGGCATGGTGCTGCCCCAGAGCCCCGACTCCCACAACTCCTACCCGAATCCTGTCCATGAAAACACTCCTGGCAATGGGATGGGCCGATGGTTGCGCCCGACCCCTTTCAGTCCGCCTCCGGGAGGGCGACGATGGCGATACCGTGCCGGTCCGCGGTGGCCACGACCTCCTCCCGGTCGAACAGCAGGGTGAGCCCGGCATCGATGCACAGGGCCGTGGCGCCGCACTCGATCATGTTCCTGATGGTCTCGAGTCCGACGACGGGAATGTCGAAGCGCATGTCCTGCCGGGGCTTGCTGACCTTGATTATGGTCAGGTTCCTCCGGTTTCCCAGAGCACCCGCCCGCTGGATGGCCGCATCCGTCCCCTCCATGGCCTCCACTGCGACCACGGCCCGGTCCCGGACCACGATGGTCTGGCCGATATCCATGGCGGCGATCTGCCGCGCCAGGGGACGGCCGTAATCCACGTCCGCCTGTTCCGAGGCATCGAGCCCCCGCGACGTAAGCGTTCCGGGGGCGGGGAGGTAGGGTTTGAGCAGCGCCGCACTGTTGACGAGGGTGATCCCGGCCTCCTCGAGCACATTGGCGACCCCCCCGATCAGGGAGTCGGTGTTTTTTTGCTGCAGGCCGGCGAGCATACGGATCATGGTCAGGTCCGGGAAGGAAGAACCGAAGATGCTCACGTGCTTGACCTGGCCGGCCATGATGGCCTTGCGGACCCCGGATTTCCTGAATATCCGGATGAGTTTGCCCAGCTGCCCCAGACCCAGCCAGTAGACAGGGTACCCGCACGATGCGATCTTCGGGTCGGTTTCCTCCCGGATGGCGGCGATGACCAGGTCCAGGTTCTGCCGCTTGGCCGACTCCACGACGAGGAAGGGGAAGCTGCCATTTCCCGCGATCAGTCCGAATTTATCCTCGCCGTTTGTCAAAGGAGCGTCCTGTCGCGAAGGCCTCAGCGGATGAATCCCCGCTCGGAGCTTTCGATGAAGGCGACCAGCAGCGCCACCTCCGGCGCCGGCGGCCCCTGTTCCCGCAATCGTGCCAGTGCGTCCCCCGTGTTCAGCCGCGAGCGGAAACAGACGCGGTAGGCGCGCTTGAGTTCGCCGATGGTTTCCGCAGAAAAACCCTTGCGCTCGAGCCCAAGGGTGTTGATCCCGTAGATCCGCGCGTGGTTACGTTGGCCCACCGTCTTGATGTAGGGGAGGGCGTCGCGGGTAATGACCGAGAAGCCCCCGATGAAGGCGTGGGGACCCACCCGACAGAACTGGTGTACGGCCGAAAAGGCGCCTACCGTGGCGCCGTCGCCGACGGTGACATGGCCGGCCAGGGTGGCGGCGTTGGCCATGATGACCCCGTCCCCCACCACGCAGTCGTGCGCCACGTGGCTGTAGGCCAT
>ENA-UOUL01004334-UOUL01004334.1-bioreactor-metagenome-genome-assembly--contig:-NODE-4334-length-13252-cov-8.365085_pt1 | contig 13252 bp, 13 predicted proteins | sample MGYA00249838_ERZ747220 | MGnify/ENA primary metagenome ERZ747220 (study PRJEB28778, sample SAMN05720191) | bioreactor metagenome | isolation source: Anaerobic biogas reactor | place: USA:Washington...
ATGCCGTACCCGCCTACCGCGGACCCTCCGCGACCTCCGACGGCCTGCCCGAAGCGGCGTGAGATCACCTCGCCTATGCCCTGGGCTATGTGATAACCGATGTCCTTGTCGGCCTCGCAGAGCTCGCGCAGACGTTTGCCGTCCACGACGATGACCTCAGACGGCTTCATGGTCCAAGCGGAGGCGGTGTAGACATGAGGTTCGACGACCGCGCCCCAGCCGAGCACATCGCCGGGGCCCAACTCGTCCACGAGTATCTGCTGGCCCTCCGGCGAGCGCACCCTCACCGCTGCTTGACCCTTCAGGAACAAATAAAGGTGATCTGCCGGGGCGCCTTCCGTGGTGAGCTTCTCGGAAGTCTCAAGCTCCTGGACGCGGGAGATCCTCCCGATGGACTCGAAGTCCTCGTCGTCGAGCTCTGCGAAGATCTTGAACTGCCTGAGCTCCTCGATCCCGCTTAGCATCTCGACCCCCTTCCATTTCCGGTAAGGTTCGTAAGGTGGCGAAACCAACGGGACTGATATCTACGTATAGTCCCCCAGAGCGGTCATTGTCAAGCATCGGCCTGCCGGGTAGTCTGTCCCTCGGCCGAGCTGGGCGCACGACGGCACCCGGCGGCCGTGTCCGCGGCCGGTGGTACTGTGGAGGCGCAGCATCGTCGCCGAGCAGGGAGAGAACGTGAAAAGTAGGATCGGCCGGTTGAGCGGCGCCATCACGCGAACGGTCCTTCGGGAGTTCGTCGCCGCGGTAGACGCCAACGCCCGTTTCAAGGTCTCAGAGACCCCCCGGTATGCTGAAGACAGAGATCGCCGCGTACGCAGGGCAGAGTACGCGGCTGAGGCGCTGCGGGAGCAGCAGGAGGAGGGCCGGCGGGCCCGCGAGGCCTACCGGAGGGCCCAACAGAGTGCCGGCCGGCGCGCAGGTGAGGGCGGCGGGCACGCCGGACCCAGCGCCGGCACAGACTCCGGAGCCGCCGGCGGACCACGCCCGGGGGGAAGCCGGGCGCAGACCCGTCGCTACCACGGTAGGACCGTCCCCGACTACTACGAAGTGCTGGAGGTGAGCCCCCGGGCGCGCCAAGTGGTCATCGAAAAGGCCTTCCGGGCGCTCATGCGCGAAGACCACCCCGATCAGGGTGGCGACCCGCGCAAAGCTCAACTCATCAACGAGGCCTACGAGGTCCTCGGCGACCCGGTGAAACGCCGGGAGTACGACCGAGAGAACGGCTTGGCCTAGCCGCGCCGGCAACATGTGTCAAGCTTGTCCGGCATCCGGGCGATAATCGCCTTAGCATTCCCGCTCGTGCGTCGGCAGACGCCCGGCAGACCGGAGCAACCGTGGAGAACATGATACATAGGGGTCATTCGGAAGCCCGCGACCCGGCGGAGGCCGTGCTGCAGCTCTACGAACAGCTCCGCGGGCCCGACATGGAGCTGGTCGTTTTCTTCTGTTCGTCTTCATACGACTTGAACGCTCTCGCGTGCCAGATCGGCCGGACGTTCCACGGAGTGCAGGTGGTCGGCTGTACGACGGCGGGTGAGATCGGACCGCTCGGCTATCTCGACGGAGGTCTTGCGGGGATCGCCTTCCCCACGGAGTCCTTCACGGCGGTGTCGGGCCGCGTCGATGGTCTGCACGACTTCGCGGCCGATGCTGGAGAGGCCCTTGTCAGCCTCCTCCTGGGAAAGCTCGAAGCACGAGCGCCCGACGCGAACGAGCAGAGCATGTTCGCTTTCCAAATGATCGACGGCCTCTCGCTGCGTGAGGAATCCGTGACACGGGCCTTCCAATATGCTCTGGGGCGGATCCCGCTGTTGGGCGGCTCGGCGGGCGATGCGGCCCGCTTCGGCCACACACATGTGTTCAGCGAGGGTGCGTTCCGCGAAGACAGCGCGGTCTTGATCGTCGCCTCCACCTCCCTCCCGTTCATGACCTTTTCGACACAGCACTTCGTCGCCACCGAACGGCGTGCAGTCGTCACTGCCGCCGACCCGGCCACCCGTACAGTGCTCGAGATCGACGGGTTCCCAGCCACCGAGGGCTACGCGAGGCTCGTGGGGGTCAATCCCAGGGAGCTGGAGCCTTCGTTCTTCTCGTCACACCCCGTGGTGGTACGCATCGCCGGTACCGACCACGCCCGGTCCATACAGAAGACCGGTCCCGACGGTAGCCTCGTCTTCTACTGCGCCATAGAAGAGGGCGTGGTGCTGCGGGCCGCGGAGCGGAGCGACCTGGTGGCCGGCCTGCACGACGAGCTTGCCCGTGTGCGGCATCATCTGGGCACGCCCAGCTTGGTCTTGACCTGTGATTGCATCTTGCGAAAGCTCGAGATCACGCAGGACGGGCAGAAGGACCGCGTCGCCCAGATACTCCGGCGCAACAACGCCGTCGGATTCTCCACCTACGGCGAGCAGCTGCATGGGGTGCACGTGAACCAGACCATGACCGCTATCGCCTTCGGCCACGCGGAGGAGAGATGACGGCCGGCGACCTCTCTCAGAACGAGCCCGCCGCTACCGAGGATGCACTCCGTGAGGAGATCGCGCGGCTCAACAAGATCGTTCAGGTGCTTATGGACCGTGCAGAGCGCAGCACCAGCGAACAGGTCACCGCCTACGGCGTCTTTCAGGCCACAATAGTCCTGGAAGACCTGGTGCAACGCCGCACCGAGGAGCTACGACGGGCGCTGGATAGAAACGAACGGATCACGCGGACGCTCAGAGAATCCGAGGCCAGGTTTCGCGGCATAGCCGAACAACCGCTGGCCGGGATCGCCATCTGGGAGCAAGGCCGGTTCACCTACGTGAACACCCGCTTTGCCGAGACCTTCGGCTACAGTCGCGAAGAGATCTTGGCCATCTCGCCCATCGAGACCATCCACCCGGGCAGCCGCCCGCTCTTTGCCGAGCACATCCGCAAGTGCCTCGCTCGAGAGCCCGCCCCCAACCTGATCAGCTACGTGGGGCTCAAGAAAGACGGCACTACCACCGACATCGATCTGTCCAGCTCCCGCATGGAGCTCAGCGACAAGGTGGCGCTCGTCCACGTCGTCACCGACGTGACCGCCCGTAGGCGGGCGGAGCGCGAAGTGCTCATCCTCAACAGACGATTGGCCGAGCAGGCCATCCGCGATCCGCTCACCAGCCTCTACAACAGACGGTACATGGAAGAATCGATCGAGCGGGAGCTGCTCAGGGCGGAGAGAACCGACACATCTGTCAGCGTGATCATGTGCGACATCGACGACTTCAAAGACATCAACGATAGATACGGCCACCAGGTCGGCGACAGCGTGCTCCAGACTCTCGGTTCTCTCTTCAAACAACGTCGTCGAGGCAGCGACATCGCGAGCCGCTATGGCGGAGAGGAGTTCCTGCTCGTCTTCCCAGACATGCCGGGTGAGCGCGCGCTCGAATGGGCGGAGGAGATGCGGGCCACCATCGCCGGCGCTTCCATCCGTGCAGGCGGCACCACCGTCGCGATCACCGCGTCATTCGGAGTCGCCGTCTACCCAGCCCACGGATCCACCGCGGACGAGGTGATCTCTGCGGCCGACAAGGCGCAGTACGCAGCCAAGGAGGCCGGAAAGAACCGCGTCGCGTATGCGGGTGACGCACCCGCTACCGACAAACGGTTGTGAGCCGTCAACGCACCTCCGGCGGTCTCATGGTGGCCAGGTCGCCCATCTGGGTTATCCTATGACCCGGAGTACAGGCGGGGGCACCAGCGACAGGGGAATGTGACTTTGACCGGCCGGATCCGGATCGATATCGAACGCTGCAAGGGCTGTGCCCTCTGCATCGAGTCTTGTCCCAAAGAATGCATCTTTCTCTCTGAGGAGTTGAACCTCAAGGGATACTACGTGGCCTCCTTCGATCCCTCCTCACAGTGCACCGGCTGCGGCAACTGCGCTCTCATGTGCCCCGATGTCGCGATCGCGGTGGAGAGAACATGAGACGTCTCATGAGCGGCAACGCCGCTTTGGGAGAGGCGGCCGTGCTTTCCGGGTGCACGCACTACTTCGGATACCCCATCACCCCGCAGAACGAGCTCACCGAGTATATGGCCAAGCGCATGCCCGAGGTGGGCGGGGTCTTCATCCAGTCCGAAAGCGAGATCGCCGCCATCAACATGGTTCTGGGCGCGGCGGCCGCGGGGGCGCGCGCGATGACCTCCTCCAGCGGCCCGGGCATCAGCCTCAAGCAGGAGGGCATCTCCTATCTGGCGGCCGACGAGCTGCCGGCGGTGATAGTCAACATGGTGCGAGGCGGCCCCGGCATGGGCAACATCTCGGCGGCCCAGTCGGACTACTTCCAAGCCACCCGCGGGGGCGGACATGGCGACTACAAGAACGTCGTTCTCGCGCCGGGGTCGGTGCAGGAGCTCACCACGGTCATGCCTCTGGCCTTCGACCTGGCCGACAGGTACCGCAATCCCGTCATCGTCTTGGGCGACGGCATGCTGGGACAGATGATGGAGCCCGTCGATTTCGACGGGTTGGTGCGCCCGCCCGACTGCGAGAAAGACTACATCCTCACCGGAGCTCAAGACCGGCCTGCGCGCAAGATCCACTCCCTGATCTTCGATACCAAGCTACAGGAGGAGCACAACTGGAAGCTCTTCCGTAAGTTCCAGCTGATGGAACAGCACGAGGTCCGCTTCGAGACGTACCTCATTGACGACGCCGAGATGATCGTGGTCGCCTACGGCATCGGCGCCCGCATAGCCAAAGGCGCCATACGGAGACTGCGCCAGGAGGGGCTCAAGATCGGCCTCCTGCGACCCATCACGCTCTGGCCGTTCCCCACGAAGGCGCTCCAGGAGATGGTGAAGACGGTGGGCGACTTCTTCGTCTTCGAGATGAGCGCCGGCCAGATGGTCGAGGACGTGAAGCTGGCGCTGGAGGGCAAAGGGCGTGTGCACTTCTACGGCAGACCGGGGGGCGTCATCCCCATGCCGATAGAGCTCGCCAGGATCATCTCACGCCACTACCTACAGGCTCAGGCCCGCGCGGACAGGAAGTCCCGATGAGCGGCGTGTACGACAGACCCCGGCTGCTGAAAGAGGCGCATTTCCACTACTGCCCGGGCTGCGGGCACGGCATCATCAACCGGTTGCTCATGGAAGTGGTCGACGAGATGGGTCTGCAGGGCAGCGCCATCTGCGTCGCCCCGGCGGGCTGCGGCATGCTGCTCTACAACTACTTCGAGATAGACGTCATCGAGTCGGCCCACGGGCGCGGGGCCGCCGTGGCAACCGGCATCAAGCGGGTGCGGCCGGAGAATCTGGTGCTCTCTTACCAGGGCGACGGCGACCTCGCCGCCATCGGCACCGCCGAGGGGTTGCATGCCGCCAACCGGGGCGAGAACATCACCGTGATCTTCGTAAACAACGGAGTGTACGGCATGACAGGCGGCCAGATGGCCCCCACCACGCTCCTCGACCAGGTCACCACCACCACGCCCAGAGGGCGTGACTCTGTCACCGCCGGCCACCCGATACGGGTCTGCGAGGTTTTCGCCACTCTCGACGGTTCCGCCTACCTCGAACGCGTGGCGGTCAACAAGCCCGCCGCCGTCAAGAAGGCCAAGAAGGCCATCGGCAAGGCGTTCCAGTGCCAGCTCGATGGGCGCGGCTTCTCTCTGGTCGAGATCCTGTCACCTTGCCCGGTGAACTGGAAGATGGCGCCTCTCGACGCCTGCCGGTACATCGACGAGGTCATAGCCAAGCGGTTCCCGCTGGGCGTGATCAAGGACACGTCATGCTGACGGCCACCATCTTCTCGGGTTTTGGAGGGCAAGGCGTCCTCTCCATGGGTTCGACGCTCGCCACAGCGGCCATGCTGCAGGGCAGGTACGTCACCTATCTCCCCAGCTATGGAGTGGAGGTACGAGGCGGCACGGCCAACTGCACCGTCGTGGTCTCCGACGAAGAGATCGCCTCTCCCGTCGCGTCCGAGCCGGAGTTCGTGGTGGCCATGAACCAGCCCTCGTTCGCACGATTTCAGAGCATCCTGCAGGCAGGGGGCCTGCTGTGCGCCAATTCGTCCATCGTGCGCACCGAATCCGCGCGCAGCGACATCGAGATCCTTGCCATACCCACCAGCGAATTGGCGGAGAAGCTGGGCACCATCAAGGTGGCCAACATGATCATGCTCGGCGCGCTCATCAGGGCGAGCGACATGATCTCCTATGACGCTATGCTCCAGAACCTCACCGACATCCTGGGCGAAGGCAAAGCGAGACTCCTCAAAGCCAACCGGGAAGCACTTGCGTTGGGTTACGACTATGCAAAGGATCAGGCATATGGTCATTAGACAGCTATCCGTCAGCTTGGCCAACGTGCCGGGGAGCTTTTCGACCGTCAGCGAGCTCCTCGGACGGGAGGGCGTCAACATCAGGGCCATCTCGGTAGCCGACACGTCCGATATCAGCACGGTGCGGTTCGTGGTCGACGATCCCAACAAGGCCAAGAACATCCTCACCGGCAACGGGTACGACCCGAAGGAGATCGATGTGCTGGCCGTCGAGACTCCCGACCACCCGGGCGGCATCAACGCCGTGCTCAAGCCTCTGAAGGCGGCAGGCATCAACGTCCACTATCTCTATCCCCACCTGGGAAGGATCGACAACAACGCCATCGTGATCCTCGGAGTCGACAGGACCGAGGAGGCCCAGAAGGTCCTCTCCCAGAACTGGATCAAGACCCTGGGACGCGAAGCCTACGACGTGTAGAAACCGTCCGGCGGCGCGTTTGACAGCACCCCACCTTCCACGATAAAGCCCCAGCCCCATTCAGCCGATACAAAAGGCTGGATACTCACGCTAAGGGGAAGGTAGGCATATGCAGTCAGACGGTTCCTTGGGACTTGCGGAGCCGGCACTCACCGGTAACGGCGCCGAGGACACGCCCGGCTCTTCGGAGACCTGGGTCCTGTTCGTCGTAGACGAACAGAAGTACGGGCTGCTCATCAGCGAGGTGGAACGTATCGTGCGGGCGGTGGAGGTCAAGCCTCTGCCGCAGTCTCCCCCCCATGTGCTGGGCATCATCAACATGCAGGGACGCATACTGCCGGTCATCGATCTCAGGCGCTGTCTGCAACGGCCCCCGCGTGACATCCAACCCGAAGACCACTTCATCATAGCGGCCGCCCCCATGGTGACCGTGGTCCTGCCCGTAGACGCCGCCTTGGGGTCTTTGCAGGTGGTGGCCGTCTCCGCCGCCCCTGATGAGAGGACCCGGGACCGCTACCTGCGTAAGATCATACCCCTGGGCCCTGAGGTCCTGTATGCCCTGGACCTGGAGAGACTGGTGTTCGGGGACGAGACCCCCGAGGATTCAGCCCTGGTATCTGCGCTGGCCGGGATGGAGACGGAATGAGCTCAGACCTTTCAGTGCCTGCGGCCCTGATCTCCGAGCGGATGGGTCTCAACTTCCAGCAGGACCGCTGGCCCGACCTCGTCCGAGGGCTCGAGCGGGCGGCAGCCAGCCTTGGTTTTGACAACGTTCACACGTTCATCGCCCACCTCCTCGCCGACCGCTTCGGCCAACGCGAGGTGCACGCTCTGGCGAGCCACCTCACCATCGGAGAGACGTACTTCTTCCGTACCCCGGAGACCTTCTCCATGCTCGAGCACCGGCTACTGCCGGAACTGATCGCGGCCCAGCAGCACAATTCCATCAAACGGTTGCGGATCTGGAGCGCGGGGTGCGCCACCGGGCAGGAAGCCTATTCGCTCGCCATCCTCATCTCCCGGCTCATCCCGAGGCGAGTCGACTGGGAGATCACCATCCTCGCCAGCGACATCAACCCTGAGGCTCTCGAGACGGCCAAGGCGGCCACATACACGCAGTGGTCGTTTCGCGACACCCCATCATGGGTCACCAACGGCTACTTCACACGCACCGGGGACGGCCGCTTTCTGGTCGACAAGGCGATCAGGGATATGGTCACCTTCCGCTATCTCAACCTGGCGGAGGACTGCTACCCATCCATGGCATCAGGCGTGAGCGACTTCGACCTCGTGCTGTGCCGCAACGTGATCATGTATTTCTCCCGCGAGGTGGCCAAGCAGGTGGCCGACAGGTTGCAGCGCTCGGTGCGCGATGGCGGGTACCTCATGGTCACCGCCAGTGAGGGATCGCGCGATTTCCAGCTCCCCTCCATGGTCAGCGGCGGCGAGATCGTGTACAAGAAGGCGCCGGTCGCGCACGAGCAGCCGGCGGTGGCTCGCGCGCCCGAGCCGTACGCGCGCGCTGCAGCACAGGCGCGGCGTCCGGCCGCTCCCCAGCGGCCCAGACAGTCTGTTGTGACGGGCCCCGCGGCCAGGCCCTCGGCTCCCGCGGCCCCGCCGGCCAGGACCGCCGTGACGGCCGACCCTCAGCGGGCTGCACTCCGCCTGGAGCGCCGCGCCTTCGCGCGCTCCGGCAATCCTGCCACCACGGCCACGGCTCAGACCAGGCACCACCAACCCCACGCACCCAAGCAGGTGGACCCAGCAGAAGCCGCAAGGGAGGCCCGCCTCCTCGCCGATCAGGGCAACCTCGCGGCGGCTCTTGATCGCTGCGAAGCCGCTCTCGAATGCAACAAGCTCGACCCGGCTCTGTACTACCTCAAGGCCAGCATCCTGCATGAGTTGGGCCACCAAGACGGTGCGGAGCAGGCACTGCAATCCACACTCTTCTTGGACGGCGGCTTCACCATGGCCAGGGTCATGCTGGGCGCGATCGCCCGCGGCCAAGCCAGGGTGAGCGAGTCGACCAAGCATTTCCGGGCGGCGCTCACCCAGCTGCAGGACATGCCCGCCGGCGCCGTCCTACCCGAAACAGACGGTCTCACCGCCGGCGAGATAGCTGAGATGGTGACGACCCTCATGGGAAGTGAGTCCAACCGATGAGCAACACCGATTCTGCCAACGCCATCCTGCGCGCCCGGGCCGAGCAGTTGGCCCGACTCCCCGAGGACGAGGGCCGCGGCGCGCAACTGATGGAGATCCTGGAGTTCGCTCTGGGCAAAGAACGTTTCGCCTTCCCCTCCTTATGCGTGCGGGAGGTGTTCCCACTCACCGAGATCACCTACCTACCCGGACTGCCTCCCCATGTGTTGGGAGTGGTGAACGTGCGGGGCCGCATCCTCTCGGTCATGGACATCCGCCGTCTCTTGGAGTTCGGCAACGTGGGGCTCACCAACCTCAACAAGGCCATCATCCTGCATCACGGTGACATGGAGTTGGCCGTCTTGGCCGACGAGGTCACCGGGGTGTATGCCATCGATATCGATGAGGGACAGCACACTCTGCCCACCCTCACTCTGAGTCAGGGAGCCTACCTGCGCGGAGTCACCAAAGACCGGGTCGTGGTGTTGGACGCCGAGAAGCTCTTGGCTTCCAAGGACCTGCTGGTGAACGGCGCCCTTTGAGCCCGGCAGGACAGCAACGGACAACGACCATGGAACCTGTGGACCAAGCCACTGAGGATATCAACAAGACCAGCACCCAGTCGGTGTCCGGGATGCGGGCGCCAAAGCAAAAGCATGGAGCGAGGTGTCCAAGATGTTAGACGACGAGGAATTCCTTAGAGACTTGATGGAGACCTTCCGCCAGGAGGCGGAGGAGCATATCAGAGTCCTATCCGGGGCCATAGTCGACCTGGAGGGGGCCGACGACGCCGAGGGCGCGCGCGGCCCTATCGAGACCCTCTACCGGCAACTGCACAGCCTCAAAGGCGCCGCGGCCGCCGTGGGGCTCCCACTCATCGTGTCGGTGTGTCAAGAGGCGGAGTCGGTGCTTGCCGCGCTCAAGCGAGGCGACCTCGCTCTCAGCCTGAATGTGGTCGATCTGTTGAGCGAGAGCGTCGACTGCCTGAACAACTGCCTGCTCACCAAGGAGCTGGGGGCCGACCGCCAAGCCCCTGAGCTCCTGCGCGAGCTGTCGAATCTTGCGAACCCTCGGCTCGGAGAATCCGTGGCCGAGACACCGGCCCAAGTCTCCCCCGACGTCGTGGAAGATAGTCCGAGGATGGTCATTTTTGCGCCGGGCAACGGATCTTCGGCACGGCCTCGCCAACCGGAGGCCCCGACTACTCGTATGCCGCCGGAGGAATCTGCGATCCCGACCCCGCCCGCCGAGGCGCCGATCGCCGCGGCCGCGCCGGCCGCCGCTGAGGCGCCGGCGGCCAAGACCACCGAAGCACGTCCCGCTCCGGCGGGGGACATGCCGTTGGCCACCACCGACACCGTACGCGTCTCGACGGCCAAGCTGGAATCGCTGATGCTGCAGGCCGAGGAGTTCATCTCGGTCAAGCTGGCCAGCGGTCAGCGCTCCGCGGCTCTCCGCGGCGTGAGCTCGCGGCTCGACGAGTGGAAGCGCGAGTGGTACCAGGCCCGCATAAGTGGAGACGAAGAGAAGATGGAGGAGTTCCTGGAATGGAACTCGGCCTTCATGGAAGGTCTGGCGGCCGATGTCAGGATGCTGGCCAGGTCCACCGACGACGAGCGCCGCACCATAGGTCCCATGGTCGATGAGCTGCTGGACGGCATGAAGCGAGTCCTGATGCTCCCCGTGTCTTCGCTGCTTTCGAGCTTCCCCAAGATGGTCCGCGACCTCGCCAGGTCGCGCGGCAAGGTCGTCGACTTCTCCATCTCGGGAGCCGACATCGAAATCGACAAGCGCATCATCGAAAACCTCAAAGACCCGCTCACGCACATTCTGCGCAATGCCGTGGATCACGGCATCGAGGCGCCTGAAGACAGGCAAAGCCTGGGCAAACCGGTGCGAGGCCAGGTCGTGATAGCCGTGTCTCAGCTCGAGAACAACAAGATCCAGATCCTCGTGTCCGACGACGGTGGAGGCATCGATGTCGAGCGGCTGCGCGAGGTCGCGGTGCGAGAAGGGCTGCGCACCCAAGGCCAGGTCGACTCCACCGACGACTCCGAGGCCGTCCGTCTGGCGTTCGCCTCCGGACTGTCCACGAGCCGCACGGTCTCGCAGATCTCGGGCAGAGGGCTGGGGCTCGCCATCGTAGAGGAGAAGGTGGAGACCCTGGGCGGCTCGGTGTCGGTCGATACCGAGAAGGGCAGGGGCACCGCTTTTCGCATCATCGTGCCGGCCACGCTCGCTACGGCCCGCGGTATCTTGGCCCAGGTCTCCGACTGGCCGTTCGTCATGCCCGTCGTGGGCGTCGACCGGGTGGTCCGCGTCCGCAAGGGACAGGTGCGCCTGGTTGAGAATCGGGAGACCATCCAGCTCGAGGGACGTACGGTGCCCCTGGTGTACATGCAGGAGGTGCTGGACCTGCCCGTGAAGCCCCAGCGCAACGTGTCCGATCACGTCCAGGCCGTCGTGGCCGGTAGCGGCGACGACCGCGTCGCGTTCGCGGTCGATCGCATCATCGGCGAGCAAGAGGTCCTCGTGAAGACTCTCGGGCCTCAACTCGTGCGAGTGAAGAACATCTCCGGCGGCACCATCATCGGGTCGGGCAAGGTTGTTCCGATCATCAACACCACCGACCTCCTGCAGTCGGCCTCGCAGAGGGCGGCGGCGGGAGTGCGCGCCGAGGGGGCTGCTTCCAACGGCAACGGCGCACGCAAGGCCGTACTTGTGGTCGAGGACTCGATAACCTCCAGGATGCTCCTGAAGAACGTGCTCGAGGCGGCCGGCTACTATGTGAAGCCTGCCGTGGACGGTCTCGACGCCCTGTCGGCCCTCCACGACGAGGACTTCGACCTCGTCATCAGCGACATCGAGATGCCTCGCATGGACGGCTTCGAGCTAACCAGCAAGATCCGCAGCGACATGAGGCTTGCCCGCGTTCCCGTGATGCTCGTGACCGCTATGGAGTCGCAGGAGCAGAAGGAGCGCGGCATAGACGTGGGCGCCAACGCCTACCTCACCAAGAGCTCCTTCACGCAGGGCACGCTGCTTGAGGCAGCGCGGAGCCTCTTGTGACACAAACCTCATCACGTGCGATCAGGCTGCTGATCGTCGACAACTCGCCCACGGCGCGTGAGCGGCTTCAACGGCTGTTCGAAGCCGCCAGCGACATCGATGTCGTGGGCGAGGCCGGCACGGTGGAGAAAGCCCTGTCGGTCTTTGAAGACGTGGCGCCCACCGCCGTGCTTCTCGACTGCGATCTGCCCAAACCGGGCAGCTTCGCGGCCTTGAACGAGATGATGAGCCTCTACCCCGTGCCCATCATCATGATGACCAAGCAGGTACCCGAGGTGGGCTCGGCGCTCGAAAGCCAGGCACTGGAGACCGGAGCGGTGGCACTCGCCGTTTGGACCCCTAGTGGTCCCAACGCAGCCGCCAAGAACGGTGATGCCGGCCTTGTCCGGACCGTGCGGGCCATGTCGGAGGTCAAGGTCGTGAGACGGCGCGGACAGCTCTCCCGAGCCACCGTGAGCGCCCTTGAGACAGGCTCCCCGCCGGCCTCCGCTTCGGTACGCCCCCCGGCTCCGGCCTCCTCACCCAAGACAGCGACCGCCGCGGCACCCGCCGCTCAGGTTCACAACCAGACCAAGCCGGCAGGGACCCAGATGGCCCCGAGCGGCCGCATCGAGATCGTCGCCATCGGCGCCTCCACAGGCGGACCGCCCGTCTTGCAGACGATACTCAGAGGGCTTTCGCGACCGCTGCCCGTCCCCATCGTGCTGGTGCAGCATCTCAGCCGGGGCTTCCAGAGCAGCCTGATCTCATGGTTGAGCGACTCGACCCACCTCAAGATCGTCGTAGCCCAACACGGTATGCCGCTCGAGCCCGGTGTGGTCTATCTCGCTCCCGATGATCGCCACATGGCCCTGGACAGCTCCGGCAGAGTCGCCCTCAACAGCGATCCACCCGAGAACGGCTCCCGGCCGTCGGTGTCGGTGCTCTTCCGGTCGGTAGCACAGCGCTACGGCCCCCACGCCGTCGGCGTCCTGCTCACCGGCATGGGGCGTGACGGCGCCCGGGAACTCAGACTCATGCGCGACAAAGGAGCGGTCACCATCGCGCAAGACGAGGAGACGTCGGTGGTGCACGGGATGCCCGGCGAAGCGATCAAGCTCAAGGGAGCCCGCTACATCCTGCCGCCCGAGCGCATATCGTCCGTGCTCGAGCACCACGTGACCGGGTCTCTGAACAACGTGAGCGCGGCGCCCTGCCGGTGACCCGGCCGGGCCCACAAGCGCGCTCATGGATAAAGCCCCAGCCCCATTCAGCCGATACAAAAGGCTGGATACTCACGCTAAGGGGAAGGTAGGCATATGCAGTCA
>ENA-UOUL01004336-UOUL01004336.1-bioreactor-metagenome-genome-assembly--contig:-NODE-4336-length-13243-cov-4.446681_pt1 | contig 13243 bp, 11 predicted proteins | sample MGYA00249838_ERZ747220 | MGnify/ENA primary metagenome ERZ747220 (study PRJEB28778, sample SAMN05720191) | bioreactor metagenome | isolation source: Anaerobic biogas reactor | place: USA:Washington...
AGGACATTGGCGATCTTCTGCACCGTGGCCGGATCTTTTCCACTGTAAGAGAGGGTGAAGGCGACCGTCGTTTCCTTTCCCGACGGGCGCCTGCTTTTGCCGAAATCGCTCGTGCTGATCGTTTCCAGGGCAATGTCGTCCCTCATGTTGGCGATCACTTCCTCCATGGCGAAGATGTTGCGCATTTCCGGATAGAGGTTGAAGCGGTTGATGATTTCGATGAGCCTGGCGCGGCTGAGGATCTGCTGGGTAATGGTCGAAAGGCGCTCCTCCGCGTAGCTCGTGACCGATGTCCGGACATACTCCTGGGGAATCTGCTGCGTTTCAATGAGGATCGTGGATTTGGAGACATAAACGGGGGGCAGAACAAAGGCCGTAAGAATCCCCAGAGGCAGAAGGCATAAAAACGTGACCAGGAACGTTTTTCCCCGTTTCCTCAGCAGTCGCCTGACCAACTGCCTGAGTTCATGGAAATCCATCTGCTTTTGCGGCTGCATGGCCACTCGCCCCTGTTCCATAATCGTGAAGTTCTCCGTCTGTTGTCGTCCTAAGCGAGATTCCCTTACCAGGTGTAGGGGAAATTAAAGGTCAGAAGGATCCAGAACCGGTTGCGATCGATGGTCCTGTAGCGATCCAGGGTCTTGTCGTAGTCGTTGGCGTAAGTGTATCCGACATCCAGCCGGTAATCCTTGGTGAAGGTGTAATAGAGGCTTGGTGAAATAGAATAATACCGGGAATCTTCCTCGGAGGCCTCATATTTCGTATCGTCCGATTTGGTGAAAGACAGCGCACCGCTCAGGGCCGCGCCGAATTTTTCGGTGATTTTTCTGCTGGCGTTGGCATAAAAGCGGTCGACGTTAATCGGTTCGCCCTCGCTCGTGTAATACATATCCCTCGAATAGCCGACGGTGGCGGATGACGTTTCCCAGGATTTTGTCGCGGAGACGTTGGCTGTCCAGTTCCAGTTGGTGTCCGTTTCTTCCTGCAGGCGGTATTTCGACTTGTGGTATTGCGCGTCGGAGTAACGGGCTCCGGCCGAAGCGTTGAACGTCAGGGTTTCCCGGAAGCGGTGGGACGCTCCCAGGGAGAGGCCGTAGTTATGCACAGTGGTGTTGTCCGAGTCGTAGCGGCTGTAGAGGGGGGAGACCGACAGGATGTAGCGGCGGTCATAAAAGGCGCGGCTGTACGTCAGGCTCACGGAATCGCTGGTGGTGTCTTCATCGTCCTCAGAGGTGTAATCGGTCTGGGAGTGGGAGTAGTTCAGGCCCAGATCCGAAACCTCGCTCAAGGTATAGGAGAGGCCCGCGCCGCCGGAATAGCGGTGCACATCGGATTTTCTCGTGACCAGCCCGGTTTCCTCGAAATACGTATCCTTGGTGGTGTCCCGGCTGTAGCCGGCGTTGGCCCGAACGCTCAGCTTTTCCAGGAGCCGGTGCGAGAGGTTCAGTCCGTAATACTGGTTGGTGACATCTTCATCGCTGTAATCCGCATACCTCAGCACGTTCAGCTTGGCCGTGGCCCCCAGGTAGGTCCGCTCCGTTTTGTAGTCCAGCCGGAGTCCCGGACTGACCGTGAAGACGAAATCGTCCCGTTTCCGATCGTTGTGGTCGAAATCGATGTTGTCATCGTATTCAGTCCGAAGCCCGACCGATGGCGTAAGGGTGATTTCCGCCGCCTGGGACGACGGAAGAAAAAACGGGCACAACAGCAGGAACAGGGAAAATACAACGTACGGCAGCCGCTTGTTTTCGTTCATGAAGTCCGTCCTTTCCGGGGAATTGTCATGGAATGTTCATCAATCAGGGGACCACGACCACATCGCCGCGCTTGAGGAAAATATTCTGCTGAAGATTTTCCCCCTTCTTGACTTCATTGTAATCAAAGGGGATTTTTATATCCTTGCCGTTTTCCTTCCGCAGGATGAGGATTCTGCCCCCGGCGGCAAAGGGGTTGAGGTCGCCGGCCATCGCCAGGATCTGCATGACATCGGTTTCCTGCGTAATGGGAAACTGGCCGGGCTTGTTGACCTTGCCCACAACGGAGGCCGTCATGCTGGGGGTCCGCAGCAGGATGACCGTGACGTTGGCGTCAGGGACATAGGCGGATATTTTCTTCGTCACGATGTCGCGAAGTTCCGCAACGGTGAGATCGGAAACCTTCACCTCCTGGATGAGGGGGAAGGTAATGACGCCGTCGGGCGGGACGACGATCTCCCGGGTCAGGCTCTGATCCTTCCACACGGAAATCTCCAACGCGTCGCCGGCGCCGATTCGGTACGAGCTGCTCTGTGCGCTCTGTGCAAAGGCTTCCCCAAGCGTCACGGCAAGCAGGAGGCACAGAAGACAAAGGATGACGGGTGTTCCGGTTCTTTTCATTTTTCCCTCCACAAAGATCGATCTATTGGGGTCGGCGGACTTCGCAGGATACCATAGTCGAGCATCCGCAGATCATCCATCAGGAAAACCCTGATTTGTCCCCTCCAAAACCCTTATTTTTTGCTTTTCTCCCCGAGCGGGGCGTTTGCCCAGGCGCGGGAAGAGATTCCCGGCGCCTCTCCTCTCAAGGGGCCAGCTTTTTCAAGGCCTCCCTGGCTTCCCTGTCCCCGGGGAACGGGTCGCGGCTTGCCGCTGCAACGTTCAGATACGAGCGGGCTTCGGCGGTGTTTCCCAGGGCGAGATAAACCATGCCCAGGTGGTAGCTGATCGCGGGATTCCGGAGCGTCTGCGCATCCAGCCCTGCCAGCAGCTCTCTGGCCTGGGCGTAGCGCCCCTGCCGGTATGCGATCCAGGCCGCCGTATCCGCGAAGTGATAATTCTTTCCGTAGGTTTTCATGAAGGGGGCCAGGAGCTTGTCCGCCCGGTTCAGGTTGGCCGGTGTCGGTGCGTACTCGGCCAGATGGAACGCCAGATTGTTGACGAGCAGGGGAGAGTTGGGGTAACGGGACACCATCTCTTCATGAATGACCCGGGCCTTGGAGATTTCTCCCCGCCCCTCCAGGATACGGGTGATGCCGATCGCCGCTCCGGCGTTGTGCGGGTAGAACCCGCGGATCTTTTCATAATAGGCCAGTGCCTGCTCCGGCCGCTTCCGGGATTCCTCCAGCAGGGCGAGCCCGAAGAGGGCACTTTCGGACTTGGGTTGCAGGTTGAGAATGGTCTTGTAGGTGTCTTCAGCCAGTTTATCCTCCTTGTTCAGCGAGTGAACCCGGGCAAGCCTGAGGAGGACGGGAATCGAATTGGGCGACGACTTGAGGACGGAGCGGTATTCGGCGATGGCGGTGACGTAATCCTTTCTGTCCGCCAGGATGTCGCCTTTCATGACATGGGCTGCTTCGTCCTGGGGGTTTTCCTTGATGACTTCCTCCACCAGCTTCTCGGCCCTTTCCTTGTTCCCTGAGGGATAAAGAATGCCGGCCAGCAGGAGTTTGGCCTTGAGGGCGGCGGGAGCGCTCCCCGCCTTGTCCAGGTACTGTTCGAGCAGGGCGATGGACTGTTTCGAGTTGTTGACCGTCAGGTAATACCGGGCCAGGATGTCATAGGGCGCCAGCTCCTTGGGAAAATCCTGGATGGCCTTCTGAAGGACGGCCACCATGGAATCGTACTGTTTCCCCGCCGCGTAGAACTGGGCGAGCTGGATCCGGGGGTTCAGCTTGTCGGGATGGCCCTTGACCAGGTCCAGCAGGATGGTTTCGGCCGCCGAGGGCCGCCCTGTCCGCTGATAGAAGCTCGCCAGGAGAAGCTTCGGGTCATCGGCTGCCGGATCGAGGGCTGCCAGCGCCTTGTATTCGTTCTCCGCTTCCGGCCAGGCCTTCTGCCTTTCCAGCATTGCAATGAGCATGAGCCGGGCTTTTTTGCTCTGCGGGTTCTGGGCAATGAGATTTTTCAGGATCGCCTGCGCATCGGCGCCAAGGTTCTGCCGGTTCTTCAGGCCCGCCAGCAGCAGGTAGGGCTCTTCTTTCTTCGGGTTGCGGGCGATCAGGGATTTCAGGATGGACTCGCCTTCTTCGGTCTTCGAATCCGCCAGGAGGCAGAGGACTTTGAGCATCAGGGCTTCTTCATGCTCCGGTATCTTTGCCAGGACAAGATCCGCCTTTTCATGCGCCTCAGCTTTTTTCCCCGCCGCGAACAGGAGGCTTCCCAGGGTGACCTGCGACTCCCAGAGCTGCGGGTTCAGCTCCACGGCGCGATTGAGAGAGGCGTAAGCCGGCTGAAAGCGCTTCAGCCGGAAATTGGAAAGGCCGATCATCTGGTGGGCCAGGGCAAAGCGGGGATCGATCTTGACGGCATTCTGATAATTGATGATCGCCTTGGCGTACTCCCCCTTTTTGTAAAGCTCCTCCCCGTTCCTGAAAAATTTGGCCTTCCGCTCTTCAGGACTGCCGCAGGCCGAAAGACAAACGCACAGGAACATCATCACGAGAACAGCTGCACCGATTCGTTTCGCCTTCATCATGGTCCTCTCTACATTGTCCTTTCCCATAATTTTTTTAAGAGCCGCCGAATCATCCTTAATTTATGAAAACATCATGAATTGCCCGGTGCTGATGAGACAAGCAATCTCTGAGCCGACATCTTTTAACAATTGCGGGATTATAACTTTTCCGGGAATTTTGTAAAGGGCATTTCTTGAAAGCGGTTTTTCTCACAGCCCCAGGTAGGCCTGGCGGACCGCTTCGTTGTGGAGAAGCGTATCCGCTGTCCCCTCCATGAGGATCTCCCCGTTTTCCAGGACATAGCCCCGGTGGGCCACCTGGAGGGCCATGTGGGCGTTCTGTTCCACGAGAAAGATGGTCGTCTCGTTTTCCGAGTTGATCTTGCGGATGATCTGGAAGATCAGGCGGACGACCAGGGGGGCGAGGCCCAGGGAGGGCTCGTCGAGGAGAAGGAGCTTGGGCCGGGCCATGAGCGCCCGGGAAATCGCCAGCATCTGCTGTTCGCCGCCGCTGAGGGTTCCGCCGGGCTGGTGGCGGCGTTCGGCGAGGATCGGGAAGAGGTCGAAGACGTAGTCCAGGTCGTTGCGGATCGCCAGCCTGTCCCGCCGCAGAAAGGCCCCCATGTCGAGATTTTCGGCGACGGTCAGCGACGGGAAGATGTGTCGCCCTTCCGGGACCTGGCAGATTCCCAGGGCCACGATGGCATCGGGCGCCCGTTCATGGATGGGCTTTCCCTCGAAGAGGATCTCGCCCCTCCGGGGCGGAACCAGCCCTGAGATCGTCATGAGGGTCGTGCTTTTCCCGGCGCCGTTGGCCCCGATCAGGGTGATGATCTCTCCCGGGCGGACCGAAATGTCGATCCCTTTGAGGGCCTGGATGTTTCCGTACCAGGTTTCAACCTGCCTCAATTCGAGCATGTTCAGATGTCCTCTCCCAGGTAGGCCTTGATGACGACGGGATTTTCCCGGATTTCCCGCGGCGTGCCCTCGGCGATCTTCTGCCCGTAATCCAGGACGGTGACCCGGTCGCAGAGGCTCATGACCAGCTTCATGTCATGTTCGATCAGGAGGATGGAAATATGCTCCTCATCCCGGATCCGCCGGATCAGGCTTTCAAGCTCACGGGTCTCCTGGGGATTCATTCCGGCGGCCGGCTCGTCCAGGAGCAGAAGAAAGGGCTCCGTCGCCAGGGCCCGGGCAATCTCGAGGCGCCGCTGCGCCCCGTAGGGAAGGTTCTTGGCCGGCAGATTGACCACGTCGGCCAGTCCCATCTTTTCCAGGATGGCATAGCTGCGGCGGGCGATGTCCTTCTCCTCCCGGCGGGTTTTCGGTCCGCGGAGAACGGCTCCCAGGATGCCTGCGGAACTGCGGCAGTGGCGGCCCAGCATGACATTTTCCAGGACCGTCATGTTCGAGAAGAGGCGGATGTTCTGGAAGGTGCGCGCCAGCCCCCTTTTCGTGACGTCATGGACCTTCAGCCCGGATATCCGCTCCTTCTTCCCGCCGGGCGGGGAAATGAAGATGTCTCCTCCCGTTGGCCGGTACAGCCCGGTGATGCAGTTGAAGAAAGTCGTCTTGCCGGCGCCGTTGGGGCCGATGAGGGCGACGATGTCTCCCTCCTTCACCTGAAGGGACGCGCCGTTGAGCGCCCGCAGACCGCCGAAGTCCATGGTCAGTTTCTGGACGTCCAGGGCGGGGGAGGCTTCCGTTACGGTCACGGCTCATCCCTCCTGTATTGATAGGACCGCCGGATGGCGGGAACCATGCCCTGGGGGCGGAAGACCATCATCAGGACCATGGTGGCTCCGAAGAGGAGCATCCGGTAATCTTGGAAAACCCGCAGGTATTCCGGAAGAAGCATCAGCAGCAGGGCCCCGAGGATCACGCCGGGGATGGAGCCCATCCCCCCCAGCACGACGATGGACAGAATCATGGCCGATTCGAGGAAGGTGAAGCTCGCCGGGTTGATGAAGGTCGTCTTGGCGGCCAGGACCACCCCGGCCATGCCCGCCCAGGTGGCCCCCAGGGCGAAGGCGGTGAGCTTGGCCATGGTCTTGTCAACCCCCATGGCCTCGCAGGCCAGTTCATCCTCCCTCAGGGCGATCCAGGCGCGGCCGATGCGCGAATCCTGGAGGCGGTTGACTACAAGGATGGTGAGGAGGCACAGGGCGATCATGAGATAGTAGGTATAGGACGTAGCCTGCTGGAGGTTGAGTTCGACCCCTAACAGCCCCGGACGGGGGATGTTGGAAATGCCGCTGGGGCCGAAGGAGAAGTCGTTCCAGTTTTCAAGGACCAGGCGGATGATCTCGCCGAATCCCAGGGTGACGATGGCCAGGTAATCGCCGCGGAGCCGCAGGACGGGGAATCCCAGGAGAATTCCGAAGAGGGCGGCGAGCAGGGCGCCGATGGGCAGGGCCGCCCAGAAGCCCAGCCCGAAATGGACATTCAGGAGGGCGTAGGCATAGGCGCCCACGGCGGCGAAGGCGATGTAGCCCAGATTGAGGAGTCCCGCAAGCCCCACCACGATGTTCAGGCCCAGCCCGAGGACGATATAGAGCAGGGCCGTCGTCAGAATGCTGGTCTGATAACTGGGAAAAAGAAAGGGGAAGGCCAGGGCGAAGACTCCGCAGGCCGCCAGAAGAGGGTACCGGACCCGGCGATCGTCCAGGATCCTGCGGTACAGGGAACGCATCGGTGAGCCTCCCCCTTCGCCGGGCCCGCGGGCCGAGGCCTGGCGGGCCAGCAGGTACTGCCACAGAAGGGACAGCACGAAGCTGCCGATCCCCACGTAGATCATGTTTTTCCAGCGCCATTCCACGAGATGTTCGATCGTGTTCACCCGGATGGCGAGGAGCGGAAAGGTGAGAAACAGGAACCAGAGGGAGGTGAGAGCCGCTTTTTTCAGCATGGCTACACCTTTCCGGTAGGGGTCCGGCCCAGGAGCCCCGCCGGGCGGAAGATCAGGACGAGCACCAGCAGCAGAAAAGCGAAGACGTCCTCGTAATCGCTGGAAACGTAGCCGGTAGCGAAGCTCTCCGTCCAGCCCAGGAGCAGGCCGCCGAGGACGGCGCCCGGAATGCTCCCTATGCCGCCGAGCACGGCTGCCGTGAAGGCCTTGATACCGGCGAGAAATCCGATGTAGAAGTTGATCCGGCCGGTGTGGGAGGCGATGAGCACTCCTCCCAGGGCGGCCAGGGCGGAACCCAGGATGAAGGTGTTTGAAATCACCCGGTTGACGTTGACGCCGGTGAGCATGGCCATGGTGCGGTCCTGGGCGGTGGCGCGCATCGCCTTGCCCATGCGGGTGAACTTGATCAGGACGGTTAGAAGAACCATGACAACGGCCGTGGTGGCGATGATGAAGAGCTCCGTCGAGCCGATGACGGCGGCGTAGGGGGCCAGGAAATCGAACTGCGGCAGCAGATTGGGGAAGGGGAGGAAATCGGAGGTCTGGGCGAGGAGCACGTAATTCTGAAGAAAGATGGACATCCCGATGGCGCTGATCAGGGGGGAAAGGCGCGGCGCCTGGCGCAGGGGTTTGTAGGCGATCTTCTCCACGGTAAAGCCGTAGGCGGAGGCATACACCACGGCGAAAACCGCCGCAAGGATCAGAACGGACACCCCCGAGAAGCCGCTCAGGGTCAGGACGCTTGCGACGATCAGGGCGGTGAAGGCCCCGATCATGTAAATCTCGCCGTGGGCGAAATTGATCAGTTCGATGATGCCGTACACCATGGTGTAGCCGAGGGCGATGAGGGCATAGATGCTGCCCCGTGTCAATCCCCCGACGAAAAGCTCCAGAAAATACTCCATCCCGTCTTACTCAACCTCAGTGTAGACACCATTCTTCACCTGGTACATGGCAAAACCCACTCCGACGGCCTCGCCCTTTACGTCAAAATGTATCGTTCCAAGGGGAGTCTCCACCTCCTGGGAGCGCAGGGCCTGCCGGACCTTTTCATAATCCGTGGATCCGGCCTTTTCGATGGCGTTGAGAAGCGCCTGTGTTGCGGCATAGGCGTTCAGGAAGAAGGCGCCGGGTTCGGATCCATAGGCCTTCTTGTGGGCCTCATTGGCGGCTATGGCGATGGGGTTGGAGGATGTGTCTCTGGGACCTGTGGCATAGACGCCTTCCGCGTAGGGGCCGGCAACCTTGATGAAGGTGGTGTCCTTGACGCCGTCATCGGAGAGGAAAGCGGTTTTCATGCCCTTCTTGCGCATCTGCATGACGATGGAGGAAGCCTCGGGATGATAGCCGCCGTAAATGACGGCATCGGCGTTGGCCCCCCTGATCTTCTGGACGACCGCCGAATAGTCCACGGCGCCCGGCGTCACCCCTTCAAAGAGGACGACCTCGGCCGCTCCGGACGCTTCAACGAACTTTTTGGCGAATTCAGCCAGGCCCTTCCCATAATCGCCCTTGTCATGGAGAACGGCGATCCTGCGGGCGTTGAGGCGGTTGAGGGCGAAATCCACCTGCATCTTCGCCTGGGCGTCATCGGGGGCGATGGTCCGGAAGAAATTGGGGTACCGGCCGCTCTGGGTCAGCTCGGGATTCGTCGCCGACGGGGTGATCGCGACGATCCCGGCATCCTTGTAGATCCCTATGGCCGCTTTCGTCGCGCCGCTGCAGATATGGCCGATGACGGCATGGACCTTGGCCGAGACGAGCTTGGCCGCGGTGTTGGCGGCCATTTCCGGCTTGCAGGCATCGTCTTCAACAAGAAGTTTGACCTGCCGCCCCAGAATGCCCCCCTTGGCGTTGATGTCCTTGACCACCAGTTCCGCCGCCTTGACCGTGGGCAGTCCGTAAGAGGCCAGATCGCCGCTGTGAGCCCCGGCGACGCCGATCCGGATGTCGTTTGCCGCAGCGGCTTCCTTTTTCTCTCCGCCGGCGGGCGATTTCCCCTCCTCCCCGGCGCAGCCGGCAAGGGATGCGAGGAGCAGCAGGATCAAGAATCCTGAAAAGATCAGGCTCGAAGAAGAACGATGTAAAAAACGCTTCATGGCAACCTCCTGAAGGGCGCTTGTAAATTTGTTATCCCGCGCAAATGACAGGGTAATCCGAAATTTAAAACCCAGCATTACTACTGAAAAAGTCGGAGGGAGTCAAGGCGAAATCAAGCCTTCAGGAGCCGGTGTCCCGGTGCTTCCTGCGAAAAACGATCCGGATGGGGACTTCTGTAAACCCGAAAGACTCCCGCAGGGAATTGATCAGGAATCGCTCATAGGAAAAATGGATTTCCGCAGGCTTGGCGACAAAGAAGGCGAAGGTGGGCGGTTTGACGGCCACCTGGGTGACGTAGTTGAAGGGGTGCCCCTTTTTCGCGTACTGGGGCGGCGGATTGCGGGTGACAATCTCCGTCATCTTCCGGTTCAGCTCCCCCGTGCCGATCCTGGCCGTGTACTGCCGGTACACCTCCTCCACCTGGGAAAAAATCCGCATGACACGCTGGCCGCTCAGGGCGGAGACGAAGATGATGGGGGCGAAATCCATGAATTTCAGCCGGTCGTGGATGTCCTCGACGTAGCGGCCCACCGTGCTGTTGTCCTTGGCGATCTTATCCCATTTGTTCACCACGACAATGACCGCCCGGCCCTTTTCGAAGGCGAGCCCCGCAATCTTGGTGTCCTGGTCCGTGATTCCCTCCTCCGCGTCGATGAGCAGCAGGGCGATTTCGCAGCGGTCCAGGGTCTTCAGGGCCTGGACGACGCTGTACTTTTCGAGCTGAAGGCTGATGCGGCTCTTCTTCCGGATGCCGGCCGTGTCGACGAGCAGATAGTTCCGGCCGCTGAAGGTAAAGGGGGTATCGATGGCGTCCCGGGTCGTTCCCGGTGTGGGGTTGGCGATGGTCCGCTCATAACCGAGAATCTTATTCAGCAGGGACGATTTGCCCACGTTGGGTTTCCCGATCAGGGCGATCCGGATCCGCTCCCCCGCTTTTTCCTCTTCGCCTTCTTCGGGAGGCTTTCTTGCCGGAGGAAGATATTCCGCCAGGTCATCCATCAGTTCGTCGATGCCCAGGCCATGCTGTGCGGAGATGTCATGGATCCGGGGCGCTCCGAGGCGGTAGAATTCGGGCAGGAAGCCTTCATGGCGGGGGCCGTCAACCTTGTTGACGGCGTAAAAGACGGTTTTCCCCGCTTCCCGCAGCATCGCCGAAATTTCGATGTCGGCGGGGGTCAGGCCGTCCCGCCCATCCATGAGAAAGATCACGAGGTCGGCCTCTTCAATGGCCAGATGGGTCTGTTCGCGCATCTGGATGAGGATGGTCTCCGTGGAAGCGGGTTCGAAGCCTCCCGTATCGATCAGGGTATACCGGCGTCCGTACCAGCTGCAGTCCGCGTAGTTCCGGTCCCGCGTGGCTCCCGGCACATCGATGACGATGGCCTTGCTTTTATGGGACAGCCGGTTGAACAGCGTGGATTTGCCCACGTTGGGCCTTCCGACGATGGCGACAATGGTGTTTCTTTCCAAAACCTACCCCTTATTGAAATGGTGCGGACGGTCTTTCCCGGCCGGTGTGCCATGGAGAACAGGAGGGAAGTTCCTTTGATGAGGAGCTTCCGGAAGAATGGGCCGGGCAGGAAGATAAAAGCGAAAAATCGGATGATTCCCTTCATCTCCGCACATGGAATTGACGGGATATTTGGCACATCTTGCCGGACAGTTCAAGAGAAAAGAGGGCAACAGGAACATTCGGCCTCCCCGGGCAGCCCGGTCCGCCGTCAGGAAAAAGCGTTCCTTGAATTCTCAGGGGCGAAGCTTGTTTCCTGCCTGGACAATCGTCCAGGAAATCAGGCAAATCAGGAGGGCGGTGAGGATCAGGCTGAAGCACAGCAGCGTGCACTGCTCCATGGTCATGAACTGACGGGAGGGGATCAGGTACCAGCCGTCGCGGTACAGGTCCGTAAAGTATTTCTGCATCGGGCTTAAAACGGCGCCTTCGGGAATGATCGGATAGCTGACGCCGCAGTCTTCCGTGGGAAGAAAGGTTGTGGGAAACCATGAGTGCAAGGGCAGGTGAAAGGGAAACGCCGGCTCGGCACTGCAACCCTGGACGCCGAAAAGATTGCCGCTGCGGTAAGCCTCGCCGATCCGGATCAGCGCCAGAGAGTAGCCGATCCCCTTCGCCGCGCCATAGACCGCCGCGCTGTAACCGGCAAGCTTCAGCACGAGAACCCTGGGATTGATGGCGCCGACAGCGCCGCCGACGGCGAGGCAGGCCATGGCGAAGCGGATGTAAACGCACTGCTCGCACGGCCTCAGGTAGAGCCACCTCTGGAAGACGAGAAACGAGGTGAGGGCAAGTCCGAAGCCGATGACCGCCATCAGGATCCACAAAATCCGGCGGTCCTGCAAGGCTGCTATTTTTTCGATCCATTTCATCGTGCCTTCTCATGAAACCGGAAGATGGCCCCGGCGGAGGGCTATTTTGCCATCAGTTCCCTGATCTTGGCCGCCATGTCGTCCAGCGACCGGAGGTTTTTCATGGAGAGCAGGTATTTTCCCTTTACGACAAAGGCCGGAATTCCCTGGATCCTGGCGATTTCATACGCACCATCCCAGTCTTTGAGGCGGGCCTGGGTGGCCGGCTCCCGAAGAAGCTTCTGAAATTCCCCGCCGGAAATGCCGGCAGCGTCCAGGCCTGTTTTCAGAAAGCTGTCCGGTCCCCTGTCCCATCGCTCCCTGCTGTCGTGATAGGCTCTGTAGTAGGCGAACTTGGCCTTTTTGAAGGAAGCCCGGTCGTCGAAAAGGCCTAAACCGGCCTTCTCGTCCCTGGTCAGGAGCGATGCGAAGAGTTCGCTTGCCTGGGAGCCGTATCGGCCCCGGGTTTTGAGATGCCAGGGGACAAACCGGATGCCGTCCCTGGCCAGGATCTTTGCCAGGCTGGGGATAACCATCTGGTCGTGCTTGTAGCAGAAGGTGCAGTCGTAGCTGAAGACTTCGATCACGGTCCGGTCCATGCCGGCAACGGGCTTCGCCAGGGTCACATAGTCAACGCCCTCTCGAACGGCCGCGTGCAGCGCCGGCGCCGCAAAGGAAAACGCCGGAAGAAGAAACATGGCCGTGATGAGCGCCAAAAGCCTTTTTCTTCCCGTCAACGTTGTCATAAGCTTTCCTTCCCCCTTGTGTTTGTTCTCGGAAATAAATGCAATTCCAAAACCGCCTTTTTGCCCGAGGCGGCTTTTTTTTCACCGGATTCCCCATGGAAAAAAACAGGGGCCGGACCCTGCTCATTCGCTGTAGCCGAATTCACGGAGCCTTTTGGCGTCCTTCGTCCAGTCCTTTCTCACCCGCACGAAGAGCTCCAGGAAAATCCGGGCCGCAAAGAACTTCTCCATGTCCACCCGGGCTCTTGAACCGATTTCCTTCAGCATGGAGCCTTTCTTGCCGATGAGGATCCCCTTCTGCGATTCCTTTTCCACGTTGATCGTGGCCGAGATGCGGATGAGATTTTTTGCCTCGTCCTCCTTGAAGGAATCGACGACGACGGCCGCGGAATAGGGGATTTCCTTATGGGTCAACAGCAGAATCTTTTCCCGGATCATCTCTGCGGCGACGAATCGCTCGCTGGAGTCCGTCATCATGTCCTCCGGAAAATACCGGGGGCCCTCCGGCAGGTATTTCCAGAGCTCATCGAGAAGCAGGGGAATGCCGTCGCCGGTCAATGCGGACACCGGGATCATTTCGGCGAAGGGATGCAGGCGGCGGAAGGCCTCCATCTGCGGCAGAAGCTGCTCCCTGCGGATCAGGTCGATCTTGTTCAGGACCGGGATGATCGTGAGGTCCTTGTCGAGAGCCAGA
>ENA-UOUL01004337-UOUL01004337.1-bioreactor-metagenome-genome-assembly--contig:-NODE-4337-length-13235-cov-4.564523_pt1 | contig 13235 bp, 9 predicted proteins | sample MGYA00249838_ERZ747220 | MGnify/ENA primary metagenome ERZ747220 (study PRJEB28778, sample SAMN05720191) | bioreactor metagenome | isolation source: Anaerobic biogas reactor | place: USA:Washington...
TAGCCCTGATCACGGGGGCCAGCCGGGGCATCGGCGAAGCGATCGCCTTGACGCTTTCGGAATACGGCGCGCACTGCATCCTCGCGAGCCGGAAAATAGACGCGCTGAAAAGCGTTGAAGAGAAAATCAAGGCCAAGGGCGGTAAGGCCGACTCCATTGCCTGCCATATGGGCGACATCAAGCAGATCTCGTCCATGATGGATGAGATCGGAAAGGAGACGCTGTGAGCGATAATCTGTGGTGGGCGGAGGCATGAGCGGGTCATTTGGCCATGCCGGCTATCGCCTACGCGTGGATCTCACCAACCGTCGGTGGAAGGTAGAGGAGATCCCCGCCGACTACGCGCGTAAATGGATGGGCGGTCGCGGGTACAACATGGAGGTGCTGTTCCGAGAAGTGCCGGTGGACGCCGACCCTCGTGGTCCCGAGAATAAGCTGATGTTCGGCGTAGGGCCCATCACGGGTACCAGCTTCCCCGGTTCGCGTATCAACGCCAGTGGAAAATCGCCGCACACCGGCTACCTGGGTGACTCCAATGCAGGTGGCCACTTCAGCGCTGAGATGAAGTACGCAGGATTCGACCAGCTCATCTTCGAGGGCTACACCGCGGAGGAGGCGTCCTACGCTGTGGCCAACCTCTGAGTCATTCCGCGGAAACTTCCGCGGAACGGTGCCACCATGTAAGGTATGCGCCCCTCATACGCCGTGCCCGCCCTCATCCTGCTGCTGGGCGCCTGCGCCCAGCCCACCCCCGCACCGACCCCGACGGAGACCACCGTGGTGACGGTGACGGAGGAGGGGACGGTGGGGGAGGGGGCGTCGATAAGCACGACGGAGACGCAGGACTTCGCCCTGGAACGCGCCCGCGAACTCAACGGCTACGAGGTCTACTCCGCGATGGGGCTGGAATTCGAGCTGGTCAGCGAGGGATTCAGCCGGGAGGACGCGCGCTGGGCGGTGGACAACCTGGGGGAGGACTGGAACAACAACGCAGTGGAGGCCGTCCACGAGCTCAACCAGTTCGCGTCATACTCGCGCGTCGGGATGTTGCAGGCACTCAAGGACGGCGGTTTCACCCAGGACGAGGCGCAGTACGGGGTGGAGCACGCGAGCGTCGATTACCGCGATAACGCGCTGCAGATGGCGTACGTGCTCTACGACGTCGAGAACGAGATGCTTTTCGACGACCTGCGCACCATGCCCGACGACGGCTGGCGGCACGAGATCATCGAGGACTCCCCCCAACGCGTCTCGGTCCGGCTGTCGGCCCGGATGCAGCTCAGCCCGTTCCGGCTGACCCGCACCATGACCCTCGATGCCGACTCGCCCGTCCTGGCCCTCGACGAGCGCGTCGAGAATCTCGCCAACCAGCCGCTGCCGGTCCTTTGGGGCCACCATCCGACCTTTGGACCGCCGTTCCTCGACGAGACCTGCCGCGTCCAACTGCCCGGCGGCGACTACATCGACGGCGACGACTCGATGCTCCAACTCGCTCCGCCCGGCTCCGGCGTCCACAACATGTTCTATCGCCTCAACCTCTCATCCGGCCGGTGTGGCCTGTTCAGCCACAAACGCGGCTTCGGTGTCGGTCTGCGATTCGATCACCAGCTCTTTCGCGTCATCTGGATTTGGCAGGGCCTCAACCAAAACAGCGGCGCGCCAAACTTCGACACCCGCTACGCCTGCGCGGTCGAGCCGGTCACCGGCCTGCCCAAACAGCACGCCCAAAGCGACCGGACGCCGCCGATCCTCGTCCATCCCGAAACGCCGCTGACCACCCGCCTCGACGTATTCCTCTACACCGACCAAAGGGACCTGGAGGATTGACGATGGGCGAACTTCGACCACCGCCGCCGGCCAAGCTGTTTGTCGCGATGCTCGTCGCGCCGGACGTTGCCGGCCGCGTCGACCGGATCGACGGGCGGCTGATCGAGTGTTTCGGCCCCATCGATCTGGTCAGTCCCGATTTCTCCTTCGAGTTCACCGACTACTACAAGGCCGAGATGGGCGAGAATCTGGTCCGTCGTATCGTCAGCTTCGAATCCCTCTTCGATCCGGCCGGGCTGCCGGCGGTCAAGCACCGCACCAACGACCTGGAAGCCGAGTTGACGGCTGAGCTGCGTAATCCTGAGTCCGGCCGGGCGGTCAACCTTGACGCGGGCTATCTGACCCTCGGCCAACTCGTTCTGGCCACCACCAAGAGCCACGCCCACCGTCTCTACCTGCGCGACGGGATATGGGCTGAGGTCACCCTCCGCTATCACAAGGGCGACTACGAAAAATGGCCCTGGACCTATCCGGACTATGCCTCCGGACGGTATAATTCGTTCTGGCGACCGATGCGCGACAAACTCAAGCGGCAGATGGAGGAAACGCAAAGCTCCCATGAATGACCCTTCCACCGCCACGCTGGCCCGCATGCTCCTGCTGATCGCCGGGCCCTCAGCGGTCGTCAGTTTCGGCCTGTGCTACCTGATGCGGGTGTTGGCCCCGGCGCTCGGTTATATGGACCGTCCCGGCGGCCGCAAGAGCCACCCGCGCGCCATGCCGATGGGCGGCGGCGTCGCCGTCGTGCTGACGGTGATCGCCTTGATCGCGGCGGGGATCGCCGCGGTGCTCTCCGATGTCTACGCCTCGTTTCCCGCGTTCGACTGGCTCGCCGTGCACCGCGAAGGCCTGGCCTTGCGGCTCCATCAATTGGCCGGCGTCCTGTTCTGCGGGCTGATCCTCCTCGTTCTGGGCGTCTTCGACGACGTCAAGGATCTCGGCCCCAGGTTCAAACTCCTCGTCCAGTTCCTTCTGGCCGGTCTGGTGGTCTTCGGGTTCGACGTTCAGGCGACGGTCTTCCTGCCCGCGCCGATCCTCGGTTCGCTGCTGACCGTGCTGTGGATCGTGGTCATCACCAACGCCTTCAACTTCCTGGACAACGCCGACGGCCTGGCCTCCGGCGTCGCCCTTATCTGCACCGCCGTGCTGATCGCCGTCGCCGTCGGCTCGGGCCAGATCTTCGTCTCAGCCTATCTGGCCTGCTTCGCCGGGGCGATCATCGGATTCCTGCTTCACAATTTCCCGCCCGCCCGCATCTACCTCGGCGACGCGGGCAGCCAGCCCATTGGCTTCCTGCTCGCCGTCGGCACCATCCTGACCACCTATTATCAGGAGCAGTCGCCCGATCAGCTCCGCACCGCCGTCTTTATTCCGCTTATCATCATGGCCATTCCGCTCTACGATTTCTTCTCGGTGATCGTCATCCGGCTGCGGGCGGGCAAGAGCCCGTTCGTCGGCGACCACCGGCATTTCTCGCACCGCCTGCTGCAGCGCGGCCTGCGGGTGCGCGACGTGGTGCTGACCATCTACCTGGCCTGCGGCGCCACCGCCGTCGGAGCGATCGTCCTTCAGCAGGTCGCCTGGCCGTACGCGATGCTCATCTTCCTCCAGACCCTCTGCATCGTCGCCATCATCGGCATTCTGGAGTATCAGCCGAAAAAGTGACATGAACGCCACGGCCCGACCGCACAACCCGGTCCGCGAGAAGCTCTCAGCCGCCCTGTTCGTGATGCTGCTGATCGTGATCGGCGTCGCCTCCATCAGCCAACTCCGCTGGACCAGCCCTTCCGGCCAGATGGACAGCAGCTTCGGCGGCGGTTACGATCTGACCGCTGCGGCGGTCATGGGTCTGGTGGTCCTGCTGGTTGGCGCGGCTGCGTGGATCGTCTGCCCGTGTCGGCCGCGACTGAACCTGCTGCTGGCCGCTGAGATCCTCTTCGTCGCCGGCCTGATCGTCTCGACCTGGTTCGCCGCCGACCATCGCGTTGCCCTCAACTACGCCGCCGGCTTCGTCGTGTGCCTCGTGCTCATGCACGCGACGTTCCGCCTGACCGACCGGCCGTGGAAGGTGCGGCTCGCCCTGATCGCCCTGGTCGCTCTGGGAACCATCTTCGCCCTCAAGACCTGGAGCCGCGAACTCTACGAGACCGACCAGACCTGGACGCAGTACCTCGAAACCCGCGAGCAGCTCTGGGCTCGTCAGGGCAAGGCGCTCGACGACCCAGCGGTCAAGCTCTACGAGGCCCGCCTGCTGAGCCGCGACAACGGCGGCTTCTTCTTTCACGGCAATCTCGGCGGGGCCTATCTGGCCTTCCTTTTGATGGTCAGCCTCGCCGCCGTCGCCAACCGCCTTCGCGACCGGGCCGGGCCGTACCAGAAGACCTGGCTGGCGGTCCAGGTGCTGCTGTCGCTGCTGATCGCCTCCGCCCTGGTCATCACCTACAGCAAGGGCGCGATGATGGCTTTGGGCATTGCGCTGATGGCCTCGATGATCCTGCTGCTCTTTGGGCGGCGGCTGCGGCGGCGGGTCAACCTGGCCGCACTCGTCGCGCTGCTGATCGTGCTGGCCGGTTTCGCCGCGGTCATCGGCCACGGCCTGGCCCGAAACACGCTGCCGACGCTGTCGATGGCGTTTCGCTGGCAGTACTGGACCGCCGGCTGGCATATGTTCCTCGACCATCCGCTGACCGGCGTCGGGCCCGGCAACTTCGGCTATCACTACATGCGCTACAAACTGCCCGAAGCCGAAGAGGAGGTTCTCTCGCCGCACAATTTCATCGTGCAGGGCTTCACCGAATTCGGCATCCTCGGCGGCCTCGGCATCGTCCTGCTGCCGCTGGCGATCTTCTACAGCCTTGCCCGCTCCGCCGCCGCCGATTCGCCGCCGCTGTCCGTTCTCGAATCGCAGCCGCCCCGCGCCGGCCCGCTGATGCTCATCATCCTCGCCGGCATCTACATCTTCGCCGTCGCGTTCAACCAGACCGGCCTGGACAACCCGCTGATCCTGTTGGCGCTTCACTGGCCCTACATCCTCGGTTTCGCCCTGAGTTTCACCCTCTCGTCGCTCCGCTTCGACGAACTTGGCGACATCGACGACCGCTTCGGCGGCCGCGGCAAGCTCGTCGATCCGCCGGTGCTGGTCTTCCTCGCTGGCGCGCTGGTGCTCTTTGTCGCGGGCAACCTGGTCAACTTCTCGTTCTTCGAGCCTTCGAACCAGTTCCTGTTCTTCTTCATAGCGGGCCTGGCGCTCGCCGCGGCGCCCCCGCAGACATCGCTCACGACGCCCAAGTGCGACCTGGCCAAATCCGCCGGTCTGGCCGTCCTGGCCCTGCTGTTCCTGATCTACGTTGTCGTGCCCGCCGCCCGCATCGAGACCGCGGTGGCCGACGCCGAAGACTCACCGCCCGCCCGCGATCCCGCCTTCGATCAGCCGTATCAACGCCTGGTCGAGCTTACCGAGCAATATCCCTTCGACCCGCACCCGCCCGCCAAGGCCGCTGAGCGGCTGCTGCGACTCGCCCAGCCCGGCGTCGCTCCGGAGCTTCTGATCGCGCAGGCGGTCAAACACTTCCAGCAGGCCCGCAGCCGCGCGCCGCAAGTCTACCGTTTCTGGCGGGCTGAGGCCCAGGCATGGCTCCTGCTCGCCGAGACCCGCCCGACCCGCGCCGATCACGCCTACACCCAGGCCGAAACGCTCCTCGACTGCGCCCTGGAACTGGCCCCGCGCTCTCGTTCGCTCTGGGTCACCGCGGGCCTGACCTCCTACCAGCACGCCGTCGCCCTCGAGCCCGCTCAGCCCGACCGCGCCGCCCGCCTCGCCCTCCAGGCCAAAGAGCGTCTTACCACCGCGCTCGAACTCAACGACGCCCTTCCCGAAAACTCCCTGCGCCGCTTCCCGCCGTCCCAAATGCGGCAGATCCACAGCGCCCTGGCCTCGCTGGATACCTTCCTCTCCCAGACCACCCAGCCCGCCCCATAAAAAAAGAGGCCGCCCAACAGCGACCTCTTCTATTCTGGCTTCTGACTTCCGCCTTCTTACTTCTTTTCCGCCTTCTCGATCACCACCGGCTCGGCCGGCACATTCTCGTGCGGTCCGACCCTCGTCGTCCGCACCGCGACGATCTTGTCCACCACGTCCATCCCCTCGACCACCTTGCCGAACACCGCGTAGCCCGGATTCCGCGCCCCGCGATAGTTCAGGAAATCGTTGTTCGCCACGTTGACAAAGAACTGCGCCGTCGCGCTGTCCGGATCGGCGGTCCGCGCCATCGCGATCGTGCCGCGCAGGTTCTTCAAGCCGTTCGCGGCTTCGTTCTTGATCGGCTTGTGCACCCGCTTCTGCTCCATCCGCGGCGTGAACCCGCCGCCCTGGATCATGAAGTCCGGGATCACCCGGTGAAAGATCGTCCCGTCGAAATGCCCCTCTTCGACGTACCGCAGGAAGTTCTTCGCTGTGATCGGCGCCTTCTCTTCATTCAGCTCCAGCACGATCCGGCCCATGCTCGTCTCGAGCACCACCTGCGGCGCCTTCGGCTGGGTGGTCGGCTGAGTCGCCGGCTGCGTCGAAGCCTGCTCGCTCGGCCTGGTCGTCGGTTTCTGATCCGTCATGGTCGTCTCCTTTGTGGTTCCTTCATCCGCCCGGCTTTCCCAACTGCCGTACCCGATCAGCCACGCCAGTCCCGCCGTCAACGCCCCAGCCGCGATCAGTGAACGCTTCATTGGTCAAGCTCCTGAAAAAAGTCTCCCAATCCTAGCACCCGCCGCCCGCCCAGACCACCCAAAAACTCCACAAATCCGCCGCCGCGGTGGCCGTCCGAAGGCCGGTGAGAAACGTCTCTGTTCCGGGTCTTGTCTATAATCCCAAAAACTGGATCGCCAGACCCGAACCGCAGATCACCAGCCCCGCCAAAGCGTGAGCGTAGCGTTCCAGCTTGCCCAGCGGCACGAACGACAGGCCCGCCGACGAGAGCAGCACCACGCCCATCATCGTCGCGATCGTCACCGCCCCGAACACGCCGGCCACCGCCGCCACGCCCCAAAGGCTGTTCTTGATCGCTGGGTACATCAGCACCGGGATCAGCGGCTCGCACGGCCCGAACACGAAGATCGTGAACAGAATCCACGGCGTCATGCTCACCGCCGCCTCTTGGCTGTGGACGTGAACGTGCTCCTGGTGGTGCGTGTGCTCGTGCACGTGCGATTCCTGCTCGCCGTGCTCGTGCCAGTGGCGGTGCGGCTGATTGCGGTACGCCCGCCGCAGACCCCACACGAAATACGCGAACCCGAACGCGATCAGCCCCCACGCCGCGATCTGCCCGCGATGCGACTCGATTTCCACCAGACTGTCCACCGCCGCGCCGAGCGCGATTCCCGCGAACCCCAGCACCACCGAACTGCCGATATGCCCCACTCCGCATGCGAACGTCACTGCAGTCGTCTTCGGCAGCGACCAGCGCCCCGCCTTCGACATCATGATAAACGGCAGATAATGATCCGGTCCCAGCAGCGTATGGAAAAACCCGATCGACGCCGCCGTCGCCAGCAACAAGCCCATCTCACTGCTCATCGCGAAAATCCTTCACTCAAAGCCTTCGGTGTTAGCGGAGAGTCTACCGATCCGCCTCCGCCCACGCAATGGTAGGGCGGGAGGTTCTCGCCGAAGGCGAGGTTCACCCGCCATCCGAAAACCAACGACGAAATAAATAACGTAGCTCCGCCGCCCCCGGCGGAGTCTTCCTTCATTCTGACTTCTGACCACTGAATTCTGAGTTCTTTTCCCCATCCCCCCTCCCTCACCCGCCGCGCGCAAAAAAAGAGAGCGTTCCATAAGCCGAATTCTGTCTCCCGATCGCTCGGGAGGGCGGCCATTTATCTGGGCCCGCCGTTGCCGACAGGCTCGTGCGGCCTACCCGGGACTCGAACGAGACGGGCCGCCTCGTCCGGACGCTTCCGCGCCCGGTCGTCCCCTATTTGGCCTTGCCGGCGGTGGGGTTTGCCGTGCCCCCGACGTCGCCGCCGGGGCGGTGAGCTCTTACCTCGCCTTTTCACCCTTACCCGTCCACGCCGAAGCGCCGACGGGCGGTATCTTTTCTGTGGCACTTTCCCTGGGGTCACCCCCGGTGGACGTTATCCACCACCGCGCCCGGTCCGGTTCGGACTTTCCTCCCAGCCAACGGCTGAGCGGCCGCCTGGAACACTCTCTCTAATAGATTATACGCATCTCTCGACCCGGCCTCAAGGGTTGCCAAACCGACGGGGCGGGAGCATGCCCCATCTTGCATCTTGCTGTTTGGTATTTTCATTTTTCATCTCCCCTCCGCCCCCCTGACTTCCCGTCTTCCCGGGCCTACAATACAGGGTCGGGGTGATTCGCAGCGTGGGGAACTCCTTGCAAACCCTGATGAATTTGGTACGGTATCGGGTGGGAACGAACCGGGTGTGGCAGGTTAGCCGGGGCCTCAAGACCGATCAGCGATCAGACGGTGGAGGGTAGGCCGTTGCGCGGGTTGGGCAGCGTCCGCCAACCGGCAAAGGAGCACCGATGACGTCGTCGAAACGAAGGAAACCGGACCACAACAAGCCTGATGGCGACCAATCGCCGGCACCGACGCCAGAGCACGATCAGGCCCACGATCAGGCCCAGCAAGAGGCCGCCGACAAGGGCCGGTCCGAGGCTCCAGACCAGGCGCAAGACTCGGAACGCCAACAGGTTGAGGGCGAAGACGTCCAGCCGACCGACGAATGGCTCAGCCAGGGCCGCCAGGATCAATCCAAAAGCCAGGAGACTTCCCAGCCCCCCGAGCAGGCTGACCAAGAGGCCCAACCCCGTCCGGCCCTGTTCGTGGCCGGAGTCGGGGCCTCAGCCGGAGGGGTCCGGGCCATCGAGGAGTTCTTCTCCGAAATGCCGCAGGGCTCGAAGATCGCCTTCGTCATCCTCCAGCATATGGCGCCGGGCCACCGCAGCGTCCTGGACGCCCTGATCCGCCGAAAGACCGAAATCACCGTTGAAGAGGCCCAGGAAAAAGCCCGTCTCCAGGCCGATCACGTCTACGTCGTCCAGTCCGGCAGGGACGTGGACTTCCGCGACGGCTGTTTCCACTTCGAAGCCTCCGGCGAGGAACGCGGCAGCCGCATGCCCATCGACCACCTCTTCCGATCGCTCGCCGCTGAGTTCGGCGACCGCGCCATCGCCGTCATCCTCTCCGGAGCGGGAAGCGACGGGACGCTGGGCCTCAAGGAGATCAAGGGCGAAGGCGGCGTGGTCATGGTCCAGGATCCTGACGAGGCTGAATACGCCAGCATGCCCAGCAGCGCCGTAGCCACCGCGCTGGCCGACATGGTCCTGCCCGTCCGCCGGATGGCCGAGGAATTGCTCCGCTACGTGGACCACCCAGCCGCCGGCGCCACGCCGGCCGCCGAACGCGAGACCAACGAGCGGAAGTTCGAAAAGAACGTCCAGCGGATCATCCAGATCGTCCGGGCCAAGACCGGACACAACTTTGTCCACTACAAACAGAACACCATCCGTCGGCGGATCCAGCGGCGGATCGCCGTCCACCAACTTCCCGATATCGAGGAGTACGTCAAATTCCTCCGCCAGAACCCCGACGAGGTCCAGGCCCTCTTCCGCGACCTGTTGATCAACGTGACCAGCTTCTTCCGCGATCCGGAGGCCTGGGTTGCCCTCCAGGAGGACGTGGTCACGCCCATCGTGCGAGACCGTGACCCGGAAGAACCCATCCGCGTCTGGGTTCCCGGCTGCGCCACCGGTGAGGAGGCCTACTCCGTGGCCATCCTCTTCGCCGAGGCCATGGACCGCCTCGAACGCCAGATCCCGATCAAAATCTTCGCCACCGACATCAGCCCCGAGGGCATCGACGCCGCCCGCGACGGCTGCTACCCGCCCAACATCGCCGCCGACCTGACGCCCGCGCGCCTCAAGGAGTATTTCGTCAAGAAGGAAGAGCAGTACCGCGTGGTCAACCGAATCCGCGAAATGGTCGTCTTCGCCGTCCACGACCTGACCCGCGACCCGCCGTTCTCCCAACTCGACCTGATCACCTGCCGTAACCTCCTGATCTACATGGACCAGGACCTCCAGAAAACCATCCTCCCCGTCTTCCACTACAGCCTGGCCCGAGGCGGGTGCCTGTTTCTGGGCACTTCCGAGGGCGTCGGCGATTTCCTCCAAATGTACGCCCCGGTCGACAAGAGGTGGAAGATCTACCGGGTCGAACCGGTCTCCAGCGAGCGGCACATCGAGGAATTCCGCCAGGCCATCCTCGGCCTCGAGCCGCCAAGACTCCGACGCGTGATCGCCATGGCGGACCGCGAGAAACCGCGGGAAAAAGAAACCCGATCCGGTGATCGCGAGGATCGGCCCGCTCCGCCCGCGCCCGTCGACGCCCGCGAGGTCCTGCGGCGGACCATGATGGACCGCTACGCCCCGCCCGCCGTCCTGCTCGACCACGACTTTAACGTCCTCTACTTCCACGGCGAGACCGACAAGTTCCTCCGCCCTCCCCAGGGCGAGCCGGCGTTCAACCTCCTCGCCATGGCCCGCGATAGCCTGCTCTACCGCCTCACCGTCGCCCTCCGCGAGGCCCGCAGCGAAGGCAAGCCCGTCCGCTGCGAACAAATCCCGGTCCGTCGCACCGACGGGCGGTTCTTCAACGCCGACCTGACCATCAGCCCCCTCGAACGCCAGCGCGGCGGCCCGCGGCTCCTTTTGGTCACCTTCGAGGAGCACCCCGGACCTGATGACGAGGAGGCCCGACAGGCCGACCGCGACCGCGAATCCGACGCCCGTCACCAAGACCTCCAGGACCAGCTCAACTCCACCCGCCAGGACCTCCAGGCCACCATCGAGGAACTCGAAACCTCCAACGAGGAACTCAAGAGCGCCAACGAGGAGCTTCAAGCCAACAACGAAGAGCTCCAGAGCGCCAACGAGGAACTCGAGGCCTCCCGCGAGGAACTCCAGAGCGCCAACGAGGAACTCGAGACGGTCAATACCGAACTCCACCGCCGCAACGAAGCCCTCACCGAGGCCCACGACGACATCAACAACTTCTTCGGGGCCACCGACATCGCCACCCTCATCCTCGACACCAGGCTCCGCATCAAGCGATTCACCCCGGCGACCAAGCGGATCTTCAACCTGATCGACGCCGACCACGGACGGGTCATCACCGATCTCACCTCGCAGCTCATTGACGTGGACCTGCTGGACCAGGCCCGCGACGTGATCGACACCCTCGACAAAAAGGAACTCGAGGTCCGGACCCGCGACGGCGGCTGCTACCAGTTGCGAATCCTGCCCTACCGCACCGCCGACAACGTCATCGAGGGCGTCGTCCTGACCTTCCAGAACATCAGCGAGGTCAAGCGAGTCCAGGAGCGGGCCCGCGACGCCCAGCGTTACGCCGAAAGCGTCATCGCCACCGTCCGCGAGCCTCTGGTCGTCCTCGACGACAGCCTGCGGGTGGTCTCAGCCAACAACGCGTTCTTCCGCGAGTTCGGTTTGGACCCTCAGCGAACCTCCGGAAAGCACGTGTATGAACTCGACGATCGCCAGTGGGCCGGCGATCAACTCCGCCACCTGCTGGAAAAGATCGTTCCCCAAAACGAGGAGTTCAACGACTTCCGCGTTGAACACCGCTTTCCGGACGGACAGACCAAGATCATGCTCCTGAACGCCCGGCGGATCCAACGCCAGACCGAACGCGGACAACTCATCCTGCTGGCCATCGAAATCGTCCCAAAGGAGGGACAAGAATGAACCATCCCCCCCGCAAGGGCGGTGAAGGCAAAATGCAACATGCAGAAGGCAAAATGCAGAATGAAGAGGCCTGACGACACACCGGCGGCCCCCATCGCCGGGCACGCCACCTCTTCTCATTTTGCACTTTGCATTTTGCCTTCTGCATTCTCCATTGGCATTTCCTCCTGGCTTCTTCTTCGGAGCCTTGTCCATGACCGATAACGCCGACCACAACGAGCACAAAACCGACCTCCGTCGGCAGGCCGAGCGGGAACTGGCCGCTCGCGGCGACCGCGTGCCCACCGAAACCGAGGAAATCGAACGGGCCCTCCATGAACTGCGGGTCCACCAGATTGAACTGGAAATGCAGAACGAGGAGCTCCGCCGCGCTCACATCGATCTGGAGACTTCTCAGCGGCGATACTGGGAGCTCTTCGACCTGGCCCCGGTGGCCTACTTCACCCTCCGGCCGAACAACCTGATCGTCGACGCCAACCAGGCCGCCGCCCGACTCCTCGGCCACGAACGCGCCTTCCTCCGCAGTCGTCCGTTCAGCAACTTCGTCGGGCCCAACGAGATCGAGAGTTTCTACGGCTTCCGCAACCGCCTGCTCAAGACCCATCGCCCGTGTTCGTGCGAGCTGACCATGCGTCAGGCCGAGAACGGCAGATTTCTCATCGCCCGCCTCGACGGCCTGGCTCTGCGCGATGACCAGGATAACATCACCGAACTCCGGCTGGCCGCCACCGACGTCACCGAGCAACGCCAGGCGGAACGAGCCTTACAGGCGGCCCACGACGATCTGGAACGCCGCGTCCACCAGCGGACCGCCGAACTGGCCCGGACGGTCGAGGAACTGCGACGTTCCAACGCCGACCTCCAGCAGTTCGCCTACGTGGCCAGCCACGACCTCCAGGAACCCCTCCGCATGGTCACCAGCTTCGTCCAGCTCCTCAAGATCCGCTGCGGCGATAAACTGCCCGGCGAGTGCTACCACTACATCGACGTGGCGGTCGAAGGAGCCCTGCGGATGCAGGCCCTCGTCAAGGACCTGCTCGACTACTCGCGGCTTACCACTCGCGCCCAGGAGCCCCAGCCGATCGAAGCCGCGGACGTGGTCGCCGCTGTGCTCGAAAATCTGCGTATGACCATCGACGAAACGCACGCCCGCGTCGACGTCGGCGAGCTTCCAGCCGTCCTGGCCGACCCCACCCATCTCCTCCAGGTTTTTCAGAACCTGATCGAAAACGCCCTCAAGTTCCGCTCTGAAGCCCCGCCGCACATCCGCATCGCCGCCCGCCGCGCCGACGGCTGGTGGCAATTCGACGTCGCCGACAACGGCATCGGCATGGATCCGCAATACTTCGACAAGATATTTGTCATCTTCCAGCGCCTCCACAACCGCCAGAAATACCCCGGCACCGGAATCGGCCTGGCCCTCTGCAAGAAGATCATCGAACGCCACGGCGGAAAAATCTGGGTCGACTCCCAGCCCGGCCAGGGCACCACCGTCCACTTCACCCTCCCCGCCGCCTGACGACCCGCACCCGCCAAAGAGAAACCTCCGCCGTCGATTCCACTTCCCTTTAAGACGGCCCGGATCACGCGGAACACGCGGAGGGGATAAAGAAGAAATGAAAATTGA